>ERZ1292633.902-Hain-H41-02um-R1-902-length-33099-cov-7_pt2 | contig 22126 bp, 17 predicted proteins | sample MGYA00564406_ERZ1292633 | MGnify/ENA primary metagenome ERZ1292633 (study PRJEB36523, sample SAMEA6512639) | groundwater metagenome | collected 2019-01-08 | study: AquaDiva: Metagenomics assemblies of 32 groundwater samples
CCCTCCGATCACCCTGATTTTGCAAGCTGGCTGGTTGAAGCGGGTATCGAAAACCTTTCACTCAATCCGGATAGCGTAGTGCAGACCTGGTTGAGTCTATCGAAGCAGACAAAGCGTGGAAAATAATAATTCTTCACAAATATATAGTTATAAGTTAAAGGAAAAAGTATGCGACTAGTTATTCCTCCACTTGTTGTTGAAGAAAATGATTCTTTCAAAAATGATGCATTAGATCGAAGAACCTATGGGGAGGCGCTATTAAATATAGTAGTGCGATCCAACGATGAGCTAGTTATTTCTCTCGATGGAAAATGGGGTGAAGGTAAAACTACGTTTGTAAAAATGTGGCAAGGTCTTTTATTAGAAAATAATGTTCCAAATATCTATATAGATGCATTCTCGAATGATTATGTCGATGATGCATTTATATCAGTTGTCAGTGCAATCATGAATTATGCAGAAACGCACATTACGAAAGATCATGAAGAGAAGGTTACCGAACTGAAAGACAAAGCCAAGAAGGTTGGTAGTCAGCTTCTTTCGTTGTCCGCAAGAATTGGAATTAAAGTTGCTACTTTGGGAGTAATCAAAAATACAGAAATAGAAGATCTTATGGAAATAAAAGAAGATATGGCAAAGAGCGTTTCCGATTTAATTGGAAGCCTTGTCGAAGAGAGGATTAACTCTCACTCCAAGGATATTGAGATTATACAATCATTTAGGGAATTGCTATCTAGCCTCCCCTCAAAGCTACAAAAAGATGGTAATAAACCATTGGTCATAATTATTGATGAACTGGATCGATGTAAGCCTACTTTTGCGGTTGAAATTATAGAAAAAATCAAGCATCTGTTTTCTGTAAAAAATGTTGTATTTATATTAGTAATGAATAAAGCTCAATTGGAAGAATCCATTAAAAGTGTTTATGGCCAGAATATTGATGCCCATACGTATCTTCAAAAATTTATCAATCTGGAAACAAAAATACCAAAAAGAACCAATGAACGATACACAAACGATTTGAGCAAGTATTCAAAAAAACTATCACAGCTACATGAACTTCAGACTTGGGGAGATGATAGAAACATCATTGAGTGTATTGAACCACTTGCCGATCATTTCAACTTATCACTGAGACAACTTGAGAAAATATACACAAACTTAGCTGTATTTTATGGATCAAGTACTAAAAGTCAATTAAGACTTGTTGCTATCATTGCTTTCCTCTCCGTTATGAAAGTTATAGATCCATGGTTGTTTGATCAACTACTTCTTCAAAAGACTTGCTTTAGTAAGGTCATGGAAAGATTGAACTTATCTAATCTTAATGAAGAAAATGGAACTGATAGAAAACTATATTGGTTAATGAGCTGGATTAGATACGCTCTCTTAAGTGAGCAGGAATTTGAGGAGTTGCCCGAAGAAGATAAGATCAAGAAGTATGGACAGTCATTATGGCAATACAATATAAGTAGAGAAAAACTAATTCCTTCTTTTGCACAACAACTAAGTATGTTCGTATCTACATGAGAAGGAATGTCGGAACGATAAATCTGACAGACTCTGGATCTCCCACCTTACTCGAAATGGCCGAACCTCGGAGATTCCATGGTATGCGTCAATCCGTGATCAGTGAACTGAACAGCCTATTCAGAACATCTGTCTATTTCCATCAGATACTGGAAAAGGAGCCAGTCCTGGTCGATGCAGGCAATTATGTAGCTGATGAATCGTTGATCAGGGAAGCACGCGCGATCCAATCCATTCTGCATACCGATGATCCCCATGCCGTTCTGATCCAACCGAGTCTATCTGCCAGCCCGGTTATCTTTCGTTACCGGAGGCTTCCTTTCTCCCAGGTCATTGCATTGCGCAATCGCGGAGAGAAGCCGAATCTGTTAACCGCCAATCTCATTGCGACCGATCTGGAAAAACAACTTATTATTCTGCATCACCGATCGCCCAAGTCCCATCTCTATCCTGATATGTTGAGCATCCCCGGTGGCGGATTCTGTCCACCCGATGGTTTGGGTCGCTCGGGCGAGATGCATATAACCGGAACAGCAAGCCGTGAATTCAATGAGGAAACCAGGCTGACTGCCCATATCCGGAATGATACTGCTATCGTGTTAACCGAGGAGCCTGAAACCGGCGCAGTACAGTTCAACTTTCTTGGCGCCACCACTCAAATTCCAGATAATAGAAATTCCGGTTGGGAAGGTGACGTTATGGTTATTCATTTTAACGCGCTTTATGAGACGCTGGTCACCCGTAAATGGGCGCCATTGGGGAAAAGCTGCGTGCTAGCCTGGCTTGCGCTGGGTGCGCCTGGAACAGAAAATGCTATATTTGATGGTCTGACAGCCGATGCGCTTTATCGAAAATATATCAATGCCATGAACATACCGGAAGGAAGCGGCTAAATAAACCCGCACTCATACAGTGCTGCATGCCCATAACCCCGTTGCTTCCTTCCCTTTTTTCCTGTTCAGCCGGATAACTCAGCTCACCGCACGCCCAATGCCGACTGCAAAAGATCGGCTGTTACCCGCCCGCTCGTTTGTCTGACGTAATTAGTGATCACAGGAATAAACTGACCCACCATATCGGGAGAAAGATTCAGTTGCTGAAATGAGGCAGCGAGTGCGGCTGCACTGCCCAGCGTATTATTGGCATCTCCCATCATGGAAGACAAACTGCCGGTCAAACCGGATACCGATTCTGGCATGACGGGCGCCGCATTCAGCATACTGTCCATTCCGGGAGTGGATTGAGATAATGTGGCAAATGCCTGCGGGCTCATATTGCCCTGTGCCATTTGAAAAACAGCCCCGGCACCCCCCAGTGCCTGCTGTTGCGTCACGCCCAATTGGTTAACCAGCGTATCAACCAGACCGATTTGACTAGCCCCGGCCGCATTGGTAGCTGCCGCGCCGGCGTCAATTACCTGCTTTCCGCTTTGTGCCGCACCTTCTACTGCTGACAAGCCTTTATCGATTGTACCGAAAAGACTGTCAGCGCTGCTGTTCGCCACATGGCCGATAAATGACAGGAATATTACTAAAACGCTTGCCTGAATGTAATGGATATTTTTCATGATCATTCCTTTTAGAAAGTAGAAGCAATTAGAACACTAAACCGTACTCGTATACCGCCTTTTAGGAAAATCCTGAATAATCAGCAGGCAAAACAAAATAGTGAACTTCCACCTGATCAGTCAGCCGGTTTATGGTTAAGTATGCCTGATTTTTTACCAGAGACGACCGGAATTCTGTCATAAATACTTCATATTTCCTTCATTAGATCTTCATAATGAATGACTATGCTTCTCCCTGTAACTTCATACCAAGGAGAATGCAATGCACTTTGTTATAAAAGAATGGCCCAATAAAATGGCAACCTTGATGACTGAGGATGGTGTGGTTCTATGGACATTCAGTGATGCGGAAGAAGCCCGCAGAGTCTGTCATGTCTGGTGTTCCCTCCAGAAAGACAGGCTTGCTTACCAGATCGGATATCTTGATCAGTAGAGCCGGCTGTTGAACAAATCATTTCTTAATGTCATTCAGGGCGATTCAATCATATAAGCCAGATTCATCATCTTCAGTTATTCTCCCAAACTGGGAATAAAGCCCTTAGAATAAGCAGCTTATTAATTTCAGGGCAATTGAAGATGAATTTTACTTTCCCGTCATGGCATCGACTGCACCAACAAACCGATAAAACAGTTTTGAGCAGTGCAGCCGATAAATCGGGGCTACCGCCGGGCACACTGGTGCATATTGGTGAGAAGCATGAGGCGGAATGCAGGATTTCCATTACCCAATATAATGCTGACACCCTGCTGCATCATGAGATTTCCTCGATTTCTGAGCTGGAATCCCTGCAAAACAATGGGATGATTACATGGATCAATGTAGACGGACTCAGCGATATCAATATCGTAGAAACCATCGGGCAGGAATTAAACATTCATCCCCTCGTGCTGGAAGATATTCTCAGCACGCACCAGCGACCCAAGCTGGAGGAATATGAAGACTATCTCTATCTGGTCATCAAGGGGATCGATGTTAACCTGGAAAAGGATTTCAGCCTGGAATACGAACAAATCAGTATCCTGCTGCTGGCAAATCATGTGATCACTTTTAAGGAAAAAGCCGACGACACGTTCAAGCCCATCCACAGCCACCTGCAGAATCGCAATGGCCGCCTGCGGCAGTTTGGCAGTGATTATCTGGCTTATGTCATTCTCGACACGATTGTCGATGAATATTTTGTCGTGGAAGACAATCTGGATGACATCATCGACCCGCTGGAAGACAATATTCTATTCAATTCCAGCAAGGAGATGCTGAAAACTGTCCAACAGATACGGCGTGGATTAATTTCCATGAAACGCAACATTTCCCCGTTGCGTGAATTACTGGCGACAATTCAGCGCATCGATACACCCCTGCTGCAGGAGAAAACGCTGCGTTACTATGGGGATGTTTATGACCACGTGTTGCGTGTCACGGATGCACTGGAATCCTATCGGGAGAGAATTTCTGCCATGCACGATATCTATCTCTCCAGTATCAGCAACAAGCTGAACGAAACCATGAAGATTCTGACCATATTCGCATCCATCTTTATCCCGCTCACTTTTATCGCAGGCGTCTATGGCATGAATTTTGAACATATGCCGGAACTGAAATGGCGCTGGGCTTATCCGGCTCTGTGGGTAATATTCATCACCATCGGGGTTGGCTTATTATTTTTCTTCAAGAAGAAGAAATGGCTATAGATTAACTGGTTGCGTTATGGACCACCAACTGGGTGAAAGGAATCTTCCACTGCTGCCGGTTACAGGTCTCTACGGCATACCGCTGCAAGGCACGCACAATAGCATGATAATCGCCCGCCGCCGCTCCATTAAACACAGCAATGATCTTATAATCCAGCGAGGATGTATTGGCTTGGGCGAAGAAAACCGATACATCTTCCAGCGATTCGCCATAAGTCTCCTGTAACAAACCCTGGCGAATGCCGGCACCCATCAATGCTGGAATTTCCGTTGTGCACTGTTCCTGATGCTGATAGTCGACGCCAAAATCACTGATCACAAAAAATCCATAGGAAAGGTTTTTTGGATTAGCAGCCAGAAAATCAGTGATGGCATAAGTCTTAGGCATGATGCCACTGGCTGTAGACAACACGATACTCTCAAGCGTAATGCACTTGACCAGGCCGTATGTACCATCGGAAAGCATGACATAGTCCCCCACCTTGCACGGAAACCATGGTTCATCGTCTGCATAGGGGCGAGAAACATAATTGGACAGTTCCGCCAGTGTTAATCTCAGCTTTAATTTGGGCAGGGCAGGATTAATCAGTTTTGTGTAGTAATTCAACCGCTCAATTTTCATCGGAATACCATTATAGGTAATGCACTCCCCTTCCCTGACCGAACCGGTATTCAGCAGGATATTCAGTTCCTTGAGATAACTTGGAATGGAGTTTTTCAGCACCCAGATGATAAATACCAGCAGCAGAATGGCAATCGCAACGAGAACCTGATCATTGCGTGCATTAAACACATAGAAGCTGGCTGAAATCGCCAGTATCACCATCAAAAAATGGTAGCAGACCGTGATGATTCGCTGATAGTAGGTCATCCTCTCGCCACGCCTGTGTCGACTGATTTGTTGTATCCACCCCAACAGCAACAACATGGAAAAGTAAACGGACATAAAGGCAGCCAGCGCCATGATCAGCGTTGCGCCGCGTCCCGTAACAAACTGTTTGACATGATCACTGATGAAGTCTTCCTTACCAATCTGTGACTTGGTCATTTCATCCAGTTGTAATTGCGCAACTTCCAGCAGATGACTGTTTTCCTTGAGCTGATCCTGCCATTTCTTGTTAATCTGCTCAAATTTTATCGATGCTTCTTTATCCAGCCCTTCCTTATTGATTTTAGTAACGTGGTTCAGCACTTCAGTAATGGTACTAATCTGTGATTGATAATGTTCTATTTTCTTATGCAGATTATCGAGCTTTCGCTTATATTCGGTAAACTGACGAAGCTCACTCATGATAGGCTGCACGATTTCGAGCAGGTCTTTTTTCCAGTCAAATTCGCCATTTTCTGCTGTATCACTTTTTGCCAATTCCAGACCTGCTGTCAGAATCATTTCAAATGATGATTCCTGTTCCGCAATTGCACGACTTATCTCATTAATTTCATTTTTAACCCTCTCTTTCTCCTGCTCGGTCTTTACTTTCTTCAACGAGAGTAGCTTGGCTTCGATTTCCTTCTTCTGAAGTTTGATATTATTAATGATGTCATTTAATTTATCGACCGATAAAGCCTTCTGCTCATCGGTCGCATCCGCATTCGTATCGGCTACGGGCAATGGATCTTCAGGTGCAGCATAACTGTAACTGACTAAAGCCATCAGGCCGATCAGGATCGCTAACAAAATAATAGTAGACTGTCTTTTCATATCATCCTAAAGAAGCATTTTTATCGATGCTCCGCATTTTAATACGACGCTAGGCGTCTGTCTTGACAGCAAAGAATTCTTCAACATCCGACAATAATCGGGTGCGCTTCATCGGTGGCAGGCTCTGCCAGATTTGTTTGCCATACGCTTTGGTCGTCAGGCGGGGATCACAGATCATCAGCACGCCGCGATCCGTTTCATCACGAATCAGACGCCCCGCACCCTGCTTCAAATTAATCACCGCATGGGGCAGTTGATATTCCATAAAGGCATTGCGCCCTTCACGGTTGATTTTTTCGATACGCGCTGACAGCACCGGATCATCGGGTGGTGCAAAAGGAAGCTTGTCGATAATCACCAGTGACAAGGCATCACCCCGCACATCCACGCCTTCCCAGAACGACTGGCTGCCGATCAGTATGGCGTTATCCAGTTTGCGAAAGCGCTCCAGCATGAAAGACCGTGAGCCCTGGCCCTGCAATAACAATGGGAAATCAAGCTGCTCCTGTTCCAGTGCAACAAGCAGTTGATCATGAATGCGTTGCATCGCACGTAAACTGGTACACAGGAAAAAAGCGCGGCCCCGGCTTGCCCGCAGCACCGGCAATGCCGCCTGCACCACCCGATCGGTATATGTTTTATGATGGGGTTCCGGCATATCGGTCGGCACGTAAAGCAGGGCTTGCTCGGGGAAATTGAAGGGGCTGTCCCAACACACTGTCTGGGCTGTGGATAAGCCCATTTCTTCATTATAATGCGCGAAATTCTTTTTAACCGATAATGTGGCTGAAGTAAATATCCAGGCGCGCGGTGACGCATTAAGCTGTTTATTAAAAATCTCGGCGATCGACAACGGTGTGGCATTTAGCTGCAAAGCATGACTAAACACTTCCAGCCAGCGGACAAATCCTTCTGTTTCCGCTTCATCACGCCATCGCTTAATGTGATTAAGATGATCACTCGCCCGTTGCCAGCAATGTTCCAATCCTTCCGAACGCTCCGCCTGGCTCCCCAGCATGGCGGACAGCTCCCCCAGTTTTTCCAGCAAAGTATCCAGCGCGCGGCTGAAGTCCGTATTCTGTGAGATGGCTGCCAATGATAACCGCGTATTCTCATCCGCAATCGTCAAACGCAAATCGCGGGCTGCCTTTTCCATCGCCGCGATGGCATCCGGCAGTGCAGTAAAGTCACTGGCGGCCTGCATTGCTTCCAGTTTGGAGTCTTTCGCAAGATCCAGCAACTGACCCGTGCTGATTGATTCACCAAAAAACAGACTCGCTGTTTCCGGCAATTGATGCGCCTCATCGAAAATTACCGTATTGCAGGCTGGTAATAATTCCGACAGCCCTTCATCACGCAACATGACATCGGCAAAGAACAAGTGATGATTAACCACCACCACATCCGCAGATAATGCCTGCTTGCGGGCCTCCATCACGAAACATTTTTTATAGCTGGGGCACTCGGAACCCAGACAGCTGTCCCGTGTCGATGTGACCTGTTGCCAGATGGCTGCATTTTCCGGCACTTCACTGAGCCCGCTCTTGTCACCATCCTTACTGACCGCCGCATAGCGTTCTATTTGTTGCAGGAACCTGATCTCATCCCGATGGACAAACATCATCTGCGTATCCTGCAGGTTTCTTTCCAGATGATAATGACAGATATAATTGGCGCGCCCTTTCAGCAGCGCCACTGTAACCGGTACTTTAAGCGCTGCTCGCACATTCGGGATATCCCGTTTGAACAGTTGGTCCTGCAATGTCTTTGTTCCGGTGGAAATGATCACTTTGCCGCCAGCCAGCAATGCCGGCACAAGGTAAGCAAAGGTCTTTCCGGTGCCAGTACCTGCTTCAGCAACCAATACATGATTCTTTTTGATGGCTTCTGCAATGGTCTGTGCCATCTCCAGTTGCTGGGCACGCACGCGAAACCCTGCAATGTGACGGGAGAGCTCGCCTTCAGAAGAAAAGATTGAATCAATATCTACCATAAACAGAATATCAGATTACTGAACAAAAACAGTTATCCCGTTTGTTTATTCAGTCAGTTGGCCTTTTGAAATTGAATATGAGAGGGTAATTCGTATGTTTCACGGGAAAACAACCAAATTTATCTGAATTATACTGTGCTCTTTGCATATCTTCGACCATGCACAGCACTCAAGCAATTTATCTTTTAGAAAATTCAACTTCAACAAATGTACCGGCTCCAGTACAATCACCTATCAAGCAAACTTTACCCGTTGATTGGAATCTGTTTTCTTATTGAGAATGTGGTTCCAATAGGAAATTAGTTGAAACTAATAGTACAATGGCGCGACACCAAACTCAGGAAACTGATCATTGAACCCAATCAGCCAGTATGCCTCTTTTTGTATCAATATGTTTCGATTCCCGGTAATCCGGTAAACTCGTCCGTTTAATATAAGGAGAATAGTGATCATCCTTTGTTGCGCTGATCTCCTGTTATCCTGAATTAATTACTTCACAAAAAATATGCGACTACTCCAAACCCTATGCATGCTGGTCTTGTTTTTTAACAAACCACTGATTGCATTTGGTGAAGAATCAGCTCCCAAACCGGATGATCCGGTCATTCCCGCCCAATCCATAATCAAGCCGCAAAGAAAACCTGTATTCATTGAAGCTGATCGCATTCACGGCTACTATAAACAGGAACTGGAAGCCACCGGAAATGCTGAGTTGCGCCATGGCAACAACAAGCTGACGGCTGATCGCATGAAATATTTTCAGGCGACTGAAGATACAGAAGTGGAAGGTAATGTGAAGCTGGAAAGATCGACTGATACATTGAAGGGGAACAGCCTTCAGATAAACCTGCTCACGGAAGTCGGCCACATGTCTGAACCCCGTTATTACATGAAAGAGCGCAATGGACGCGGTGCAGGCAGTCTTCTGTTATTTGAGGGTAAAGATCATTATCGTTTGAAAGACGGCAGCTATACTACCTGCCCGGAAGGCAACGAGGATTGGTACATCCGCGCCAGCGATCTGGTCATTGATAACAAAAAGGAAGTCGGCACCGCCCGGAATGTCACCGTCGTATTTAAAGATAAACCCATTCTATATGTACCCTGGATTGATTTCTCATATAGCGGAAAACGAAAATCCGGAATGCTCGCACCCATTATGGGCAATACCGCCAAAACGGGTTTTGAGATTGCACTGCCATTTTATCTGAATATCGCACCCAATATTGATGCCACCATTGCACCACGCCTGATGTCCAAACGGGGTCTGATGATCAATAATGAACTGCGCTACATGGGCAATAATCTGAGTGGCAATGCGATATTTGACATCCTGCCAAATGATATCAAAACCCAGCAGACGCGCTATGGCATTTCATTTGAACATACGCAGTATCTGGGCAGAGGCTGGCAAGGTAATCTTGATTATAATCATGTGTCAGATGATCGTTTTTTCCGTGATCTCACCAATGATCTGTCACAAACCAGTAAAACAAATTTATCGCAGCGGGCTGCTCTTTCCTATCACGGTGCATTGGGTGAGAATGGTTCGATCAGTTTTACCGGTCTGGTTCAGGGTTATCAAACGCTCCAGGATCCATTTGCCAGGATTATTTCCCCCTATGTTCGATTACCACAATTCACACTGGATGCCACCAAACAAAATGTTGCCGGATTCATGGACTTTAATTTCAGCAGCAGCTGGTCTAATTTTTATCATGCCGGTTCCACCCTGCTGAACGGAAAACCTCTGGTTGATGGAAAACGTCTGGTACTATATCCGAGCGTGAGCGTTCCGCTGCGCAATGAATTTGGTTTTATCATTCCTAAATTTGGATTGCATTATACGCAATATGATTTATCTGCGCCCATAGGCCCCAGAGGAGAAAAAACCCCAGACCGGACTGTTCCGATATTCAGTCTGGACAGCGGCGTTGTTTTCGAGCGGAATACAACACTGAGCGACAGAAAATTTGTGCAAACACTGGAGCCACGTCTTTTTTATGTGTACGCCCCTTACAGAAACCAGAATCATCTACCAATCTTTGACTCTGCAATCAATGACTTCAGTTTTGCACAAATGTTAACGGAGAATCGATTCAGTGGCAGCGATCGTGTTAATGATGCCAATCAGGTAACCATGGCGCTCACGTCACGTTTTGTCGAATCAGAAACAGGCATTGAGCGGTTACGCATTGCTGTCGGTCAACAAGTCCGCTTTTCAGAATACCGGGTTGATCCGGCACTTCTTACTGCTGATCCAGCAGACCCGAGGAATCTCAGGACTTTTCAACAGGCAACCAGCGGAAAATCTGACTTTATCGCGGCGGTATCAGGACGCCTGACTCAACATATCAGCACCGATACCAATATTCAGGTGGATGACAACAGGCTGTGGGCGGAAAAAATTCGCACCGGTCTCAGTTATCAGCCGGAACCCGGCAAGGTGGTGAATGTCGGCTACCGTTTCTCACGGGATATATTGGAACAGGTGGATGCATCAACCCAGTGGCCCATTCTAGGTAACTGGCACGGTGTGGCGCGCGCCAATTACTCACTCAAGGATGATAAATTCCTTGCCGGTCTGGCGGGCTTTGAATACAACTCATGCTGTTGGGCATTACGTGTCGTATTACAGCGACTCACCACAGCAACCCATAGTACATCAACGGCCTTTTTTGTTCAGTTGGAGCTAAAAGGACTGATGGGCATTGGTAACAATCCAATGCGTGTCCTGCAAAGCATACCTGGCTACACCAGCATTCACTAGCAAAATTCTGTTTCATACCGACCGTATAAAATCTTATTCTATGCACATAAAAGCTTTTCCCTTTATTGTCATTCTAATCGCTGTATTAACACTCTCACCGGTAGCCGCAGAAGAGCCAGAGTTAACCCAAAACATCAGGACTATTGATCATATTGTTGCGATCGTTAATGAAGAAGTCATTACAAGGCATGAACTGGACAGCACGATCAAATTAGCCATCGATCGACTCCAGTCACAAGGTATGCAATTACCCAGCCAGCAATCATTGGAGCGTCAGATTCTGGAAACAATCATTACCAAACGGATTCAGTTGCAGCATGCCAAGGAAATAGGCATGTCGATCAGTGAAAGTGAACTTGATGAGACAATCAACCGCATTGCCACTGAAAATAAGCTGTCGCTGCAGGAGTTCTACAGGACACTTGAAGAAGACGGCATCAGCTACAATAAATTCCGTGAAGAAATCCGTGAAGAAATGATCATGGCACGGGTCAAAGAACGGGAAGTAAATAATCAGGTCAATGTCACTGAAGGTGAAATTGATAATTTCCTGCGCACCAAGGAAACCTCTGCGGTTGGCAATGACGAATATCGCCTGGCACATATTCTGGTGCTTGTCAGAGATGTCACGGACACAGCCCATATTCAGGAAAAAAGTCAGCGGACCGAAAAAGCATTGGCAAAACTGAAAGAAGGTGCAGAGTTTTCTCAAGTAGCCAGCGAATTTTCAGATGCTGCCGATGCAACAAAAGGTGGAATACTCGAATGGCGTCCGGCTTCCCAACTGGGCCCGTCATTTGCAGAGTTAGTGGCGTCATTGCAGCCCGACGAATTAACCTCTGTCGTACAGAGTCAATCAGGATTCCATATCTTCAAGCTGCTGGGTCGACGTACGCAGGAGACTCCCACCGTTATTGTCGATCAAACCCACGCTCGTCACATATTGATTAAAGTGAATGAGTTAACCTCTGTAAACGATGCCAAGCTTAAAATCATCCAGGTCAAGGAACGCCTTGATAAAGGCGCTGATTTTGCTGAAACCGCGAAACTCTATTCGGAAGATGCCAGCGCGGCATCAGGCGGAGACCTGGGTTGGCTCGCGCCAGGTGATACTGTTCCTGATTTCGAACGCGCCATGAATGCACTGTTGCCGGATCAAATCAGTGAACCGGTGCAATCCACTTTTGGCTGGCATTTGATTCAGGTAATAGACCGCCGTTCACACGATATCAGCCTGAACAGGCAAAGGCAGGAAGCACGTCAGACAATCCGTACACGCAAGGCGGAAGTCGTGGTACAGGAATGGATGAAACAACTGCGCGATGCCGCCTATATTGAATATCGATTGGACGATGTGATCGATGACAAGTAACAACCTGCTTCCCACATTGGCCCTCACTGCTGGAGAACCTGCCGGCATCGGCCCTGACTTATGCGTGCAGATTGCACAGAAATCCCTGGCATGCAATCTGGTAGTCATCGCAGACAGCGCCTTGTTACAGGAACGCGCCCGCCTGCTTGGGCTGCCACTGAATCTTGTCAGCTTCCGGCCATCCGCTCCGGAATCACATCAGGCCGGTCACCTGCAAGTCGTGCATATCCCGCTGAAGACACCGGCAGTCCCTGGAAAACTGGATACCGCCAATGCGCACTATGTGCTGGCAACGCTCAGGCATGCTGTGGAAGGATGCCGCAACAGCCAATTCGACGGGTTGGTCACAGCACCCGTGCATAAAGGAGTCATCAACGATGCCGGTATCGTCTTCACCGGTCATACCGAATATTTATCCGAACTGACTGATAGTCCGGTGGTCATGATGCTGGTCGGCGGCAATATGCGTGTGACACTGGCCACCACACATTTACCGCTTAAAGATGTGGCGGCGGCCATTACAGCCGAGTGTATTAACAGCAAGCTGCGCATCATTCAGCGCGACCTGATAACGCGCTTTAACCTGACCAGCCCCCGGATTGTTGTGGCAGGATTGAATCCCCATGCGGGTGAATCAGGTCATCTGGGACGAGAAGAAATCGACATCATTATTCCCGCACTGAATAAACTTCGATCCGAGGGTATGCATTTGATCGGCCCCATACCTGCCGATACCTTGTTTAGCCCCTCCCAACTCGATCACTATGATTGCATTTTCACCATGTATCACGATCAGGGGCTTCCAGTCCTTAAACACGCCAGTTTTGGCGAAGGTGTCAATGTCACGCTGGGATTGCCCATTATACGAACTTCCGTTGATCATGGTACGGCATTGGAACTCGCCGCAACCGGTCGCGCCAATGCAGGCAGCTTGCTCACTGCCATTGAAATGGCCATAACACTGGCCAGTAACGAAAAAGCCAGGCGCCATGCACCATAATCCACGCAAACGATTTGGCCAGAATTTTCTGGTTGACCGGCATGTCATCGCTGACATCATTGACACCATCCACCCGCAAAAGAATGACCGAATCATTGAAATCGGTCCGGGGCTTGGCGCATTAACACGACCTCTGTTACACACGGTTGATCATCTGACAGTTATAGAACTGGATCGTGATATCGTCGAGAAACTAAATAATGAATTCCCCAGGGAGAAGCTGACGATCCATTCGGCAGATGCGCTGAAATTTGATTTTTCTGAGCTGGGAAACAATCTTCGTATTGTTGGCAACCTGCCCTACAATATCTCAACACCCTTATTATTTCACTTGAGCCAATTTTCGGCGCATATTCTGGATATGCATTTCATGCTGCAGAAAGAGGTAGTGGAACGCATGGTCGGCACACCTGCCACGCCTGATTATGGAAGGCTCTCGGTCATGCTGCAATACCGTTTCGACATGGAACAGGCTTTCATCGTCCCACCCGAATCTTTCCGCCCTATCCCAAAAGTTGAATCAGCCATTGTTCGCATGTGCCCGCTCAATCAAACAGTATTGGCTGCTAAAGATGAGCAATTATTTGCCCAGATTGTGGCTGCTGCATTTTCACAGCGGCGGAAAACATTACGCAATACACTCTATGGCCATTTAGCCGCAGAAGATTTTATAACGCTTGGGATTGATCCCGGATTGCGGGCAGAGAATTTATCAGTGACTCAATTTATTGCGATTACCAATTATTTAGCACCACGCATATCTCAGGGTGGGAGTATTCAAACCTGATAATCACCGATGCATCGCTAAAACCGGATTGCCCTGGCGGATAGTTGATCGCCCCTCCACCACCTTAAGCTGGTTATCACGTGCGAAGCCCATGATAAACTCATAGGCATTTGGATTAATATCTCTTAATATTGTCTCTACCACCAAACATATCTGCCCTTGGCGCGAAACTGGCTGGGCATGAACAGAATAGATCAGACGCCCTCGATTATACTGTGCAGCCACACCACAAAGCCGCTCTGCCCAATCACTTGGTCGAAATGGGCGACCATTGGGAGTAATTCCCATAATCAACCATTCTTCCGGCTCGACTGTTGTATTTGGATTGGCCATAAAAGAAACCAGCATCCCATAATTCCATGTACATAAGATATGGATATTTATCGGCAACAATCTGATTAAATATAGAAAAAATAGATATGACATAAGAAATATCATTATCCATTCCATCAGGATGGTCTGCAATTAAGCGGATTGCCCCATTTCTCGATGAGAAAGCGGATAGCAACTACCCCGCCACTGCGCATTGATTAAAGTTTCATCTGACCGCGTCGTAATCTAAAAAGACTGACTGACCTTCAATCCGATGGACAGGTTACAGATATCAAACGATCAATTCTTCAATGGATAGCTAAACAGCTAGTTAAAACAGGTGACCATGACACTAAAACCGATACAAATACTAGATCTGGCCGTTGGGCAGCCCTTGCCATGGGATTTATTCGATCAATCCCATAAACCGATATTGACACGCGGATATGTGCTAAAAACAGCAGATGAATTAAAAAAGCTGGGTGAATCTGCAATTTTCCGTGAGACAACCACACTGGCTGAAAAGATCCAGCCAAAAGATGAAAAATTGCCTGCATTTAATTTTGAGGATATGCAACTTACAGTCGGTGATAAATTACAGTTCAAGCTATCTTCCAATATCAGAAGTTCACATGACTCCAACAGCCATGGCAATCATTTCTTTATTGCGACGGTCATTGGTTATATTGAAAATGAAACATTGATTATCACCATGCCAAAGACTGATCAACTGGTCGGTGAACCTTTGCTGGAAGGGGACCAGATATTAGTCCGGTTATTCGGCGGGCAATGTGCATTCAGTTTTACTACGTTTATCGACAAGATAATCAAGCTGCCATTCAAATACATTCACTTGTCATTTCCAAAACATATTATCGGCCAAACCATTCGGAAATCCCGCCGCATCAAATGCCAGATTGATGCCACAATTAACAAGAATGCCACGCCTGTCGTCATAACCAACCTGAGCACCACCGGTGCGGAACTCAGCAGTGAAAACGATTTAGGAGAGCCAGGAACAGCTATCGAGTTATCTTTTAACGTATCGATGCACGATAAGGAATCAGTATTACGATTACATGCCGTTATTCGATCAGTCAAACAAGCCAGTAAAAATAAACCGGATGCACGGTACATCGGTCTTGAATTTACTGAATTGCAGTCGGAGCAGGTTTTCTTACTGCGCAGTTTCATTTATCAGGAACTGGTCGAGCATCCTGATCACATTGTCAAGTAAATCAGCCACTCACGCCGTGACCCAGTTAACACAGCATGAGTGGCTTTGGTGATTGCAGAAATTATTCCGAGAAGAATTCGCGTGCCTTATCCATCCACGATTTGGCGCGTGGGCTATGGCGGGAACCATCTCCCAGACTGATCGTTTCCAGCTCCTGCAGCAATTCCTTCTGGCGTGTTGTCAGATTGACCGGGGTTTCTATAATCACATGGCACAGCAAATCCCCCTTGTGGTGGCTGCGCACCCCTTTGATGCCTTTCTCCCGTAACCGGAAAATCTTACCTGTCTGCGTTTCAGCAGGTACTTTAATCTTTGCATGACCCTCCAGCGTGGGTACTTCAATCTCGCCACCCAGCGCAGCCACGCTGAAACTGATCGGAATTTCACAATGCAGGTTATCGCCATCGCGACGGAATACAGAGTGCGTTGATAGCTGTATCACCACATAGAGATCACCCGACGGACCTCCGTTAACGCCCACCTCCCCTTCACCCGATATGCGGATACGATCTCCTTCATCAACACCCGATGGGATCTTTACGTTCAATGTTTTGTGCTGTTTAACGCGGCCAGCGCCATGACAATTAGTGCATGGACTGGTAATGATCTTTCCATTGCCTTGACATTTCGGGCAGGTTTGCTGGATTGAGAAAAATCCTTGCTGCATTCGCACCTGTCCATGGCCATTACAGGTTGGGCAAATCTTGGGTGAACTTCCTGGCTTGGCACCATTGCCATGACAGGTCTCGCATTTATCCATGGTTGGGATGCGAATTTTTGTTTCCGTACCATGCGCCGCCTGTTCCAGTGAAATTTCCAGGTTATAGCGCAAATCCGAGCCTCGATGGGTATTGGAACGCCCACCACGGCTACCCCCAAAAATATCTCCGAAAATATCACTGAACGCATCGCTGAAGCCTTGTGCGCTCCCTCCTCCATTCGCATCAACACCTGCGTGACCATACTGATCATAAGCAGCCCGCTTATTCGCGTCGGTTAATATCTCATAAGCTTCCTTGGCTTCCTTGAACAATTCTTCCGATTTAACATCCCCATCATTGCGATCCGGGTGATGTTTCATCGCCAGCTTGCGATAAGCCTTCTTGATGGCACTGTCATCGGCGTCGCGGCTAACGCCAAGTACTTCATAATAATCGCGCTTGCTCATGTTCGTTCCCTGCTACCGTGATATAAAGTAAAAAATTATTCAATTTAAACACCAAAGCGCAGAGTACGCAGAAGGCTATTTTCATTTCCTTCTTACGTCCCTGCGCTTGGGCAATACCAACAAACAGATTACTTCTTGTTCTTAACTTCCTCAAATTCGGCATCCACCACTTCGCCCTCGACCGGCTTCTCATTGCCTTGCCCGCCGCCGGATGAAGTCTTCGCATCGGGTTGCGCCTGCTGTCCTGCCTGTTCCTGCTGCTGATACATCTTCTCAGCCAGTTTATGTGAAGCCTCGGTCAACGCTTTTGTTTTCTCATCAATAGTGTCTTTGCTATCGGTCTTGAGTGCTTCCTCAGCATCTTTCAGCGCTGCTTCAATCTTGGATTTCTCGCCACTATCCAGTTGATCTCCATGGTCTTTCAAGGTTTTTCTGACCGAATGAATCATCGCATCACATTGATTCCGACTTGAAACCAGTTCCAGTGCCTTGTGATCTTCTTCAGCATGCGCTTCGGCGTCCTTGACCATGCGGTTGACCTCTTCTTCCGATAAACCGGAACTTGCCTGGATCTTGATCTTGTTTTCCTTGCCAGTCGCCTTATCCTTCGCTGACACATGCAATATGCCATTGGCATCAATATCAAACATCACTTCAATTTGAGGCATGCCACGAGGCGCTGGTGGAATATCACTTAAATTGAACTGACCCAGGCTCTTATTGCCGGAAGCCATTTCACGCTCACCCTGCAACACATGAATGGTCACGGCTGTTTGATTTTCTTCCGCCGTTGAGAATACCTGCTGTGCCTTAGTTGGAATAGTCGTATTTTTCTGGATAAGCTTGGTCATGACACCACCCATCGTTTCAATACCCAGCGACAACGGCGTGACATCCAGCAACAGGACATCCTTGACATCCCCTTGTAATACGCCCCCTTGAATCGCCGCACCCACAGCCACCGCTTCATCGGGATTCACGTCCTTGCGCGGTTCCTTGCCGAATATCTCCTTAACCTTGTCCTGAACCTTCGGCATGCGTGTCTGCCCACCTACCAGAATCACATCATCAATATCCGAAGCCGACAATCCGGCATCTTTCATGGCAATGCGGCAAGGCCCGGCGGTACGCTCGATAAGCTCTTCGACCAGGCTCTCCAACTTGGCGCGTGTAATCTTGACAGCCAGGTGTTTGGGGCCTGATGCATCGGCGGTGATATAAGGCAGGTTAACTTCCGTCTGCTGACTGGATGACAACTCAATTTTTGTTTTTTCGGCTGCATCCTTCAAACGTTGCAGCGCCAGCATATCTTTCTTCAGATCAATACCGGTTTCCTTCTTGAATTCGTCCACCAGATATTCAATCACGCGTGAGTCGAAATCTTCACCGCCCAGGAAAGTATCGCCGTTGGTTGCCAGCACTTCAAACTGATGTTCGCCATCAATTTCCGCAATCTCGATAATGGAAATATCAAAGGTACCGCCACCCAGGTCATATACGGCAATTTTACGGTCACCCTCTTTTTTATCCATGCCAAACGCCAGTGCTGCGGCAGTCGGTTCATTGATAATGCGCTTGACTTCCAGACCGGCAATACGCCCGGCATCCTTGGTCGCCTGACGCTGCGAGTCATTGAAATAGGCAGGCACCGTGATCACGGCTTCGGTCACGGATTCTCCCAGATAATCCTCGGCTGTTTTCTTCATCTTCATGAGCACCTGCGCTGACACTTCCGGGGGTGCGATCTTGCGGCCACGCACTTCCACCCAGGCATCATTGTTATCGGCCTTGATAATGCTATAGGGCACCATTTTGATATCTTTCTGTACCATTTCTTCGTCAAAGCGACGTCCAATCAAACGCTTCACAGCGAATAACGTATTTTTTGGATTGGTAATCGCCTGGCGCTTGGCAGAAGCACCGACCAGCACTTCATTGTCTTCGGTATAGGCAACAATAGACGGCGTAGTCCGTGTACCTTCCGAGTTCTCAATGACCTTTGGTTTCCCGTTCTCCATGACGGATACACAAGAGTTTGTGGTACCTAAATCGATACCAATAATTTTTGCCATGTCTAGATCCTTTTAAAGATTAAATACTGTCTATCAACTGATCTTAAAATAGAGATAGTTACTAAAATTTCAAGTCCTTCAAGCGCCCTTGGCTTTTGAAACCGATACGAGTGCAGGTCGAATAACACGGTCATGTAATTTGTAGCCCTTCTGCATAACCTGCACCACCATGTTGGGAGCCAGCTCAGAATCCACCATGCACATGGCCTGATGCTGATGCGGGTCAAATTTTTCGCCTTTTGGATCAATGATCGCAATATTGAATTTGTCAAAAATAGCGATCAATTGCCGCTGGGTTAATTCCATGCCATTCTTAAAGCTTTCCAGACTGGCATTCTCAACGGCCAGGGCAGCTTCCAGACTATCCATTACCGGCACCAGTTCAGCGGAAAAATTCTCAATGGCATATTTGTGCGCATTGGTCACGTCGGTTTGCGCACGTTTACGAATATTCTCTGTTTCCGCCCTGGCACGCATCCAAGCATCATGATGCTCGGCTGCTTTTATTTCTGCTTCTTTCAATAAATGCTCAAGATCCGGTTTTGCATCGGCTGCATCAGCCGGTCTGGCTGCGGCTTCCGACGGATTGGTTCCTTCCGCACTGAGCGATCTTTCTGATTGATTGGACTGTGAGTTTTGTTGATCCTGGGGATTTTGCATCTTACCTCCTAATGGCTATCTTGCCAGTAATGGGGTTGTATTTCTGGATTTCAAGCACAAAATAAAAATTTCATGCTAATTTATTTAAACCATGCCGGCTTTCGTATTCCGTTTGAGACAATTAACCGTGATGATGTTCGATCAGATTTTGATTCTTTGGGCCAGTTCGCTGGCTTTACCGATATAACTTTGCGGGGTCAATTCCAGCAGACGGGTTTTCTCTGCCTGCGGAATGTCCAGATCCATAATGAATTGATGCAGCGTTTCCCGGGTGATCCCGCCCTTGCCGCGCGTCAAAGCCTTCAACTGCTCATAAGGATTGGCAACGCCATGGCGCCGCATCACCGTTTGAATTGGCTCAGCCAGTACTTCCCAGGCATTATCCAGATCAGCCGACAATCGCGCAGGGTTTACATCCAGTTTACCAAGCCCCTTGGCACAGGAATCATAGGCCAGCAGAGTGTGCCCTAGCGCTACGCCCATATTGCGCAACACGGTCGAATCGGTTAGATCCCGCTGCCAGCGGGATACCGGCAATTTTTCGCTTAAATGGCGCAGCAGTGCATTGGCAATGCCCAGATTACCTTCCGAGTTTTCAAAGTCGATGGGATTGACCTTATGCGGCATGGTTGACGAACCCACTTCATTGGCTTTGGTTTTCTGCCTGAAATAGCCCAGCGAAATATAGCCCCAGACATCCCGGTTCAGATCCAGCAAAATAGTATTGATTCTGGCATACGCATCAAACAATTCGGCAATGGTATCGTGCGGCTCGATCTGGGTTGTATAGGGATTGAATTCCAGTCCCAGCTTTTCAACAAATGTCTGCGCGAAATTTTCCCAATCCAGATCCGGATAGGCCGACAAGTGTGCGTTGTAATTACCCACAGCCCCGTTAATCTTGCCCAGTATGGCAACAGCCGCCAATTGCTTTTTACCGCGTTGCAGCCGGTAAACGACATTGGCAATCTCCTTGCCGATTGTCGTCGGTGTTGCAGGCTGGCCATGCGTGCGGGCCAGCATCGGAACATCCGCCAGTTGATGCGCCAGCTCAACCAATCTGGCAATAATTCCATCAAGTGCAGGCAGCATCACCTGCTCCAGACTGGATGTCAGCATGAGACCATGCGAAAGATTATTGATGTCTTCAGAGGTACAGGCAAAATGGATGAATTCAGCCGCGCCGGCAATTTCGGCATTGTCCGCAAGTGTCTGCTTCAGCCAATACTCAACGGCTTTCACATCATGGTTGGTCGTGGCCTCGATCGCCTTGATGGCCTCGCCATCCGCGACGGAGAAATCTGTTACCAGATTATCAAGCTGTGCGATCGTACTGGCCGAGAACTGCGGCACCTCGATGATCGCCGGTTCATTGCTTAATGCCTTTAACCATTCGACTTCCACCAGAACGCGATAGCGGATTAACGCAAACTCACTGAAATAAAACCGCAATGCTTCAACTTTACTATGATAGCGGCCGTCCAGCGGAGACAAGGCGGTGATAGCAGGAAAATTCATGACTCTCTCAATCTTTACGAGACAGGTATTTTAGCATGTCAGCTACTGATAGATAGCTGCGTGATTGCAGAATACTTGAATCACTTGTAGAGCTGTCAAACGATCAGAACAGGTGCTTATGAAATGTTGGGGAGCACTGGCTGTAGTATTCAGGCACTTGTCCTGATTAGCTCACTAAGCCAGATAAATCTAGTAACTGGTTCTTATTGATTCTAATATAACGTACAACCTTTATCCATCGGTGAATTCTTAGAAGTTTATGTTTCAATATCTTCTATCTTGTCACTTTTCCCTAGGTTGCATTTTGAACATAATGTTCTGAGATTGTCTTCAATGTTTTGACCACCACGTGACCATGGGTGGATATGGTCGACATGTAATTCAACACTGAGATCTTTGGCCGGAGAAGAACCGCAAATAACGCATCGGAACTTATCTCGAGATAAAATATTGTAGCGCATACCGATAGGAATTGATCGTGGAACAAGAGTTCCAATTACAGTATTTTTCTGGGTTTCTGGTCTATGTTCGATAAATGCATTTGAGTCATTCTCATGTTCCGCTTCATTAAATGAAGAAATAGGTTTGTTGATCTTTTTCACGAAAGCGGATAATGCAGCCCTCCAACCTCCCCAACGCAATATATAAGCTTTTTGGCCTACCGTTGACGGCGAATGTTTTAACTCACTAAAGTTCGGCTGCCTTCCATAATGTATCCAGAGAGAAAGAATATTTTCGAAGCATTCCTC
>ERZ1292633.1877-Hain-H41-02um-R1-1877-length-22106-cov-9_pt1 | contig 22106 bp, 26 predicted proteins | sample MGYA00564406_ERZ1292633 | MGnify/ENA primary metagenome ERZ1292633 (study PRJEB36523, sample SAMEA6512639) | groundwater metagenome | collected 2019-01-08 | study: AquaDiva: Metagenomics assemblies of 32 groundwater samples
TAAATAAAAAGCCCGGGTTAAGATCTGATTAAAAAATAGGCCCATTTCGATAATTTGCCAAAGTTTTTTTGGAAGGATTTTCAGATGACCATCCAAAAACTAGTTCTTTGTATCGTAGATGGGTTTGGCATTGACGACCAAGACCCTTTGAATCCCATTCCGAAATATATGCCCTGGTGGACGAAAACGTGGAGCGCTGCCAAGACAAAAGCACGGCTGAATGCCTCAGGCACTAGTGTTGGATTGCCTATAGGGCAAATGGGTAATTCAGAAGTGGGGCATTTGACGATAGGTTCTGGCCAAATCATACAGCAAGATCTGATACGTATAAGACATGCGGTGTCAGATCAAATTTTAATGCATCCAGCTATTCAAAATTTGATTCAAAAACGCACACGCACACACCTTGTTGGTTTGTTTTCTGATGGGGGTGTACACTCGCATAAAGATCATTACATGACCCTTTTTCATCAACTGAAAAATCGTTTGCCTATTTTGTGTCATTTAATTACGGATGGACGAGATACCAAGCCAAGTATTTTTTCAAAGCAGTATGAAAAAGAATTAGAACCATATGTGGCCACAGTTATGGGGCGCTATTACGCTATGGATCGTGATAAGCGGTGGATGCGCACACAACAGGCGATTGATGCCATGATGTTTGGTCAAGGTTACGTGATGCAGGATGTACTTGGATATGTGGATCTTCAACGCAATACGGATGAGTTTATTCAGCCAGGCGTAAAGGAAGGTTACACAGGATTCCAGCCAGGGGATGCTGTTATTATTGTGAACTTTCGCAGCGACCGTATTATACAACTGCTGTCTGTTATGGCAGAGTCAGGGCATCACCCTCTGTTTGCGCTTTCAGATGTTCCGACCCTTGACGTAGTCACGACACTTTTTCCTAAACCGCCCGTTCATGACACCCTTGGTGAAGCCATATCTAATGCACATCTGCGTCAATTGCGGGTTGCCGAAACCGAAAAATATGCGCATGTAACCTATTTTTTTAATGGGGGTAGAGACACGCCTTGGCCCTTGGAAGACCGAATTCTTATACCTTCCCCAAATGTGGCAACCTACGATGAAGCACCGGAGATGTCAGCCAAAGCTGTAACGGAGGCAGTCTTAAAAGGGATCGATAAATCTTATGATGTGATCATTGTGAATTATGCCAATGCTGATATGGTGGGACATACAGGCAAATATGATTCTGTTATCCAGGCGTTAACTTGCTTGGATCAAGAGCTTGCCAAACTTTATCATGCCTGCCAGGAAGAAGGGTATGCTCTAATCGTCACAGCCGATCACGGTAATGTCGAAAACATGTTTTATCCCGACATGACGCCCTATACTGCACATACTACAAATCCCGTTCCTTTTGTTGTTTTGAATGCATTTATGCCCATTGATTTATCAGCATGCACGCAATTATCGGATATCTCGCAGGTTGTACGCTTGCTTCTGGGGTGTTTAAAGTGAGGCATTCGACCTACCAATCCAAAGTGAGCTGCTTTCTTTCGAACCTGACTCGCTTCCTTGAATGAAGCATCCGAATACCTCAACTAAATCCTATCGCATAAAAGCTAGTATTGTAAAACATTGCTTTTTAATGCCTGATCAAAAGGAATGCGACCTTTTTTGATATCGATTTCAAAACGTATTAACTGCAAATAATTTTTCCAGTCTTTTTGACGGTAGGCTAGGCTCATTTTTTGGCGTAGCAATAACATCCCATTTTGCGCAATATATCGATCGCTAAGAAGTTGCTGAGCCGTACTTGGCATATAATCGGATGCAGCTGCCAATGTTTGCATCAAAGGCGCTTTACTGCTTTTTTTGGCAGATTTATTAAATAGCTGCAGTTGAATTGCCAAACAAGCACAAACAGTTGTATACCAGATATACATATTCTATCTGGAAAGCGATCGAATAAACATGTTAAATAGAATGATAGGGGCCATCGTTTTTGGCGTATTCATTGTAGGATGTAAAATGCAAAATAAAGAATTAGTGACGACCACTTCAGGCCTGCAATATCAAGAGATAACAGAAGGAACAGGAGACATGCCACAAACAGGACAAACTGTTGTTGTTCATTACACAGGTACATTAACCAATGGTACAAAGTTTGATAGTTCCGTTGACCGCAACCAGCCTTTTAGATTCAGATTGGGTATTGGACAAGTGATTAAAGGCTGGGATGAAGGCCTATCCACAATGAAAGTGGGTGGCAAAAGGAAATTGGTTATTCCCGCTGGCTTAGCCTACGGACCCCAAGCAGTAGGCGGCGTTATTCCTGCCAATTCTACGTTGCATTTTGATGTGGAACTTTTAGGGATTGAATAGACATTTTTCCATTGTCATCCTGACGCACGTCAGGATGACAATATCGCAACAGTCATAGCAATTAAACATTTTGAAAGCTTTCATCCACTAGGATGAAAAAAACAAACAAATTTTCATGAAACGTTTGCCGGCTTTTAGCCTTGTTGAAATTGCCATTGGGTTGTTTATCCTGGGGTTATTGTTGACGGCTATCATGAAGGGATCCAAGCTAATTGATGCGGCAAAACTGCAAACATGTGTGCACCAAATTATAGGTATTAAGCATGATTTTGAGGTATGGCATGATGACCAAAAGGGCGTAGTGGATGTTAAGCGCTTCCCTCTTGCAGAAAAACGCACAAAGCTAGGTGGTGTGTTTCTTCTAGAAACAGATGCGGAAAATAATAACAGATTGGCAATGACCAATTCTGTAGGAAATGGATTTTTATCCCCTAGCCAGGCAAGAGAAATCCAAAGATATTTTCCAGAGGCAGTATCTACAGGGTGCGATATGAATGGTATTGAAAAAACATGCCGGGTATCCGTGCCGTTGGGTTAGAAGCTAGGGCCTAGTATCTTGATTTTAGGGTGCAAACAAAACGCACATGCTGTGTATCAATGGCGAAGTTCGTTCATCTCTATTGTCACTTTAGAAATAAAGTCTATAATCCACTTAGGTGATCATATCATTTTGATAAAGCGTGTCTATACAGTATATTTTCTGGACTTTTGTTTTCTGTGCAGACATAACGGAAATGCATAAATATAACAATGGAATTTGGCACACAACTCCTCCGGCTAAACTTGTTGTTAGCTTTGCTCAAAAATCCACTGATGCTCTTAAGAATGCCAATTTACTAAGTCGTTATCAAAACGGAGTAGAAACGACAACCCTACTATCTTTTGGTTTAACAACATGTCATTGGCTTGAGGGGAATGGTGGTTTTTTCACGCATAATGGTCTTTGCTCATTTGTTCCGGCAACCACGGAAACAGAACTTAAAAACAAGTACCAAGAAACGTTGAGTTATTTTGCAATAATGTATTATCGTGTTTCTGTCAAACTTGATTTTCCAGAGAACAATCAAAAAGAAGCGCTCACGCTATTCGAAAATGTTGTAAAAAGTAGTGAAATAGCTAAAAACACTATAGCAAATGCCAAAATCGGCCTTGCTTGCATGTTGAGCGATGGAGAGGGTGGCAATCCAGATCAGGTTCGCGCCCGCGAATTGTTCGAAGAGGTTGCAGCTAAAAACTCAGGAGCTGATGAAGACGTAAGAACACGTGCTCAGTTGAGCCTTGCTTTCATGTTGAGAGATGGAGAGGGTGGCGATCCAGATCAGGTTCGCGCCCGCGAATTGTTCGAAGAGGTTGTAGATGAAAACTCAGGAGCTGATGAAGACGTAAGAACACGTGCTCAGTTGAACCTTGCTTGCATGTTGAGCGATGGAGAGGGTGGCAATCCAGATCAGGTTCGCGCCCGCGAATTGTTCGAAGAGGTTGCAGCTAAAAACTCAGGAGCTGATGAAGACGTAAGAACACGTGCTCAGTTGAGCCTTGCTTTCATGTTGAGAGATGGAGAGGGTGGCGATCCAGATCAGGTTCGCGCCCGCGAATTGTTCGAAGAGGTTGTAGATGAAAACTCAGGAGCTGATGAAGACGTAAGAACACGTGCTCAGTTGAACCTTGCTTGCATGTTGAAAGATGGAGAGGGTGGCAAGCCAGATAAAGATCAGGCCCGCGCATTGTTCGAAGCGGTTGCAGATGAAAACTCAGGAGCTGATCAAGACACCAGAACACGTGCTCAGTACTGTCTTGCTTGCATGTTGGATGCAGACATCAGAACATGTGCTCAGTACAGTCTTGCTTGCATGTTGAGAGCTGGAGAGGGTGGCGAGCCAGATCAAGATCAGGCCCGCGCATTGTTCGCAACGGTTGCAAAGGACACATTAGGAGTTGATGCAGACATCAGAACACGTGCTCTGTTCTATCTTGGTGAGATGTACGAGCTTGGTCATGGTGGAAGTAAAGATCAGATGAAAGCATCCGCCTGCTACAAAGAAATAGCAAGACGGTGCTGTGAACAGTTACCCGCAATTTTTGGTAACCCCTAAAATCAAGATACTAGGCCCTGGGTTAGAAGCATGCATACTTGCGACAAGAGACAGAACATGGTCATATAAACAAACGTGCGCTCTATTACTCATAAGATGTTCTTCTCTTATCTCAAAGCTTGCAGTTATTATCTGCCTGAAAAAGTCATCACAAATGACATGTTAGCGGAGACATTGGACACATCGCACGAGTGGATATTCTCACGCACAGGTATCAATCAAAGACATATTGCTAGCGAACAAGAAACAGCAGCTTTCATGGCGGCAGAGTGTGCTAGAAAAATAATTGATCAAGAAGGTGTTGACCTGATTATCGTAGCCACATGTACAGCTGACTACGTTATGCCCTCAACAGCTTCTTTAGTTCAAAGCATGCTTGGATTAAACTGCGCCGCATTCGACGTACAAGGTGCCTGCGCTGGTTTTATATATGCCTTATCCATAGGAGATCAATTTATTAAGACGGGCATGTACAAACGTGTTTTAGTGATTGGTGTTGAAAAAATGTCTAAGGTCCTAGACTGGACCGATCGTGGTACGTGCATTTTATTTGGAGATGGCGCGGGGGCTGTTTTACTGGAACGTTCTGCAGATGAAACATCCAAGATCATTGATTTTAATTTGTTTTCGGATGGTGCCAAGAAAGATTTGGTATATGTTGATGGCGTATTGAAAATGAGAGGAACAGAACTGTTTCGCCAAGCTGTTGATAAATTGGGCGCGTGCGTCGAAACCATGCTGACCAAACACAATTTATCAGCTGATGATATCGATTGGTTTATTCCACACCAGGCCAATCTGCGCATCATTCAGTTCCTGAGTGAACGGTTTAAAATTCCTATGGAAAAGATGATTGTGAATATCGATGAATGCGCAAACACCTCCGCTGCTTCGATTCCCATTGCGTTAGGGCGGGCGTATGAAAAAGGACAAATCAGGCGCGGGCAAAAAATCTTATTAGAAGCCATCGGCTCTGGCCTTGTTTGGGGAAGCGTGCTGCTTGATTTTTAGTACTCAAACTATAGCGCGATTCAAACAGGCGTTCCGATTTGTCATCCTGACGCACGTCAGGATCCAGCAAAAAAATGGCACGTTGTGCGTTGACACTGTTAGATTTTCTCTGGATCCTGACATGCGTCAGGATGACAGACGTCGCAATTCAAAAAAGATTACTTTGGTGCATGGTGCTGCAATTTCTTTACTGGGGAGTACCTATCAAATCGTTTTTTTAGAAAATCGCATGAAGGGCGTTAAACAAACAGAAGATCAAATTATTGTTTCGCATCCTTATAACCGGCACCATATGTTGCTGACTATGTGGTTAAAGCAACAATCTCTACATTTTTTAGCAGCGCAATCTAGAATATTTGCACATCAATTGGAGGCGAAAATAGGTCGTATTACTATTCGTGAAGTGCGCTCACGTTGGGGGAGTTGCTCTCATCAGGGAAATCTATCGTATTCATGGCGTTTAATTTTTGCACCAAAGGAGGTGGCCCAGTATGTGTGCGCCCATGAAGTGTCACACTTAAAACATATGAATCATAGTCGAGCGTTTTGGAAGACTGTTGAATCAATTGATCCAAATTATAAAGTGCAAAGGGACTGGCTGCGTACGAATGGAAAACTTCTTTTTCTTTACAACTGATGGGGCGAGTAACCGGGTTCGAACCGGTGACCTCTGGGACCACAACCCAGCGCTCTAACCAACTGAGCTATACCCGCCATACTAAGCAGTTTAATCAGTCATGGGTTAATACGCAATGGACACCATCAAAAATAAAATGATAGTATGATGAGAATTTGATAGAAGTGCATATATGATGATTTTCAGTTTCCTTGCCCTTGTTTTTTCTGAAGGAATCCGCGTGGCCGGACAGCTGGCAAAATACAATATTATTGTGGCTTACAAGGATCCTGTTGAACAAAACACTGAGCTTGGGAAAACAGTTATTTCTGTTTTGAACGGTGATCTGAATAACTGTCAAAAGTTTAACAGTTCAATCGGAGAACGTGAAGATACAGAAACACCTTCAGAGGGAACACATTTTGTTGTGCTAATGAAATTAAATCGCGTGCGTCCCGATCATTGTGTTGTGCAGTTCCAAATTCGTGACCCTAATCGAGGTAAGATCGTTTTTGAAGATCAATTCGCGCAAGATCTGCAAACACCTTTGGTGAAAGGCAAGTTTCGTTATGTTGCGCATCAGATCGCACAAAAAGTATTAAAAGCTACCCATGGGTTGCAAGGAATGTTTCAGACAGAATTGGTGGCTATAAAAAAGGTGGGGCCAAAGGCCTATAAGCTAGTTATTTGTGATTACGATGGACACAATGAGAGGGAAATCGTTCAATCTCCTAATATGATTCTTGACCCGAAAGTTTCTAAATGCGGTCAGCTTGTGTTATTCCGGACGTTAAACCGGGCGCAGGGACAGAAAATTTGGATTTACAACTTGAATACCAACAGATCTCGCTGTGTTTCAGATGAACTGAAAAAACATGGAGGCAAAAATGTATTTGGTAAAAATATCTCTTCCGCTGATTTTGGGTTAACACCGCAGCACGTGATTTTTGCACGTTCAAGTGGACAAACAACCAATATTTACGAATATGATTTGGCAACTCGTCAGGTTCGCGAAGTCACAAGACGTGTGAAATATAACATTCAAACTTGCCCGATTTATGCCAATCCACACACCATTTTCTATTCCAGCGATGTCAGCGGAATAGAAGCTATTTACTGCAATGGTCTACCGTTTGACTTGAATGCAGGCTTTATGGGGCGGGTGAATTTTTCTCAACCTTATATTCATGCCAAGAAATTTGTTTGCTCTGTACGTGGGCGTGAAGAAGGATCTGGATATACTGGTATTATCTGTGTGGATGATTTTAGTAATCCAGAAAAAGTAGCCAACGCGCGCGTCATTATCACCATTCCACGTCCTGGCTTCCTGGAGAAGCCGCGCTTGTCTGGAGACTTTGTTTTGTGCCGTAATACCTATGGCAATTCCAAGACCTTGATGTGGGTACCAGCTGACGCACAACACAACGAAGCTTTCGTATTGAAACGAGGAAATTTCTTAGAGGCTGATGTTTTTCCTACAAGATCTTAGAAGCTGTTTGTACGTGTTACGAGCGACGGTTGCCAAATAGGTGAAGTAGATGAACGAAAAGATTGATGAAGTCTAAGTACAAGACGAAGGCCCCCATCATGGCAACTTTACCAAGCATTTCTTGATCGGCCACTTGATAATAAATATTCTTCAAACGTTGTACATCATAGGCTGTCAATGCTGTGAAAATGATAACCGCCAAGAATGACAGCATCATTTGCAGGCCTGATGATTTCAGAAAAATGTTGATCACCATAGCAATGACAAGGCCAAACAGCCCCATCATCATGAAGGACCCCATTCCTGTTAAGTCACGCTTTGTGGCGTACCCATATAAACTGGTTGCTCCAAACATGGACGAAGTAATCAGAAAAATACGTGCAATGCTTTCCCCGGTATAAACCATGAATATAGATGCCATGGACAAGCCTACTGTGAAAGCATACAAGAAGAACAAGCCTTGTGCGGTTTCTACTTTTAGTTGTTGCCACTTAAGGCTATAATATACAGCCATTCCCAAAGGGGCAAACATGACTACATAAAAAAGAGGGGTTTTGAAAATATAATTCATCATTTCAGGGGATAAAGAGACCATGTAAGAGGTAATAGCTGTCAGCAAAAGCCCTAGACTCATATTACCGTAAACAGTGGCCATATAGGTTCTGAAACGTCCGTCGAATTCTAATCCCTGCCTAGAGGTTACATCATTCTGATATCTGTTCATGAAGCGCCTGATCGGTTGTGAAAGTCTTTCTTATTCTAACGATGGCTTCCCATAATATGCAAATGAAAATGAGGAACCTCTTGCCCTCCCCCTTCACCTGTATTGATCTGTAATTTATACCCTGTGTGATGTAGATCATGGGAGCGTACAATTGCATCAACTGTTTTATAAAAATCCAGAATTTCTTCCGCATCGGCCATACTGACAAAATCATGAAAGGTCACATAAGGTTTTTTGGGGATGACCAAAATATGTACTGGCGCCTTTGGGAAAGCATCATGAAATGCCAGAGTATGCGTGGTTTCTTCGACTTTTTTCGCAGGAATTTCATTCCTTAAAATCCGCGCGAAGATATTGTTTGGATTGTACATTCAGACCTGCCATTTATGTTTGGTTAAATTGCTTTCTAAAAATGCCTCATGCCCGTTTACCTTGTTTGCCGCAAATGTGCGTCTAGGAAATTGGACGGCTGTTGGTTTCAAAACCCCGGGCTCATCCGATTGATTCATGACAATCTTCAATTTGCGTTGGATGCCGCCCGTTAATTCGATATAAACCCGCGCCAACAATTGCACGTCGACCAATGCGCCATGATAACCACGCGTATCAAGACTAATACTGAATCGTTCGCACAGTGCATCCAAACTGTTGCCTTTACCTGGAAATTTTGCACGTGCCATATGTAGGGTATCGATAATGCGTGTTTTTTCAATTTTGGGGTGGCGTTCTATGGCAAGTTGATAATTAATAAAACTCATATCAAAGGATGAGTTGTGAATAATCAAATGATCGTCACCAACAAAATCTAAGAAATCCCGAACAACTTGTCCAAAGGTTGGATACTGTTTGAGAAATGACCAAGTTAACCCTGTAATTTTTTGGGCCCCTGCATCTACTTCACGTTCTGGATTGATGTATTGATGGTATTGTTTGCCAGTTAAAATGCCATCAATCATTTCAACGCAAGCTAGTTCGGTCATGCGGTGCCCTTCGCCAACCCGTAGTCCTGTTGTTTCAATGTCGAGAATGAGAAGGCGTTTTTTAATCATGATGTTTGATCATACGTGGCGTACGCATTGATGATATATGCGATTAGTCCGCACACAATAAATGGAGTTAAACCAATTATCAAATCAGTATGAGAATATATTAGCATTCCGCAAGTTGTATCCATCACGCCTTTTCCATTCATGATTACAGCAGATATCGTATGGAACAAATACCCAAAAGACATGATCAGCATGTTCATTGCGGCAGAAGCTAGTGTTGATAAAGTTGGCGACACAACGCGTCCGCTTAAATCTATACAAATGACTTGATAGGCTGCAGCAATTCCAAGGACTAGGTACAAACCAAAAACCAAATATGGATGAATTCCTGGAATGAACAATCCAGCTAAACATGCAGAAGATATAATCCCTGCAAGTCCAAACAATTGCTTAGTGTTGTCGAATTGTTTGGCAATTAAGGGTAAAGCAATAGATCCTGCGGCAAATCCTGCCACAATAAGTGATGTTACATAAACGGCTTTTGGAAGATCCCACTTAAATAAACTGGTCAATAAAGGCGCAGACCAACCATCGGCAAACCCTTCTGTCCCCCAAATCATAAGGCCGCCAATCAAAGCTACAATCCAAAATGATTTATTGGTAGCCAGTTGTTTCAGACTATGAATAAATCCTTGAGGAATTTCACTTTGTACAGAGCGAACAAATAGAAAAGAACTTGCCGCTAGTATTATTCCAACAATCAAAATACCGATAAGTGTTGTGTGGTAACCCATTGTAGAAAACAAGCTTTGTAATGGCCCAAGTCCAGCAAAAGAAGCAATATATCCAGAGGTGCCCGCAATTCCTAATAGTATTGCGAATTGCTTTGGTTCAAAAAAGGAACGGTTGATTTTAAACACACTTAAAATACCTGTTGATGAACCCACGCCAAGCAATATTCTTCCCGCAATCAATACGGAAGTCGATTCAGACCATAACATGGGCGATAAACCAATAGCACATAGTAAAAGGGATAATGTCATGACAAGTCTTGGGCCAAAGCGATCAAGAGCGTAAGCTATCGGCAAATGAGCTGCACAATAGCCAAGATAATACAGGCCGCGGTACTGTCCAAAAATGGCTTCTGACATATGGAATTTTTGGCATAAAATATCAGGAACAATGACTGGTAAATTGCGAGTGAGCAGAACGAATGCATAAAACAATGTGGCAATGATGAAAGCAATATAGCGTTGGCTTGATGGCATCAAAATTCCCCTAATAATAACTGCGTATAAGGATGGGCAGGCTTGTCGAAAACCTGATTTGTTTTCCCAAACTCTACGACAATGCCGTCTTTTAATACAACAACATCGTGACATATTGATTTAATTACCTGCAAATCATGTGAAATGAAAATGTAGGTTAAATTTTTCTTTTGTTGTAGATCTTTTAGAAGCAACAAAATGTTTTTTTGTACTGATCTATCCAAAGCAGAGGTTGGCTCATCTAAGATTAATAATTCTGGTTCTAATAAAAGTGCCCGCGCGATGGCGATGCGTTGTCGTTGTCCGCCTGAAAATTGGTTGGGGAAGCGGGGCAATGCGGAAGCATCCAGTCCGACTTGTTCCAGAATATTTTTCAATTTTGCATCAGGGGTTTTGTCTCTCGATCTAGTCAAGGGGAGATTCTTGTCGAGGATGATAGTGGCTTCTCTCAATATCTCTTGCACCGTCATACGTGGGTTCAATGATGTATAAGGATCCTGAAAAATATATTGAATACGCCGTCTTAAAGGCAAAAAATCTTTATATGATAAATTGTTAATTACCCGTCCAGACAGCAAAACAGACCCGGTCGTTGGCTTCATAATGTTCACAATGATTTTGGCAACAGTTGTTTTGCCAGAACCACTTTCTCCAATAATTCCAAGAGCATGCCCTTTTGATACAGAAAAAGATACATCTTGTAATATCACCGTTTCCTTCTTGCGCCATAAAAAAGAAGTGAACATTGATTTCGAAAGATGTTCCACACTTAAAATGGTCTGCGGTCTTTCTGGCGCAGGAATAGGCATGCCGGGGGGGTCTGCTGCAATCAATTTCTTGGTATAAGGATGCTTTGCAGATTTTAAAACAGCTGTTGTTTTGCCATGCTCAACAATGATGCCATCTTTCATAATGATCAACCGATCTGCCAAATCCTTCACCACAGAAATATCGTGGGTGATCAGTAAAACTGATGTGTCTTTGGGGCGATCTTTCAAAATATTGATGATGTGTTTTTGTAAATGCCTATCCAACGCTGTTGTAGGTTCGTCTGCAATGATCAGTTTTGGGGATAGCGCCAAGGCCATCGCAATGACAACCCGTTGTTTTTGCCCTCCCGACAATTGATGTGGGTAGCGCGCAAGATCAATGTTCTCCAGCCCTGCCTTGATGAGCGTTTCTGTCAGATCGAAAGGCACTTCAGGGTGCAGGGTAAACAGTTCTTTGATTTGGGTTTCCACAGTTTTTGTAGAATTTAATGCCAAACCAGGTTCTTGGAAAATATAGCTTATTTCTTTGCCGCGAATTCGTTGCATGTTGGTGTCGGGCAAAGTTAATAGATCAACATCGTTCCACAGAACTTGGCCTGTATAAGTTGCGCCCCGAATCAACCGCATCATGGATAAAGCTGTCAATGTTTTGCCGGATCCGCTTTCCCCACATAGGGCTACAATCTCGCCTGGATTGATCGTGAGATCAATATCTTTTAGCAAAGTCTTACTGTTGATGGATAAGGAGAGATTTTTGACAGACAGCATTACTTCCAGCACCCTTCAATTTTTTCAATACTGTTCCGAAGGGTCATAGGTTACAGGTTTGTGGCTTCTGACCCGTTGATAAAAATATACCCCGCTTTGTCTGATGGGTGCAATGTACTTGTTTGGCAAAGTGTTTAAGACTAAAAATATTGCGCTAATCAACAAAAGAACCCGTTCTTTTGTTGACCTGCATATTAAAATAATGCCATCTTTGTAGCAGATCAAAGCAATTATGGTGCTTTTGTGTACAGAGAGGCCCTTCATTACCTAAAGAACTCTTGGTTTGAAGATCCAAAGCGCAAACCCCTTATTTTAAGAGGGGCTAGGCAAGTTGGAAAAACCTGGATTGCCAGAGAATTTGCTAAAAATAAAAATCTGACATTGGTTGAATTAAATTTTGAAAGAAATCCAGAATTAAAATCATTATTTGAATCAAGCGACCCAAAAGTCATCCTAAGAAACATTGCAAGCTATACCGGCACAGATATTCATGTGGAATCAAGCCTTCTTTTTCTAGATGAAATACAAGATGCACCTGAAATATTGTCTAAGCTGCGCTGGTTTTATGAAGAGCTACCAACTTTGCCTATTATAGCGGCAGGATCTTTGCTGGAATTTATTTTATCTGATCATACGTTTAGCATGCCTGTTGGTCGTATTAGTTATATCTATATTGAACCATTTTCATTTGAAGAGTTCTTACTGGCGCTCAATGAAGCGATGCTCTTAGATTATATTAGGAATGTCAATATTACGCTGAAAATTCCACAAGCACTACATAGTAAGTTACGAAACATTTTTAATCTATATTGCCATGTAGGTGGAATGCCTGCATGTGTATCAAAATGGATAGAAACACAAACTTTTTCAAATGTTATTGCAGTACAGGAAGATTTATTAGCAACCTACAAAGATGATTTTCATAAGTACAAAGGAAGGCTGGATGTCACAAAATTATTAACCATTTTACGATCTATACCCCATCAATTAGGACAAAAGTTTAAATATTCAAAAGTAGATCCAACGATACAATCACCTGCAGCCAAACAAATTATTATGCTGTTTAATCAAGCAAAAATTTGCCATAACGTTCAGCTAACCTCTGCCAATACACTGCCTTTAAACGCCGAGGTAAAGGAAAAAGCTTTTAAACAAATTTTTTTAGACATAGGGTTGATTAATTGTATGCTTTCCACCCCTTTTCTTTTAAAGAATTCGAAAAACACTACGGATGGGGGAAGGGCAGAACAAGTTGTGGGACAAATGCTTCGTACTTTGTTTCCTGTATTTAAAGAACCTGAACTCTACTATTGGCAAAGAGAAGAAAAAGGATTAGAAGCTGAGATAGATTATCTCATAGAGTATGGCGGAGAAATACTTCCAATAGAAGTAAAAGCAGGAAGTACAGGCACCTTAAAGTCCTTACATTATTTTATGAAATTGAAAAATAAAAAATTTGCTGTAAGGATTCATGATGGTATGCCAAGTATCACAAAGGTTAATGTGAACCTTCCGAATCAAGGAGCAGTTAGCTATCAATTATTGTCTATTCCTTTCTATTTAACGCATCAATTGCACCGTTTGCTATAGACCTATAGCGCCCGTCATCCTAGGTCTGTCTTCCCGGGCGTTACAGACTCTAGTCCGCAGGACGTAGAGTCTGTTAGAACCGGGATCCAGGTAATGTTGAAGAAGTGCTGGATCCCGGCTCCCAAGAAACACTATGGCAGCCCAGCTGCCGAGTGTTTCGGTAGGGTCCGGGAAGACAGACTGGGCAGTTGTTAGCGCGCGTTAAACAGTTAACCCCAATTTTTCAAGAATATAAGATAAAAACTCCAAACGTGCGCTATTGCTTGCTTTAAGCATGGGAACAATATCTTCTTGCAAGCCATATCCTGGAATGATTAATGCGGGATCAAATTCGAAATGTACACCGCTAAGCACTGCTTTTCCCAAACCTGTACATTCGTTGCCAATTGCCTGCTGTGACTTCTTCTTGCTTTGATTGTGGCAATTTTGTACTTTGACCCTAAATAGTCCAACAATGTGTGCAAAGTTTGATATAAACAATCTAAACTGGCGCCAGGTCCTGCATACAAATAAATCGTATCTTTCATTTTTGCAGTTCTTCCATTAAATCCGTCAAAATATCGATCAGCACCTTACGGTTATGCGGGGTTAAGCGTTCTAACCCTGTCCGTTGAACGCTTAGTGTATCTTGCGATAAGGATACGCGCAACACAGATCTCTTACCTTTTAAGGTGCTTGGCAGTGCTTTTTCTTTGACAATGCGCCGCAAGGTATCACGTGAGCGTACATTTTTTTCGATCAATTCATTTTGAAGTGCATGTGGAATTTCCAGTAGTTTTAAAGTTTCACTGATAGATTGCGGTGAAATCCCCAAAGCCTGCGCTACAGCCGCTTGCGTTTGCTTGATGGCAAGTAAGTCTGCATAGGCACGCGCCAATTCTAAGGGATGCAAATCGCAGCGCTGGATGTTTTCTATGATCGCAATTTCCTGCTTTTTATCTGTGTCTTTAATGATGATGCAGGGCACGCGTTCCATATTCAGTAGGTTGGCTGCCCGAAGACGTCTTTCTCCTGACACCACTTCATAATACCCATCTTGATTGGCGCTTTTTATCACCTGCAAAGGCTGAATCACACCATGTGCTTGGATGGATGATTTAAGCTCATTTAATTCTTTTTCGTCAAAATGGACCCGCGCTTGATTGGCAAAAGGCACCAATTTTTCTGTTTGAATATAAAAATACTCTGCCACCCGTTGTTCTTGGCCTATACTGGCCCGGCCACCGCTTACCGGCGTAATCATACCGCGCATTGATTCTGACACCTTGTCTGTGTAACGAACTTTTCCCATATCACAACTCCAAATCTGTGGTTTTAAATAAAATGTAGTACAAAACATCCAGCACATCTTCAAGCGCGATGGAGTTTTTGCGGCAAAAAACAGCCAAAGGTTGTGATGTTTTAGCGGAAATATTGATGTCTTCACTTTTACGAAAGGCAAAGTTTTCGATCATATATTCGCCGTAAAACTCACGCAGTAAGGTAATCGCTTCAACAGAGGTTGATGTTCTGTCTTCATAGCGATTAGGAATAATGAAAATTTCTGGTTTTTGCATGACCATAGACTGGAAAAAACGATCTAAATCATTCATCAGTAATTTCAGACCATTAATTGAATAGGCCTGGGTTTCAACGATAATGTTTAACAGGTCTGAAAAAACAATCACATTTCGGTTCAGATGACTGATGGATGGGTTGGTATCAAACAAGATAAAATCATAATCCTCTTTAAGTGGATCAAACGCAATTTTAATGCGTTCTTCACGTTTGGGCAGTTCATTCAAGCTGACTTCAATTCTGGTTAACGATAGGTTGGAAGGAACTAAATCCAGTCCTTCAAAAATAGGTTGAATAACCTCTTTTGGGGACATCTGATGTTCGATAATGTCATATAAAGTCAGGTATTCGTGTTCATTCGATAGTCCAAATGACGTCGTTAAATGCCCCTGTGGGTCAGCATCAACGACAAGTACTTTGAATCCCATCATCGCCAAATGGCTAGAGACCTGAAAGCAAATGCTGGTTTTACCAACCCCGCCCTTAAAGTTGTAAAAGGCCATCACAGGCTTATGAATCTTCAAATCTTTGCCAATACAATGCCGAAGCACCGTACGCACATCAGTCATATCATAGCGCATGTTCCGCAAATTCTTGACGTCAACGGGCTTGATATCATTTTGCGCAATACATTTGCTGATCGTGGGCGGGGTTACCTTGGCAATTTGAGCCATAACCCGCTGCGTGAGGCCAACCATACAACATTAAAAACACTGCTTTCATTCTAATAATAAGAAATCTTGATATAAATAGGCAACAAAATTTTGCAAAATTATTAAAATAAGGAAAAGTGTTAACCAGATCTTCATTTGTGATTTTTAGCTTTCTTGCTCAATATCTACATATGTGTGTTTTGAGCAAGCGGCTATTCAGGGCATACTGCGCAATCATTCCTAGAGCAAGTAAAATACTTTTTCAAAACCGCTTGTGGGGAATGAGGGGGGAAGAATGGCGTCGACATCAAAGATTCGAAAAAGCAGATATCTGTGCAAATACGTGAAGAGGCGCATGCATCAAGCGACAAGCAATAGTCATTCACGAATGACAATACTTTGCTAAGCGTTTCGATGTCGTCCAAATTATTTGTGTGTAAAACTGGCTTATGACAGCGACTTGTTTCCTTAAAAATAATCTTAAGAGACGCATTATTCTCGCAGCAGCTCATTTTTCGCTCCTAATTAGCCTGTCTTCCCGGGCGTTACAGGCTCTCGGGCAAAGCCCTTAGAGCCTGTTAGTACCGGGATCCAGAATTTAATTTTCATTTCCTGGATCCCGGCTCCCAAGAAAAACTAGGGAGCTAAAGCTCCAAGTTTTTTGTAGGGTCCGGGAAGACAGTTCTGCGCATCTATCATAGTTTTATTATAACAATATTTAATTATAATAATAAATACCATATATATTATTTTTTTCAATCTTGATTTTTAAAATGTTGTAAACTTATTCATGATATTCACTGCTCTTTGTTATAAATTTATGTTCAAACGACTATTTTCCGATACCATGATCCAAATCATCGTTGTGCTTATTGCGGGCTATATATTTACCCCTTATATGGGGCAAAGCGGTGTGACATGGGCGTATACGGCAAGTGCTGTCATTAAAACGGGACTTGTCGTATTGTTGCCTGCGATTACTTTCACTTATATGTTTGCGTCTATGCTGAAGTTTGCGCGCTCATCGCCTGGCCTCATCATCAGTGTTTTAACATCTTTACAAATTTCAAATGTCCTTGCTTTTATCATTGGATTTTTTGCCCTGAAATGGTCGGCACCTTATTTTTTGACAGCCGGTTCTATTTCCCTCAATCAAACAGTTGCGATTCATTCCAATATAGACATACCAATACCAGCCTTCTGGTCACCTGCCAATGGTATGCTGCTTGGTTTTGTGCTTGGAATTATTTTCAGTTTTATCAAAAGTTCTGGGGTGATACGTTTATCTGAAAGTTTAAAAAGTGCTATTGGTAGCGTCTTAGGAAGGGTGTTAATCCCTGTACTGCCATTATTTATTTTTGGATTTTTTGTAAAAATGCGTTTTGAAGGAACGATAGAGGCCTTAATGGCGGGTTATAGCAAAGTGTTTATGTTTGTGACACTACTTTTATTTGCCTATATGGCCATGATGTTGATCATTGCACATCGTTTCAACGTACGCATGGCCTGGCGCCATGTGAAATGTATGATCACTCCTTTGCTGACAGGTTTTACAACCATGTCCAGCATGGCCACCTTGCCGTTCACATTGGCTTGTACAAAGGAAGCATTGGCAGATGATGATTATTCCGACTTTATTATTCCCTTCACAGCGGGTATACACATGGTGGGGGATGGTGTTGTTTTTGGCGTTACAATCGCTGCGTTAATTTACATGTATTCGGCTTGCGATCCGTCTTTGGCAGTGCTGGGCATATTTGCTTTTTATTATATGCTATCTAAATTTTCAGCAGCGGGCGTGCCAGCAGGAACAACGGCCATTGTCATGCCTATGCTTGGTCAATATCTTGGATTTTCAGAAGAAATGATGGGTGTATTCTTTTCGGTATGTGTACTTCAAGATTGCCTGATTACAACAGGAAATGTTGGCGGCAACTGTATCTTCGCCAAGCTATCCTTCAATTCCTTCCGTGGACTGATGAAGAAATAGCGTGTTACGGATATAAAAATTTCCCAAGGAAAGGAATGGCTGAAAGGTACTGCTCTACCGCGTTGCCGTAATTGATGGCGTTTCCAATATTCGCCCCCTGATGTGGACCTGCATCAGCCTTTATTGTTGTATCCATGACATACATCAAGAATAGATAACCAACTACAAAGCCCGTAATACCAAGTGTGATCCAAAATAAAAAGTTCAGGGCTGCGTTCCACAAAGGTGGGCAGCAATAATTGATGCAAATGCGTTTTGACGGAATAGTCACCATAATCTTTTCCCCTTAATTATTGACAACAGTGGCAATGAATTCATGTAATACAGCCCCGGTATGAGGAAATATCCTGATCATTGGAAAAAGCGCGAAGATAAAAACAGTCCATACCAGGATGTTAAAAAACACCAAAATGTAGGTCCAATTATTTGCCCTAGAAATACGTGCCACATCAATGACAAGCGGAGGAGCACAAGCGGCCATGTTTAGTAAAGATATATCTACTTACTTTTTATATTAGCATTTAATTATAAATAAACACAAATATTAATAATACTAGAACAAGCGAAATATGATCGAGGATCCCTGTAATATTTTTTTGCTCAACATATTTGTTAGTGTATAGTATGGCAGAGGGGTCATAGCTCAGCTGGTAGAGCGCTACGATGGCATTGTAGAGGTCTGGGGTTCGACTCCCCATGGCTCCACCATTTTTACAAGAATAACTTCAAACCATTTTGCCAAGGCATTGCCAGAACATGGTCAAATTGTTTTGGATACGGGTCGCACGATAAACAAATTGCTTCTGAATTCGGTAAATCTTTGCTGATCTGCATAAACGTTGACAGATCATTTTCTGTAATATGATTTGTACTTTTAATCTCAATAAGCAACAAAGGTTTTCCTGGCCGTTCTACCACTAAATCAATTTCCGCATCATCCTTCGTGCGCAAATAATTAAAGCGAAAATCATTTTGAGTATAATCTGATAACTTCATGCATTCCAAAATAATAAATTGTTCAAACAAATCCCCGTAGGTATAAGTGCTTGGCAGCAAATCCAAAGTCAGTTGATTGGCCAAAGCCCGTGTCACACCTGTATCGAAGAAATAGAACTTGGGGGCCAATTGTAAACGTTTGCGGAAAGAATGCTGATATGAAGGCAAGAAAAATCCAATTAATGTATCTTCCAAAATAGAAAAATAATTTTTAATAGTTTTATCATCACTACCTACGTCATTGGCAATTTTGCTGAAATTGATAATTTTACCATTCATCTGCGCAGCTAACTCTAAAAAACGTCTAAAAGGGTCCAACCCACGCACAAGCTGCTCTGCAAAAATTTCTTCTTTCAGATAAACATGTCCGTAAGTTTGTAGAAAATTTTTCTTATGAGTGCTTTGAAATACAGGGGGTAACATCCCCCAAGACAAGGAATCGTGCAGGTTAAATTGTGATTCTATTTCAAAAAAACTAAACGGATGCAATTTATAAAACAAAGCCCGACCTGCCAGTAAATTAGCAGCGCCACGCTTTAATTTGCGGGCGCTAGAGCCTGTCATGATGAAATGTTTCTTTGTCGATTCAATCAACATGTGAACCAAGTCTAAAATTTTTGGTGCCTTTTGAACTTCATCAATAATCACATAAGGCTTGTCTGAAGCTTGCACAATTTGCATGAATTCTTGTGGGTTCAGGACCAAACGTCTTTCTTGATCAGGGTCCAATAAATCAAACCACAGACATTCGTCTTTGGGAAATGTATGTTTGATTAATGTGCTTTTGCCTGTGTTACGTGCGCCAAATAATAAAAGACTTTGTTGCAGCGGCAGTTTCAACAATCGTGGGATCATTCGGGCGACACATTCGGATCATACTCCGAAATTGTACGCCATATTCGGAGTATGGTCTACCTGAAATTCGAATGGCCGGCATGGCAAATGGCTGCGGCTAGGGCATCGGCAGAATCAGCGGTGATGGGTTTTTGGGGATTTAGAATAATTGATACCATTTTCTGAACCTGCTGTTTGTCAGCGTGCCCTACTCCTACCACTGATTTTTTGATGAGGTTGGGCGCGTATTCAAACAAAGGAATATTTAACAGTCCTGGTACTAAAGCAACTACGCCCCTGGCCATACCCAGCAGCATGGATGTTTGTGCGTTTGAATTGAAAAATATTTTCTCTAAACTGGTTTCTGTAGGCTGAAATTGCTGCACAACTTCTTGCAGGTTTGAAAATAAAAACGAAAGACGTTGTTCTATAGGCCGGTCTGTGGGGACCTTGATAACGCCGTGATCAACCCATGAAAACTGATTGCCGGCTACGTCAATCACCCCAAAACCGCACAAACGTAAACCGGGGTCTAGGCCGATGATGCGCTTTGTTGACTGTATCATTTGAAACGATCCCATCATAGACTGCTTGCACGAAGCTCGATCATCTTCCACACTATAGAAAATCGATCAGCACCTGTCTATTGCAGCGGCCCCTTATTTACATCCAAACAACTGATGCATTTCGGAAATTCAAAGATGGGGTTAAGGGATGTGCGCTTGTTGGTATTGATACCGAATTTGATCGTACGTGTACGTACTGGCCCGATTTGTGCTTGCTGCAAATAGCAACATCAAAAGCCGTTTTTGTGATTGAACCATCTGCTTTTGATTTGCCCTGGTTGACCAACTTTATGGCAGACAAAACCGTTACAAAAATCTTCCATTCTTGCCGGCAAGATTTAGAGGCGTTTTATGCTCTGTTTGGAACCATTCCCCAAAATGTGTTTGATACACAAGTAGCCGCTGTTTTGGTGGATATGGGAGATCAAATCAGTTACGCCGATTTATGTCAGCAATTACTGCAGGTTAATTTGTGCAAAGATTTTCAATTTTCGAATTGGGCCGCGCGCCCGCTTTCCTCCCAGCAAATTAGCTATGCCGCTGATGATGCGCGTTATCTGATGGTTTTACATCAAACATTAACAGATCAGTTGGCAGCAACGGGACGTCAAGAATTGATGCGCAACATCATGGGCATCTATGAAGATTTGGGGACCTATAAAAAAAATGCACGCCGCTATTTTATGAACAAAATATACCAGCCATCGATGACTCTGGATTACGCGTGTGCCTTGTATCAATTAACGGAGTGGCGTGAACAGTATTGCCAAACACACAACATTATGCGCCGTTTGGTTTTTGAGGATAAAGATATTGATCGCATCATGCAAGGTCGGGAAACCAGTACGCAAGAAATTCCTGTGTTTTTAAAGGTGAAGCATATTGGACACTCCATAAAAACCATGAATACAAAAATCAAAAGAACATTGGCCTCACTAAAAATCCCGATGCATTATGTGACCACGCAAGACATGATTATCGATTTTTTATTGTACCCCTCCCATGAGGAAAATCCGTTGTTCAATACCTGGCGGTATAAATTGATTGAATCCTGCGCAGATAAGTTATTGATGATTAAAAGCAAGTTTCAAGCGGAGCAAAACCAAGGCAAAAATGGTAACAAAGATATTGGTTAGCCACACCGACCAGGCGTTGACCATCAATCCATAAATCACCCATAAAACAGCTGAGACGAAAAAATTGATCGTACTTAGCAAAGAAACATCTTTGGCAGATTTGGATCTGTAAATTTTAATAATTTGTGGGATCAAGGCAGAGGTTGATCCCAGCATCGCCCCAATCCCAATGATATCAACCAATTGCATAAATGAAATATGAAACAAAAGCTTAGGGTTAGGCTAGCACATTTGGTATGATGAAATGAATCTGAGGGAATGTTTTCAGGAATCATGGATTATCATGTACACCAATTAATATCAGCGATGGAAGAAAAGATCGAATTAATTTGGAGGTGTCTTTGATCGGGATCAACTGATTAAAGATATTGCAAAGTTAAACGAAGCAATTGAATCACCGACGCTATGGGACGATCAGGTCTATGCGAAAACTCTGTTAAAAAAACGCGAGCTGCTGCAAGATAAATTCACAGCTGCTGAAGCCATTTCAATGGAATATCAAACATTGGAAGAATTGTTAGAACTGGCTGAAGAAGAAAACGATGCAGAGTTGATTGAAGAAATTACAGACAGATTCCTTCTACTTGCCAAAGATATTGATAATCTGCATGTCAAAACGCTGTTAAGCCAAGAAATTGATCAAAGTAGCACCTTTCTTGAAATCAATGCTGGCGCTGGCGGGACAGAGGCGCAAGATTGGGCAG
>ERZ1292633.1878-Hain-H41-02um-R1-1878-length-22086-cov-5_pt1 | contig 22086 bp, 27 predicted proteins | sample MGYA00564406_ERZ1292633 | MGnify/ENA primary metagenome ERZ1292633 (study PRJEB36523, sample SAMEA6512639) | groundwater metagenome | collected 2019-01-08 | study: AquaDiva: Metagenomics assemblies of 32 groundwater samples
GCATTTAAGGAGGCGAGCGCGGTCGTACTCCTGCCCATTTACCCCGCCCGTGAAAAAGACCCCGGCGACATCAACTCGCAAATGGTCGTGGACGAGCTCCGGAAAAACGGCAAGGACGCGCACTTTGTAGAAACCTTCGCCGAAGCCGCCGCACTTGCGGAGAAACTCTCCGGCGCGGGTGACTTGCCTGCGTCCCGCGGACAGGCAGGCCTCATTCTCACGCTCGGCGCCGGCGAAACGAACAAAGTCGCCGATATTCTCACGGGAGCTGACTGATTTGAGAGGTAAGTTGTCGCGCCACCGTTATTCTGATATTCTTGAGAACATCAGCATAAAGTTTTTTATGAAGCGTGCCCATGAAGAAAAAAGTTATCGGACGCTGGAACGGCTCGTGCGCGGGTTTTCGAATCATCGGCGGATTCAGATTATGGAAGTATTGCACAAGACGCCGGAGTTGTCTGTGGCTGAGCTGGCGCAACTGTTGCGCATTAACTACAAAACAGCCGCAGACCACCTGCGCCGCCTCGCGATTGCCGGGTTGGTGCTCAAGAAATCAGACAGTGTGTCTATTCGGCACAAACTAACCCCCCGCGCCGAGTTTGTTCTGAAATTCTTGAGAACACTAGAATAAGACACGACTGATGTTATTCTGATGTTCTTGAGAACATTAGAACGATAAAAATATATGAGTACGCTGTACATTGTCGGGACGCCGATAGGGAACTTGGAGGATATTACGCTTCGTGCATTGCGCGTTTTGAAAGAGGTTGATGTGATTCTTTGCGAAGACACGCGGGTGACGAAACGATTGCTTGAGCGGCATGATATTACAGGGAAACAACTCGCGACTTACAACGAGCTGCGAAGCGGGGTGACAGCCGAAAAGGTGATTTGGTGGCTTGAAGAAGGGAAGCGTGTGGCGCTCGTTTCCGATGCGGGGACGCCCTGCATTTCAGACCCCGGCTCAATGCTGGTACAGAGAGTGCGAGAGTATTTCTCAAGGTCAGACCTTGGGTCGGGAGAAAGGTCTGACCTTGCTGAATCCGTGACGATTGTATCGGTTCCTGGTCCCTCCGCTCTTACCGCCGCGCTCTCGGTGGCAGGAGTTCCCGCGAGCGAGTTTCTCTTTCTCGGGTTTCTGCCGCACAAGAAGGGAAGGGAGACGCTCTTTAAGGAGATTGCAGCGTCAAAACGCGCGGTCGTTTTCTACGAGTCCCCGCACCGGATTCTGAAGACATTGGAGTCGCTCAAAAAGTTTCTAGGTCCGACCTCGGAGTCAGGTCTTGAGGTCGGACCTAAGCGAGTTACCATCTGCCGTGAACTCACCAAAATTCACGAAGAAGTGAAAAGCGGCACGGCCGCAGAGCTTTTGGAGTTTTTCAAAAGCAATCCGGAGAAAGTGCGAGGGGAGTTTGTTGTTGTCACCGCAGACAAAAGCTGACTGCACGCGGACTAGCGCAGACGGAGGACGCAATCAACGAATGGGTGCGAATATACAAATATCTGCGAATAAACCAAGAAAAATCCCTCGGCTCATCGGAATGAGCCACTCCCTTTAGGAAAGGGAGAATTAAGAAATGAGTGTGTCTACCTTTGCGGCGAGGATAAAGTCGTTTTCGGAGAGAACGCCAATCGAGTGCGTGAAGGTGGTAATTTCCACATAGCCCCAGCCGAAGCGGATGTCAGGGTGATGGCCTTCGCTTTCGGCAAGCGCGCCGACTTTGTTCACGAACGCGAGCGCCTCGGCGAAGTTTTTAAACTTAAAACGGCGTTTCAGGTGATGCCCGTTAATCGCCTCCCACTTCGGTACCTCTTTCCCGAGGCGCGCCACCTCCTCCACTGCAAGCGGCGGGAGCCCTCCTGTACAAGGCGCACATTTCTTGTTTGCTAAATCCTGCATAGTCTGCATAGGCGTTTACAAAAACCCTCCCATCGCGGATGACGGGAGGGCGAGGGCGAAACGCGTTCACGCGATTTTCTTTGCCGCCCGATAGTCCGCGATTACTTTTTCAGGCCGAGGGTATAGAATCAGGAATGACTCCGGACCCTCCTCAATGATTAAGCAGCACACCAGGTGATGACCTGCAGAGAGCGGAGGCCTCTCTCCCCCGACTTTTTTCGGAAACGGCATCTCGCACTCCAGCCGTCCGCGCACTTCTCCTTGGACCAGAGAAGCAAACGGCGCGAAATGCACGGTAACCTTTTCCGCATCCTCGCTCAATCCGATGACCTTCCCGCCGCCAAAACTGCCGTTGGCCACACTCACCCCGTAATTACCCGCCTGTTCGTCGCGTTCCGAAGGAGGGATGAGCGGAACAAATTCTTTTTTCATGATGCTCTTCCTTTCCGGCGTTCAATGCCGAGAGTACTATACCATTAATGCGGTCTCTGTACTATAATGCCGTGGTGCGCGAACACACACGCTACATCTGGCTCGGCGTCTGGCTTTTTACCGTCCCGTTTCTCGGGATTCCGGGAACTTGGAAACAGACGCTTACGGCGCTGACCGCGCTCGTTCTCATCGGCGCAGCCCTTTTCGCGCGACGGCGGACGCGTCCTGAAAGAGACGCGTCTCTCTCTTCTTCGGAGGGGAAAAACGGCGGGAGTGACGGCAGGGTAGAGCCATGAAGACACGGCACGCGCACAAACGATTCTCCGGAGAGTACATCGGCTTCATCCGGAAGAAACCGTTCTTTATCGGAACGGCAGTCACTGTCTGCGCGGCGCTCTACTTCGGCCTGCCGCTCTTTTTCAGAAGCACCTATCAGCACGAGTTTACCGCCGTAGTCGAGACCATCGCACAGGCGGTGATACTCACCGAACTGCCAGTCACGCACCTGCCGACTCCCGAACCACTCAAAGCGATTTACATGACGAGTTGTGCTGTCGGCACCCCCGCCTTTCGCGCGGAGTTAGTCGCACTCGTTGACGAAACCGAGCTCAATGCGCTCGTCATAGACATCAAAGACTACAGCGGCGAACTCTCATTTATCCCGAAAGACGAGACGCTTCGTGATTTTGTCTCAAAACGCTGCGCGGCTCCTGACATGAAGGAGTTCCTCCGGGCGCTTCACGAGAAAGACATCTATGCGATTGGCCGCATCACGGTTTTTCAGGACCCGGTGCTTACCAAACGCCGCCCTGATTTGGCGGTCAAGCGCGGGAGCGACGGCGCGACATGGAAGGATTATAAAGGACTCTCCTTTACCGACCCGGGCGCAAAAGAAGTCTGGGACTACCATATCGCGATTGCAAAAGAGGCATACGCCATTGGCTTTGATGAGCTTAACTTTGACTATATCCGTTTTCCCTCTGACGGCCCTATGGCAGACATCGCGTTCCCGTGGAGCGGTAACCGCAAGAAAGCGGAGGCGCTGGAGGACTTCTTCGCCTATCTTTCAGAGCAGTTGAAGTCAACCGGAGCCGTCATCTCTGCCGACCTGTTTGGCATGACGACCACGAACGCCGATGACTTGAACATCGGGCAGATTATAGAGAAGGTTGAGCCGTACTTTGACTATATCGCGCCGATGGTCTACCCCTCGCATTACCCCCCGCGCTTCAACGGTTGGGCGAATCCGAATCAGCACCCCTATGATGTGGTCAAGTTCTCAATGGACGAAGCAGTGAAGCGGTTTCTTGCGACCACCACGAAGGTTGCTTTGCGCGGCACGGAGCCGCTCGCCACAACAACGCGGCCGTTCTTCTATCCAAAGAAAGTTTTGGACAAAATGAAACTCCGGCCGTGGCTTCAAGACTTTGACTATGGCGGGAACTACGACATCGCGGAGGTTCGGGCGCAGATACAAGCGGTCTATGATGCGGGGCTGACTTCGTGGATGCTCTGGAGTCCGTCAAATAGGTACACCAAAGACGCATTGCTCCCGGCGACTGTTGGGAAGAAGCCTTGACAGGCAGTCGGAGTAGTGTAGTTTAACGGCAGGCGGGATAGTCTAGTTTGACTTTCGGGGTCGGTGTTTAGCGGGTTTCGCGAGAGAGGGGGGCGTGCGACGACCCCTCTTCAAATGAACTTGCGGCGCCGGCCCCTTCTTTTTGTGGATACACGCGCTGGACAAAAGAGGCGGGGAAGCGTAGTATCTGACTCCAGACCCGTGTCCCACTTCGTGCGTCAAGTCGCACTTTGGAGCTGCGTGGCTCCATAAACTCTGGCGTAGAGTAGAGGGTGCGGGTACGCACAAAAAAGTTATGGCTAAATACAGTCCGACGGCCCGCCAGGAACAGCAAGTTATCTTTTCTCCCTCTTCGTTGCAGGCAACGAAGGAACGAGTGCACCGTGCATTTGCACGGCGCCGTCAATCACTCGCGGGACTGACTACAATGCCAGTCCTCACGGCTGAAATGAGGAGAGACATCGAGCTGGGCCGGCCGGTCTTCAATCAGTAGGTCGGTAGCCATTCTCATCGCGCGATGAGAGAAGCCTCGGGATTGTTTGTCCGAGGCTTTTGTTATGGGTGCACGGGGGATATAATACCTTGGTATGCTTCCTCCTCCCGCTACCGGAGACCCCGTTACCTACTTCGCCCAGACCGACTCGCGCGGAAAGCGCGTGCCCTTTGGCATCAAATCCCCTGACCGCTCACGGCACCTCTATGTGATTGGCAAGACCGGCATGGGTAAGAGCACGCTCCTTGAGAACATGGCGATTCAGGACATACGGAACGGCAATGGCGTTGCGTTCATTGACCCGCACGGCAAGACTGCGGAGCTCCTGCTTGACTACATTCCTCCCGAGCGCGCGGCGGATGTGCTCTACTTCGCGCCCTTTGACATGGCGTACCCCATTGCCTTTAACATCATGGAGGATGTCGGCGCGGACAGGCGGCACCTCGTCGTCAACGGCCTCATGGCCACCTTTGAGAAGATTTGGGTGGATGCGTGGAGCGCGCGCATGGCCTACATCTTACAAAATACCTTGCTTGCGCTTCTGGAGTACCCGGGCTCGACGCTTCTTGGGGTCAACCGCATGCTCGTGGACAAGGAGTACCGCAAGCTTGTCGTCGCGAATATCACTGACCCCTCGGTGCGTTCCTTCTGGGTGGATGAGTTTGCAAAGTACACCGACCGCTACACGCAGGAAGCGACTCCCGCGATTCAGAACAAGGTCGGGCAGTTCACCGCGAACCCGCTTATTCGCAACATTGTGGGACAGCCGAAATCCACCTTTGACCTGCGCAAGATGATGGACGAGAAGAAGATTCTCATTATGAACCTCTCCAAGGGCAAGGTGGGCGAGGGGAATGCGAATCTCCTCGGCTCTATGCTTATCACCAAGATTTACCTTGCCGCCATGTCGCGCGCGGACGCAACAGAACAACAGATGCAGAAGCTTCCTGATTTCTATCTCTATGTGGACGAGTTTCAGTCCTTTGCCAACAAGAGTTTTGCCGACATTCTCTCCGAGGCGCGCAAGTATAAATTAAACCTCACGCTCGCGCACCAGTACATTGAGCAGATGGAGGAAGAGGTGCGCGCTGCAGTCTTCGGCAATGTCGGCACCATGGCGGTCTTTCGCGTCGGCGCATTTGACGCGGAGGTGCTTGAAAAAGAATTCGCCCCGGCAATCACTGCAGAGGACCTCGTCAACCTCGGCATCTACCAGATTTATTTGAAACTCATGATTGACGGCGTTACCTCGGCGCCGTTTTCGGCGACCACCCTCGCTCCGATTGAACGCCCGTCCGTCTCGCTTAAAGAGAGAATGATTGAGTTCTCCCGCGCCGCGTACGCGCGGCCGCGCGAGACCGTGGAACAAGAGATTAAAGACTGGCACGCCCCTCTACTGGCGGGAGAGAAGTTGGCGCGGGGGCACGCGCCCACCTTTCCTCCGCAAGGGGAGAGAAGGGACGCACGGGGCTCTTTGCGGGAAAGAGAGCCGCAGCGCGAGCCGTCTCCGCCGCCCCGGCGGGAAGGGGAGCGGACGGCTGCGCCCCCGCGCGTCTCTTCAGAGATTCGTTCGGGCGAGCCCGCGCGAAGCGCCGCGGCGCTTCGCGCGGACGCCTCGCCGCGCGGGTTTCGCGCGGAGAGACGGCCTCCGTTTCCCTCTGCGCTTCACCCACGCCCCGCGGAGCCGCTTTCTCCTCTTTCTCTCGCGAGTCTTCGCCAGGGGTCAAAGAAAGATGCACCGGGTGGCGCGCATCTGACGGAACTTCGCCGCGCACTCTCCGATGTCCTCAAGGACGCTCTCCCGCATCCTCCTCAAGGCAGGGCAAACGAGCCGTCTTCTTCGGGAGAGGGCGTTCGCGCTCTCTCTCCTGCCGACTTGAAACGGGAAAGAGAAGCAACCGTCCCGCGCTCGGGCGGAGCGGGGGGCGAGATTCCGGAGGAAGAACTTCGCCGATTGCTCGGAGTCGCGCCTCCCTCCGAGAGGAAGGGAAACGCGGGAGGCGCTCCGCATTCTGGCGCCGCGTCTGCTTAATCGTTTCTTTGCTTTCGTGAAGAACCGCGCTTTCCTTTTCCCGCTTGTTCTTTTGGCTTTTTTCGCATTATCACAGAGACAGCCCCTCCGCGCCGACTCTGCGCCGGCGAAGTTCGTCTTTGTCTCGCCGGTTCAGACTGTCTCCCTAGGCGTTCCCTCGGAGAAACTCACGCTTCAGTCGCAAGACGCGGGCGGGAACGAGTTTAAGACGCCGGCCACCGCGTGCGTCCACCTTTCTTCGAGTTCTTCCGCAGGAGCGTTTTCTGCGAGCGCGACGGAATGGAGCTCGATTTTTGTGCTCACCTTTGCCAAGTATTCGGCGAACCGCAACTTCTACTACAAGGATGCGTTCGCAGGGACGCAGACACTGACCGCGCGCGTTGCTCTCAAGCCGGAGGGTAAGCCTCCGTGCGCGAATTGGCCGACTTCAGAGTGGGGAGAGGGATGGAGTGCAACGCAGCTCATCGCGGTAACGAGCGGAGGCCGTTCGACTCCCGCGTCCTCGGAGACGGTCGCCTCAAGCACGGCGCCTTCGCAGGCGAGCGCTCCGACTCAAACACCTGCGTCAAGTTCCGGTGGGGATGGTTCTGCGTCTGACCAGCCGCAGATTTTTGTCGTCGCACTCGCGCCGGCGAAAGGTCTCTCTGGCGCATCCGTTATTTTCGAGGCGAGGGCAACCGGGCTCAAAGGCGAGACGCTTCACAATGCGCGCATCATCTGGAGCTTTGGCGACGGGGGAGCGGCGGAGGGGAAAAAAGTGGCGCACACCTATCACTACCCGGCCGCCTACACGGTTTTAGTGGAAGCCGCTTCAGGGGAGCGGAGCGCGACTGCTCGCAAAGAGATTGCGATTGCCGCGCCCTCGCTTGTCATTACGCGCGTGGAGGCGGGCGAGCAAGGACTGATTGAGCTCCGAAACAGCGGCACAGACGAGGTTGACCTCTCCTTGTGGGGGCTTCGCAGCGGCGGTATTCTTTTTACCTTTCCGCGCGGCACGGTTATCGGCGCAGGGAAGACGGTTCCCTTTCCCGCCGCGATTACCGGCATTGCGGCAGATGCCCGAAGCGCAGAACTGCTTTTTCCGAACGGCTCGGTAGCGGAGCGCGCGGCTCAAACCGAGCACGCGCAAGCGCCGCGAGCGCCCTCAAACGCGGCATCTTTGATGCAACCGCCGCCCGCATTGCCAAAGCAGACGCAGGCAATCGCTCCTTTGGAAGCGCCACAGGGAGCGGCCGCGCCCTCGGTCCCCGCGGTATCAGAAGACAATACAGAAACGCCGCCGCCCGCTCCTAGCGCGTCGAGTACGGAACTTTTGGCTTCGAGTATCGCGAGCGGCGCAGGCTTTTACCCCTGGGCCGCGGGAGCCGCGGGTCTCGTGGCGGTTTCAATAGTCGGCTACCTCGCGCTTCTTCGCCCGCGGTCTCCCCTAAGCAGGGAGGAGGAGATTCGGAAAGAAGCGGCGAAGTTCGACATAGTCGAGTGACCACAGAACCGACTCGGAACAGGAACACGGCTATGAAGATTCTTATTTTCACAACGGCCTATTTGCCTTTCGTCGGCGGCGCGGAGCTTGCGATAAAAGAGATAACGGAGCGGCTTTCTCCCTTAACAAGGGGAGCGCTCCGACTTCCGAGTCGGAGGAGGGGTGTCTCTTTTACGCTCATCACGGCTCGTTTTCGTCGTGCCCTCCCGAAGCGCGAACGAATCGGCGCTGTCGAGGTCTACCGAGTCGGCTGGGGATGCTTCTGCGACAAATGGTTTCTGCCCCTCCGCGCGTTTAGATTGGCGGGGAGATTGGAACGGAAAGAACATTTTGATGTCGTGTGGTCCATGATGGCCTCACAGGCCTCTATTGCCGCGGCGTGGTTTAAAAAAGCATTTCCCGACAAACGGCTCGCGCTGACGCTCCAGGAAGGCGATGAAGAAGGGCATCTGAAGCGTTATGTCTTCGGGAACGACTTTTTGTATCGTCTGCTCATTTTGCCGCGGCATTTGTCTGTGTTTAAAAGGGCGGATGTGATTACAGCCATCAGTCATTATTTGGCGGAACGCGCGCGCAGGAATAATCCAAGAGCGCCGGTTGCGGTGATACCGAATGGAGTCAATCTGGAGAGATTTAAGATGTATGATTTAAGATTTAAGAAGGAAGAGCTGAAGCAGAAACTTGGGCTCAAGCTCGAAGATAAAGTTGTTATTACGACCTCGCGGCTGGTGGAGAAAAACGGGATAGGAGATTTGATAGAGGCAATGCACTATCTACCGGAGCATGTGAGACTCCTCGTTCTTGGCTCAGGGCCTCTGGAGAAGAGCTTAAAACTTAAAACTTCCAGCTTAAAACTTGCGAACCGCGTACGATTCGCCGGGCACATCCCGCACGAACAACTTCCGCAGTATCTGCATATCGCTGATGTCTTTTGCCGCCCGTCGCTCTCGGAAGGAATGGGCACCTCGTTTATAGAAGCCATGGCCGCGGGCGTGCCGGTTGTCGCAACGGCTGTCGGGGGCATTCCTGATTTTTTACACGACCCTTCTTTCCCAAGGACAGTCCTTGGGTCGGGAGAAAGGACTGTCCTTGGGAAACAAACCGGCCTCTTTTGCGAAGTCGGGAGCCCCAAAAGCATCGCGGAAAAAATCTCTCTCCTCCTCTCCGACGATACCCTGCGCGAGATGATTGTCCGCAATGCCTCTAAAATGGTAATGGAGCGCTACGATTGGGACGGGATAGCAGAGAAGATGGCAACGGCGTTTGGGGATTGACTGGTTGCTTGCAGAGGCCACACGCGTTATGCTAGAGGCACCATGGCAAAAAAAATAACCGTTGAAGACCTTGCAGGTATTACGGCGAAAGGATTTGAGGGGGTTGACAAGCGATTTGACGGCGTGGACAAACGGTTTGACGCCGTTGACAAGCGGCTGGATGGCGTGGATGTGCGGCTAGACCGCATTGAAAATCTGCTTTTGCGCGACCATCTAAATCGCATCGAGCGCCTGGAAGACACGGTGCTTTAACTCAAGGTCAAGGTGGGAATGCGGTAGTCTTGCGTTTTTTGCCAGTGTAAGATAGCATTGCGTCATGACGCGAACATCGGTTGCAAACATTCTCCCGCCGGCGACCGCCCAATGAATCGGGTTGGTCTTTCTTCGCGCGTCTCGAAACCAAAGAAAACCGCCCCGATTCATAGGGTGGTTTTCGTTTGTTCTGGCGTCGGAGTATTTATGTTCATTACGGAATCCGGCGGCGTGCATAACGGGCACCCGGCGAACGGGGGCGCCAAGCTCTTTCGCGAGATTGACTGGCGCAATCCGCCCGAGGTCGGCGGCGGGCCGCGCAGTTCGTACGGGCGCGGAGACATGGACGCAAAAGTAAGATTCGCCATCGCGTGCCGGAGGGCAGACATCAAACGCGTCTGCATTACCGGACTTACGCAAGATGCAATTCTGCGCTTTGCGGCTGGAGAGTATCTGCCGACCATGGTTGGCTCACAAAATGCTATCGCAAAATAACTATCGGTGCGTGTTTGAGGGCCATCCTAACGGGTGGCCTTTTTTCTTTGTTATAGTTATGTTCCCGTTCCCCCTTTCTTAAAGGAGACGCCGAGTCTCCGAGGCGGCGGATGTATCCCCCTTATCAAAGGGGGCAGCCGCGTCTGCGCGGTCGGGGGTTGTTTTCCCCTTATCAGAGGGGGTAGTCTTGGGGGGTTGTGAAATCCCTCGGCCTATGGTCACTCCCTTTAGAAAATGGAGAAAAATCCCTCCTTGCCGCAGACGGCAAGTGCTCCCTTTTACAAAGGGAGAATAAGAGGTGTGGAGAGTTATGCGGCAAGGACTTGACTATTGGAGGGTAGGTGTAGTATAATACGCGTCATGAAAAACTGGATGCGATACATTCAAACAGGCGCGGTTGGCATGGCTCTCTTTCTCGGAGCCGTTCCTTTGAGCGCCTTGGCCCAGACCCCTTATCAGCCATTTTCCTACTTTCGCTTTGGGGAATACCAAGGCGGGGGCGAAAGACGCGGGTCTGCATACTACTACCCTCTTCCGAGCGGACCCTTGGCAAGCGCGCTCTCGGTCTCCTGCGCGCCGCTTGACACGGTCGCAAGCATTGGACGAAGCGTTACCTGGATTGCTTCGGCAACCGGCGGCGCCGGCGCCTATACCTACATCTGGAGCGGCACAGACGGTCTCGCGGGGGCGGGAAGCGCGGCGCAAAAGGCGTACCTGACGCCCGGCGACAAGTTCGGGACGGTAACGGTCTCCTCCGGCGCGCAGACAGTAAGCGCGGGCTGCACCCGAGGCGTAACTATCGTGCCCTTTGGGGGTACGAGCGCGTCTGCCCTCTCCCTTGCCGCGCCGCGGCTCGGCGCTTCCTGCTATGCCGCACAGGAAAAAATTGCGCCGGGCGAATCAGCAACCTGGTTCGCGGTGGTCTCGGGCGCATCAGGCGCCGCCACGACCACTTACCTCTGGGACGGGAGCGACGGGCTAACGGGAGCGGGCCCGGTTGCCTTCAAGACCTATACGGCGCAGGGACGGAAGCATGCGCTTCTCTCCGTGACATCGGGGAAAGAGCGCGCGGTCGCGGCCTGCACCAACACGATTACGGTCGCGCCGCGCTCCCTCGCGGGAACCTCTTCCTCAAAAGTGGCTGTTTCGCCGCTCCAGGGACTCTGTACGGCGAGCGCAAGTCAAGCTTCGCTCGGCGAGGAAGTGCGCTGGAGCGCGATTGCCCTGGGCGGAGACGGTCGCTACAGCTTCTCATGGCAAGGGGATGAAGGACTTTCGGGAAAGACGGCTACCGTGGCAAAAAAATACGAAACCGAGGGCGTCAAGAAGGCAACGGTCGTGATTGCGTCCGGGAGCGGGAGCGCCGCGGTTCCCTGCGCTACAGAGGTAGCGGTTCGGACAAACGGCACGGGACTCATCGCCGGAGCGCTCGCTGCTTTTGTCTCTCCAAGCAGTGTGCTCACGGCCGCCGCGCTCGCGGCAATTGCGCTTGGCGTTTTCTTTGCCATGCGCAAGAAGCGGATGGAGGCGGCTGGTGAGGCAAAAGGTTAGCAATTCGACAAAAACTCTTTTCTATGCTAGAAATGCCGATGGACTGCCGCTAACAAAACAATCAACGAAAGGAACATCGGATGAGAGCGCGAAGCTGGCTCTTCACACTTCTGACTGCCCTGCCCCTCTTGGGACAGACCCCGCAGACAGAAACACCAAAAATCCCTCCGGCGCCTCCGAACGCCGCCGCTAAAGTGGCGCCGCCCCCGCCGCCGGGAACGAATGCGGTACCCGGAACGAATGCGCCGCCCAGTGAACTCACGCAGGAGCTCGCCGAGACGCGCGCAGAGCTTTTGGAGATGCGGCGCGAGCTTGCGGCATTGCGCGGAGAACTCGCGGCATTGCGCCAGACGAATCAAGTCGCGGCAGGAGCAGAACCCAAGCAAGCGCAAGCGCAAGCGCAGCAGGCCCCTCCAAGACGGCGCGCGACGCTCCCGCACTTCTCTTTCTCGCGACAACGAGAGGCCCGCCGAGCGCAGAGAGCGCCGCCCGGGTATTGAGAGAGACGCAGAAACCGCGCTCCCAGAAAGAATTCGCAACGCCATGACGAACGCTCGTCGTGGTGTTTTTTATTGTGTCAACCCCCGCTTTGCCTGCAAGGCGGGGGTTTGCCTGCCCGTGCGTGTCCGCACGCAGTCGGGCGGCAACTGCGAATGCCGCTCATGCGAATACCCAGCGCACCGCGCGCAGTCGGGCGGCCGCTCCCTTTAGAAAACGGAGAAAATCCCTCCTTGCCGCAGACGGCAAGTGCTCCCTTTTACAAAGGGAGAATAAGAGGTGTGGAGAGTTACACACAGAGAGATTGACAAGTAGGCCGTTAATATGCTACAATGCCAGTAGTTCAGAAACACACCATAAACCAAGTCCTTCCCACACGGAGGGCGTTCAGAAAGGTTAGCATGAAGATAAAAAAAAGAGGGCTTGTGCTCTTTGTCAGTCTCATCATTCCTCTTATAGGGTGCGCGAGTGTCCAAAGAGGCGGAAGCATCGGTCAACGGCGCGAGCCGCCGTTAGTTACGACCCAACTCTCCGGGACAGTAACCGGCGAGTATCTGGCAGGAAAGCCGGAAGCCGCGGTGATTAACGCGACTACGAACTTCGTGGCCTCCTCTACCCCGCCGATAGAGAAGCGGACATGGCTTGAGATTGTTCTGGGGCTCCGTCCTCCGGCTCCAACGCTCCTCGTCCCAGAGACCGGAGTGCAGGTTGTGCGCCCGCCGCAACCAGTGGTCTATGGCGACTACGGATACGGATACGGCCACCGCGGCAGCCGGTACTCGGGATTCCGCACAGGCGGCTACGGCGGCGGATACAGGGGCTTTGGCGGAGGCGTCGGGAGCTTCCGAACGGCTCCTCGCCGGACAGGCACAGAGAGTGGAACAGCTACAACCACCTCTCGCTCTGTCGGGGGCTTTCGGACGACGCCGCGCCAGCCGAGCGGGGAGACACAGAGAGCGCCAATTCGCTCTCCCGGCAGCTTCAGGGTTGGCCCGCAGGGCGGCTCCACGAGCTTCAGGAGCGCGGACATAATTACGGGCTTCGCTGCGGCGCAAGCGTACGGCACGGTTCGGCCCGGCGGCTCGGTCGGGAGACTCCAAGGAAAGCTCCTCTCTGCCAAGCGAGAGTTTGGCGGGGTCGGACTTATGGATACCGGCGGAGTGCCGGTGGACATCCATCGGACCCATGAGGTCTCGGGGTTAGTCCGCGGGGACGCAGTCTCCTACTCCGGGCTCAACCGAGGCCGCAGATTGCGGCGATAGACTGTGGAGAGAAACGCTCCACACGCAAAAGCATCAGGAAAAGACCTGATGCTTTTTTTCACCCGACGGCAAGGTACCTGTTACCGTTACCCGTTACTTGTTACTTGTTACTTGTTACAGTTCCCCCACCCTACTGCGCCACAAACTTAAACGGGCCGGTCGCCTTGCAGTCGTTTTGCTCCGTCCCGGGAGGCACGCAGAACTTTAGCGTCCATTTCTTTGTATCACTTTGGGAAACGGAAGAAAAATCATGCGTAATGGTCTGCGATTGTCCGGGAGCAAGCGCGGTGAGCGTTTTTCCGTAATTGCCGCCATCGGGAAGCAACAGAAAATTTGCCGTTTTGTCAGTCGGGACAAAGGTTGCTTGGCCGATATTCTTCACAACGGCCGTCACGAGAAAGCCCGCAGGGAGATAACGCGGGATTCTCTTCTCCTCGGCCGTGTCGTTGGGCAATGCCTGTCGGCGAGAAGCGTTCAGCTTGAGACTGGTTACCGCAAGGTCGGGCTGGCCTACCGTAACGCGCACAGCCGCGCCCTTTGCGGCGCCGACGCCGTAGCAGACAATCGTAAAGACGCGCGTTACCGAACTCTTTCCCGAAGGAAGGGGAATAGTTCCCTGCTCGCTGCTATCTATGGGAAGCGATGCGCTCGTGTTCCAGTTGCTGATGCAACCCTTGGCCCCCGGCGCCTTCCATGCGAGCGTGATGGTGGTATTGGGCGTCACGGCGATTGCCTTCGCCGCTCCATTCGCAGTAAGCGTTGCGCTCTTAAAGAGAGGGTCGCGAGCAATCTGCGGAAAGTCCGCGGCATAAAGGAGAGCGGGGACCGACAGGAAGAGAAACGCCGAACAGTAGAGCGCAACGAGAACGCGACGAGAGCTCCTCACGCGCCGGTTTGTGTGTGGCATTGGTTGAAGCATGGTTGTCGCTGAATGCTAATAATGTCCTGTGAATTGCCAAACTTCCGTCTTGTCATTCCAGCGAAGCTTGTCCCTGCAAAAGCAGGGAGCTGGAACCCAGGCATTGGCTCGTTTTTTCTGGATTCCCCCCGTCAGACGGCGGATGCGCGGGAATAACAGAAAACCCGTCGCCCGTGAGACCGCGTTGCCCGCATCAGAGACAAAACGCGCCCCGAAGAACGGTCTAATTCTGCGGCAGGTCAAGCGCTCCGGGTATAAACTCGGGCGGCTCCTCGTTCAATTCAAAAGTGCCCGCAAGGATATTCACGAGCCCCCAGACCGAGACCATCACGAAGAGGCCGATGATGCCCCAAATCACATACTGTTTCGCCTGCGCGCGCTTCTCCTCGTCGCCGGCGCCGGCAATGTAGTTGAAGACGCCCCAGAGAATCACGAGGACTGCAAGCCCGACGACAAAGGGCAGGAGCGTGTCCACGATGTTGTTGAGCACCCCGACAAGGTCAAAGAAATCCCCTACCTCGGCCGCAAAGGCCAAAAGCGGCGAGAGAGCCGCAACTGCGGCGAGACCTACTTTTGCGCTTTTCTTCATAAAAAACAAATTGCTAATGCTAATAAGCTAATATAGAGAGCTGCGACCTTTACGCTGTATGTCTAGATTACAGGCCTATTCTATATCTTCTGCTCCTCCCTGCAAGGAGGGGTGTGGATAAGAACACACAAGGGCGCCCCTTGCCTTCGCACGGCGACCCTTACTACGGGCACGGCGGAGTGCCGCCGCCAATGACGCAGAGCGTGTTGTTAACAATGTCAAGAATGCTTCTGACGCCGACCATAACGACCATGCCGATGATGCCCCAAATCATGTGCCGAACGCCGGTGGAGCGGGCTTCTTCGTTCTGCAGATTGGAGACAAATTGGACCAACCCCCAGATAAAGACAACGAAGGCGGCGGAGAAGAGGATGTAGATAATAGGATTCAGAATCACCTCGCCGATTTTGTTGAGAAGGTCAGTGGCGTTGAATGCGAAAGCAGAGAGGGGAAGAAAAAACAAATAACTGTAACAGGTAACGGGTAACAGGTAACGGGTAACCTGTGCCTCGCGCCGGGTAGCAGAGGGAACAAAAAGAGAAAAGAAAAAACGCATAACGGTTAGCGAATGCCGATTTTAGTCTTAATGAGCCGCAGGTCGTCTTCCATCCGTTCAACGCGCCGCTCCAAGCTTGCCGGTAGTTTGTTGACAAAGGCCATGTCTTCGCGCAAATCAGCAATTTCCTTTTCCAGTCGTTTTATGTCGCTCTTGACTGACGCGAGTTCTTTGTCCACCGCGTCAAACCGCGCGTCCATGTCTGCTTTTCTCGCGGTCTCGTCAAATCCGCGCTTAACCATTCCGGCCAAGACTTCAATAGTGATGCTCTTCCTTGACATATCAGGTATTTGTAAGATTTACTCGCGTTGTTCACACTTTTTTTCAAGGATGTCATACCAGCGAAAGCTGGTATCCAGAAAAGCAAGGATTATGGCTGAAGGCCCGTTACTGGATTCCCGCCTTCGCGGGAATGACAGATAAGAATGTGAACAACGCTCTTAATTCTTACACGGTATTGTACCATGCGTCCGTCGCGGCTAAAACCATCTCCAGCATTCGCTAGGAGGTTATCGGCCCTTCATCTTGCCAGCGGCGGCACCTTGGGAATGTCCTGGGGGTCAATCTGCCTCGTAAGGTCAAAGGTATCATCCAAGATGTTGACGAAGCCCCAGATAGAGAGCATGAAGAAAACGCCGATGATGCCGAAGAGGATGTAACGCCGCGCTTCCAATCGCTTCTCCTCTTCTCCGGCCTTCGTGAGATAGAGAAAGATGCCCCAGACAATCACGACGACCGCCAGTCCGATGATGAACGGAACAATGACATCAAGCACATCAACGAGTTTCTGGAGAAATTCTTTAATGGTCATGGCGCGGTAAGAGATGTTAATTGCCGAGGCTCGGAAAGACCGAACGAACAGTCGGCGCGTACTCCGTTAACGAAAAGGTATTGGCAAGAATGTTGACGAACCCCCAGAGCGATACCATTACAAAAAGTCCGACAATGCCCCAAGTAACGAAGAGCACTGACTCCTTGCGCTTCTCCTCTTCGCCCGCATGCGTGAGGTACCCAAAGACCCCCCAGAGAATCACGAGGACTGCGAGACCGACGATAAAAGGGACGAGCTGGTCTACAATGCGCTTGATGCGAAGCAGTAGCCCGCCGATGGTGGTCGTGTCGCCGCCTCCATCGCCATCCTCATACGACAAACCTGTCAGAGGATTAATGTCAAGCTCGTCGAATGCAACAAGTTCGCCTGCAGGCAATGCGAGCGCCGCTGCGAGAACGATGAGCAGACCAATCGCAAGCAACGCATTGCATGATTTTTTACGCATGGATGTATTGAAATTAGGATTTTTTACGCACTTTATACATTGGTACCGCCTTTTCCTTCTGTCATTCCAGCGAAAGCTGGAATCCAAGACCTTACTGCATACTCTGGATTCCTGTTTTCACGGGAATGATACCGGGTGCATAAGCCCTGGAACTGTTACCCGAAAAGACTCGTCTTAATCATTATAACAAATCCCCAGAAAGAAAGCATGAGGAAGAGCGCGATAACCCCCCAGATGGCCACGCGGCGGCCCTCGGCGAGCTTCTCCGCGTCCCCGGCGCTCCGGAGGTAGGTAAAGATGCCAAAGAGAATCGCGACGAACGCGATGCCAATCAGGAACGGAATCACGACATTGACAATCTCGCCGAACTTGTTTGCGACACCCGTAAAGGTGAGCGAACCCTTCTGCGGCTGAAAGAACTTGACGGGTTGCCCCGTCTGCGCAAAGAGAGCGAGGGGCGCGAACCACGCAACCGCAAGAACGCAGAGCGCGCGCCGTACTAGAGAGATGTTCGCTCTGCTTCGCATGGGGAATGTGCTATAGGTGAGGATTAGGCGGCGGCTGAACGGAGCCGCCAGTCGGAGGAGCATCCTACGGGTTGCGAGGGCATACCTCCGGGAGTCCCGTGCCGCTCCGAAGCTCGTTTAATGTCCCGCAGATGGCCTCACGAATCACATAGACTCCGAGGAGCACGAACGCGCCCACAATCACCCATGCCAGCATCTTCTTGGCCTCGGCGAGCTTCTCGGCGTTTCCCTGCGCCGTCACAAACTTAAAACCCGCGTAGACGATAAAGAAGACGACGATAAGCGCGCCGTACTGCACCACGACCTTGAGAATCTCAAGAAGAAAAGCGTCAATCGTGGGAAAACGGAGGGGGTTGCAGAGTTTGCCGGGCGGACAGGGCGACTGACAGGACTTCCCGCCTTCCATCCATATCCCCGAACCCGGCGGAGTTTCAACGCATACGGCATAGGCCTGCTCCGGCAGAGACAGAACAGAGAAGAACAGCGCTCCAACGAAGACCGCGAAGCAAGCAACGGGTAACAGACGGCAAAGGAAGAAGGGTTTTTTTCTTGCTATCTGACGCATGTGGTATCAACTGGACTTTGCGTGACACGGAAATGTCCAGTCCTACTTAAGAAATGTCTGTGCCTGTTGTTCCGGCGTCAAGAAAGTCTGCTCAAGAACCTTGGCAATGAGCCACGCAGAGAGCATGAAGACAAACCCGAGCGCGACCTTGTAAAAGATGGAGTGCGCGTGCTTGATTTTCTCCTCGCTCCCCATGGCCGTCATGTAGAGGTACCCGGCGTAGGCGAATCCCATGGTCGCAATCGTAACGCCTATAACAATCCAGCCGGTAATGAGGCGGGCGCCCAGCACAATAATATCATTAAAGTCGCAAGGGTTGTAGATTCTCTGCGTAGTAACTTGCCCGCCGTCCACGCTCTTTGTCTCGGTGACGGTGTAGCCGCAGGGAACGACTGCCTGCTCGTACGCTCCCTTTGTTTTCGTAATATCCGCTTCGGTAACCGCGCGCGAGGAGAGCGGCGCAAAGACCGCGAGGGCGAGCGCCGCAAAAATGACGAAGAGGCAAAGACACCGAGGCATAACTTAAGATTTAAGATTTAAGATTTAAGATTTTAGGACTTACGCGTTTGACCCAATTTCGTTACATGTGCAATCTGTCATTCCAGCGGAAGCTGGAATCCAGGGCTTGATGCCGTACTCTGGATTCCAATTTTCATTGGAATGACACCAAACGCGTAAGTCCTAGATTTAAGATTTTCCAGTCTGCTAGCGCAGAAGAGCGCGCAGCTCCGACTCGGCGCGCGAGAGCGCGTCAGAGCTCCGGCGCTTGCCGCTCGTAACCGATTCTACCATTGTTTGGAGGAGCTCGTCCGAGCGCCTCGGATGCGGGTCAAGAAAGCCGCGCGCGCGAAGCGCGGAGTCAAAGAGAATTCCCCCGAACGCGTCTGTCGGTTTCGCCTGGAGGAGTTCGCGGCGCGCCGGCGGAAGCCCAAGACGCTTGGCAACAAGCGCCGCGGCCTCGGCTCCGGTCAAAAGATGAGCGGCTTGAAGCGCGGCAGAAGGATGCGCCGTGGAGCCAAGGAGCGCAACGCCCGTGAGTTTCCCGTAGGTTACTCCCACCTCTGCTCCGCGCGGCCTAGGGAGCGACGCCGCGTCAAAGTTGAGATTGGGATTCGTCTTGCGCAATTCTTGAAGCTCGCTCCCGAAGCCGAAATACACCGCGAGACGCGAGGAGAGAAACGCGGCGCGCGAGAGGGGAAGCGAGCGGTTCCACGCGTAGAGGGGTTTGGTCGGATTCGCAAACTCGGTGTAGAAATCAAGCACGGACTGCGCGGCGCTCACCGAGAGCGCCGCGCGCGCTGCTCCCGCTTCATCGCGCGAGACGAGGGCGTTTCCGCTCTGAAGAAAGAGCGCGGCGAGAAGTTCTTTCGCATGCGAGATGTTGCGGTACTCCCCGAGCGAGACGGCGCTTCGCGCGATGGCGCCGCTCTCCTCGCGCCTCGTCAGACGCCCCGCGAGCAGAAGAAATTCGTCCCAGAACCGCGGCGGCGAGGCAATGCCCGCCTCGTCAAAGGAGTCGCGGTTAACGAACATGAGGAGCGGGTCGAGAGAGAACGGGAGCGCCGCGATTCCCTCCTTCGTGAGGAAAAGGTCTCCGGCCTGAATGAAGGTGTCCTTGAACTGCCGCTCCGAATAGTTCGCGTAGGGAATCAAGAGGAGCTTATCCTGATGGCGAAGGAGAAGTTCCAGCGGAAGCAGGACAATATCCGGGCCGCGGCGCGAGGCAAGGGCTTCCACGAGCTCCGTATCAAGAAGTTCAGGCGAAATCTCGCGGTAGGCGAGCCTTAAGTTTCGCGGAAACGCGCTCTCTTCAAGCTCTCGGATAACGCTCGCGTTCGCCGCGCCCCAGAGGACAAGGGTCGTCTGGCTCTCGCCGCCGCGCCCTTTTGTGGTCGCAAGCACGGCAAGGCCGGCGAGAATAAAGAAGCCGAAGATACCCAGTACTATTGTTTGGAAAGTGTTCATAAGAAGAAGCGTATAGCGTAGAGCGTAGAGCGTTTAGTAAATACGAAACTAGTATCTCATTTGTCTTCTCTAAACGCTAGACGCTACCCGCTAAACGCTCTTCTTGAAAATCAGGCCGTAATGATGCTCGCCGGCTTCAATTTTCTTCACAAACCGAAATCCTGCTTTTTCAAAAAGCTCGCGCGCCGCGCTCTCTTTAATCACCTGCTCCGGATGCGGGCCGGTATGTCCAAAGGAATCCGACCAGTCCACGAGGAGCGCCTTCCCGCCCGGTTTCAGTATCCGCTTCGCCTCAAAGACAAGCCCTTCCTTGTCCTCGGCCTGAAAGAGCACATTGGAGACAATCACGGCGTCAACAAGCCCGTCTTTGAGATGCGTGCCTCGCGCGCGCTCTATGTCGCCCCAGAGCGCCTCAAGATTTAAAAGACGCTCATCACGCGCGCGGCTCAAAAGCCGCTCCACCAAGGGTTTCTGCACCTCAATAGCATAGACGCGGCCGCTCTCCCCCACCGCGCGCGCCGCAAGAAGCGAGAGCTCGCCCGCGCCCGCGCCAAAATCCGCGACGCGGGCGCCGCTCTGGAGCTCAAACTGCTCTATGGTGTGGGGGGGGTCGGAGAACATGGTTAGAATATGGAGATAGTGAATAGCGAATCTTGAAAACATCCAAAAGGATAATGCAGATGTTATACGGTCGTCTCTCCGTGCTTCGTGATAAAATCGTTAACTGCGTGTATATTTTTCACACTCTGATAAATCTTCTTGATTGGATGAAAGGATGAGACACAATAATAATGAATCATGTCCTGTATCATATCCTCAAGAAGGTTGACAGAAAAGAGCGCGCAGCGCGTTTCATCAACCGGTGAAAAACGCGGGTTGGATTGATACGAGCCGTCTTTTTTCTCAAGTGTCGCAATTCTCTGAAGAGAGGTGGATAGTTTGTCGGTCATAAGTTTTATCTCCCTATCGGTTAGCTCGGTCTTTGCGTAAAGAAAATCCACGCAGTATAACAGTTTATACAGCTCGTCCAGTGAGTTGTCTTTATTAAGAAGCGCGAGAGTATAGACGAGCCAGAGCGTAACATTCGCGGGGACTCTGTCTATATTGTCCAAGATGAAGCATGCGCGGAAAAAACTCTCCAGATCGTCTGGCAAAAACTTTATGAGTTTCTTCTCATCCACCACCTGTTCCAACAGGTGCGCGAGTTTGTCCTTCGTTATGTTGAGCAACTCATGTTGAAAAAGCAGAATATGGTTCTTGCGCTCAATAGAGACGACAATTTTCTTGAGCGCATTGTCGCTAGAAAACAGCTGAAGAAACTTGGGGGCCGGGACCATATATCCGCTCTTTCTCCAGGCCTCAACAGTGCCTATGGTGCCGTTTTCCGCAATCCACGAAGGGGCAATCAGAGCAAAAGACCCTCTGTCTTTGAGTACAAAGAGTATGTGTCGGTTGGTGTGCGGTTCACGCTTGCCTGTTTTTCTGTTCTTTTTTGCAATCTTGGAAATCGCGAAATCAAATGTGGGCAAATCTGAACGCTCCGCGTACTGAAACTCAATATCACTTCGGGTGTCGCCGATAGTCGCCAGGTAATCGGGCTCGCGAGTAACCCTGCCCCTCCGCAGAAACCATAAAAAAGCGTCGCCGCCTGCTTTGACGACTTCTATGCGAGTATTCGGGTGGGACCTCTCCAAAACCGATTGCAACCAATCAACAATCTCAAGCTCGGCTATCGCCTTCTTTTTCATGTCTCGCCGGTACTCAAGGTATGTTCGGGACTTGATGTCACTTGACTGCGCGTAGGTCGTTTTCGCTTCTTTTTTCATGCGCTATTTTTCTGTCGAAAGACCTCTATCCGGGGAACCGCGGACAGGTTCTGACTGATTGTCCGCTTAATTAAGGGGAGAAATGATTCATTTATTTCGTACACAATGGAGTTTCGTTTCTCCTGAAAAGCGGCGGCGGCCGTCGTGCCCATTCCGCCAAATGGGTCAAGAATGGTCTCTGAAATGTAAGAGTATGCCTTGATGAGACGGAGCGGAAGCTCCAATGGAAATGGAGCGAGGTGCTCCCGCGTCCCGCTTTTGTATGGCTTCATGAGCCAAACATCGCTGTTCTTAAGGGAGAGCCAGAACTCTTTGCTGATTTTTGATTCCTCCTTTACTTTGGAAGTTAAATGCGTGTATTTTGAGCCGTTTCCACCTGGCTTCTGAAATTCAAGGATTTGCTCGTGCATATTATTGAGCACGATGCCGCCGGGATACGGGTAGGTTCCGAAATGCGCTCGGACGCCGTTTGTTTTGTGCCAGATAATTTCGCGTTTGAAGATAAATCCTAGTTCTTCGCACAGGTCAACAGTGTGGCCGACAATGTTGAGCGTGCGAAACGAGCCCGTCCCCGCACTTTTAAGCGGGAGATTCATGATGTTGATAAACAT
>ERZ1292633.1879-Hain-H41-02um-R1-1879-length-22074-cov-8_pt1 | contig 22074 bp, 18 predicted proteins | sample MGYA00564406_ERZ1292633 | MGnify/ENA primary metagenome ERZ1292633 (study PRJEB36523, sample SAMEA6512639) | groundwater metagenome | collected 2019-01-08 | study: AquaDiva: Metagenomics assemblies of 32 groundwater samples
AAGCGCTGGCGCGCGCGACCGATGTGGGAAAGCCTCGGCTCGCTCGGCAAGAAGGGGGGGGGCGTCGGATGGGGGCCGACGTGGCCGGCTCAGCCGGTGAACGGCTTCATGATCAGCGACTACGTCCAGTACGACAACGGCTCCTGGCCGGCCAAGAACGCCAAGCGGACCTATCCCGAGGGACTCGATTCACTGGTGGCGGCGGTTCGCCGCACGCCGCAGAGCGTCTCATGGGCCGAGCTCTTCCAGTTCGTGGCCCCCTTCGACACCACGAAGGTCACGCCGCGCCAGGAAGCGCTGGTGCATGACCTCCGGTGGATCTACGCGGCTGACATGACCTTCTACCGCGTGGCGATGCACCTCTACAAGACGCAGCGGCCCGAGTTCATGACGGTCTACTTCCGCGGCGTCGACGCGGCCAGCCATCGCTACTGGGACATCGACATTCCGGGCGAATTCAGCCCGCCTCTCACGGACGCCGAGTACGAGGGGATGAAGCGCCTCATCCCGAACTACTACATCTTCACCGACCGCCTCATCGGCAGCTTCATGAAGGAGGCCGATCCCCAGACGAATGTCGTCGTCTGCTCCGACCACGGCTTCATGGGCGGCGGCAAGGGCGTCATGGCGCACAAGCTGGACGGGATCGTCTTCCTGAAGGGGCCGAACGTGAAGAAGGGCGTGAGCATCACCGGCGCCACCGTGCTCGACATCACGCCGACCGTCCTGACCCTCTTCGGGCTTCCGCCGGCGCAGGACATGGACGGTCGCCCCATCGAGGAGGCGCTCACCTCGGCGACGATGAAGAAGATCGCGCGCGATACGCGACTGAAGAGCTACGAGACCGCCGTGCGAAAGCCGGGCGGCGAGCAGCCGATCGCCTCACCCGTGGACGAGGAACTGCGGGAGCGGCTCCGGTCGCTCGGCTACATTCAGTAGAAGGCTCCGCGCGGGCGTGACCCGCGGAACGGAGTTTCCAAAACGAAGTCGGGGCGCCCGAGTGATCGAGCGCCCGGTTTCATTTCCCATTTCTTTCAGAGCCGGCCTACTCGCCGGCTCCGCGCGTCAGAACGGAAGGTCGTCGTCCGGCACGTTCCCCGCCGGTTCGTACGATTCATCCTTGGGAGCGCTGCCGCGAGGGGCATCGTACCCGCTCTCGCCGACGCTCTTGTCTTCCCCGCCGTTCTTCTCGCCGCCCGCGCGGCCGAGCATCGTCATCTGCTCGCAGATGATCTCGGTCTTGTACTTCGTCTGCCCTTCCTTGTCCTGCCAGGAGCGGGTCTCGATCCGTCCCTCGATGTAGACCTGCTTCCCTTTCTGCAGATACTTCTCGCAGATCTCGGCCAGTTTTCCCCAGACCACGATCGAGTGCCATTCGGTCTTTTCCTGGCGCTGACCGTCCTGCCCGGTCCACGAGCGCGAGGTGGCGAGGCTGAAGTTCGCCACGCGCTGCCCGCTGGTTGTGGAACGAACTTCGGGATCCTTGCCGAGATTTCCGATGAGCATGACCTTGTTCACGCCTGCCACGATGTACCCCCGCTGCGTTTGGGTTTGTGTCGGGGTTTCACCGCGACGATAGGCGCGGAAACAGACCCCGTCAAGGCGGGAGGAGGCGCCCCCCTGGGGCAATTGACGCGCCGCCGCAAGCGGGGTAATGTACGGGACTTGGCGCTGGCGGAGCCGGGGCGTAGCGCAGCCCGGTAGCGCACCTGCCTTGGGCGCAGGGGGTCGCAGGTTCGAATCCTGTCGCCCCGACCATCGCCAGCGTCCCTCGACCCTCGGAAAGCGACCGACACCCGATGAGACGAAGACGAAGAGATCGGTAGTCGGTTCGGTATGGGCGCCTGTAGCTCAGTTGGATAGAGCAACGGCCTTCTAAGCCGTAGGTCGGGGGTTCGATTCCCTCCAGGCGCGAAGCCTGTCGGGCATGCGTGGTGGGTGTAGCTCAATGGTAGAGCACTGGACTGTGGCTCCAGTGGCTGCGGGTTCGAGTCCCGTCATCCACCCCATTCCTATCGCACCGGCGCTAGCCGCTCGAGCGGCACGACATTCCCGCTCTCCCGATCGACGTAGAATCGGGGACGCCATTCCGGCTCCGTGTCGGTCCGCACGCGCATCGTATCGCCCGCGCTGATCTGCAACTCGCGGCCGCCCCGGAGCGGGCCCGTGCCGGGAAGTTGCGCTGCCGTGGAAGGGATGAACGAGACCGCCATGGCGCGCGACGTGTCGGGACCGACCTCCACCTTCAGGAGCCATCGGAGCACTTTCGTGTCGCTCGTCTCGCCGGCATGTCCGCGGACGTCGAGGTAGATGGAACGATAGTCTCCCGCCGAATCCCAGCCGACGACCCAGCCCGAGTACCCGCTTCGCACGCTCTTCGGGCGCTCGATGCGCGACATCCGGCGCACCGTTCCCCGATCGGAGTCGCAAAGCCAGAGCTTCGCGGTCTCGCGGAGGATCAGGGCCTTTCCTCCATCGGGAAAGGCTGTGAGGCCCCGCGGCGCGCGCGACTGCGTGGAGAGGACGACGACCGCGAAGCGGTGCTCCCGCGGCTGCGCCATGGCGTTCATGACTCGGTGGTGCCAGGTGGGCGGTCCGTACGTGCAGCCTGAGAGCGCGAGGGGGGCGAGGAGGAGCGCGATGGCGATCGCGAGGCGAACGAACGAGCGACCGCGTCCCGCCGAGGTCATCGCGGCTCACCCTCCGGCGCCGCGGCGCCCTTCCGAGTCTCCAACACCACCCGAAGCGCGCGAACCGCGCGGCCGCGGTGGCTGATCCGATTCTTCACGCCGTGCGGCAGTTCGGCGAACGTGCGCGACTCGCCTTCGGGAAGAAAGAGCGGATCGTACCCGAATCCCTCGCTGCCGCGCGGCGCGTCGAGGATCGTTCCGGGACAGACGCCTTCCACCACCGCTTCCAGCCCCTCGCCCTCCACCAGCGCCAGCACGCAGCGGAATCGCGCGCCGCGCCGCGCCCGGGGGAGCCCTCGAAGCTCCGCCAGTATCCGCGCGTTGTTCGCCTCGTCGCCGGCGTCCGGTCCCGCGAAGCGCGCCGACGTCACTCCGGGCGCGCCGTCGAGCGCGTCGACCTCCAGACCCGAATCGTCGCCGAGCGCGGGGATGCCGAGGGCGCGCCAGACCGTGCGCGCCTTCTCCAGCGCGTTCTCGCGGTAGGAATGCGCGCCTTCAGAACGGAGTTCGACGTGGGAATGATCGGCCAGCGACTCGACGCGGGCGACGACACCGGAGAGCATCGCCTGAATCTCGCGGGCCTTGCCGCGGTTCTTCGTGGCGAGGACGATTACGTCCACGACGCGGGGAGCGCGCGGATGCCGAGCGTGCGCTTCTGGAGCGCCACCAGCTTCTTGATGCCGCCCTTCCCCAGGTCGAGGAGCGCCGCGAGTTCCTTCTCGGTAAAGGCCTCGCCCTCGGCCGTCCCCTGAATCTCCACCAGGCGACCGTCGCCGGTCATGACCAGGTTCATGTCGACACCGGCCTTGGAATCCTCCGTGTAGCAGAGGTCGAGGCAGGCGCCACCGTTCACCAGTCCGACCGACACGGCGGCCACGAAATCGCGAAGCGGCTGCCCGGGGAGCGCCGTCCGCTTCGCGAGCCAGCGGATGGCGTCGGCCAGGGCGATGAAAGATCCGGTGATGGCCGCGGTGCGCGTGCCGCCGTCGGCCTCGATCACGTCGCAGTCGATGAGGATCTGCCGCTCGCCCAGCGCCTCGAGGTTCGTCACCGCGCGGAGCGAGCGGCCGATGAGCCGCTGGATCTCCTGCGTCCGCCCCCCCACGTGGCCGCGCGTCACCTCGCGTGTGATCCGGTCGTGCGAGGAGCGCGGGAGCATGCTGTACTCGGCCGTGACCCAGCCGCGTCCGCTGTTCCGGAGCCAGGGCGGAACGCGCTCCTCCACGGTGGCCGCGCAGAGGACGATCGTGCCGCCCATCTCGATCAGCGCCGAGCCCTCGGCATTCTTCAAATAGCCGCGCGTGATCTTCACGGGGCGAAGTTCGTCCACGCGGCGCCCGTCCACACGCCCTCCGGCGCTCTTTCGGCCGCTCATTTCCGCCCCCCTCGCACGGGGCGGCGTTCGAACCATGGAAGGTCGTCCTGCGGCACGAGCCACACGCGCCCCATGCGGTGGCCCAGGAACCGCGCGCCGATCGCTTCGAATTGGCGAGGGATGTCCGACACGTAACAGCGGAGCGATCCGCGTCCGCCGCGGGCGCTCTCTCCGAGCGCGCGCGCCAAGCGCCGCGCCGTCGCCTCGCCGGAATCGATGAGCCGCACGCGCGGTCCCAGGACCGACGTGAGCGCGCGGCGAAACGGCGGGTAGTGGGTGCAGCCCAGGATCAGCGTGTCGATCTTCTTCGCCTGGAGCGGCGCCAGGTACACCTTCAGCATGGCGCGCGCGGCGGCGCTGTTCTCCAGCCCCTCCTCCGCCAACGGCACGAGGATCGGGCAGGCGTGCGAGAAGACGCGCGCCTTCGTTCCCGCGCGCTTCGCGACCGCGGCCACGGCGTGCTCGTAAGCTCGGCTCGCCACGGTCGCGCGCGTGCCGATGATGCCGATCCGTCCACTCCGCGTGGCGCGCACCGCCGCCTCGGCCCCTGCCTCGATCACCCCTTCGATCGGGAGATGGGGATCGTGCTTCTGGAGCGCGCGGATCGCCACAGCCGAAACGGTGTTGCAGGCGACCACGATCTGACTCACCTCGAACTGCTTCAGGAACGAGACCGCCTCGCTCGCGAAGCGGCGCACGGTGGCGTCCGACTTGGTGCCGTACGGAACGCGGGCCGTGTCGCCGAAGTAGACGATCGGCCAGCCGGGAAGGAGCCGGCGCAGGTGGCGCACGACGGTGAGGCCGCCGATTCCCGAATCGAAGACGCCGAGCGTGCCGCGGCGACCGGGGCGCGGCGTGACGACGCTCATCGCCACTCCGAGACGGCCAGCGGCGCCAGCACGTCGTAATGCCCGCCGATCGTCTCGATCGGGTTTCCATCCACCAGGATCGCCACCTGTTCCACCTCCGGTAGGTTTTCCGCCGCCGTCCGCACGATCGACCCGAGCAAGAGCCGCTCGCGCCCGCTCCCACCGCGGAATCCCTGCACGAGCGTCCGATTCCAGTCGAGATAGAGCGTGCCGTGCGGCGTGAGATAGGCGTTCACGAGCTCGGTCCCCTCGGGGAAGAGCGCCACGTGATTCTCGGACGGCCCGGCGACGAGTTCACGGTAAATCGCGCGCACCTGGTCGGCGGGACGGTCCTTCACGACGACGTCGCGGTGCTCCACGCCAAGACTGTCGGAGCCGGGGACGCCGTAGTAAAGGGAGACTCCGCGAATTCCCTCCAGCTCCGCCGCCAGCGGAACGAAGCGCCCCGGCGACGCCTGCCCCGGGCGGCCTGGGCCGCGCGCGAGGTAGATCCAGAGCGCGGTCGCCACCAGGAGGCCCACCACGACCGCGATCCACTTCCCCTTGCCGGTCATCATGACGCGTTCGAGCGGCGCACGAATTCCTCGATCGCGCGAGCCACTGTCTGCGTGTAGTCGAAGATCGTGTAGGAGCGCGGGCTCATCGACTCCGGTCCGCTCCGCGCGGTCGGCGCCGATTCCAGCACGATGGCCGGGCATAAGATCGGCTCCAGGATCCCGAGCCGCCCCGTGACGATCACCGTCGGCGTGGCCGGGAAGACGCGCCGTAGCGCGTCGGCGACCGACTGGCCGAGCGCCATGCTCGAGCCCGCCGAGGGCATCTGGGCGCCGCGCCACGGCATCAGCTCGGCATCGCGGTCGCCGCCGCCGATCGCGATCGGCGCGACCGGCGCTTCGCTAGGCGACGGGGCCGGGAGGAGCGTCAGCACGCGGAATCCGCCGCCCCGCACGGCGCCTTCGTTGTCGAGATGGATGCTGACGAAGAGATCGGCATCGGCGCCGTTCGCGATCGCCGCGCGGCGCGAGGGCGGGACGTCCTGGTCTCCCTCGCGCGTGAGAATCACGCGGACGCCGAGGCGGTTCTGGAGCGCGGTCCGGAGCGCGCGCGCCACGTCGAGGGCGACGTCCTTCTCCACCTGCCCGCCGGGGAGCGAGGCGCCGCCGTCGGTCCCGCCGTGCCCCGGATCGAGCACGATGGTCCGCACGCGGCGGTCGGCGCCGCCCATCCGGATCGGCTCGAGCGCGTTGAAGAGTCCCGCGTCCACCAGGCTCTGGTCGTCGGTCACGGCCAGCTTCAGCCGGTTTGCCGAAACGTTGAACGCCCACCCGCGGGCCGCCTCGGTCAGGGCCAGGCGGCACTCGACGCCGCCGACGACCTCGCGCATCCACCCGTCCGCCACGACACCTCCCGAGAAGACGCGCGCGCTGTCGAGCGTGCCTCCCTCGAGCAGGAAGCGCAGTTCGGTCGGGGTCGCGTAGAGGATGCGGGCGGGGAGGCTCTTCGAGAGCGCGGCGACGACTTCGGTGACGCGATTTCGCGCGTAGAGCTGCGCCTGGCGGACCGCGTGCGGCTCCACGCGAAAACGGATGACGCGCTCCGCCTCGTCGAACGTGGCGTCGGGCACGACGCCCCATTCGAAGAGGAGCGCCACGATCGCTTCGGGCGCGCAGACGACGCCCTTCACCAACCGCACCGGCGCCGCGAGATTTCGCGCCCCCTCGTCCACCAGCACGACGGGAGCGTCCACCGTGAAGCGCAGCGTGTGCTCGCCCATCCGGAGCGAAAGTTTCTGGATCTCGGGCCGCCAGTACTTGGTGGCGCCGAAGACGCGGGCCAGATCGTTCGTCGAGACGTAGCGGACGTCGTCGATGACGGTGAGCGGGATCCGCTCCACCGGCGCGGGGTCGGGCCGCACGACGCGGATCGCGAGCGCGGCGTTTCGCTGCGCCATGGCGGGGACGACGGCGCCGGCCGCGGCCGCCAGCAGGAGGATCGCGAGGGCGAGGGAGCGAACGAACCGAACCGTGACGGAGCCGCGCGTCCCGCCGAGAGACATCACTCGAGCCGCTCTCCCCGCATGATGCTGCGGATCTCGTTTCTCGCGCGGCGGTCGTCCATCTTCGCGCGCTTGTCGTATTCGCGTCGGCCGCGAACCAGCGCCAGCTCTACCTTCACCTTGCCGTCGCGAAAGTAGAGCGAGAGCGGAACCATCGTGAGCCCCTTTTCCTCGAGTTTCGTGCGGAGCCGCCGGATCTCCGCCTTGTGGAGAAGAAGTCGCCGCGTTCGCATCGGTTCGTGATTGTCGTAGGAAGCGGGATCGTAGGGGCTGATGTGCAATTGGCGAAGGTAGATCTGCCCCTCGTCGATGGTGGCATAGGCATCGACCAGCTGCGCCTTCGCGGCACGGAGCGATTTCACCTCGCTCCCGCGAAGTTCGATCCCCGCCTCGCACGTCTCGATCACCGTGTAGTCGAAGCGTGCCTTGCGGTTGGTCGCGATGACCTTTCGCTCGGCCGCATCCTTGTCCTGGGGGGGCGCGCTATGACGCGCCATGGGGGCCTCCACGTGCCGTTCGGTTCGACGTCGGGTTGTACCACGCGCGGGCTCCCCGGCGCAACGACCCCCGGTCCCGGCGCAAATCGCTGCGCGACCGACGCTTGTCCGGTGCGGCCGCCCCGCCGCGGCCGTTGACACCCGGACGCGAGGACACCTATAGTAGTCGGTTCTGAAGCGCTTCTGAAGAAAATGGGTGCGGAAGTGGCGGAATTGGCAGACGCGCTGGGTTCAGGGCCCAGTGGCCGCAAGGTCGTGGGGGTTCAAGTCCCCCCTTCCGCACCAAGTTACGGTAGGTGGGCGGGCTCCGGCCTCAGGGCTGCGGCAACAGCACGTCGAGCAGTCGACGCGCGCATCGATCGTGGAACTCATCGTGCCTCCTCCGCAGCCGCCGCGAAGCCCCGCGCCAGCACTGCCTCCGCCGGTTTGTTCTGCGGCGTGAAATCGGGATCGCCCGTCCCGCCCGCCCGCTCGTGGCGGCCGTACCATTTCCAGAAATAGGCGCCCGCGAACCACGGCCTGGGCCAGACGGCGCGGAAGAACGCCTCGTACGCGTCGGCCTGGGCGCGCGTCGAGACGCGAGACAAGAGCTGAGACGAATCCTCCGGCCACTCCCAGGGGCGGACGGCGCCGTCGGCGGTACTCTTCCAGCCGACCTCGGTGAAGAGCACCTGCTTCCCCCATCGCGCGTGGAGCCGCTCGAGCGTGGCGAGCGGCGCCGCCCAGCCGCGCTCCAGCTCCGCACGGTCCGCCCCCGCCCGCTCGGCCAGCGGGTAGTAGGCCTGCACCCCGATGAAGTCGAGAAGATCCCAGAACTCGATCCCCTCCGCCTCCTCGTACCAGTTCGCGGCGTAGGTGAGCGGTCCGTGATAGGCGCGGCGCGTCTCGGCGATGAGCGCGCGCCACTCCCCGGGGTGTTTGGTCGTGGCGCGGGTCAGCTCCGCGCCGATCATGAGGAGATCGACGTCCGCGCTCTCCGCCAGCGCGGCGTAGCGAAGGAGGAACGAGCGATACGAAGCGAACCACGCCCGCCACCCGTCGGGGCTCCCGGGATCGATCTCCGCCAGTTTCCCGCCGCCGCCGTGTCCGCCATCGGTGACCCAGAGGTGCAACTTCAGCGCGACCCGCATGCCGCGCGCGTGCGCCAGGCGCGTCAGTTCCACGATGCCCGAGTCGCTCTCGCTCCAGTACCCCGCCTCGCCGTTCGTCTCGATGACCGTCCCCGCCAGCCGCTCCTGCCAGCCGAACGGCGTGATCGAGATCCACTCCACATTGTCGCGCAGGAGGGGCAGGAGCGCCGCCTCCCCCAGGCGCCGGCCCGCCACAAGATTCATCCCGCGCATCTTGCCGTCCCGGGCGAAGAGGTTCTGGGCGCGGCCCGACTCGTTCCTCGCCTCGGCGTCGTGGCTCCAGGGAACCGGCGCCTCGTGACGGTAGGCGCGATAGCCAAGCCCGAGCGCCGCGATCGCCGCCGTGGGGAGGGCGACTCGCGTGGCGAAGGCGGCGGCCAGCGCTCGAGCGCCGCCGCGGCGGTGGGCGCGCCGGAGCGAGCGCCCGACGATGGAGAGGAGATACGGGACCGCGGCGAGGAAGTAGCTGAGCGGATTTCGCAAGATCCACCGAACGAAGCGCGGCAGTCGCTCCACGATCTCGGATGGAGAGGCGCCGCGCAACGCGACCAGCACGATGAGCAAACCCACGAGCGCGAGGAGGCCCGCGAGGAAGAAGAGGGCGAAGAGGCGGAGTTCCCGGACGCGCGCGCCGACCATGTCGCCGAATCCTAGCACGCGGGGTGGTTCCTCCACGCGCGGGATGCTACCCTGCGGCATGCTTCACCACCCGGCGAGGTGCTCCCTCCCATCGGCGAGGGCCCACGATTCCCAGCGTTGATGAAGGCGGCGACCACGGAGGCCCATTGCAGACCATGAAACGACTTCTCGACATCCTGGAACGATCCGCCGCTTCCCCGTCCGCGGAGACGTTGGCCGAGCGCTATCGCGGGGCCCTTCTCGGCCTCGCCGCGGGAAACGTGCTGGGACTCCCGGTGGAGGGTTACCCGCGCACCCTGATCGCGCGGCACCACCCGGAGGGCGTGAGGGACATCCCGCGCGAGGAGCAGCGGCTTCCCTGGGACGACGACCTCGCGCAGACCGTGATCCTGGCCGAGTCGATCTTGGAAAACGATCGGCTCGACGTGGAGGACCTCTCCGTCCGTCTCCTCGCCTGGCGGCGGGCGAACGGACGCGGCATCGGGCATCTCACGCTGCGCGTCCTCGACGCGATCGAGAGGGGCGCCTCGGCGCACGATGCGGCAAGGGTCGTCTGGGAGGAAACGGGGCGGAACGCGGCCGGGAACGGCGCCGTGATGCGCTGCGCCCCCGCCGCGCTCCGCTGGCGCCGCGATCCCGAGCGGCTCGTGGAGGAGACGAACCGGAGCGCCCTGGTGACGCACCACGACCCGCGCTGCGGCTGGTCCTCGGTGGCGGTCAACATCGCGATCGCCGCAGCGCTCGAGGGGCACCGCATCGATCCGGCCGACCTGGCGGACGCCGTGGACGAGGCGGGCGCGCCGGCGGCGGTCGGAAACGCCGTGCGGGCCTCCGCCGGCGTCATCCTCGACGCGCTGGTCCTCGACCACGACAACACGATGGGCTACACGCTGAAGGCAATGCAGGCCGGGCTCTGGGCGCTGGAGCAGGAGGGACCCGCCGAAGCGACCTTGATCGCGATCGTGAACGCCGGCGGCGACACCGACACGAACGGCGCCGTGGCGGGCGCCATGTTGGGAGCGTTCCACGGAGCCGCCGCGCTTCCCAAGCGATGGATCGAGAACATCGGCGGGACGTCGGAGCTCACCGATCTCGCCGAACAGCTGCTGGAGCGCGCGAAGACGTAGGAGCGGGAAGGAGAGATCGGATTGAAAGCCCTCCTGAAACGAATGGTAGTCGGTAGTCGCTGGGAGGGAACCGTTCGACACGCTCACCACCTGCTCACGGGAGCGAAGAACAGCCTCTACGACTATCAGACGATCGAGGTGATGCGCCGCGTACTCCGGCCCGACTCGGTCGCGATCGACATCGGGGCTTTCGAGGGCGGGATGCTGCGTCACATGATCCGATTCGCTCCTCTGGGTCGGCATCTTGCCTTCGAACCGCTACCCCATCATTACGACGCGTTGGCGCGGAGATTTCCCCGGGTCCAAGTATTTCCGTTCGCGGTGGGCGCCGAATCGGGCGTCAAGCCGTTCTACGAAGTCGTTCGGTACCCGGCCTTGAGCGGCCTGCGGCGCCGAATCGATCTGTCATCGGATGCTCCCGTACTGGAGCGATCGATCCCGACGAGGGCGCTGGATAGCGTCGTGCCTCCTGAGACTCCGATTCGTTTCGTCAAAATCGATGTCGAGGGAGGCGAATTCGACGTGTTCCAGGGAGGGGTGGAGACGTTGCGACGATCGAGGCCGGTGATCGTATTCGAATGCGGACACGGCGGAGCCGACTCCTACGGGGTCAGCCCATCCCAGATTTTCGATTTGCTGACCGATCGGATCGGGTCGCGGATCTTCCTCTTGGGACAATGGCTCGCGGAGCGCGGGCCGCTTTCGCGAGACGAATTCATCGAACAGTACGATCGAAGCCTCAACTACTACTTCGTCGCGGGGCCCTGAACCCCTCCGCGAATATCTCGGCCGGACGCCCGTCAGAACTGCACGCCCAGTCCGACGCGAATCACGCGTCCCTGCTGGAAGACGCGCGGGTCGTTCACCGCGTACCAATCCTCCATACCGTCCCCGTTCTGATCCGGCACCAGGAACGCGCCGCCCGCGCGCCCGGTCTCGGTGTAGTGGACCCGATAGGACTGCGCGTCGACCTGGTTCTGCGGCCAGAGATCGGGCTGAAGGGTCACGATGTTCTTGGCGTCGAGCAGGTTCGATCCCTGCACGTAGAATGTGAGTTCCTCGCCCCAAACCCGGAAGAAGCGCTCGGCCTGGGCCGAAAGTGTCGACGTGGCCGGAAGCCGCGAGGCGTTCGTCAGCGACGGATCCTGACGTCGCTGCTGGCGCTCCTGCCTCGTGTAGGGAAATCCGGTGCCGAATTGATAGATGAACGACGCGGCCCAGTTCTTCTCGTTCCCGAGCCGGAGCGTCGCCGAGAAGGAATGCCGCTGGTCCCAATTGAGCGGCTGCTCCGACGTCGGCTTGAATTGGTCGCGCACGTTCCCCTGTGTCGGGAGCGCCCGGTTCGGATCGGACGCGGTCCCGGTCGAATTCGAGTACGTATAGTTCAGCTCCCCCGCGAACCCATGGCTCCGTTCCTTGATCAAGGTGAACTCGATGCCGCGTGAAGAGGCGTAGTCCCGGTTCACGAAGGTCGGCACGGTGAGCGCGAACCCGGGGATCTGCTGATCCACCGTCGTCAGGAGCCCGTAGATGTCCTTGAAGTAGACGCCGAACTGCCCCTTGATCTCGCGGCTGAAGAGATGCTGCATGCCGAGTTGATAGGCAATCGTCGTCTGCGGTTCGAGGTCGGGGTTCCCCCTCGCCTGCGCCGAGATGTTGCGCCCCTGATAGACGTTCAGGTGATCGGGCACCTGGAAGAGGCGCCCGTAGTGAAAGCTCATCACGTCGCGATCGGAAATCGGATACGCGAATCCCACGCGCGGGCTCCACTGCGTCTTCACGGGGTCCTTCACCTCCGAGGACGCGATTTGGTTTCCCACCGTGAAATTGTCGTAACGCATCCCTGCGTTCAGCACCATACCCTCGTACGACCAACGATCCTGGACGAAGAGCGACCCCTCCGGATTGAAGACGCGGAACTCGTCGCGAGTCGCCCCGTAGTTCCCGTTCACGTCGAGCACGTTCGGGAACTCCGTGTGGAGGAACTCCAGGGAGTTGTAGTCGATCTCCCCGCCGGCCATCAGGTTGTGCTTCCCAACGTGCTTGGAAAGATCGCCGTTCAGCGTGTGGGTGACCGTTGTCTTCTTCTCGTACGTCGGATAGTCCCCGTTCGTCACGTAGTACGGCCCCTCCACGCGATTCGCCCGGTCGTAATACTGGTTCGGTTGCTGCTGGTACTCCCAGAGTTCGCGGTCGAGGACGTCCTCCTCGCTACTCCAGCGCTGCCGTGAGACGCGGAGGTTGTAGAGGGTCCCCGGCGAGACGGTCCGCCGCCAGGTGAGCGCGAACTGCGAGTACGCCTCCTCCGTGATCGGGAGGTGGTCCGCGGTGTTGCTCGGTAGAAAGGTCGCGTCGAGCGGGTAGTAGGCCCAGGTGCCGTAGCGGCTGGCGATCGAGCCGTCGGTCGGCGATGTGCTGTCATAGACCATCTGGACGAAGCCCTCGCGGTTCCACCGATTGTGGAAGCGGCCGCGCGAGGAGCGGTTGAGAATCACCTCGGCATTCAGTTTCGCATCGGGCGTGACGTTGAAGGTGACCTTCGACGAGACGTTCGTCTGATTCGACTGGCGATTTCCGAGCCGGACGAAGTCGAGAAGCCGGTGTTCCTTCCTGCCCGCGGTGCTCTTGAGGTACGTGTCGGAAAAGGTCCCTTCGAGGGCGACGAAGTACTTCGTGTTCGGAAAGACGAACGGCCCGCCGACGCCGAGGCTCAAGCGCTCGTAGTTGTTGAACGCCTTGTCCGCTTCCCCGTAGCGGTCGGTGAAGTAGCGAATCTCGCCGGAGAAGTCATCATCCCCCTCGCGCGTCGTGTACGAAATGATCCCCGAAAGCGCGTTTCCGTACTGTGCGTCCATCCCACCCAGCACCATCTCCGTCTCGCTGACGGCGAGGAGGCCCAGGTCGACCCCCTCGGAAGTAAGGGCATCTCGGCTTGGGATGCCGTTCACAATGGTAAGCACCTCGTCGCCGCGACCGCCGTGAAAGTGGAGTTCGCCACCCTGGTTGGTCACCCCCGCTTTGAGTTCGATGATGCCTTTCAGGTCGTCGACGGGGAGAGCTCGAGCCGTTTCGATCGGCACGTAATGCCTCGTTTGCGTGGTTACGGTGTCGATAGCCATCTGCTTCCTGGCTCGGACCCGGATCAACGGCATCTTCGCGACCTTTTGCTCCAGCGCGAAGTCAGCCACGACGGTCCGGTTCGCGTCGACATGCACCACTTGATCATTCGATTGATGCCCCGTGATGGCCACGCGGATCGTGTAGGTGCCAACGGCGAGGCGAGGAATTAGGAAGCGTCCGGACGCATCCGTCATTGTCCCTGTCTGCACACCCAGGACGAACACGCTGGCGCCTTGGATCGGGTCGCCGTTCTTCTCGACGACCTTGCCGGCGATCGTCCCCGTCTGCGCGCGGGCGATCCCCGGGGATGTGGCGATGAAAAGGAGGGTTAGCCAGGGGACGAATCCGAGGCGACCGGGGGTGTAGCGAAGGAACCCGCTGCTTCGTGAAAGCAGATGGCTCGGCATGGGTCGGGATGCTCCTTTCCTGGGAATTACCGCGAGGCACGGTGGATGATTCACAGGAATGGGGGGACATCGGGGAATGCGGGGGGGAAGGAATGCGGGACAGGGGGGACTTCTGTAGACAATATCCGGGCTCCCCGAGGATGCAAGCCCCCCACCGCTGATTTCTTCCCGCCGGCGCCCCGGACGCCGCGAGTCCGAGGCGCTCAGCGGGTCCACATGGTTACCGGTAGTCCGCCTTGATCCGCCCCCACGTCGTGCTGCTCACCTTGGTGGTGCAGCCGTTCTCCGCCCCGGCGTCGGCGGGTGCGTGAAGTGGGGGAGGTGGGAGGGTTATACTGCGCGCCATGCCTAGGGACCGTAGGCGACACCGGGGGACGGGCACCCCTCAGGATTCAAAGCCACAGTTGCGAGACCGCTGGCCAGTGCTCCTCCCGATTCTCGTAGTCGTCGTGCTCAACGTTCCCTCCCTCGGTCTGGGGTACTTTTGGGATGACTTCTACTTCCTGACGTTCAAGGGAACCGGAGACGTCTTGGCGAATCTCGTCCCCGACCCGCACGCCGAGTTCTATCGGCCGATCCCCCTCGGGATCTACTTCAAGCTCCTTCGGTTCTTGGATCCCGCGAGCGGAGTGCTCGGCCACTTCCTGAATCTCACCGCACTCTGCGGGATAGTCGTCCTCCTAAAGGCCCTCGTCTCGCGCCTGTCCGGCCACAGGGCGGGCCTGTTCGCGGCGTTGATCTTCGCGAGCTACGGCCAGGTCCCCGGTCTAGTCGCCTGGGTCAGTTGCAGTCAGGACCTCCTCGCGATCCTGTTCGTGATGGCAGCATTTCTTTTCCGACATCAGGGCAGGAACGTCGCGGCGCTTCTCTGTGCCACCGCGGGGCTCTTGAGCAAGGAGACCGCCATTGCCGCATTCCCCGTACTCATGTTCTGGGACAGGCTCGTGGGTCGGACCGCCGTACGCCAGCGCTTCCAGCTCCTGGGGTACGCCGCGGTCGCCTTGCTCTGGGTTCTCATCCATCCAGGAATTCAGCAGCTGGCCGTGAGTGGGTTCAAGAGCGACTCGACCGGGTACGTCGGGCTGGAGCACTCCGAGCGCTGGGGACGGTATCTCCTGCGCTATCTCCTAACTCTCGTCAACCTCCCCCCTCCGGGGTTCGTCGCATCCTGGTGGGAGGCGCGCGCCCCGTGGGCGTTCAGCGCACTCGCGATCCTGGTTGTGGGGCTGCTTATCGTTGATCAGCGTCGCAAGGCCCCCGGTCCCGCCGGCTCCATTCCGCTCGGACGCGTCGGGTGGATCAGCGCCTCGTTCATGCTTCCGAGTCTCCTAATGCCCACCCTGCTCGTCCGGCATTGGTCACCCTACTTCGCGTGCCTCCCAGCGCTGGGGGCCGCCATGTTTCTCGGCCCGGCACTCGCAAGACGGCACAGGCTCATCGCGCTCATCGCACTCTCGATGTTCCTGCTGTTCGGGGCCTGGTCCCGTGGAGTTCGCGCCGAGCGTGAGTGGATCTTGAGCGAGCCCGTCATGGTCGAGTCGGCCGAGGCCGTGCAGGAAGTGCGTGCGAACTTCCAGAGACTATTTCCGACGTTCCCGAAGGGGAGCCAAGTCGTCACCTCGATCGTCACCAGAGGGAGCCGGGGAATCCGGAGCGCATTGATCGATGGGCAGGCGCTGAGCTTGTGGTACCAAGACCCGACGCTGCGCACCGTCGTCACCATGAAGCGTCGTCCGGGCGCGTCGGCTGAGTACCTCGTTCGCGTCACGAACGATCTCGACCTGATCGCGATCGACCCAGACACACAGGGAATTCGCACCACGATGCGGACCCCGCCGGGACTCTCCGAGATCGACCCCCCGATCGTCAGCTATGCACGAGCCGTGGCGGCCGCCGGCGACGCCGATCGCGGCGTCCGGATCCTGGAGGGGCTCAGCCGGATGGAGAGCGGGGAGCTGATCGATTACAACCGACGGCTTATGGGGAGCATGCTCCTGGCGGTCGGCCGCCGTTCCGAAGCCGAATCGATCCTCGGGGCGGCGGCCTTGTTTCCCGAGGATTTCGCTCGGGCGCTCGTGCTTCGCCTGCTCTCCGATGCAAGTCCGAGCGAATCGCTGGACCTGGCAGCGTTCGAAGCCTTTGGGCTCTCGGCGGCCGACCCCGCGGGTATTCGGTGGATCATGCGCCAGCTATCCAAAGAAGGATCGTTGGCTCAAGCCGCTTGGTACGCGCGACGGCTAGGAGACCTCGTACCTGGTGATGCCGAGAGTGCGGTGCTCATCGAGAAGGCGACGCGACTGGGGATCCAACCTAGGCGGGAGGGAGGGTGGCGGCTCGAGGCACGGGAGACCGTGCGCTAGGAACCAAAACTCCGTGCGGCACGCCGGATTCACCATGGTGAATCGGGTGCGCATTTCGGTCATCGTGAACACGTAGATCGGTCGATCGTGAACGCTTGGATCGGGAGCGAGCCAGTCCTTTACCTTGACCGCCCGGTGAACCGGCGTAGGAACGCGAAGGGGGGTTCCGACGTCGAACCCACCCCTCGCTCCACGCCATAGAACACGAGCCCTACCGATAGTTCGCCTTGATCCACCCCCACGTCGTGCTGCTCACTTTGGTGGTGCAGCCGTTCTCCGCCCCCGGCGTCGGCGGGCAGCCGGTCCCCTTCGGCTCGCCACTGCCGGCGTACGCGTTCAGCGCGTCGAAGAGCGCCCAGCCCGCGCCGAATCTCCCCGCCGACCGGTCCGACGCCCCCTCGATCGAGTTATAGCTCTTCACGTCGACCGCGACCGTGTCGGCGCCGTCGATCCGGAAGAGACGGACCGTGTCGCCCGAGTTGTTGAGGCTCAGCCCCGACGCCGTCCTTCCCACGGCTCGCTGCCAGTCGAGCGCCATCGTGCCGGTGACGAGCAGCACGCTCCCCGGCGCGAGGATCCCGGAATAGGCGTACCGGATCGTCGAGTCGGCATCCGCCACTCGGTACGCCGCCAGATCGACGGGCGCGGCGCCGTCGTTCTTGATCTCCACCCACTCGTCCTTCCGCGCGTCGAACACGCCGTCGCCGTCCCAGTCGCGCGCCGGCCCGGCCAGGAGCTCGTTCAGCACGAGCCCCCCCGTTCCCTGCGCGCGCACCGGCGGCGCGAACCGCATCGCGACCGCCAGCGCCACCGCCAACACCAAGACCCACAAGACGACTCCCCATGTGCGAACCATGGCGACCTCCTCCCAGCAAAGGGTTGCGTCGGGGCGATTCGGTTGGGTGTGCGGGGACGGGAGAGGAGGAGGCGCGCGGGGAGCGCAAGACGGCCACGGATTCAGAACGGGATCGGAACGGGATCAGATCGCTTCGCGGTGCCTCGTGCGCCAGATCGATCGCGGCGCTCCCTGCTCCGGCTGTAGCCGCGGAAGAACCCAGAGCGCGGGGGAGAGTAGCACCAGCGTGATCGCGGCGCCCCACCCTGGATGCTGGAGCACCGCCGCCGCGCCCGGCGTGTTGAGCCACGCGGCCAGCACCAGCGCGGCCACGAGGGCGCCCCGCACCGAGCCGAGCCCGAGAAAGGCGACCGCCATGCCGGCGAATCCGAGCGGGAAGGGCCAGCGCTCGAGCATCACCGCCGGCTGCGTCCAGACCTGGAGCGCGCCGGTGAGACCCGCGCACGCACCGCCCAGGCCGAGGAGGGCGAGCTGCACGCGCTCCACCTCCACGCCGGTCGCCACCGCCGCTAGGGGGTTCGCCCCCGTGGCGCGCACCGCGAAACCCGCGACCGCGTTTCGCAACGCGTGGGAGAAGAGGAGTCCGATCACGAGCGCGGCGGAGAGGAGGAGAATTCCCCACGTCAGCACGAACGACGGCGGGAGCGAGAGGCCGGGCGCGAACCGCAGCGGCGTCGCGAAGGCGCCGAGCTCGATGGTCAGCGCCGGAGGCGTCACCCGGTCGACGGCGAGCGCCCTCCCCAGCGGCATGAACGCGGCGCTCAGAAGAAGTCCGCTCAGCACCTCGTGGATCGCGAACTTCTGCTTGAGCCACGCCATGACGAGCCCCGTCCCGCCTCCGGCGAGCACGCCGGCCGCCAGCGCCAGCCACGCCTGCGCCGCCGGGTCGACGATGCCGCCGCGCACGATGGAGGCGCCGACGGAATAGCCGACCAGGAACTGCGCGTGGATTCCGAGATTCAGGAGTCCGCCGTGAAGCGGAAAGAGAAACGCGAGGCCCAGGAACAGGAGCCCCGCCGAAACGAGCACGACGTCCCCGGTCCAGGGCGCCGCCCACGCGGCGGGATTGAGGTCGACGCTCCCCAGCGCCAGCGCCTGCGTCCCGGCGAAGAGCGCCAGGACGACGAGGGCGTTTCCGAGCAACTGAAGCTTGCCGCCGCGGCACCGCCCCGGAAGGATCACGCCGCCGCCCCCGACATCTCCTCGATGATCATCTCGCGCGTCATCGTCTCCGTGACCGGAATCCAGACGAGTTTTCCGGCCGTCAGGACCGCCAGACGGTCGGCGACGCGCATCGCCTCCTCGGGCTCCTCGGTGAGCCAGAGGAGCGCCGTCCCGCGCTCGCACTGGAGAATGAGCGTCCGCCGCACGTATTCCTGCGCCTCGAGCGAAAGACCCTGTCCCGGGGAGCGGATCACGAGAAGCCGAGGATTGTGAATCACCTCGCGCGCCACGATGAGCCTCTGGCGCATGCCGAGGTTCAGGTCGCCGAAGCGCGTGTCGGGCTCGGTCTCCGGGATGTCGAAGTCGAGGAGCGCGCGGACCGCGTTGCCGCGGATAGAATCGTGACGGAGGAATCCGCCCCGCGCGAACGGCGGCCCCTGCATCTGCCCCAGGGCCAGATTCTCGTCGACGTTGAAATCCAGAATCGACTGATCGCGCGCGTGCGGCGGGTTGACGAACGTCATCCCCGAATCGACGCGGAGCCTGCGCGGTGCGCGCGCGATGTCCTTGCCCAGGAAATGCATCGTGCCGCGAGTGGGGGTTCGGCTGCCGAGCAGGATGTCGTGCAGGAGATTGAGCCCGTCGGCGGGGGCCCCGCAGATCGCGAGCACCTCGCGGGCGTTCACCTCGAAGTCGACCCCGGCCAGCGAGGTCTCGCGCCCGCGCCCCTGGAGCACGAGGCCCTCGGCGCGAAGGAGCATGTCGCCCGCGGTGTGCGCGCCGGAGGGGGTCCGCTTGATTCCGATGCCGCCGGTCCAGCGCTCCACCAGCGCGATCTCGGTCACCTCCGTGGTGGAGACCGTGACGGGCGCCGCGCCGCGCCAGAGAATGGTGACGCCGCGCGCCTCGGGATAGGCGTCGCGCGGCCAGGTGGTCGTGACGATGGCGGGGATCTGGGCACGCTCGGCCGCGCTGCGAAGCGCCGCCAGGAACTGGCGCGCCTCGTGCGGTCCCAGATCGCCGGTCGGTTCGTCGAGAAGGAGGATGCCGGGCGATTCGGCGAGCGCGGCGGCCAGCTCGACCAGACGCCGCTCCAGCGGGCGGAGCGCCTCGAGCGGGACGTCGAGCAGCGGTTCCAGCCCGAGCGCCGCGGCCCGTTCGCGCGCCTGCTCCTTCGCGCGACGCTTGTCGATGCCGATCCCGAGCCAGCGCGGGGCCTGGTGGAGCGTCAGGCGTTCCGCGACGCGCAGCGCGCTCGGCGGAATTTCGCGCGGAAGGAACGCCGAGCCGCGGCGGCGCGCGGCGGCGCCCTCTCGCCCCTCGCCCTCGGCGCCGGGGAAACGGATCGTTCCCTTCTCTTCCACGCGAAATCCGGCGATCGACTGGAGCAGCGCGCTCTTCCCGGTGTCGCGCTCGCCCAGGACAACGTGCACGGCGCCGGCGGGAACCGCGAGGTCGAACTCCTTCACCGCCCAGCGCCCGCCCTCGGCGAGCGTCAGCCCCCCGATCTTCAGTCCGACGTCCTTGTCGCCCATCGTCCTCCCCTTCGCGCCCACCGCGTCAGCCGCGGCGCACGCGCGTGCCCGCCGTTCCCTCGATCGCCTCCCGAGCCTTCTCGGGCGACGTGATGATCACTTCCTTCCCTCCGCCACGGATGAACTCGATGGCGGCCTGCACCTTCGGGCCCATGTTGCCGGCCGGGAAGTGCCCTTCCTTCTGGTAGCGCTCCAGTTCCTCGACCGTCGTGATGTCGAGGTCGCGCTGCTCCGGCTTCTTGAAGTGGACCGACACGCGGTCGACGCCGGTGATGATGACCAGCGTGTCGCAGCCGAGAAGCCGCGCCAGGAGGCTCGAGGCGAGGTCCTTGTCGATCACCGCCTCGACGCCGTGAAGCGCTCCGTCCCACTGCCGCGAGACCGGGATCCCGCCTCCGCCGCCGGCGATGACGATCACGCCGTCCTCGACCAGGGCGCGAATGGCCGCGATCTCCACCACCTCGAGCGGCTGAGGCGAAGGGACGACGCGGCGGTAGCCCCGTCCCGCGTCCTCCACGATCGTCCACCCCTTCTCCTTCGCCAGGAGCCTCGCGCGCTCCTCCGTGTAGAAGGGGCCGATCGGCTTCGTCGGCCGGCGAAACGCGGGATCGCGTTCGTCCACGACGATCTGCGTCACCACCGTCACGACCGTCCGGTCGAGCGACTGGCGGCGCAGCTCGTTCTGGAGCGACTGCTGCATCATGTAGCCGATCCCACCCTGCGAATCGGCGCCGCAGACGTCGAGCGGCATCGGCGGGATCTGATCCCGCACCGCCTCGTTCCGGATCAGGATGTTGCCGACGATCGGCCCGTTGCCGTGGCTCAGCACCACCTCGACGCCGGCCGCCACCATCTCCCCGATCGGCTGCATCGTCAGGCGCGTGATGGCGCACTGCTCCTCGAACGTGCCCGTGCCGCGCGAGGGGAGAATCGCGTTCCCCCCCAACGTGATCAGGACCCGCTTCGGAAGCCGATTCATGGCTCAGCGCGCGGCGCGGGCGTGGCTCTGGACGAACGTCTCGAAGCGGCGCAGCCCTTCCTGGATGTTCTCGATCGAATTCGCGTAGGAGAAGCGGATGTACCCCTCTCCGTGCGCGCCGAACGCGGTCCCCGAGAGGGCGGCGATTCCGGCTTCTTGCAATAAAGCCGTCTCCACGTCCGCGCTCTTCATGCCGAGACCGCGGACGTTCGGAAAGACGTAGAACGCGCCCGCTGGTTTCGTGCAGGTGACGCCCGGTATGGCGTTCAGACCCGCCACGATCGCCTCGCGCCGCCGACGGAACTCCGCCACCATCGCCACCACCTCGTCCTGCTTGCCGCCGAGCGCCGTCGGCGCCGCCCGCTGCACGAACGACGTCGCGTGCGAGTAGACGTTCGTGGCGAGGCGCGCCACGTGCTTCGCGAGCGCCGGCGTCATGATGCCGTAGCCGAGCCGCCAGCCGGTCATGGCATAGGTCTTCGAGAAACCGTCCAGGATGATCGTCTTCTCGGCCATGCCGGGGCGCGTCGCGATCGACTGATGGACCCCCTCGTAGAGCACCTTCGAATAGATCTCGTCGGAGAGGACCCAGATGTCCCGATCGCGCAGGAGCGCCGCGATCTCGTCGAGGTCCTTCGGCGAGAGGACCGAGCCGGTCGGGTTGTGCGGCGAATTGAGCACGACCATCTTGGTCTTCGGCGTCAGGAGCGATTCAAGATCCGCCGCTCCGAACTGGAAGTTCCGCTCCTCGCGGAGGACCAGCGGAACCGCCTTCGCGCCCACGAAGCGAACCACCGACTCGTAGATCGGGAAGCCGGGGTTCGGGACGATCACCTCGTCGCCCGGATCGACGGTCGCGAGGATGGAGAAGGTGATGACCGGCTTCCCGCCCGGCGTGACCACCACCTGGTCGGGGGTCACGCTCAGACCGCGATCCTTGGAGATGTGGGCGGCGATCGCCTCCCTCACCTCCGGGAGCCCGGCGGAGGGGCCGTAGTGCGTGAAGCCATCCTGGATCGCCCGGATCGCAGCGTCGCGAATGGCGGCGGGAGTGTCGAAGTCCGGCTCCCCGATCTCCAGATGGACGATCGAGCGCCCCTGGGCCTCGAGCGCGCGCGCCTTCGCCAGCACCTCAAAGGCGGTCTCGGTCCCGAGCAGGTTCATCCGTTCCGCGTAACGCATCGTGCCTCCTGCGGGAGTTCGCGACGCGCCTAGCGCGCGTCCGAGCCGCCGCTCCATGCCAGCCAGAGATTCACGCGCGGCGCGCGCG
>ERZ1292633.1881-Hain-H41-02um-R1-1881-length-22070-cov-7_pt1 | contig 22070 bp, 10 predicted proteins | sample MGYA00564406_ERZ1292633 | MGnify/ENA primary metagenome ERZ1292633 (study PRJEB36523, sample SAMEA6512639) | groundwater metagenome | collected 2019-01-08 | study: AquaDiva: Metagenomics assemblies of 32 groundwater samples
GGGTTCGCGGACGACAGTTTCGGCGGCGCCATCTTGCAGTTGACTCTGATATCGTTCGCGTTACTCCTGCTGCTGTTAGTCCGCATGCTACTCTCGTGAGGCTACTTTTCCTGATGCGGACGCAAGGGACTCTCCTTGGTGGGTAGACAGTGTCGGGTAGGCGTCCTTCATCGACGATTTGCGGTTCTCTCCTTGGCACGGACAGTATCGCAGTTTGTCGATGTTAATTTTGGCGATCTGTCTGGTTAGGCAGTCTGCCCTGCGTGGAGGTCACGCCGATCTCCATGATGGAGTCGCCGATTGTCACGTGACGGTGCAGTCACCTCTCCCTATTCATACCAAATTCACTCTCATGATCAAATGTCGCGATATTGCTGAGAGGTGTGCGTTAGAGTTCTGAGCGAATTTAATGTGACCTGCTGCCCGCCAGATTTTTTTTTCGATGAAACCATCGCGTGCTTTCACCGTCAAGACGGAGCTCGGGTGGGTTCCGCGCAACAGTGGTAGCCGTCATAGTCTTCGAGCCGAGCAGCCCTCGATTTTGGGAAGAGTCATCACACTGTTGGCACCGTGCCTTCGCTGGCGCAGTCGCAGCACATCACCGCTCGAGGGGAGACAACATCCTTCTTCTTCCACAGGTCAAGCGTCCCCTGCCGCCTGGGATCCCATTCACGCTCGTCGCAGGGAACACAGTCTTCACCACGACAGCATGTTGGCTCGAATACAACCCGACTCGTGGATACCCGACGCGTTACGTCTTGGCGACGGGGTTCCCGTTCCTCATCCCTTAGAGCGAACAACCGATCGTGGTCGAATGCCACCAACTCCGGGTGGCGCAATGAGGACCACGCGGAGAGAGTCAACCCTTCCGTCCAGCAGCAGCAACATGGCTCAAGCGCTCGCGATGAAGCAGCAACTGCTCCGGCGGCTGATTGCCTCCAATGAACGCCGGGTTGAAAAAGCCACACAACGTGCCCAAACCATCGCTCGCGTTGTGCGGTCGCCCTGGGAGTGCTTGGTGGGCTCGATCGTGGCGTCACAACGAACCGCTTTCCCCCCTCCGCGCAACAGGTCGGAGTTCCGATGGTCTCTCATTCCAACCGCCGAGGGGGGGCAGGGGCCGCTCAGGAGCCGACGCCAGCTCCGCGCGCAAAATTTGTGCAACCGCATCGTCGCGCAAGTGGGTGCGCGCAATCGGGCGGTCGCTCGAGCGCTCGAAGGGTTCGTGGCGCACTATGCCGCCACTGTCGCCATCGCGTCATCCGCCGTGTTCGCCCGGCCACTACTGCCACCGACGACGATTTCCGGTGTGCATGGTGCATCACTAAGGGCTACTACGGTGCCAGAGCGTTCACGCGATACCTTTCTGTTGGCACTTGCCGCCTCCATGGGAGCCTTCAACGTCATGCAAGGCCGCTGGGCGGGGATGGACCCCGTGCAGCTCATCACCCTGCCTCCTGTCATTGGTCGAGTAGGCAACAGCATGATGCCGACGCATTCCCCACGCGTCGATGTGAACAATCACTCGGCAACCGCGGCGGTCCGAAAGACCGCTGCGCTGGTCCCGCTGCTCACGTGGCTCAGACAGTACGCGGACACGCTCATGGGGGTGTCAGGGGGACCTAGTGGCGTCATTGGCGGACTGTCGTTGCTGGACGAACCAAGCCATCACAAGCGGTCTCCGCCGCTGCGCTCTTCCCCGTCCTCGACGACCAACGGTGCGCGGCTCAGCGGATCCGCTCCTCAACAGTCTCTGCCATTGGAAGCAGAAATCGATGCGTTGACCAAAGGCATTTTGCTGCGCTTTATGGATCTCGCCATCGTGATCGAGGATGTTGTGCCTGCAGAAGAACTGCCCAAGATGCCACGCAGTGGCCGGAATCCACTTGGAGGCGGCACGTTGCCATTCGCAGCTTCGTCCCTTCCTGGGGGGGCTGCGGCGACGGGCGTTCTTAAGCGATCCTCTCCTCCATCGGCTCCATCGCCCCTTCGACGGCTCGCCAACATAGCTTGCCTCACGGATGACGGAAAGAAGAAGATGAAGAAGCGCGCGACGACGGGTCTGTCTTCGAGTGTCAACGACGTGCTCGATTTGACCTGGTCGCTCAAAGAAAGGTCTTGTCGCTATTTCAAACTGGTGCGTCGACGCACCTCATCGAAGCAACTTGCCATGAAAAAGCGCCGGTTGCGGAACGTCGAATTGCAGCGAAGGCTGCAAACGCAAATTATTTTGCGATCTCCGGCGCAACAAGCAAAGATGGCCGCGTCCAAGATGAAAGCCGTGGCTCGGTGGTTGCGGTAGGCATGAAGTATTGAAGAAAAAGTGGACGCACATAACATTGCGTTGCGACGACGCAAATCATGCATCGACGATGAAATTGCAATTGTTTCAATTGCGTGTTGCGGAATAAGCGGCAAAGAACTGCCTCTTCAAGGATAGAACACCGTCCATACAACTCCCCCTCCTCTTTTTCCAACAGCAACGAGCAACAAATGACTGACCTTGCGGAGACGGACAAGAACGTGGAGCGCTACAAGCTCAAGAAGCTGATCAAAGGTCTTGAGGCGGCGCGTGGCGATGGCACCTCTGTGATCACGCTCTTGATTCCACCGAAGGAGCAAATCGCGAAGGTCGTCGGCATGCTCACCATTGAGCTGGGCACGTGTAGCAACATCAAGTCCGCTAGCAATCGAAACTCCGTCCAAGCCGCGATTACGTCCACGCTAGGGCGGCTGAAGCTGATCAACCGGGTACCGCCCAACGGACTTATCATTTACTGCGGAAGCGTGCTGACCGAGGACGGGAAAGAAAAGAAGCTGACGATGGACATCGAACCGTTCAAGGCCGTCAGCCGGTCTCTGTACATGTGTGACAACCGGTTTCACACCGATGAACTGCACAAAATGCTGGAATCGGACGACAAGTTTGGGTTCATCGTCGTCGACGGGTCTGGCACTTTGTATGCGACCGTCTCAGGGAGCGTTAAGACGAAGCTTGCGCAATTTTCCGTGGAGTTGCCGAAGAAGCACGGACGCGGAGGACAATCCAAGAACCGTTTCGCACGTATCCGCATGGAGCGACGCCACAATTACGTCCGTAAGGTCGCCGAGCTAGCCACGCAGTTGTTCCTGACCAACGATCGACCCAACGTGCAGGGATTAGTTCTTGCGGGTAGTGCCGAGTTTAAGGAAACGCTCATGCAGTCTGATCTGTTCGATCCTAGGCTGAAAGCCATTGTCATGAAAATCGTCGACATTGCGCATCCTGGAGAGGTCGGGCTGAATCAAGCCATCGATTTATCCGCCGATACCCTTTCCGGCGTGAAGCTGATTCAAGAGAAAAAGCTGATTCAGAAGTTCTTCGATGAAATCGCATGCGACACGTCGATGTACTGCTACGGCGTCGCTGACACGATGAAATGCATCGAGATGGGTGCTGTCGAAAAACTGATCGTGTATGAGGACCTCACCTTTAACAGATACGCAGTGCAGCCGTCCGACGGAAGTGCCGTTCAGGTGTACTACATGACGCCGGAGCAGGCGTCGACGGCGACGTTCTACCGAGACGAAAATGGCGCAGCGAATGAGGTGGAAGAGATGCTCCTCGTGGATTACTTGGCGCAAAGTTATCAAAAGTTCGGCTGTTCGCTCGAAATTGTCACCAACAAGAGCCAAGAGGGTACTCAATTCGTTCGTGGCTTTGGGGGTATCGGTGGACTGCTGAGGTACAAGGTGGATCTTTTGCATCTCAGCGAGCTGGAAAAGGGTCTCAAAGTTGAAGGCGCGCGTGACGTGCTCGAAATTGAAGACGACTTCATGTAAATCCAGTTTTTCGTTTTCCACTCCCCATTTTGGATCTAAGCGGAACACCCCGCACAACCAGAACCGTCGCGATTCAGTGCCGCTAACCGTTCCAACTTTCTCAGTGCAACTTTATAAAAACGTCAGCGGACGGACGTTTGACGACAACTAACAATAGCCCACTTGGACGAACACGCACTGCTGCTACACACCCGCTCTCCCTCCCCGTCCGTTTTTTTTCCCTCGCCGGTGTGCTGTTGTCGATTAACGGATTCCTTTTGGCACCGCCTTTGTTTTTCCAAAACCGCTTTTTACAGCAAAAGGCACTACCCGCCGCAGACGTGTTGTCGCAACAGCATCTTTTTTTTTGTGTTCCGCTTTGTATTCCAACTGACAGCACAATAAAAGCAACCACGTTTTACAACTCGACAAGGAGGTAAAAAAAATATGTCCTTCGCAGCCGTCGACAAGAAGTCTGTTGGCGATGTGTGGCCCATCAAGAACAAGCGGTTTCTTGTCTACTGTGACCCGCTCGCCTTCAATCAGTCCTTCGCCCTTGTTCCACTGGGCACCATCCGGCGGCTGCTGAACGCCAAAGGCCGAGTGATCGTAGCGACCTGCTTCGGTGCCTCGGCCGGACATCCGCTGAGTTTGAGTGAACTTCACCGAGCGGACGCTTTGTCGAAGTTTCCCTCCTCATCATCCGCGAAAAGTTTGGTGTCGCGCTTAGTGGAACTACTGGGTCCGTCGGTCCCTGTCGACTTTGCGCCAGATTCGATGACGGCACTGCAGCAGATCAAGCAAATGGCACAAGGGTCGGTGTTGGTGCTCGAGAACCTTAACTTTTACGCCGCCGCTTCCTCGGAGCGCGCGGATGTGCGGCGTGATATGGCGAGGGTTCTCGCCTCCTACTGCGACGTGTTCATCAACGACAACTTCGCCTCCGTTGATAAGGAGTCCGCCTGCGGGACGGAGTTGCCTCGTCTCCTGAAGCACGGAGCGAGCGGGCAGTTGATCCAACAAGAATTGAGTTACTTCAACAAGTATCTCTCGGCGGTGCCACGACCCGTCGCGTTGATCACGGGAAGCAGTCGCGTGGAGGAGAAGCTGAAGTCTCTGGAACAATTGATTCCCAAGGTTGACAAGGTCTTGGTAGGGAGCGCCATTGCCCTGCCGTTGTTGAAAGCCAAGGGGATCAACACCGGAAAGCAGCGTGACACGGCAGACTCGAAATGGCACGATCGGTTAATCACCGAAGACGGCTTCGCTCAACGTGTCTTGGCGACCGCGGCTCGCCACCGGGTTCGCCTCGTTCTCCCGGTGGACTTTGCGTGCGCCACGGAGGCCAACCCTTCCGCCACTCACATTACACAATCGGCTAACATCCCTGACGATCACTATGCCGTCGACATCGGCCCAAACACGCAGGCGCTGTTCGCTGCCGAGCTGCGTGACTGCCGCTGCGTGTTCTGGAACGGACAGTTAGGGGCAGGAGATGAATACAACTCTGGCACGTGCGCGGTTGCCAAGGCCGTTTGCCATACGCAAGCTGAAATCGTCGTCTGCGGGCAGTCGACCTTGGAGTGTATTCGCGCGACGAAAGTGGAGTCCAGCGCGTCGCACGTGTCGTCGTCGCCCGCTGTTGCCTTGCGCATTCTGCAAGGGGCGCCGCTCCCCGGCATCGATGTGTTGAGCGACGCCCAACCAGCCGTAGCCGCGGCGTCGACGGGAAAAGTGGTGGAAGCACTCCGTGCCTCGTCGCTATTCCACGAGTGTACCGCTACGGAGCTGCAAAGCTTGGCCACGCGAGCCGTCCAGCGCTCGATGGCGACAGGCGACTATTTGCTGCGTGAAGGTGATCGCGTCAACAGCGTGTACGTGGTCGTGAGCGGCCATCTCGTGGCACGCAGCAGTAGCAGCAACGTTGCTCCTGCGGCAACTGGCCATCGGGTGCCGCCGCAGCAGCACGGGACGGCGATGCGAACGATTCACAAAGGCCATTGCATCGGCGAACTAGATTTCCTTCACGGCAGGGTGTCACAGGAAGAAATCGTCGCGGGCTCGAATGACGTGATGCTGTACCAGCTGACGACGGCGTCCGTCGCGGACGTGCTGTCAGAGTCGCCAGACATGGCCCAGCGCCTGGTCAAGAGCATTTCGGAGAAGTTACGTCTCTCCATGGAACAGTCCGTGAAGCACCAGCACAGCGTCTGGTGCGGCATCGAACATGAGGCGTCCGCGATGCGCAAGCCTATCCCCACGCCTGAGTTCTCGAAGACTTTTAGCGGTCGCGGCGTCAACACGTTGTCCACGTTGGCGACGACCGTGCTTCTTTGGCCGCTGACGCAACAGCTCACACCGTTCACACCCGAGCCGGGGACTGTGTCCGTCGCCCACTACGGCTCGGGACTGGCGCTCATGCTGCTGCACCACTTCTTGCGCGACGTGTCTTTTTCGAACCTGAATCGCAGTGGCGCGTGCGGGTCCTACGTGGCGGCGATGGCGTCCCAAACCGCACTTGTGCCATTAAGACTGGCTGCCCTGGGGCTGCCGCTGAACAAGATCACATCGACGCTTCTCGTCGACACCGCTTTGACCGATGGGGCGATGTCCTTAGCACCGAGGGTGGCTCACACGTTGCTGCGACTGTCGGAGACACCAAAGGAGCGTGAGTCAATGTCGTCGGAAATCTTGATGGCCGCGGTGTGCCGGGTGGTAACAGTGCTGCTCTTCATGCCGATTTATGCCCGTCGACTCGGCGCCGCCGTTGGCGCGCGACAGGTGTACTTGGCAATGCTTCGTCAGCTGCTCAGTTTGCTGATCGAGCTCGTCGCGCACCGCTACTTTCAACGCGCCGGGAAATACTTCGCGTTTTAACGAAAGGCCGCCCTCTATCTGCTGACTGCTTCGGAGAGTCTAGGGGTCGTATTTTTTTTTGCTCCGCGCGTTCAGCGGAGGGAGGGCGCAGATACAACTTCCAATGACAGACAACACACACAATCAGGCGCCCCCTCAGCGACGTCCAATCTGCTTCCGTCGATGAACAGCTCACAAAAGGTTCCCCCTTGTTGTTTTTTGTTTTTTTGGTGATAAAAGTCATCTCCGGTCGTCCGGGCAAGGCACGTGAATGCCAAAGTCGCTCACGGCTCGAACCGTGCGGTATCACTATTTTGTTCCAGCGACACACATACCCCTCTCCCGTCTGCTCCACGACAAACACAACAGGGGCATGCGTGCGAATCGACTCCCCTTATTCCAAGAAGAAAACAGCCCGGAGGGTGTCCCTCCCGCTAAATGTCCGGGTCGGGACACCACCAGCGCAGTTGTCGACGCTTTTTCTTAACACCGCCCCCTCTTTGGCTGAAGAGGGGGAAGAAAGGGAGCACGAGAGGGCTGATCTCTATGGCCAGCCGTCGCTGCAACATCATATGTGCGTTTCTGATCGTGAAGTTGGTGGTGCTGTATTTGGTGCTCCACCCGGCCATGATCGACCCATCATCCGGTGGTCGCACTGAGGACGATGCTGCCGCCACGACGGCGGCCGCGCCCCGCGTGACGACCTCGGCGACGCCCAAGATCACAATGCGTAACGGAGTTGCGGACGGAGTGGTCGCGTCTCGATCCACCACGCCGCCGCCAGCTCCGTCCGAGGAGCTTCTAACAAGTGGGGACGCGGTGTCCGTTAACCGATCTTCCATCTGTCACGAAATTCATTCGGTCGATTTGATCACTCGCCTCGGAACAATCACGTTCGAGTTGTTAGTGCACGACGCGCCGAAAACGGCATTGAATTTTATTCGTCTTGTGCAAAGTGGCTTCTACAACGGGTCGAATTTCTACCGGTACGAACCAAACTTCGTCCTTCAAGGAGGGGGTTGGCCAACAAAAGGGAGCCCTTTTAAACCCGTTCCGCTTGAGTACAAAGTGCCCAACGCGCCTTTTCACGTGTCCATGGCCCGTACCAGCGACCCCAACTCCGCCACGACGGAGTTCTCCATCATGCTCGTCGACAACTCCAAGTGGCTCGGACCAGGGGGTAGCGATCCGTACGGCTACACCGTGTTTGCCAAAGTGGTGGCGGGAAAGGAGGTCATCGCTCAGTTCGCCGCACTCAAGCTGAGAAAGGCACAATTGACGCTGCTGGATCCGGCCGTATCGATCGACGGGGCCACCTACTCTCTCCGCCACCCCAGCCGCTGCTGAGCCTGAGACGTGGGGCTTTTCAGAGGGGGAAACTACATTTGTCGGCGGAATTGCGGAGCGCCGTATGAAAGTAAACGGTTAGAAAGGCGCTGGGGGGATCGTTGGTTTACCCCCCTCCACCATCTGCAGGCATTTTCCGCCCCCCCTTGCTGCTCCGGATCAGAACAATGAGCGACGGCAGTTTGCGCGTTCCGCGATGAATTCATTCGACTGAGAGAGCCGTTTCACTAACTGTCTGAACTGACTCTGCTCTCGTTCGGTTTGTGTGGATGCTGTTAATTTGTTGTTGTTCGCCATCGAACAACAACAAAACTTTGCGAGCGACGGGAGTGGTCCGTCGCAGGCGGTGCCTGTGCCCGCTGTCAATGTAACCGAATCGCGCGTCAGCGCCCAGCTGGCGTGGCACACTCTGAGATTTTCTCACCGCGCGGTTCGCGGTTGTGACAAACGTAATCTTGCTGATGACGCAGCTCACGCGCGGCAATCATCCCAACGCCATCCACGGTGCAGGATAGCGCCATATGGCCATCACGAGAGGTTACAAGCATGGAAGTCGCCGTACAATTCTTTGGCGACGACATCCAACTCCCCCGCGGAAAGGGAGGGGAAGAGCGACTGTCACCACGACAACAGGCTGTGCCGGAAAGCGGAGCGGTGGCTTGCATAATTTTTTCGTCTGTTTTGTGCGTTGACATCCCAATGTTAGGCCGAACAACAAGTGAATTTCCGAAATTTAGGGAGATCGCGCAAGTTGGTTTAACTCAAATCGTGCGCGAACGAAATTAGGAGTATGTAGTACGGTGGTGCGACCCATCGACCCCCCAATGTTTTTTTACGACGTCCCAGTTCTCATTGTTTTTCAGAAAGGAACAAACAAAGAGGTCCCAAATGGCCGCAGCTGCGCCGCACCGCAATGTGGTGGTGGCTCCCCAGCGAAGCCGTTCGCAGCGGCCCCCTTTAGGTGCCGCCGCGCGTCACCTTGAACAGATCAGCGACACGCTGACGAGGCTCTATCACCGCATCGAAGGAAAGCTTGCAGAGACAAGAATCACGCAAACGGAGGCCACCGACCTTGTCAACCGCGCCGAGCGTCTCAACACCCGGCTCGACGTGCTCAGGCGAAAATTGAGGTTGGCCTTCGAGACCGAAGGTTGTAGCCCACCGATGAACCTTACTACCATACTTCAGAACATGGCCGACGTCGACGCCGACGACGCCCCATGCGAGTTCGTGTGCCCCATTTCGCAGTGCTTGATGGTGGACCCGGTTCGAACGTGCGACGGGCAAGTTTATGACAGAGGGTCCATTGTTGAGTGGTTTGCGACCTTTCTTCACCAACGAACGCCGACTTCGCCTCTCACCAACTTGCCGCTGTCGAACATCGATCTTACACCCGTTATCGACTTGCGGCATCAAATTCAGAAGTTTATCGCGGAGAGGCAACGAGGAGGAGAAGGAGGTCGAGGAGGGACAGGGAAACCCGCCATAGCCGCCACGCAAGGGTTGGCCGTTGCCTCGATCGGGTCATCCGTGAAGTCGACAGCATCTGCAGCCAACCACAATAACGAACGTGAACAACAACAACGAGTTTCCGTTTCGGGTGAGGAGCCATCCCGGCGAGCGTACGAATTGGTGAACGGCGGCCGCGACGGCACCAATCACCAACAGCCGACGACTTCGACAACAAACGACCGCCGTGTGCGGATAGACGATATTCGGTACAGGCCTTCCTACTTAGACGATGCCCGAGAGCTGTTGGAAAATGAGAGCCCTGACGACCGCCACGCGGCCATGGCGCTGCGTCTAGGAGAATCCGCGGCGGCCAACACGCGCAGTCGGGATGTGGAAGCAACCGTTGCGGGTGGCCGACAACGGAGTGGATGCCCGATTTGGTCTAGCTCGGTCGTCCCGGCTGGCGAAGACAACAGCCGGGCACTCAATCTGCTTCGAATAAGCGAGCATCTGGTGGTGCCGGATGACATGTTATCAGCAACAACAGGAGGAGGCATCGGCGGTGGCGCAGAGGTTGCACGAGGCGCTGTCCGCCAGCGACGCGGAGTGGCGAACTCCGCACCTTCCACCGGGGCACTTCCCAGAGCGGCGGTATCAATGCTTCCGCCACCCCAAACTACCGCCGTCCGCGCGACAGGCGAACGACCCTCCGTCGCCGATTCGGATAGTTACCGCACGACTCGCGGATTGCTTGCGGCCAGGCGGACGGGTGCCATTCGCAACCCTGAAGCGGTCGTTCTGCCGCCAACTCGCATTCCCCGAGGAACAGGCGAGGCGTTGACGGCTGGACTTCGGTCCAATCGTACGGTCTCCGCCGCAGTGCCCTCGTCGTCACCGGCGGCGAGCCCAATTATCCCACGCGGTGCGACCACGACGGAAGTAGATGTGCCCCGCGGAGGTGATCGCGGATCGGCAAATTTGAACCGACGCCAACGCTGAGTGATTTTTCCCTTTGAATTTCCCCTTGGCGGGCGCTAGTTGGCTTCGCTTTTCGTTTTTGTGCCAAAACATTTCAGTTGTCATCGCCGGTGTCAAATACAGAAAGTGTGGGCTAGGTGATGAAGTGCGAACGACGTAGCGGAAATCTCCCGTTCATCTGAGGGTTGCTACCTTTGCTGCGACAGTTCTCCAACTTCGCTGACTTTGTTTTTTTTCTTCTCGAGTGTTTGCTCAAGATGGATGACTTGACCGCGTGGCTATCGTTAATTCGAGATTCGACGCGCAGATTACCGTCGCGGCAGATAGCTGACGTCCACGCGACCCCCACGACCCCCGATGATGATGGCGCCATCTTGGCGATGATGAGAGGTGACGACGACGACGCGGCGGCGGCTGGATTGACATTCAACCAACAACGCATCGTGGAAAATCATACGAAAGACATCGTCGCGTCGCAGCAGTTGCTGTTGGACTTCGCCGAAGCCTTGTTTGCTCCAGTGCCCGAGTTCACGGTGGACGGGAGGCGGCGCCCGCCTGGAAATCTCGTTCAAAGGTGCGTGGATGAATTGTCCGCCTTGACGGCTGAGTCGCCGCCGCCGGCCACCACCTCCTCCTCGATTGAGGGATCGAGGCCTACAGCTTCGTCCTCCTCTGTAAGAGGCATGACAGGCGATGCGGAGCGGCTGCTAACGATGTTGCACTCCGTCCCCGAAAGGGTGGTCGCCGCAGTTGGAGATTCCCCTCTCACGGTGCCCCTAATTTTTTCGACACTGTGGAAGAGTTGCGACTGGATAGAGGACACTGACGACGCGGGCCGCAAAGTAGCCGCCCTTTTGCAGCGCGAATCACGGTGCCTGAGGTTATCAGCGGAGGAGATCGTCATCGAATTTGGCGACATGGTCGCCGCGGCAACGACAGGGGGGAATTCGGGTAGTGCGTCTCCCGATGGCGGAGGTGGGGGAGGAGGAAAGCTGACTCTTGACGACTTCGATGGTACCAGCAGCCACCGTGCATCGGCGACGTTTGGTTGGTCTCCTTACTTCAGTGCGCTGTGGAGTGCGATGAAGTACCTCACGGCCGTGGGGGACTATCATGCAACGGCTTCACACTCGGCTCTTCTTGGTGTGGGTGTATCCGTTTCACTTTGGCCATCGTTGTTCGTGTTGCAACGGCGTCGCGGCCTTGGCCCCTTGGTCGCGACGCGTGTCGTGGCCATGTGCTTATGGCCGTCGCCTTTGTCTCAACAAGTGGTGGGCTCTTCGCAGTCACTTCTCCTTGTTCTGGCCTCCAACGGAAAGCTCGCTTCATCATCTCAGATGTCCGGAAGCGTCCGTCGGAGGGATGACATTCGTGGAGTCGCTCAGTTGATTCTTCAGCAGCTTTCGAGTCTGCTGCAGCTCAAACAGCGCGAGGAGTTTAGCACATCGGTGATCATGCGTAAGTGGTGCCAACTTGTAGGGAGCCTAGTGACCTCTTTCTTCGCCGACCCGTCAGGCGACCGTGGCGCTGCCGCCGCCGCCTGGTTGGAGGCGTTTATCGACGAGGTGGTTGCGGCGAGGCACTCCCAACGCTGCATCGACACGGTGGTGTTCTCTCTATACCGTTGCCGAATCGCCGCAACGAATCCTTCGCAACCACCACGAAATGACGAAGAAGAAGAAGAAGAAGAAGAGGACGTTGGCGCTTCCAATTCGGCCGCAGTTGCTGCTGACGGCGGTGGCTGCTGGTGGCATGCGTTGTTGGGTCGAGTATTCGTGGCATGGGGTGGCGCCAATGAACGTCGGTGGGGGGCCGTTTCGACGGCGCCGGGTGGAGATGGCCATCGTGATGAGGTATCCAACACATCACCGCCGGACTCCTTTTCATCAGCGGCCTCGTCCTTCGTCACGTCGGCGTCGGTTGCGAAGCAATACGCTCTGCTGCACGCCTTCATGAGCTGCATTCAACGGTGCGACGCAGGCACGTTGAACGGCCGGCTGCAACCCATCCCGAACGGTGCCACGCCGCCGACGACGACGGCCGTCACACCACTGCCCCTGGTCTTAAGTGGGGTGTCGCAGCGCATGAACACCGCGACTCGGGAGGTTCATCGGGTTGCAGCCATCGCCGCTTGCGCCTTCGAGGCGGTAATGTCAGTCGACCGAGCAACCAAGGACGGCAATCACAGCACTACCGCGGAGGAAGACCACGCACCTCTGCAATTTCCGGATTTTCCAGACTGCCTCACCGTGTACCGACAGGCTCATCCGTGTTGGTCCGAAGAGGACCTATCCGCGGGCGACGACGTTCGACAGCAGCACGCCAGCCAGAGGACGGCAGCACTGCGGATGGGTACCAGGCAGCAACGGTCTGGTGTGTCCCGACGAACACGCTGGTCATCGCGCAAACTGAAAAAGCGACAGCAACCACTGGACCCGGATTCACTCGTTTCTTGGTGTCCCGCGCCTTCGGGGTCGGACGACGACAGTACGGACTCGGAGGAACCTCAGGTCATTCAACCTTTCGCCGAAGATCCTATCGCGAGTCCGTCTAACAACCCACGAGAGGGAGGAATCAATCATCATTCGATGTCGCTGCCGCAAATGGCTCCCGATCTGCGCGAGGCCATTGTCGCTCGAAAAAGAAATACCAAGGTCTTCCGGTCTCTGAAAGACGCCGTCTCCACACTGCTTCGCCCACAAGACGATAAGTGGGCGGAACTCCAAGACGCAGCATCGGCTGCGTACGAGTTTCTAATCCCCTACGTGGCCTGGACACAGCACGGCGATGACGACAATCACGACGAGGAGGGCACCATGTCACCGCATCGCTCCACGAGGACAGAAGAACACCGAACGGGATGGAACATCGTGGCCGCCGGGGGCAACGATGGTGATGATGGTGGCCAACCAATCCCTTCTCCGTCACGCAGTGATCACCAACGTCTTCATCGAATGAAGCTGACCGCTGACATCGGCCTTACGAATATGATGATGCTATTCTCATCGCTCGTGTCGCAATGCGGCCAGGGCTGGCTGGTCAGCGACGAGGGGATCGCTAGAAAGACAGCGGCCATTGGCGACGCGTTGATCGCCGTCGATGTGGTGGCCATGGCCCCTCACGTGAGCTCGCTAATATTTTCCTCGCTGTACACCACGTCGCAGCGTATCTGGGTGCTGCGTCGCGTCGAAGGAGCGACTAGGATCCTGTCGCAGGGTCATATGGCCGCCGGATTGATGCGACGGAGTCGAGCCGAGGAGCCCCGTAACGCGGCGGAGGATCGAGAAGCCGAGAGACGCGGTGGTGCCGCACCCATCGATGAACGGTTGCTGCAGGTGAACGGACAGTGGTACGTGTATCCTCCGATGACGCCGCTGGACATTCGCCATGGAAATTCCGCAGTGGCGCGTAGTGCCGCCGCGCGCCATGCGAGCAGTGGCACCCTGCTGCGGCCGCCGCCTCGCGAGAGACGCTGGGGCTACGCCGCATCCCATCGCCTCTCCAACACCGAGACGCCAAAGATCCGTACGATCAACCGACTCACTCAAATCGGCACGGCTGTGGCGCTCATTCACACGCTGCTCGACCGACACGACCGGGCACGGGAGAAGGCGTTTTCCTTCGACAGCGGCGACGAGCACTTTGCGGCCGCCTTGCTGCTGTCAGTGGACTCCATTGTCCAGCAGCTGACGTCTTGGCCGGTCTTTGACGCAGTGATCGCGGAGGTCGTCGATTTTGGAACGCAAGTAGCGGTCCGACACCGCCATGGCCAGGTGCGCCTGCATGCCTGGCGAATGCTGCTCGCTGCTTTGGCCAAGGGACAGGAACTGCTGATGGCTAGGCAAGAGCGCCGTCGTGGCCCTCAGGGGCCGTCCGCGTCCATCCTGCAGGGCGGTGCGGTATTCACGTTGATGAACATCGTCAGGGGCGGCAGCGAAGGCACTAGTGACGACACGATTCAGCTGGTGTCCTTCGCGGCGCACGTGGCCGATGTGCGTTCGGCTGCGAGACGGCAGCTTGCGGTGGAGTCCGACGACCGTGTTCGCTCACTATTGGAGGACTGCGACGATTTCTTGCCTGGCTAACCAACGATGAGTCCAAAGTCGTAGTGACCTCGTGAGGGATTAAAGGGATTAAGAGTGATCGTGGTTCTGTCATATCGCGTGGATACCCGGCTCCGTTTCCTTCCTTCCTTTCCATACGTTTTAAGGCGCCCTGCTTCTTCCACCTTAACATTTTTCCCCCCTCCTCTTGTTGTGTTAGACAAAATGACATCATCGCTACATCGGACACAGTATCGAGGATCCGTTCACAGCCGTCCTTCGATCACGGCGGCGACCGGGCCGCCGCTCGCGGTGCCTCCTACGCCGTCCTCCACCTCGAAGCCGCCACAACAACCGTCTACGATAGGCTTTTCTCGCGACGAGGCCCGTTGCTTTAGCGCCTTCGAGTGTGACGGCGTGCAAGCGCACTTCACGCCCGCTGCTTCCGGCGGCAACAACGGAACGCGTCGGCAGCAGCCGCCGCTACTCCCGGATGCCGTGGTCCGCATCACCGGCAATGAACTGGTCATCCTGCGTCGCAGCGACCATGCGCTGTACTGCTCCCTGCCGTGGGACGCCGTCGAGGGCATCCGGCGGTGGGGACAGGCCGTGAATGTTCCGTTCGCTGGCCACCAGCGCAGTGGCTCTCAGGGGGGTGGCGCGACGATGCGACCCCCTCAAACCGGGCTCACGTTTTCTCTGCTAGATGCGACGCTGGATATCGGCTGCGCCTCAGTCACCGCAGTGTCGGCGATACTGAACGCGATCAGCTACTGCGCAGAGCGACTGAGTGACTCGGAGCGGCAGGAAGAGGCCATGGACCCACGCGGCGGAAACGAAACCTTGAATACTATGGGGGGTATGGATCGACCTGGATCGTCATGGCCGCTGCCCCCTCAGAGCAGCACGCCGCGCTTGGGCCTCCCGGGGACGTCCGACGGTAGGCCACACGAACGTTATCTAACACACGCCCTAGCCGATGCGTACGAACGCCAACGCGACGACCACCTGGCAGCCCACATTGCCTCGCTCGCATCGCATCCTCCGCAAGACGACCGCATCGCAGCCACGACGCCGCTTGACCGTCTGACGTCGTCGCACTCCCCTCGACAAGATGAGTCTGAGCGAGCGGCCATCGAGCGCCTGCGCCACCAAGGCGAGGCCATGAGGCGGGACATTCAACCCCCCACCCTGCGGTCGGCGTCCAACCGAAGCGTGACCCCCGCGGGGTCCACGGTCAGCGGCGCCGCGGCGAGTACAGGTGCCCCTGGAGGAGGGGGCAAAAATTGGGTGCCAGCATCGCCCGATGTTGCGCAGCGCCGACGGCAAGCGGCCGCGGCGCGCTCGTCCTCGGTGCCTAGTAGCGAGACGACGAGTGTCATCTCGGCAACCCCAGATCACCACTACCGATCGGCCGTCGGGTCACGGCCATCGCCCGCGCCGGCCGCGCCTCCAGTGAGTAGCAGCAATCACTATCACAATAGCAGCAATGCCAAGAACAACCACACCCACCACGCGACTGCCACAATGGACGAAACGTCAGGCGCCGAAAACGTCGGCCGCACCGATTTGGAAAAGTGGCATCGATCGGTGTCCTCTACTGAAAGGGTTGTCGAAAATATCAAAGCGCAAATGAAATCAGAGCGCGAGACGTTACTACGGAACACCTCCACGGGGACGACGGCGCGGATGATGGGCGGCGTGGACACGACGACGACGACGGACCGATCGTCCGGCGCTTCGATTGTCGCTGGACTGTGGTCCCCGGAGGAAGGTAGTGATGTGAGGGGCAAGCGGCCCTCATGGTGGGCCCCAACGGACACCGCGATGTACGACGGACGTTCGGCGTTCGATCGATTGATGAGCGCCGCGGATGACGACGGCGGAGAACACACCAAACGACGGCCAACCACAGAGTCGGACGGCGGCGAGGAGCGCCCCCCCTCCTCCAAGACGGCTGCCGCCGCCACCACGGCTCGAGCAAGTGACTCGATCATGGCCGAAATGTCGTCGTTGTTGAACGAGCTTTCTCGGCACGAAGACGACACGCTTCGGCAAGTGGCACGGCGCCGCGCCGCCACGAGTGGCACGACGAATGAAGGTGATGAACGGCCGCTTGCGAGCGGCAGTGCAAGAATCGTCCCGACAGGCACCTCCCACATGAAGCCACCAGCCGCTCAATCTACTCAAGAGGGCGATTGGATCCGTAGTGTCGACTCCGCGACGGGGAGAGAGTTCTTCGTCAACACGCGTCAGCAAATGATGACGTACGACGTTGAGGCGACTCCTTTCGCGGACAACAACACTAAGCTTCGCGGAGGTGCAGTCGCACGTGGCAGCCCGGCGGCGGTTGTCCATGTGGTGCCGCCACATCTCCCAATCGCACCCGCGGCGGCCGTGACGACGGAAAGTGCGTCACCTACGGCGGCCACACAGCCGCCCCACGTGCCCCCCCCCCAGTCGGCAGCGTCCGGAACTGCAGCTGCACCAACCCAAAAAGCCCCCCCACCGCCTCCGCTATTGGCGAGCAAATCCTCGTCCGATGAGATGGCTAGGCTGCCCGCGTCGTCGCTCAAAGCAGACCTTCACCAATCCAAGCAGGACGACGACAGCTCCCCACCCCTTTCTGGATCCACCGTGTCACGACGAGAGGCGGTTCGCCCGATCCCTTTATCAGAGGGAATACCGGACAGCCCAGTGCTACCTGGACAGGGAAATCTGCCGCTTCCGACGGCTACCGTGGCGGGAAGTCCGGCGGCGAAATTTTCTGACGACAAGTCCCAAGCGGCCCGTGAGCAGCCGACCGCACCACGACCACTGGGTCCGCCAAAAGCTCCCTTAACGATCGCGACCAGTTCATCCATCTCACCGCCGCCTGCTGCCGGGGGAGCGTCGGCGTCATCCGTCAACGTTGTGGTGGAGAACGTCGAGCCATCGCCGACGGCGTCGCTATCAACCGCCGCCGTGGTCAAGGCCCCTGCCAAGACGACGATCGACAATGGCACCGCAGCAGCATCGGGGAACGCAGCAGTCAGTCGAGGCGATTCCGCGGCGACGGCGGGCGGCGAGGCGAAGGCGACGCTCACGGCTGCAGCTCCCCAACCGGAAGCCCAACCGAAACCACCACCACCGGTTGCCCCTCCCGCAAAAGCTGCCCCACCTCCGCCGCCGGCCGCGAAGGCACCAGCACCGCTCACGCCACCACCTCCTGCATCTGCCGCAAAGTCGACACCCACGCCAGCAGCGTCGGCTCCAGCGGCTCCGGCAACCAGCAAACCCGCAGAAGCGATCGCACTGCCACCTTCGGCTCCCGCCACCGCCGTTCCCGCCTCGGCTCCAGCGGCGCCGTCAACCGGGGTGGCGTTAACACCCCAAATCATCGGAGATTGGAAGCGCGTCATCGACAAACAGTCGGGAAAAGCCTACTACAGCAACACCTCCACAGGCACCAAACAATGGAAGTCCGACGGTACGCCGTTTCACGGCTTGGACGAAGCCGCTGTGCTGCTGCTCGTCGCCAAGGCAGGAGGCAGCCCATCATCGGCGACGGCAGCGGCGACGGAATCGCCAGTCGCTTCCTCCACGGCGGCAGCAACCGCAACGGCGACGACTTCCAACGCACCCGATAGCACCGTCGGGGACTGGAAGCGCACATTGGACGCAAAATCAGGAAAGTACTACTATGTGAACCTTTCGACGAAAGAGAAGACGTGGAAGGTTGAAGGGACGTCGTTCGCCGGCCTTCCCATGCCAACGCCGCCTGCTGCTGCTGCTGCAGCGTTGACGGGGGCGGCGACCTCCGCGGCGGCAACACCGAACAGTCCGGGTCCGCTGAGAGTCAAAGACGGATGGAAAGAGATGATGAACGCAGATGGTCGGAAGTACTACATCGAGATAGCGACCAAGAAGTCAACGTGGAAGATTGCGGAGACGCCGTTTGCGAGTTCGTGACAACGGATTCTGTTTCCCCCCCACCCGCTCTGCTGCTCGGAGTCGTGTGTGACCTCCCATCCCGTCACCCCATCCCGGGAAGTAGCGCGCGACACACGGTACAGGAATGAATGTAACACAAACATGAGAAACGCTGCGAATGACAGCACAAAGAAACCCATCTCTCGACGTCCGTTTTCAGGCCACCCCCATTCGAATATTGCCCCCTTTGCTCCGGTGGGATCAATGACAACTCAGAGACTGCCCACAAAAGGGCAGTCTGAAGTGCCCACGGAGGTGTCGAGGATGCGGAACGAGTTTTTCACGATGCTCTTGAATTCGAGGGCTGACTTCGCCGCTGCGGTGCCAAACGATGCCGCAACGACGGCGATGGGTGACGGTCCGCGTCCGCCGCCAGTGCCACTCGTGGAACATGAACGCGCGCTTTCACGAGGCCTCCGAAATCGGATCGACGAATTCTTTCACTTGGCGGCGTGCGCCCCTGCCGCTCAGCCAATTGAGGAATCGTGCGAAGCAGAAGGAGACGCCGAGGAGGACGCCAAGGAGCGGCATGGCGTCACACTGGAACAAGATCGGAGACCGAAGGGCAAAACGACGACGCGGCGTCGCCGGCCACTGATCGAGGAAATCACCGATGACGATGATGCGAAAGTTCCGAGGAAGTCGCAACGAGGTTCCCACATCACACCGTCAACGCGGTCTCGAAAGCTTGGCGGCGCACCGTCACAGGCAGGACCTCTCCACGGGGGAAGTGACGCCGGGTCAGCTTCTGAGAGGGCCACCGATGACGTGACGATTGAGATGAAACTGATCCTGGGTGTATTCGAGCCACAGCCACCGACGGCCTCAGCGGCTGCTCCGTTGATATCCACGATCCATACGACGTTACTCCGCGGCGGCGAGCGTGCCACAGAGGAAATAGGAACCCAGGGCCCAGACCTTCGCCGCGCAGGATTGCCGATAGTTGAGGAGGCGTGTGACACCGCGTCCTCCCGGCAGCAACCTCCTCCTCTGCGGAAGATACGAAATACATCTCTTTTGCTTCCAGGAGAGGACAACGAACGCCTGCTCGCCGAACGGAATGCCGCAGAGGCGCGATCACTCGCAAACCTTGTGAACTATTTTCTTCCCCACCAAGGAACCGACAAGCGTTCGAGTTCACGCGCTGAAGAAGAATGCAGCAACTCGGATGACGACGCAGTTTCGTCGGCCACATCGTCTTCCGTGGACATCATGGACTATACGGATGATGATGACCCGGTTGATGAGAGCTAGAGGGGTCGCGAAACCTCTCTCTCTCTCGTTTTCAAGTATCCTCCCTTTCGAATTAATTATTCAGCTTTTGTCTCTACGACTTGAACATTTGAGAAGTTTCAATTTGAGATGATTACTTTTTTTGTCCAATTCCTTCAAAAACACACACAAAGACAATTCTATTCTGTTCCTCCCCTATCGGCAATAATTAACTTCCCCTTTTCCTTCTTCGATCTCTTTCATTCCTTTTCCGTCGCTATCGTCGGATATGATTGAGGAGCCAACAGTTAGCGAACACCACCACGGCGGCACTGCCACGGCGAGCCGCGACGAGCTCCCCCCGATTTCGCGCATTTCTCACGATGACCAACAGTGGCTGCTTCGAATTTCTGATCCTACGATCCATGCCCAGCGCATTCATGAGCTGTTCATGGCCACCTTTTTTGGAGGTGGCGCCGATGCCATGGCGGATCCGTCTTCATCTGAGTCGGAGAAACACGCGTCCGATGATGACGAGGCGGCACTGCTCGGGGTCGCGACCACCGCATCGGACGGGGGGACGCTAGACGTGGAAGCGCGCGCAAGGGAGGTCGCAAGGCAGCAGGCGGCTCGACAGGAATTAGCGGAGCTCACGGGCGCTGCGGCGGCGGCGGAAGGAAGCGACGTCGATGAGGAAGACGACGACGACATTCTGTCGCGAATCACAGAGGCTGAAATGGCCGAACGTGAAGAGGAACGCCGACGCGAGTTGGAGGAAGGCGGCAGCGGCACGGCCCGCTTCGCGACTTGGTTAGGACAAGATGATGAAGAAGATGAAGAAGAGGGACGGGCGGAAACGACAATGGAACCACAGGATTTGTTTGGCGAAGAAGAACCGTCTGCACATGCCGAGCCCTCCACAACGGCCCCGCGCACCGCCGCCACGGCGACAAGGCGCAGCGATGATCGCCAGAAGCGCGTGCAAGAAGAGATCGAGTTAGAGTTGGGAAAAGTTGGTCTTGGCTCGAACGCGGCCGCCCTTGCCACTTCGCGGCTACCAGAGCGTTTCCAAGTGATTGCTGCCACCGAACGGCGGCCGCAACTAGGATCCCATCGCACGGCGACAGGCACTCGCATTAAAGTCGACCCCGACGCCGAAGCGTTTTGGATCCTTCGCCAGCTGGTCAAGCCGGGCAAATCTTTACATGGCAACGAAGTCTTAGTGGCCGACTTAGTCGATGCGGCGTCGAACCCGGCGCCGTTTCTCCGCGACAAGCGCGTTCAATGCGTCAAAACGGTCGTGCGGCTGATGACCAAGTGCCATTTGGAGCCTGCTCACATTATGCTGTACCACCGGTCGGAAACAATGCCTCTTTTGGACATGCTGTGGCACTCCAACGCCATGCGTGACTATCGAAGCCATTTAGTGAACCCGTCGTACGCGGTCTGCAGCCGCACCGGACGGCGGTTAGAGCCGCTTTACTTGTCGGACCCAGAATTATACATCGGGTTTGAGCGCGTCATCACACGAGAGAAGAAGGTCATCGGCTCGGGCGACAAAACGTGGGGCAACCCGCAAGAGGGCATTAACAACAGTATGAACCAAGTGGCCATGCGCAAGCCTTGCGTGATTGAAGTTGGTCGCCTTTGCTGGGAGATCCTCGAGCTCGATGGCATGTGTCACACCATCGAGCGGCAGCGACAAGTAGCCTTGCAGCGGCTGAAGGTGATCGCAAGCGCGGATCCCACCGGCCCGCGTCTCGCCAACTCGTTAAGCGACGTTGTCGACGCCATCGCGTTTGACCTGCCGATGGATGCAGAGCTGTGGCTTGCGTGCACGGCCAAGCTGCTTCACAACGTCGCCGCCACGGTGCAACTCAAGCAGGAAGGTGAACGGCGTCGTCGAGAGAGCCAAAGTAGCTTGATCGACCTGTCGGGTGAGGAAGCCGTTCGATCGTCGTCCTCTGTGTTTTCCGTCCCCGAGTCCCTCACCCAGTTGCATCTGAACAACCCGCTGTCGAATTCCACCCAGCACAGCTTCATGTCACGAAGTGCCACCGTAAAGCTTCAGCGGCTCGGTTTCACAGACGCCACGCAGTTGCTCTCCGCCTATGCCGTCGATCCGTACCAAGTCCAAGAGGTGCTGCTCGGCGCGCCTGGGATACCGAACTTGTCGGGTCTTACCTTCAAGGTGTCCCTGTCGCCTCAACAGTGGGCCGAGACACAGCAACGCGCCGTTCATAGTGAGCAACAGAATGGTGGCATGCTAGGTCGGACCGCGCCGTTGTTGCAGGAGGCGGATAAGTTTCTCGAATTGTGTCGATTGGCGTTCATCGAGACCGCGGCCTCGCTGCCCGTGCTGCTCAAGGCAGCGTATCAGGCGTTCGTGCAACAAGGTTACTGCGTCGT
>ERZ1292633.1882-Hain-H41-02um-R1-1882-length-22070-cov-5_pt1 | contig 22070 bp, 20 predicted proteins | sample MGYA00564406_ERZ1292633 | MGnify/ENA primary metagenome ERZ1292633 (study PRJEB36523, sample SAMEA6512639) | groundwater metagenome | collected 2019-01-08 | study: AquaDiva: Metagenomics assemblies of 32 groundwater samples
ATTTAACAATACAAAAAAAATGCAATTCATTAGAAATAACATTAATATTAATAAAAAAATTTAAAAATAATGTGTTATTATATTTATATATATCAATATCAAATATATTATTAAATATTTATAAAAACAATAATAAAAAATTTAATAACATACTTTATCAAAATTTATTTGATAATATATTTAAAAAAAAATATATAAATATATTAAATATTATAAAAAATATAATTAAAATAAAAAAATTAAACAATAATCACAATATAAACAATATAGAAAATATAGAAAAAATAATGCTACTATTATAAAAAATGTTAAAAAATATATTTAATAACAACTGTATAAAATTAAAAATAAACAATATTTTATTTATAGGATATAGTGGTGGCGTTGATTCTACTGTATTATTAAATTTATCACAAATTATTTTTAAAAAATCAATATATAATATATTTGCTATTCATATAAATCATAATTTAAATATAAACAATTTGTTATGGGAAAAAAATTGCATATTTAATTGTAAAAAAAATAAAATTATACTTTTTATATTAAAAATAAAAATAAAAAAAAATAATAATTTAGAAAAAAAAAGCAGAAATTTAAGATTAGAAATATGGAATAAGATTATACCAAACAATTCATCATTATTTTTAGCTCATCATGAAGAAGATCAAATTGAAACAATTTTTTTTAAATTAATAAAAGGATTAAATTATTTATCAAAAATATATGGTATAAAAAATAAAATTAAATTAAAAAAAATATACATTTTAAAACCATTGTTAATGGTTAACAAAAAAATTATAAAATTATACGCATATAAAAAGGATTTAATATGGATAAATGATAATAGTAATAATAATAATTATCATGATAGAAATTTTATAAGAAACATAATAATGCCTATAATAAAAAAAAGATGGTATTTCATAAATAAATCTTTAAAAGAAATAAAAAAATTATTATTAAATAATAATATTTTTTTAAAAAAAATAATAAAAAATCATTATATTAAAACATTAATAAAAAAACATAATATAATATCAATAAATTATTTATTAAATTTATCATTTTTTATTAGAATAGAAGTAATAAAATATTGGATTTTTAAAAATAAAATAACAATCAAATCAAATAAATATTTAAAAATAATAAATAATGACTTTTTAAATTTAAATAAAAATAAAAAAAATATATTAATAATATCAAAATATAAAATAAAAAAATATTTAAATAAATTATATATTTTAAAAAATAAAAATTTTTAAAAAATCATTAAAAAATTTATTATAAATTTATTAAATTAAAAAAAAGGAAACATATGAAACATAAACCAATTATGAAATCTTTTATTACAAAAAATTTAATAATAAACAAAAATGATCTATATATAGATGCAACTTTTGGACAAGGAGGACACACAAAAAATTTTTTAAAAAAAATTAAAAATAATGTTTTTTTTATAATAGATAAAGATTATGAATCTATAAATTTAGCAAATAAACTATCAAAAATAGATAAAAGAATAAAATATATTCATAAATCTTATAGTGATATAAAAAATATATGTGACGAAAATAATATTAAAGAAAAAATAAATGGAATATTTTTAGATTTAGGAATATCATCATCACAAATAGATAATCCTAATAGAGGCTTTAGTTGTTTTAATATTGGCCCTTTAGATATGAGGATGAATATATCTTCAAAAATAACAGCAAATAAGTTAATAAAATCTATAAATAAAAAAAATTTATACAACATTTTAAAAAATTTTGGAGAAAAACAATATAAAAATATAACAGATAAAATAATTAAACAAAAAAAAAAAATAGAAACAACTAAAAATTTATATGATATAATCAAATCAATAAATAAAGAATCGAATTATGATCCAACATTAACATTTTATTCAATAAGAAATGCTATAAATAATGAAAATATTGATTTAAAAATATTTTTTGTAAATATTATTAATTTATTAAATGATAATGGAAGAATAATAATATTATATTTTAATTCATATGAATATGATTTAATAAAAAATTATGTTAATGAAATTAATAAAAATGAACAAAGTAGGAATTTATATAAATTAAAAAAAATAAATATAAAAAAAAATATATCTTACGAAAAAATAACTAATAATATAAGAACAAGATCAGCAAATGTGATAATTTATGAAAAATCAAAATTAAAATAAATTTAAAATTTTATAAATAATACTATATTTATATATAAAATAAAAAAAATTAAATATAATATTAAATTTTATAAATAATATCTGATTAAATTATTAAGGTAAAGTAAATGTTAATATTTAAAATTATTAAAAAAATATTTGGAAATTATAATGATAGATTAATTAATAAATTTTTAAAAACAGTACAAAAAATTAATTTTTTAGAAAAAACATTACAAAATTTTTCTAACGAAGAATTAAAAGAAAAATGTGATATGTTGAAAAAAAATATAAAAAATCATTCACAATTAGATAATATAATAACAGAAATGTTTTCTTTAGTTAGAGAAGCATCTAAAAGAACTATTAATATGAGACATTTTGATGTTCAAATGATTGGTGGTATTGTTCTTCATGAAGGTAAAATAAGTGAAATGCAAACCGGAGAAGGAAAAACATTAGTAGCAACATTAGCAGCATGTCTCAATTCAATATATAAAAAAGGTATACATGTAGTAACTGTTAATGAATATTTAGCTAAAAGAGATTCTATATGGATGTTTCCTATATATAATTTACTTGGATTTAATGTAGGAGTTTTAACACAAAATATGGAAATATTAGAAAAAAAAAAAAATTATGAATTAGATATTATATACGGAACAAATAATGAATTTGCATTTGATTATTTAAGAGACAACATGATTTATGAAATAGAAAATAAAATTCAAAAAGAATTATATTTTGCAATAATAGATGAAATAGATTCAATTTTAATAGATGAAGCAAGAACGCCACTAATAATATCAGGTGTTAATAAAAATAATTCTGAATTATATATAAAAATAAATAATATAGTAAAATTATTAAAAAAATATGAAAAAACTACCAATGAAGGAGATTATATAATAAATGAAAAAGAAAAAAGTATATCTTTAACAGAAAACGGACATATTAATGTTGAAAATTTATTAACAAAAAATTTTTTATTAGATAAAAATAGTAATTTATATGATTTAAAAAATATAGAATTAATTAATCATATAAATATAAGTATAAAATCTCATATTTTTTATAAAAAAAATATAGATTATATAATAAAAAATAATAAAATTTTAATTATAGATGAACATACTGGTAGAATAATGGAAGGAAGAAGATGGTCAGAAGGATTACATCAAGCTATAGAAGCAAAAGAAGGAATACCTATTGAAGATGAAAGTCAAACTTTGGCTACAATAACATTTCAAAATTATTTTAGAATGTACAATAAAATATGTGGAATGACAGGTACAGCATATACTGAAAAAAATGAATTTCATGAAATATATAATTTAGAAGTTATAGTTATTCCTAGTAATAAAAAATGTATAAGAATAGATAAATCAGATAAAGTGTATTTAACAAAAGAAGAAAAATATGAAAAAATAATAGAAGATATATATAATAATTTTAAAATACAAAGACCTGTTTTAGTAGGAACAATATCAATAGAATTATCAGAATTTATGTCTCAATTTTTACAAAAAAAAAATATTTCTCATGAAATATTGAACGCAAAATTTCATGAAAAAGAAGCAAACATAATAGCAGATGCAGGAAAACCAAAAGCTGTTACAATTGCAACAAATATGGCAGGAAGAGGAACAGATATTGTTTTAGGAGGGAACATAGTTTTATATAATAATGATAATTTATTAAAAAAATGGAAAAATGATAATAAAATAGTAATAGATTGTGGAGGATTATATGTAATTGGTACAGAAAGACATGAAGCAAGAAGAATAGATAATCAATTAAGAGGAAGAGCAGGAAGGCAAGGAGATCCAGGGGGATCACAATTTTATTTATCTATAAATGATAATTTATTAAGATTATTTGTTTCTCAAAAAATTTCTTTATTATTTAAAAAAATAGGAGTTAAAAAAGGAGAAGTAATAACTCATAGTTGGGTAAATAAAGCAATAGAAAATGCACAAAAAAAAATAGAACAACATAATTTTGATTTAAGAAAAAATTTATTAGAATATGATGATGTAATAAATAAACAACGTAAAATAATATATCAACAAAGAAATGAAATAATGAATCATAATAATATATGTTCATTAATTTTAATAATTATTGAAGATGTTATAGAAAACATAATAAAAAATATATTTTATAATAATAAAATAAATTATAATAATTTTTGCAACATTTTTAATATGGAATATAATTATATTCTAAATATAACAAAAGAAACATATGATTATTATGTATTTGAAAATTCAGAAAATGATATTTTTATAAAATTAATTATTGATGAAATAAAAAAATTTTATATAAATAAAAATAATGAAAAAAATTCTTCAATAGAAAAAAAATTATTTATATATATAATAGATCAAAATTGGAAAGAACATCTTTATGATATAGAACAAATGAAAAAATATATAGATTTAATAAAATATGCAAGAGAAAATCCAAAAGAAGAATATAAAAAAGAAGCATTTAAAATGTTTGAAAATGTAATAGAAAATATAAAAAAAGATTTTATAAAAATACTTTTACAAAAAAATTTTAATTTAGAACAAACAGAATATATAAATGATAACACACAATTTATTAAAAACGATTCAAACAATATTAATAATAAACAAAACAAAAAAGAAGAGAATAAATTAAAACGTAACGATTTATGTTTTTGCGAATCTAAAAAAAAATATAAACATTGTCATGGAAAAACGTTATAATAAAAAATTTAAATATAAATTAAGGTGATATATATGAATAATATAGATTTTGCAAAAAATATTTTATTAGATAACACTGATTTATCAGATATAAAATTATTAACAATATTAAATTCAACATTAAAAAACAAAATAAATTATTCAGATATATATTTTCAATATAAATACCAAGAATCATGGATGCTAGAAAATAATATAATAAAAAGTGCATATTATAATATAGATAAAGGAATTAGTATAAGAACCTTCAATAAAAAAAATATAAATTTTTCATACTCTGATAAAATATCTGAAAAACATTTATATAAAATAATAAAAGAATCTAATATAAATCAATATAATGATAAAAATAAAAAAACAAAAATATGGAAAAAAATAAATAAATATCAAAATTCATATGATAATCCTTTATTATCAATATCTAATGAAGAAAAAATAAATTTATTAAAATTAATAAAAAATGAAGCAAAAAAACAAGATTCTAGAGTAAAAAAAATAACATGCTTATTATCTGGATCTTATGAAATAATATTAATAATATCTACGGAAGGAATATTTACAGCAGATATAAGACCATTAGTAAATTTAAATATAAACATAATTGCAGAAAAAAATAAAAAATATGAAATAAGTAATTATAGCAAAAGCAAAAGAAATACATATGATATATTATTAAAAAATAATAATTGGAAAAAATATACAACAGAAGCTGTAAAAAAATCAATTATTAATTTATATTCAATAGAATATTCAGAAAATTCAAAAAAATTAATACCTGTTATTTTAGGCCCTGGAAATCCAGGGATACTAATACATGAAGTGATTGGACATGGATTAGAAGCAGATTTTAATAGAAAAAAAATTTCATTTTTTCATGATAAAATGAACAAAAAAATAGCTACAAATTTATGTACTATAGTAGATAATGGATCACTTAAAAATAAAAGAGGCTCTTTAAATATAGATGATGAAGGAACAAAAACACAATGCACAACAATTATTGAAAATGGTATTTTAAAATCATATTTACAAGATAAAATAAATGCAAATTTAATGAATGCAAAATTAACTGGTAATGCAAGAAGAGAATCATATAAACATATACCAATACCAAGAATGACAAACACATATATATTACCTGGAAAATCAACACATAAAGAAATAATAAATAATGTAGAAAATGGAATATATATTTCAAGTTTTTCTAAATGTCAAATAAAAATAAATTCAGGAAATTTTATTTTTTTTACAAATGAAGCATATAATATAAAACATGGAAAAATAACATATCCTATAAAATCAATAAAACTTATAGGAAATGGGCCTGATATTTTAAAAAAAATAATTATGATTGGAAATAATTTAAAAATAACTAGTGAAATATTAACATGCATTAAAAATAATCAAAAAATTCCTATATGTGTTGGGCAACCAACTATATTAATAAATCAAATGATGGTTTATAAAAATAAAAAATAATTTTTTAAATAGGATAAAAAAATGAAAATAAATTATAAAAAAGAATGGAATAATTTATTAAACATAGCTAACGACATATTAATTAAAATAAAAAAAAAAAATATACAAGCTGAAATAAAAATAAATATAAATAACAACTTATTAACACATATAAACATGGGAATGATAAATGAAATAAAAAATAATAATAATAAAATGATGATAATAAATATATATAAAAATAATTCAAAAGCTACAATTTTTACTTCAGATTTTAATAAAAAATCATTAATTAATTTAATAAATACAGAAATAAATATAACAAAAAATTCTAAAAAAAATGATTATGAAATACCTTATAGTAAAAATAAAAATTTAAATTATAATTTAAATATATATCATCCAAAAAATAATATTTTAAATAATTTAATGGAATATAACAAAAAATATAAAAAATATTTTTTTTATAATAATATAATAAATTTAAATAATTATAATTTTGAAATGAATGATAATTTTAAAATATATTGTAATACAAATAATTTTTTTATATCATATCCTAGTAGTATGTATTTATTATATTCTAAAATAATTTTACAAAATAAAGAAAAAATAAAAAATTATTATAAATACATAAAAATTAGAGATTTAAACGATATAGATAATATATTAAATAAAAAATATATAGAAAATTTATCAAATAAAAATATAATAAAAAATTTATTAAAACATAAAATAAAACCATCAATTCAACCAATAATATTATCATCAAATATAGCCTCAATTTTTTTAAACAATTTTATAAAAGCTATATATGGATATAATATATATAATAAAAAATCTTTTTTATCAAATTATTTAAATAAAAAAATTTTTTCAAAAAATATAACAATATATGAAGAACCTCATATAAAAAAAGCCATTGGAAGTAAACCATTTGATGAAGAAGGCATAAATACACAATTTAAATTAATTGTAAAAAATGGATATTTAAAAAATTATTTACTTGATACATATTATTCTAAAAAATTAAATATGAAAAATACAGGAAATTCAGGTGGGATAAGTAATATAATAATATCCAATGATAACATTACATTAAAAAATTTAATAAAAAATATAAATAAAGGTATATTAGTCACAGAATTATTTGAAAATGAAACAAATATAATTTCTGGAATATATTCTTATGAAATATTTGGATATTTAATAAACAAAGGAATAATTGAATATTCAATACAAAAAGCAATAATTACTGGAAATTTTTTAGAAACTTTTTTAAACATAATTTATATATCAAATGATATTAATAATTATGAAAAAATACAAACAGGATCTATATTAATAAATAATGTAAAAATAAACAATATTTAAAAAACATTAATTAAAATCTACAATATCATCAATTATATTTTTTTCAATTTTGTTTGCTATATGACTATATACATTTATATCATGATTTAAAAGCAAAAAAAAATAATTTTCAAAATTTAAATAAGGTATATTTAAAATATATTCAATATCATTACAAAATTTTGGCATAATAGGTTTTACATAAAAAGTTAATATTTTAAATATATTAATTATAATTGTACAAATTTCTTGAACAAAAGAAAAATTTTTAAAATTTTTTATTAATATCCAAGGTTTTTGATTATTAATATAAAAATTTAATTTATCACATAAAAACATAATTGTTTTTACTACTAAAAAATATTGTCTATTTTCATAATATTCATTTATAATATACTTATAATTGATGAAATCATTTATAATATCGATATTATTAAATGATATTGATTTAGATAATTTATTTTTAAAATATATATTGATAAACTTAGAAATACGACTAATTATATTAATAAATTTTCCAATAATATTACTGTTTATTTTATTAATAAAATCTTTAAAATTAAAATCAATATCATCAAAATTATTATTTATTTTAGAAGAATAATAATATCTTAAATATTCACTATCAAAATGTTTAGCAAATGTAGATGCAGAAATTAAAGTTCCTTTTGATTTAGACATTTTTTTATTATCAATAGTTAAAAAACCATGAATAAAAATATTATCAGGGATTTTTAATTTAACACCATATAAAATAGATGGCCAAAATAAAGTATGAAAATACATAATATCTTTACCAATAAAATGGTATAATTCAACATTCGTATTAATTTTCCAATATTTTGAAAAAATAATATTATTACTTTTTATACATAAATTTTTAAAAATAGAAATATAACCTATAGGCGCATCCAACCATACATAAAAATATTTATCTTTTTCATTAGGAATTTTAAAACCAAAATATGGATGATCTCTAGTAATATCCCACATTTTTAATTCAGAAATAAACCATTCTTTTAATTTATTAATAATAGATTCATTCAAAGCACAATTATATATCCATATTTTTAATTTTTTATAAAATTTATTTAAAATAAAAAAATAATGAATTGTTTTTCTTTTTTCAGGAATATTTCCAGATAAAACAGATAAAGGATTAATTATATCTAAAGAATCATAACATTCTCCACAAATAGAACAATTATCCCCATATTGATTTTCAGAAAAACATTTAGGACATTTGCCAACAATATATCTATCAGGTAAAAACATATTTTCAGAAACATCAAATAATTGATTTATAACATTTTTTTTTATAAAATTTTTTTTTAATAAAAGGTTAAAAATATTAGAAACAAAAAATTTATTTTCAATCGAATGAGTTGTATGATAATTATCATAATAAATACGAAAATTAATTAAATCAATAATATGTTCATTAAATATTTTTCTGATTAAATTTTTTGGAGATATACCTAATTTATTAGCATGCAACATTATAGGGGTACCATGAGCATCATCACCACAAATTTTAATACAATTTGATCCATTTAATATATGATATCTACTCCATATATCACATTGAATATGTTCTAAAATATTTCCTATATGAAGATACCCATTAGCATAAGGTAAAGCAGATGTAAGTAAAATTTCACGTTTTTTATAATACATAATACCTAACAAAAATAAAATAAAAATATATATTACTAATTATAATAATAAAATTCAAGTATATAAAAATATTATAATAATAAATTTTATTATATAATAATATAATAATAAATTTATTTTGGAAAAAAAATTGAAAAATCTTATTTTAGCGTTAGAAAATTCAACAAACATATGTTCAATATCAATAAGATATAAAAAATATTATATAGAAATAAATAATTTAAAAAATATAGAAAAAAATAATAATGAAAAAATATTACAAAATATAGATTGGCTAACATTTATATCAAAAATCAAAATAAATGATGTAAAAATTATATCATATAATTTTGGTCCAGGAAGCTTTACAGGCTTAAGAATATCTTCTGCAATATGTCAAGGTTTATTTTTTAATAAAGAAAAAAAAATAATAAGAATATCAAGTTTACAAATTATTTCACAACAAATATGGGAAAAATATAAAAAAAAAAAAATATTAGTGGCAATTCAATCAAAATTCAATGAAATATACATATGTGCATATAAATTTAATTTAAAAAAAAAAATAATACAACCAATAATCCCAGAAATAATAATTAATATAAACAATATTAAAACATTACCTATAAATTTTATTTATACAGGTAATTCTTTTTTTATAAAAAAAATAATAAAATAAAAAAAAAAAATTTTTAAATCTAACAAAATTAAATACCCAAAAATAAAATATACAATAAAATTATCAAAAATATTATTAAATAATAATATTATAACATCTATAAATAATATTAATCCAAATTATATTATTGAAAACATATTTTAAATAAAACTATAAAGAATTATTAAATATGGTAACATCAAAATTTGAATTTAATATATTATTAATTACAACATCATAAGAATTAATATTAATTACATGATATAAAGGAACCATTAATGGAGATGTAAATTTCCAAACTAACCAAGCATCTATAATTATTATCAAAAAAAATAAAAAAATAGCAATAAATATCTCAGTATACTTTACTTCATTAGTATAAATAACCATAAAAACCTATTTTCAAAAAAATCATATTATGATATATCATATATTAATATAAAAAACAATTAAAATAATAGTATATTATATAACAATATATTATTATTGAACTATAATAATATAAATGTTATAATAATTATTTTACAATAGTGAAATATTAAAATGCCTAAAGAAGACACAATAGAAATGGAAGGCGTAGTTATTGAAACTTTACCAAATACGACTTTTAAAGTACAACTAGATAATGGTCATATATTAAATGCACATATATCTGGAAAAATGAGAAAAAATTATATAAGAATATTAACTGGAGATAGAGTTGTAGTACAATTAACAGCATATGATCTTACAAAAGGAAGAATAACATTTAGAAATAGCGAAACAAAAAATTAAATATAAAATATTATGCATATAAACAAAATAAAATTTGATAAAAATATAATAAAAAATTATGACGTAAATTGCCCTAGATATACTTCTTATCCTACTGCTATACAATTCATAAATTATACAAAAAAATATAACATTAAAAAAATTTTTCTAATTAAAAAAAATTTTATTTCAATATATATTCATATACCTTTTTGCAAAAATTTATGTTATTACTGTGCTTGTAATAAAATAATAACTAAAAACATTAATTTTTCTGATTATTATTTAACTTTAATAAAAAAAGAAATTAAAATTAAAAAAAAATACTTAAATTATACAAAAAATATAAAACAAATACATATTGGTGGAGGAACACCAAATTTTTTAAATCAAAAACAAATAATAAAATTAATAACAATAATAAAAAAATATTTTAAAATAAAAAAAAATATAAAAGAATTTTCTATAGAAATAGATTCAAGAAATATTTTATTATCATATATATCTTTAATAAAAAATTTAAAATTTTTTATAATAAGTATAGGAATTCAAGATTTAAATAAAAATGTACAAAAAGATATAAATAGAATACAAAAAAAAAAAGAAATAATTTTTATTATTAAAAAATTAAGAAATGAAAAATTTAAATCTTTAAATATAGATCTTATATATGGATTACCAAACCAAACAACAAATAATTTCATAAAAACAATTAAAAAAATAATAATAATATCCCCTGACAAAATTTCATTATTTAATTATGCTCATTTACCTCATAAATTTAGTTCACAAAAAAGAATAAATATAATAAATTTTCCATCTCCTAAAAAAAAATTAAATATATTAAAAAATACTATAAATTTATTGCTAAAAGCTGAATATTCATATATAGGAATGGATCATTTTGCTAAAAAAAATAATAAATTAACTATAGCTCAAAAAAATAATACTTTATATAGAAATTTTCAAGGATACTCAACAAATTCTGATTGTTATTTATTTGGTTTTGGAGTATCAGCAATAAATTTATTAGAAAATAATTATATTCAAAATATATATTCAATAAATAAATATAAAAATTTATTAAAAAAAAATTATATTCCAATAAATAAAATAATAATTCTTTTAAAAGATGATAAAATTAGAAAATATATAATTAATAATCTAATGTGTAATTTAAAAATAAATTTTCAAAATATAAAAATAAAATTTAATATAAATTTTAAAACTTATTTTGAAAAAGAAATAAATAAATTACAAATTTTTGAAAAAGATAAATTAATAATTATAAAAAAAAATTCTATAATTATAAATTTAAAAGGAAGATTTTTAATAAGAAATATTTGCTCAATTTTTGATAAATATCACAAAAATATATATACAAAAATTACTCATTCAAAATCAATTTAAATAAAATTTATTTAGTAATATTATTAAATAATTTTAATAATTTAACATATAATTTAGGACAAAAAGATAAAATATTATTATATATATGGTCCCCTCCAGAAAAATTACTAATATATCCCCCAGCCTCACGAACTAAAAGTTTACATGCATAAATAGAATTATAATCACTTTTTAATACATTAAAATTAATATATCCATCATATATTCCAGAAGCAAAATATGCTAAAGATAAAGATAAAGATCCAGAAGTTCTTAAAGAAGCTCCATTAAGTAATAAAAATCTAACATATTTACAATAATAAATATAATTATTTAAATGAAAAAAATTAATATTTATTAAAGAATGTTCTATTAAAAAATTATTAGATACCCTAATTCTCTTTCCATTTAATTTAGCTCCTTCATTTTTAGTAGCTACAAAAAGGTTATTATTAAAAGGATCATATATAACAGAATTATTAATGCAATTTTTATATAAAATTGCTATAGATAATGATATTACTTGTAAACCTTATTTAAAATTAATTTCACAATCAATTAAATTAATAATCCACGCAAAAACGTTATAATCAATCAAATCATCAGAATTTAAAATAATTTTATGGTCAGGATATAATTTATTAATAATAGTTTTTGCTTCTAAAAAACACTTTTTTTTTACAAAACAGATATATTCTTCAACTTCTTGATTTGACATTTTTTTTAATGACAATTGATCAAAAGCAAATATTATATTTTTTCCTAATTTTCTAACTATATTTATTGCAATATTCAAATGAGGATTCATGGGGTTTCATCAACAATATCTTCTTTAATAAAAAAATTAATATATTTACTAAATAAATAAATACAATAAGGCGCAATAAAAATAGATGAATAGGTGCCTATAATAATACCAAAAAATAAAATAATAGAAAAATAAAATAAAGAATTACCTCCAAAAATAATTAAAATAATAACCACTAATAAAGTTGTAAAAGAAGTCATCAAAGTTCTAGATAAAGTTTTATTTATAGATTCATTTATAATAATATACAAATCATATTTCTTTAATTCAATCATATTTTCTCTTATTCTATCGAAAATAACAACTGTATCATTTATAGAATATCCTAAAATAGCCATCAAAGAAGCAAAAACATTTAATGTAAATTCAATTTTAAATAAAGATATAACTCCAATCAAAAATATCATATCATGAAATAAAGCAATAATAGCACAAAGAGCAAATTTATAATTAAATCTAAAAGTAATATATAACATCATAGCTAACATTGCCAAAAAAATTGAAAAACTACCATCATCATAAAGTTTATCACTAACAACAGAACCAATATATTCACTTCTTCTGATTTCTAAACATTTATTTAATTCATCTACATTAAAATAATTATTAATTAAATTTAATATTTTATTTTTATTATTTAAATCAAATTCAGTAATATTTAATAAAAATTCTTTATCAGAACCATATCTTTGTAAACTAAAATTTTTTATATCTAAATTATGAAATTCTTTATTTAAAATATTAAAATCATAAAAATTTTTAAATTTCATTTCTATTTGAATTCCACCTTTAAAATCTAAACCCAAATTTAAACCTAAAAAAAAAATTATAAAAATAAAAATAAAAAATAAAAAAAAAGAAAATTTAAAAAAATAAGAAGAATAAAAAATAAAATTAAAATTATTTATTTTTTTAAAAAAATCCATATCTATAATCCTATTGGTAAAATTTTAACATTATTTTTAAAAAAAACATCTACAATAATACGTGTTCCAATAATAGAAGAATATAAAGAAGTAACTATTCCAATACACAAAGTTATAGCAAATCCTTTTATAGGTCCATCTCCAACTATAAATAAAAGCAATCCAACAAAAAAAGTGGTTAAATTAGAATCTATAATTGTTATTAATGCATGTTTATAACCACTATTTATACTAAGCTTACAATCATTTTTTAACAATAATTTTTCTCTAATTCGTTCAAAAATTAATACATTAGAATCTATAGCCATCCCTAATGTTAAAACTATACCAGCAATTCCTGGAAGCGTTAAAACAGCTCCTAAAATTGACATAAAAGAAACTAAAAAAATTAAATTAAATAATAAACAAATATTAGCAATAACACCAAAAACATTATAATAAAAAATCATAAATAATAAAACAGATAATAAACCATAAATTATAGCATTATAACCTTTTTCTATATTCTCCTTACCTAATGATGGACCAATTATTTTTTCTTCAATAATAAATATATTTGTAGGTAAAACACCAGCCCTTAATAATAAAGCTAAATCATTTGCTTCTTCAAAATTTAAACCAGTAATTTGAAAAGATTTACTTAAAGGTTGCATTATTTTTGCCACATTTATAACTTCTTCTTTTATTTTCAAATTTTTATATGATTCATTACCATCATTAAAAGATTCATTATATACAACAGCCATTAATTTACCTACATTTTTAGAAGTTATATTAAAAAAATTTTTTGCTCCAATATTAGTCAATTGAATATTAACAGTAGGTTTATTCTCTTCATTAACACTACTATAAGCACTAATTATAGAATCACCAGTTAAAACTAATTTTTTTTTTAACAAAATAGGAATATTATTTTTATCATAAAATAATTTAGAACCAAATGGAACATATTTATTATTAGAATTATAAATATTATTATTATCTACCATAAAAAAATTTATCGTAGCAGTTTTTCCTAAAATATTTCTAGCTCTATTTAAATTTTGTACACCTGGTAATTCTATTATAATATTTTTTTCTCCATATTTTCTAACACTTGATTCTGATAACCCTAATTCATTTATTCTTTTTCTAAACGAAATTAAACTTTTATCAAGTATAAATTTTTTTATCTCATTAATTTTAATATCAGATAAATTAAATGAAATCAATTTTTTTTTATAATTAATATCAAAAATTAATTCAGAAAAATTATTTCTTAAATAATTTAAAATTAAATCAAAATTTTTATCAGAATTAAATACAAATTCAAAAGAATCATTAAAACAATTAGAATTAATATAAAAATAATTTTCTTTTTTTAAAAAATATTTCATATCATTATAATAATTTTCTATATTTTTAATCATTATAGAATCGTAATCAATTTCCATTAAAAATCTAACACCTCCTTTTAAATCTAATCCTAATTTCATAGGTTTAGAATAAATTTTTTCAAAAAATAAAGGAATATTTAAAATAGTATCCAAAGAAATATTATAATTCAAATTTTTATTTTTTAAATAATTTTCTATATAATTTTTTGCTAATAATTGTTCTTCAAAAGAAAAAAAATTTATTGATAAATTATTATTTTCATAACTTTTTTTTTTTATTTCAAAATTACTATTTTTTAAAATAAATAAAATATCATTTATATTTTCATTAGAAATTGGCATGTTATCATTATTAATATTAATTACAGGCTGTTCCTTATATAAATTAGGTAAAAAATAAAAAAAACTAATAAATAGAAATAACAAAAATAAAAAAAATCTAAAATTAAATAATTTATAATAATTATAAAATTTAATCATTATTTGCCTAACATATGTTTAATAGTACCTTTAGGAACTTCTTGAATAATAGAATTTTTTTGAATAATAATTTCACAATTTTCAGATATAGAAACTATCACCCATTGGTCTTTTACATTCACAATAGTAGATAAAATTCCATTTGAAATAATAACTTCATCTCCTTTTACTAAATTATCTCTAATAGTTTTCAATACTTTTTCTTTTTTAGATTGTGGTCTAATAATATAAAAATACAGAAAAACGATAAAACAAATAAAAAATATAGGTAAAAAACTTTCATTATTTACACTTATTTTATCTATTTCTGCAAAAGAAGCATTATAAGGATAAAACAAAAAAATAAAATAAATTAAAAATTTTAATATCATATAAACCTCCAAATAAAAATTATAGTTTATTATATATCTTATAAAAAGAAATTACAAAATCATTTAATGTGTTACTAATAATACTATCTTGAATATTTTTCATAAGATTATTATAAAAAAATAAATTATGTATAGTATTTAATTTTATACCTAAAACTTCATTACATTTATTTAAATGATAAAGATATGAAATAGAAAAATTATTACAAGAATAACAATTACAATTATTATCTAATTTATTATAATTCATTTTATTTATTGAATTTTTTAATCTAAAAATACCTTTAGATATAAATAAATAACCATTTCTAGCATTTCTAGTTGGTATAACACAATCAAACATATCAACCCCCCTCAAAACTCCATCTATTATATCTAAAGGGGTTCCTACACCCATTAAATAACGAAGTTTAAAAATTGGTATAAATTTAGTTATATATTCCAAAATTTTAATCATGTTTTTTTTCGTTTCACCAACTGATAAGCCTCCAATAGCATAACCATTAAAATTCATATTTAATAAATTTTTTAATGAATAAAGTCTATAATTATTATAATTTCCTCCTTGAATTATTCCAAATAAAAAATTAGATTTATTATGAATTTTTTTACATCTTTTTGCCCAAAATAAAGATAAATTAACAGATTTCCAACTATTTTTGAAAATAGTTGGATATCTTATGCAATCATCTAAACACATTATAATATCAGATTTAAAATAATGTTGTAAATGAATAGATTTTTCCGGAGTCATAAAAACAAAATTACCAGAATAAAATTGTTTAAATTTAATTCCATCATTTAATAAAATATTCTTATTCAAACTAAATATTTGATAACCTCCAGAATCTGTTAAAATTCCTTTTTTCCAATTTATAAATTTATATAATCCTTTAATGCAATTAATAACATTAATTCCTGGTGTTAACATAATATGAAAAGTGTTACTTAAAATTATATCAAACCCTAAAATGTTTAAATCATTAAAATCAATAGTTTTTACTACCCCATATGTTCCAACAGGCATAAACATAGGAGTTTTAAAAATAAAATCATTAAAAAAAATATTGCCAAATCTCGCATTTTTACAAGAAATTTTCAATTCATATTTCATAAAATAAATACAAAAATTAAAAATCAAAAATAAATTATATAATATAATTAAAAAAAAATTAAATATATATATAAAATGAATATTATAAAAATTAATAATTTACATAAAAAATGGATGGAATACGCTATTATACAAGCTAAAATAGCTTTAATAAATAATGAAATGCCAATAGGTTCAATAATAATAAAAAATAATAAAATAATAAGTACAGGACATAATCAAATTTTAACAACAAATAACCCATTGGGACATGCAGAAATAATAGCAATACAAAAAGCTACAATAAAAAATAAAAATCATAAATTAACAAATAGTTATATATATATAACAAAAGAACCATGTTTAATGTGTATAGGAGCAATATTAAACACAAAAATAAAAAACATAATTTTTGGAAGTTATAATATAATAAACGAAAATAAAAACAATATTTTAAATTCATATCTATTAAATAAAAATATTATTTATACAGGAGGAGTATATAAAAATAAATGTGATTTATTATTAAAATATTTTATAAAAAAAAATTTATTATAAGATTGTAAAAATAAAATTTTTCTATTATATTTATTAAAAAGAACAAAAAGGATATAAAAATGGATACAATAAATATAATAAAAGAACAAATAAAAAATAACAAAATTATTTTATATATGAAAGGAACTCCTGATGAGCCAATGTGTGGGTATTCAGCACAAGTTGTTCAAATATTAAAAAATTTAAATGTAAATTATAAATTTATAAATATATTAAAACATCAAGATATAAGAAAAATTTTACCTATATATTCAAATTGGCCAACATTTCCTCAATTATATGTAGAAGAAAAATTAATAGGAGGATGCGACATAATATTAAATTTATATGAAAACAATAAATTAAAAGATATTTTATTTAAAGAAAATGCCGAGAAAGAGATTTGAACTCTTACGATCATAATAATCAACAAATTTTGAGTCTGTCATGTCTACCAATTTCATCACCTCGGCAAAATATAATTTATTTTATAACCAAAATAAAAATTAATCAACTTTTATTTAAATTATTTTTATATTTTTATTATTAAACATTATAATTTTATTTTAAATATTATAAAAATTGGTGAACCAACTAATTTTATTTTTTTTACAAAATAATTTATTAAATAACGTTTATAAGAATTTAAAATTTTATCAAAATTTTTTCCATGAATAACAATAACAATAGGATTATAACCACATATATTAATATATTTAAATTTAATTTTTTTTTTAATCCATATTTTATCATTTTTAAACAATATAAAATTTAATAACTTATATAATAAATTAAAAGATATTTTTTTCATGGAACAACTATAAGATAAATTTATATAAAAAAAAAGTCTATTAATACCAATATTAAAATAAGAAGATATAAAATGAACAATAATAATATTAAAAAAAGGTATAATATTTTTTAATTTATTAATATATATAATTCTATTTAAAATATTTTTATCACATTTACTAAATACTAAAATTAAACATTTTCCTATATCTATAATCAATTTAATTAATTTTATATCTTGTTCTGTAATTCCCTCTAAACTATCAATTAATAATAAAACAACATTAGAATATTTAATTGCTCTTATTCCTCTAATTACAGAAAATTTTTCTATTTTTTTTAAAATATTTTTTTTTTTTCTAAAACCAGCAGTATCTATAAAAATATAATTATTATTATTTTTATTAAATGGTATATATATACTATCTCTAGTTGTTCCAGGTTCATTAAATACAATAAGACGCTTTTTATATAAAACATTATTTATCAAAGTAGATTTTCCAACATTAGGTTTGCCTATTATTGCTACTTTTATATTAACTAAAATTTTACATAAAGTATCAGAAAAATTAAAAAATTTATATATAATTGATAAAAATTTATTTGCAAGAAACAAAATATTTTTATTATATTTTGCTGAAATAAAAATTGGATGTCCAAACCCCAAAGAATAAAAATCAAAATCAATATTATTATATCCATATTCATCTATTTTATTAACAACTAATAAAATTTTTTTATTAAATTTTCTTAAATAATTAGATATTAATATATCATCTTGATTCAAACCAAATTTTAAATTTATTATAAATAATAAAATATCTGATTCTTTTATAGCTTCTTCTACTTGATACAAAATATCTAAAGATAAATCAAAATTTTGACAATTATTTAATATAATTCCACCAGTATCAACTAAAATATAAGATAAATTACCAACAATTCCAGTTCCATATTGTCTATCACGTGTAGTGCCAATTACATCTAAAACTATAGAATTAAATGAACAAGTTAATAAATTAAATAATGTAGATTTTCCTACATTAGGACGACCAATTAAAGATACAACAGGTAACATTTTTATCTCAATTAAAAAAAATAATACAAAAAACTGTAAAAAAAATTATACATAAAGTTTATAATTAATTCATAAAAAATAAAAAATTTATATATTAAAATATTATACTATAAAACCTAAATTATTAATTTTAATTTTTATAGAAAAAATATTATAATCATTTTTTATAAAATTTAAAGAATGTAAATATGCTATTTTTGCTTTTTCATTTTCATTTATATAAGAAAATATATCTCCTTTCATTTCTTCATAAAAAATAAAATAAGTTTTTTCCTTTATGATATTTAATAAATCAAAAGACTCTTTAATCATATTATTAGAATAATAAATTTTACATAAACGAAATAAAGCAATATTATTCAATCCAGTATTTGTTTTTTCTATAATTTTTTTTAAATAAAAAGAAGAATTATTTAAATTATTTTTTTTAAATTCTATACTAGACAATATAAGTAAACAAGAATCTTTATAATATGTATCACTATATTTTTCAATAAGAAAATTAGACAATTTAATAACGCTATGAAAATCACTATGATATAAAGAATAATTAATATTATTATATAAATTAGAAGCTTTTTCAAATTTCATATTTTTATTATAATCATAATATAAATATAAAAAAAATAAAAAAATAAACAATAAATAAAAAATTTTATTTTTTATAAAAAAAAAATTAAAAATTTTTTTTAAATAATTAAAATTATACATTTTAAACACTCCATAATATACTAATATTATCAATAGATATAATTTTATTTAATTTATTACTATTTAAAAACTTAATTATTACATTATAACTTTTTAATTCTTCATTTCCTATAATAAAAACTAAAGATGTATTAAGATTATAAGCTTTTTTTAACTGATTTGTATAATTACTAATACCGTAAGTAGTAAACAAAAAAATATTTGGATAAAGAATTCTTATTAATTCAGCAATTTTAATTTTTAAAAAATGAGCTTTATCACCAATACATATCAAAAATACACTTACAAAAAATTTATTTAAAACAAAATTTTCATTATATAATAAAATTAATCTTTCTAACCCAATTCCAAAACCAACACCTGAAATATTTTTAAAACCAAATTGATTAACTAAATTATCATATCTTCCACCTCCACATAAAGAATTTTGAGATTTATATTCTTTTAAAGTCCATTCATAAACAATATCATTATAATAATCTAAACCTCTAACCAAATTTTCATTTATAAAAAATTTAATATTTAAATTATTTAATTTTTTCATAAATAAAAAAAATTTATTTTTTGTAACTTTATCCATAAAATTAATAATTTTAGGAGATTTATCAATTATTTTTTTTATATTTAACTTTTTAGAATCCAATAATCTAATAGGATTAACTAATAATTTATTTTTATCATCCTCATCAAAAAAAAGAACATAATTAATAAAATAAATAAATAAAACATCTTTATATATCATTCTTGTTTTAATAGAACCAATACAATTTATTTGTAAAATAATATTATTATTAATAAATAATAAATTAAATAAATTTTTTACAATTAAAATATGTTCAATAATAACATCAAAATCTATAATTCCAAAACATTCAATACCAAATTGATTAAATTGTCTATATCGCCCTTTTTGAGTATTTTCTCTACGAAACATAGGTCCAATATACCAAATTTTTTGTTGTCTATTATTATATACAAGTCCATTTTCTATCACCATTCTAGCACAACTAACTGTTCCTTCAGGCCTTAAACTTAAAAAAGTTTTATTTTTATCTTGATCTTCAAAAAAATACATCTCTTTTTGTATAATATCAGAACAAATTCCAACAGATTTAGTATATAAAATAGTTTTTTCAAGAATAGGAAATCTCACTTCACAATAACCATATGATATCATCAACTTTTTTATAATATCTTCTATATATTGCCAGGTTAAAATTTTATTAGGCAATATATCTATCATACCTTTAATTGAAAATATGTAATTAAACATTTTATATTCCAACAAAAAAAAAATTATACAAATTAAATAAAATAATAAAATAAAAAAAACTATTTTTTTTTATTTATAAATTTTCCAAATAATTGTCCACAAGAAGCATTTATATCCAAACCTTTAATTTTTCTAATGGTAACAAGTAAACCATTTTTTTTTAATATATTTTGAAAAAAATAAATTTTTTCAATAAAAGAAGATTTATAATTTATTTTTTCAATACTATTAAATTGAATTAAATTAATTTTATATATACAATCACTTAATAATTTAACTAATTTATAAGCATGATAATTATAATCATTAACGTTATTTAACATAATATACTCTATAGTAATTCTTTCAAAATTTAATACATTTTTATAAAAAGAAAAAAACTTAAATAAATTATTTAAATTATATTTATTATTAATAGGCATTAATTTAGATCTTAAAATATTA
>ERZ1292633.1883-Hain-H41-02um-R1-1883-length-22065-cov-4_pt1 | contig 22065 bp, 20 predicted proteins | sample MGYA00564406_ERZ1292633 | MGnify/ENA primary metagenome ERZ1292633 (study PRJEB36523, sample SAMEA6512639) | groundwater metagenome | collected 2019-01-08 | study: AquaDiva: Metagenomics assemblies of 32 groundwater samples
TCGACGATTTCCTGCTGGCATTTGCGCAGCATCGCCTGGGTCGCCGTGACGCTGTTGAAGGTGCGGCAGAAATGCCGCGCCTTTTTGTTCAGCCGGCGTTCCAACCGGTCGATGTCTTCCGGCTTCGACAAGTTGAGGTCGGCAATCGAGATGCTCGCGGAATAGGTTTTCCCTTGGCGCTCGAAACGCTTCGCGGCTGCGCATCGGTCATCCCGGAAAATGTCAGCGCGATGGCAAGGCCGGCTGCTGAAACGAGTAGTCTTTGGCTGGCGGCGTTCTTATTGTTAAACTCAAGCATGGTCTTCGTTTTCTCCTTTGGCTTTTCCGCTTCGTTCTTCTATTGGGAGCTCGGAAGCAGATGGCCGAGGGATGGCCGAAGCCGACGGGGAGAGTCCTGAAACGCATCTAAATTCGCTCTGGCGCGCCAAAATCTCGACCGGCGGCCGTCAGGCTGAAAAAAACTCTGCGATTTCACAGGGTTGATGCGTGAAGTTTTAACCACGTCGCAGCCCAAAAGTTCTGAGTAAATTATGAGTTCTCGTTTGATGACCGCGACTGACCAGTTTGACGCCGACGTTGAGAAGCCGGTTTACGTGACCGGGACATTCCGTCTCGACATGCGCGAGAACCGGCTGACGAATGAAGGCGTCGCAATTCAACTGACGGGCAAGCCCCTCGAGCTTTTAGAATTGCTGATGACCGGGTCACAGCGCCTGATCACCAAAGAGGAAATTTTCGAGCGTGTCTGGCAAAACCGGGCGATTTCAGAAGCAGTGTTAACGACAGCCATCCGGCAGATCCGCACAGCACTCGGCGATGACGCGCGCCGCCCCACCATGATCGAGACGGTGCACGGCAAAGGCTATCGGTTTTTGCCGCCTGTCACAGTTGCAACGTCCGCCTTGCCGCCTTCTCCTGCACCCTCGGCTCCTGCACCCGCTGCAGCTCCTGCGAAGCGGCGTGGCCGCCACAAAATGACTCTGACCGCCCTCGCGGCGGCGGCTGTTGTCGCTTTATTGCTGAACGCAGCCATCTGGGGCCGTCAAGCTGCGGGGAGCGTAAGTGTCCCCGGCAAATCCATCGCTGTGATGCCCTTCGCCGATCTTAGCCCAGAGGCTGACGCCGCCTGGTTCGCGGAAGGTCTCTCAGAGGAAATCGTCTCGTCGCTTTCCAAATCGCCGGACATTATGATCGCCTCCCAACGTTTGACGGAACTGGCGACGAAGGACACTGCCGCTTCTGGAACGCTAGAGAGCCGCCTCGGCGTCGCCAATATCCTTGAAGGATCAGTCAGACGAACTGGCGGACGCGTCAGGGTTACTGCGCGATTGTATCGGATCCGCGACGGCTTTCAGCTGTGGACCCAGTCTTATGATCGCGCGGAGAATGACGTCATCAGCATTCAGGAAGGAATAGCTTTCGACATCGCCCGCGCGCTCGACACTGTTCTCGACCCCGAGAAATTGGCGGCGATGGTCAAAGCGGGGACATCCTCGCCGGCCGCGTATGACGCGTATCTTCAGGGTATCGCGTTCGGCAAACGAAGTCTTCTTGGGGGCGATATCGAGGATTCTCGCCGTTCGTCTGCGGCTTATGAGCTTGCACGCAAGATCGATCCGTCGTTTTCCGAAGCGCATTGGCTCGCCGCTCAATCCTGGTTTGCGAATGAAACCCGCATAGACTCAAACGTCTTTGGCGAGAAATTCACCCGCGAACAGCGGCTCGCGGCCTATGAAGAACGGATAGATGCGGCGATTGCAACGGCGAAGCATGAGACTGACGCTCTAAAATATCGATCATCCAAAGCATCCATGCGGCTGCAGTTAAAACCGGCGCATGAATTGATGCTGAAATATTTGCAAGCGCGCCCGCGCGATCTCGATGCGTGGGAACAATTGGCGACCCTTGCGGCCTATGCGGGGGATCGCGGTTCCGTGGCGCACGCTGCAGAACGCATCCACACTTTATCCATGGAGAGCGGCTGGCCTTGGTCTCGCGCCGTCACTATTTCTGTGATGGCGATGAAACCGGATCTCGCGGCGAGGCGCGCCCGCGAACAGCTTAAGGTGAGCCCGGACAACGCGACGCTCAACTATCAGGCGCAACGCGCGTTTCTCTGGTCCGGCGCAATTGATGAAGCTCGAAAGTCGCTCGACTATGTCCGTTCATCGACGATGGAGGAAGAAAACAAACTCCTCGCCGAGATGCGGCAGGCCTGCGCCGAAGGCAAAACTTCCGACGCCGCGGCTCTGGGAGCGAAAATTGAGAAAATAGGTGAGATCGCTACTCGCTGGCAGGCCAATCAACTGCTCGGGGATTATGCGGCCGCGACAAAACTCCTCACGCCCTTTGACACCGCCGAAGGCCTTCCCACCCTGATCCAGTTCATGTTCCAGCCGACATTCGACGCGAGAGAGTTTCCGGAACTTATGAAAAGGCTCGAAACCGAAGGGGTCCGACCGGTGCGCCCGGTCGCGATGCCGATGGCCTGTGCGGCTGCGTCGCCCAAATAGTCAGCTGTTAAATCGGCGCCGTCGCGCCATCGAGCGCATGGCGATAAAGACGCCAGGTGGTGTGGCCGATAACAGGCAACAGTACCAGTAGGCCGATCAGCGCCGTCGCAACTGAAACTGCAACCGAAAGTCCAATCAGGAAACACCATAAGAGCATCGGCGCCGGATTTTCCCGCACGAGACGAACGCTGGTCGTCATGGCGGTGATGAAGTCGATATCGCGGTCGAACAACATCGGGAAGGAAATCACGCTGATCGAGAAAACGAAAACCGCGATCAGCGCTCCGGCAGCATTGCCGGCGACAAGGAAAACGGCGCCGGATGGCGATGAGATCAGGTTAACAAAAAAATCCGGGGTGAACCCTTTAACGCCGACGAATCCGAAAAAAATGAAGGCGGCGATGTCCATCCAGATGACGAGAGCAAATCCGGTGACGAGCGACATCCATCGAAGGTCGCCGCGCGCCGCTTTCGCGATCCGCCGCACGATAGAGCCAAATGAGAGCGGCTCGCCGCGATCGAGGAGATCGCTGACCGCGTAAAAAGCGATCGCGCCGAAGGGCGCAACAAGGGCGAAGCCCATCGCCAACGGATAGGCGAGAAAGGGAAGATGAAATTTGACGAGGAGGGCGATGAGCAACCAGCCGCCCGCTGCAAACGCCCCCCCGAATAAAAGGTCGAAGGGGGCAGCCTTGGCGAAATCGCCAAAGCCACCCGCGATAATCGACTTGAGGTCACCAAAACCGACCCTCTTTAGCTGCAGGCTCGCCTTGGCAGTCGTCATCTTGGTCTCCTCCCGAACGGCCAATCTATGGGCTGGCCCCGCCGCCGGCTTGATCAGAATCAACTAGCCCGGCGTTTGAAGGCGGCCGGCCCGTCGCCGAGTATCGAAGGACGGCGGCTCCCTCATGCGACTATCCACGCGATTCGCCGATTTTGACCCCTGGCGGGAAGGCTTTTGCCGTTTGAGGCGACTCCTTGCTAAAGAGGGCCCGCAATCACCAAAGACCCACTCATGAAATTCTTTATCGACACCGCCGAAGTCGCTGATATCAAAGCTCTTATTCCTACGGGGCTAGTCGATGGCGTGACCACCAATCCAAGCCTCGTCGCCAAATCGGGGCGCGACTTTCGAGATATGATCGCCGAAGTCTGCGCGCTCCAGCCTGGCCCAGTCAGCGCCGAAGTGACGGCGCTCGAAACCAATCAGATGATCGCTGAGGGAAAGAGTCTGGCGAAAATCGCCAGCAACGTCGTCGTCAAACTGCCGCTGACCTTGAAGGGGATCGCGGCCTGCAAGGCGCTGACGGGCGAGGGGATCAAAACCAATGTGACGCTGTGCTTTTCCGCCAATCAGGCTCTGATCGCGGCGAAGGCGGGCGCGAGTTACGTCTCGCCGTTCATCGGCCGTCTCGACGACATCGGCGAGGATGGCATGCAGCTCATTCGCGACATTCGCGTCATCTATGACAATTACGGTTTCAGAACTGAAATCCTCGCCGCCTCGATCCGCTCGCCGCAACACATGCGGGAATCGGCGCTCGCCGGCGCCGATGTCGCAACGGCGCCGCCATCGGTCATCAAGGCGCTCGCCAATCACCCGCTGACGGACAAGGGCCTTGAGGCGTTTCTCGCCGACTGGGCCAAAACCGGCCAGAAAATCCTTTGACCGCGCCGCCGGACAGCAACGACGCGAGCGCGCCTTGCGACGACGATCAGACAGGCGCGTCGTGTCCGCCTTTGGTTTACGCTTTCGGGATCGCGAATTCGACAGGCGTTGCGCTCGACTGGGACGAGGTCAAATCCGGCGCCCGCGACAGCGAATTCGAATGGGTGTGGATACATCTTAATGTCAATTCGCCCGACGCCGTAAAATGGGCGCGCACGCAAACCTATATTCCGCAAGGGGCGGTCGATGCGCTCTTTGCCGCCGAAACACGCCCGCGCATGACGCAGTTCGACACTGGTCTCGCCGTCTATCTTCGGGGCGTCAATCACAACCCAGGCGCCGAACCTGAAGACATGGTATCGCTCAGAATCTGGGCGGACCCCAAGCGGGTCATCACGGCGCGCCGCCGTGTCGTCAAGGCGATCGCGGACGTTCGGGAAATTATAGAAAAGCCGACGAGCGGTCCGAAAAACCCCGGTGAATTCGTCGCCCTGCTCGCCTCCAAAATCACCAAGGCGATCGAGCCCTATGTCGACGAAGTCGCCGACGCGATCGACGAACTGGAAGACATAGTGCTCGAAAATTCGGAGAGAAGCGTCAGAGCGCGGCTGGCCGAGGCGAGGCGGACTGCCGTTTATCTTCGTCGATATATCTCGCCGCAGCGCGACGCCATCAATGCGCTCTCGCTCAGCGACGTCACATTGTTCGACCCTCGCTCGCGCATCTCTTTGCGCGAAACATCGGACGCCGTCACCCGCATGACGGAAGAAATCGACGCCGCGCGCGAGCGCGCCATGATCCTCCACGAACAGATCATGGATCAGCGTTCCGAAGAGATGAACCGCAACATGCTGATCTTGTCGACGGCGACAGTCGTTTTTCTCCCCCTTCATTTCCTGGTCGGTCTCCTTGGGATCAATGTCGGGGGAATACCAGGCGCTGACGACCCGCTCGCTTTCTGGGTCGTGCTCGGCATTTCGCTGACGATTGGCACCGCCCTGATCGGTTTCTTCAAGGCGCGAGGTTGGCTGTGAGGCTTTTGTTCGCTGTTATCGCGCTGGCCGCCATTTTGGTTGGCGGGGCGTCCGCGCAGACCAGCGATGAGATGGCTGTAGAGGCGGAAATTGCAGCGGCGGCGCGTCAGCTCGACGCCTTTACCTATGATTTGCGCGATGACGGCGTCGACGCCCCGGCGCAGTTTGAAAGCGATGTTCGCTCGCTGATCGCCTCATCCCGCAAGAGGCTGGAGCCTGTTGAAGCGTCGCTGAAACGCTCTGAAGAGCGCCTTGCTCTTCTGGGGCCGGCGCCGAAGACCGGCGAGCCCGCCGAGGCGGCGCCCGTCGCCAGCGATCGTGCGGCGATCAACGCGCAAATCAGTTATGTGCGCGGCCAGCGAACGCGGATCATCGCGAATATCGACGCCGCGACAGCGCTGCTCGACGAATATTCGGCGCAGCGTCTCGGCGCGCGCTACAAGCGTCTCACCCGGCGAGGGCCCCCGCTGTTTTCTTTCGCCCTGTGGGACGCGGCCGCCGTTCAGGCTGGCGAACTCACCCGGACAGCCGCGACGCATTTTGCCGAATGGCGCACGACGCAAAGCGAGCGCAGAGACGGGCTGGTTTCCATCGGCGGAATGATCGCGGCCGTCGCTGCGACCCTCTTAATGCTGGGGCCGGTGAGCTTGTGGTTGAGGCGCGCTTTCTCCGCACGCATCGAGGCTTTCGCTCCGACGCCGGCCAGGCGGGTCGCAGTCGCCGGCGTCAAAATGCTGACGCGTCTTATTCCCGGAATTGCCGGCGGGTTGTTGGTGATAGAGACAGCGAAGACATTGGGGCTCCTCGGCCAGTCTGACCTTCCGGTTGTCGAAGCGATCTGGAAAGCGCTTATCGGTTATCTGATCATCGACGGCTACGCGCGCGGCTTCCTTGCTCCTATGGCTCCCGCATGGCGGTTGACGGCGGCTGAGTTGGCGAGAGCGCGGCGCGCGTTTTCTTGCCTATTGTGGATCGTGATTGTTGTCGGCGTGAAGACCGTCTTCAATGCAATGTTGCCGGAGCCGGCGCAAGCGCTGCGCGCCGTCGCAAATGGCGCAGCGGCGATGATGGTCGGCGCGCTCGTGTTCGCGTTCTGCCGTAGATCGGTTTGGGTTGGGGCGGCGCAAGCCGCGCAAGGGGATACCGCCGCAACACCGCCATCCGTCCCTGATCAGGGGCCGTGGGGTTTTATCCGGTTTGCGGGGCGTCTCGTTTCGTTCGTCCTGCTGGCGGCGCCGCTCGCTGGTTTTGTCGCGCTCGCCGATTTCTTATCGACGCGCCTTTATTACCTGATCTTGCTGTTGACCCTCACCTGGTTCGTGCGCGCCGCACTGAAGGAATTGGCGTCTTGGGGGGATCAGCGCTTGCGGGCGACAAGAACCAACAGCGCCGCTGATGAAAAGCAGTCGTTCCAATTCTGGATCGGCGCGGGGATAGATCTCCTCTTGCTGCTGATTTTGACGCCGTTGCTGTTCGTTCTGGCAGGCGTGAATTCGGGCATCGTTAGCGATTATATTCAGCGTGCGTTTATCGGCTTCCAGATCGGCGAATTCACGATTTCTCTTGTCGACATATTGATGTCGATTGGAGCCTTTGTCGGCATTCTGGCGTTCACGCGGCTCTTCCAAAGCGCGATGCAGCGCGGGCCGTTCGCCCATTCCCGCATTGATCCCGGCATCCAGAACTCGCTGACGACCCTATTTGGCTATATCGGGCTTGTCCTTGCCGCGGTGGTCAGCCTTGGGTTGCTTGGCGTCGATCTTTCAAACCTTGCGCTGATCGCCGGCGCGCTGTCGGTCGGGATCGGCTTTGGGCTTCAGTCGATCGTCAATAATTTCGTCTCCGGCATCATCTTGCTTTTTGAGCGGCCCGTGAAAGCCGGCGATTGGATCGTCACCCCTTCGGGAGAAGGCATTGTCGAAAAGATCAGCGTCCGTTCGACAGTGCTCGAAACCTTTGATCGCGCTTCCGTCATCATTCCGAATTCGGAACTGATCGCTTCCTCGGTCACCAACTGGACGCACACCAGCGCGCTCGGCCGCATACGCGTCGCGGTCGGCGTTGCCTATAACAGCGACCCCGAGCAGGTCCGCGAGGTGTTGCTCAGGTGCGCGAACGCTCACCCGCAGATCGTGCGATATCCGGAGGCGTTTGTCGTCTGGAGTGACTTTGGCGCGTCGTCGCTCGATTTCGAAGTGAGGGCGTTCATCAGCGATATCGCCAAGGGCATGCAGGTTAAAACCGACCTTCGCTTTGCGATTTTCAAGGCATTCAAGGAAGCGGGAATTGAATTTCCGTTTCCAGCGCAGGATGTTTTCATCCGGTCGTTTCCGAGCGATCCGGACCAACTGCCGACGCCAGCGCAGCAACCTTCGAGGAAGCGCGCCGCGCCGCCGCATGAACAGGACGAAATCGACGCGCCGGATGAGTGAGAAGGAGATGCGCCATGCTGGAGCTGAGACCGAATTGCGAATGCTGCGATAAAGATCTAAGGCCGACAGATGATGCGCGCATTTGCACGTTTGAATGCACGTTTTGTTCGGCCTGCGCTGAGGACATCCTGAATGGCGTCTGCCCTAATTGCGGAGGCAATCTCGTACAGCGCCCCGTGCGGCCGCAAGTGATGCTCATAAAATACCCGGCATCGACAAAACGCGTCTTCAAGGAAGGCGGGTGCGCGGCATGAGATATGTTTTTGAACCGCCCCCGCTTGCGTCAGCCGCCGTGCTGGGGGGCGGCGAATTTCCGATCAGGCGGATATTTTGCATCGGAAAGAATTACGCCGACCACGTGAAGGAAATGGGCGGCGACCCGAAATCCGATCCGCCGGTTTTTTTTACAAAACCCGCCGACGCCATCGTTGGCACCGGGACCGTCATTCCTTATCCGCAAGGGACGTCGAATTTTCATTACGAAGGCGAACTGGTCATCGCGCTGAAAGCGGGCGGTCGCGATCTGAACACGCGCGAAGAGGCGAGCGCCCTGATTTTCGGTCACGCGTGCGGATGCGACCTGACACGCCGGGATTTGCAGGCGGCGGCGAAGAAAGCGGGCGGTCCCTGGGACGCGGCGAAAGGGTTCGACAATTCGGCCGTCGTCGGCCTCGTTGCGCGCATCGAGGATTTTCCGCCTGACTTATTTGACGATGCGCGCATCAGCCTTATGGTTAACGGCGCCGAAAAACAGAACGCCCCGCTTAAAAGCATGATCTGGTCAGCGCCGGAAATCATCATTGCGCTCTCGCGCCTCTTTGAATTGAAGGCCGGCGATCTCATATACACAGGAACGCCCGAAGGCGTAGGTCCTCTCAATCGGGGGGACCGGGTGGAGGTTTCGGTCGGTCCGTTGCCGCCGCTCGAATTTCTGATCGATTAAAAGGGTGGGCAGATGACAGAACAGGAAATTGCGATTTTCGAGGAAACGCAGAAGTTCTCGCCGCGTGTTCAGGCAGTACTCCTCGCTTCAATCGGTCTCGCCGGGCTCGGCGCTTATCTCGCGACGCGCGAAGCGCCGGGGGCGCAGATCGGCATTTTCGCGTTAGTCGCGGCAATGGCGCTCGTTGTCGTCATGTTCACCATGATGAAGCTCACGACGACGGTCTCCGGCCAGGGGCTTCGCGTCAAAGGGATGTGGTTCATCAACCGCATGATCCGCTTCGAGGACATCGAAAGCGCCGCCATGCGCCAGTATAAGCCCATTATGGAATATGGCGGGTGGGGGTATCGCATCGGACCGTCTGGGACCGCGTATAACGCCCAAGGCAATGAAGGCGTGCAACTGACGCTGAAAGACGCCAAACGCGTATTGATCGGATCGCAGCGCGCGACGGAACTTGCATCTCTCGTAACGGCGAGGCTTCGAAAGTAGGCCGATGACGAATTTCGACAAGCGATCCTGTTATCGCGAGGTTGCCGCCGAGATAGCGGCGGTGCTCGAAGGCGAGACCAACCTTGTCGCGCGGTTGGCGACGGTCTCAAACCTTCTCCACCACGCGTTCGATCATTATTTCTGGACCGGCTTTTATATCGTCGATCCTGAAAAGCCGCACGAGCTTGTCATCGGCCCTTATCAGGGAACGCTCGGCTGTCTGCGCATCCCTTACGATCGAGGTGTCTGCGGCGCTTGCGCCGTGCAACGCGAGACAATCATCGTCGATGACGTTCACGAGTTCCCGGGGCACATCGCCTGCGACAACCGCTCTGAATCAGAAATCGTCGTCCCCGTCTTTGACCGATCCGGACGATTGTTCGCGGTGTTTGATGTCGATAGCGACCGCAAGGCCCAGTTTGACGCGGATGACCGGGAAGGCCTTGAGGCGATCTTGAAAGCCTCGTTCTCAGCGTAGGTCGCCGAGGCGTTTTCACACGCACTGATCGATCAAAGCCGATCGTGGAACTACCGCGCTCGGCCTTATGAGCGCGCCCGGCGCGATGACCGCGTTGGCGCCGATGCGAGCGCCATCGCCGACAAGAGCGCCGAATTTCTCGACGCCGGTGTCGATGACGCCGCCCTCAAACGCGATGCGGATGCGCTTGTCATCGCGTTCATTTCTGTAATTGGCGATGACGGCGCCTGCCTCGATATTCGCGCCGGCGCCGATGATCGAATCGCCGACGAAAGAGAGATGCGCAATCTTTGAGCCGATGAGCATGAAACACGACTTCACTTCACAAGATGGGCCGATGATGCAGTCTTCGTCGAGGAAAACGCCGCCGCGCAGTTAGGCGCCGGCGGCGACAAAACAGTTCGGACCGATAATCGCCGGGGGCTTAATGACTGCGGCGTTTTCGACAGTCGCCGTGCGGTGAATGGCAACGCCATCAAGCACCCGGTGGTAGCCCGCCAGCTCGCCAAGCTCGTTGCGAACTATGTCCTCGGCTCTTGATGTGATGTGCCAAGGCGCGCTGTCGAGATGCCCCGACAACGGACCATCCGCCGCAGAAGGCACCCAAACCCTGAGATTGATCGGGGACGTCAACCTCTAATCGTCGTCGCCGAGGCGTTCTTCACGGGTGGATTGTCGCAGCGCCGCTTTTGCGTGCTCGATGACTCGGCGTACATCTATCGGGTCATCGACATTAGGGAGCGTGATCACGCCGACGCCGGTGCCGCGCAGGACCAGGCTGCCGTAGCCGAATAACCGGCCCCAGACGGATTGCTTCAATGTGATCTCTTCAATCTTGTTGAGCGAGACCTCTTGCGTCGCGCGGGAGATGAGACCTGTCTTGTAAACGAAGCGATAGGTCGTGACGACAATCTCGGTCGTCCACAATGTGATGAGATGGTTGAGCAGGATGAGCAGTCCGGTCACGAAACCGGCGCCCACGAACCACCAGCCGATGAGCAGTTCGTCAAACGGCACCTGCGGACCGAAGGTTCCGAAATTCAACAGCGTGTACATGACGACCGGCGCGGAGCCGAGCGCGAACCACAGCACCGGGAAGAAGCTGAAAGTCCAGTTGAAATGGACCCGGTAGACGATTTCCTCGCCCGGAGCCAAAGTCTTTTCGACGTAACCGGCCATCTGATGAACTAACCCCGCTTCGCCATTGGCGCCCCGCCGCCCGGCTGATCCCTTACTATATAGAGACCTTGGCCGAACAGGAAAGCCGCTCCCGGCGTTGAATCCGCGAAAGACGCGCGATATGACCCGCGGCTGTTTCATTGAAGACGCAATCTGCAACCGGAAAGAGCGCCCGGCGGGCGAAAAATATGGCCAAACATCAATATATCTATTTCATGCAGGGCCTGACCAAAGCCTATACGGGCGGCAAAAAGGTCTTGGAAAACATATATTTGCAGTTTTATCCTGACGCCAAAATCGGGGTCGTCGGAGTCAACGGATCGGGAAAATCGACGCTTTTGAAGATCATGGCGGGTCTCGACAAGGAATTTTCCGGCGACGCCTATCCGGCCGATGGCGCAACCGTCGGCTTCCTCCAGCAGGAGCCTCAGCTCGATAGCTCCAAGACCGTATTCGAGAACGTGCTTGAGGGGCTCGGCTCGATCAAAGCCAAAATCGACGATTTCAACGCGGTCTCGGCCCAGATGGCCGACGATTACACCGACGAACTGATGGAGAAAATGTCGAAGCTCCAGGAGGAGATCGACGCCGCCGACGGATGGGACATCGACAGCAAGATCGAGATGGCGATGGAAGCGCTGCGCTGCCCGCCCGGCGACTGGAAGGTCGACAATCTCTCCGGCGGAGAAAAACGGCGTGTCGCCCTTGCACGGTTGTTGCTTTCCAAACCGGATCTGCTTCTCCTCGACGAGCCTACAAACCATCTCGATGCGGAAAGCGTCGCGTGGCTCGAAAAGCACCTGCGTGAGTATCCGGGCGCCGTCATCATCGTCACCCACGACCGCTACTTCCTCGACAATGTCACGGGCTGGGTTCTTGAGCTCGATCGCGGGCGCGGCATCCCGCATGAAGGCAATTATTCCTCATGGCTCGAAGCGAAGAGACAACGCCTCGCCCAGGAAGATCGCGAAGAACAAAACCGCAAGATGACGCTCGACCGCGAAGCCGAATGGATCAGCCAGAGCCCGAAGGCCCGGCAGGCGAAATCGAAAGCGCGCATCAATTCCTATGAGGAATTATTGTCGCGCGCCGGGAAGGAAGAAATCAATTTCGCGCAGATCCAGATCCCGCCGGGACCGCGCCTTGGCGGCGTCGTCATCGAGGCGGAAAATCTCAAGAAAGCCTTTGGCGACAAGCTTCTTATTGACGGGCTCTCCTTCAAACTGCCGCCCGGCGGCATTGTTGGCGTTATCGGCCCGAACGGCGCCGGCAAGACGACCTTATTCCGCATGCTGACCGGCAAAGAGCAGCCCGACGACGGCGGCCTCCGGATCGGCGAGACGGTCAAAATGGGCTATGTCGACCAGAGCCGCGACGATCTTTCGCCGAATAAAAATGTCTGGGAGGAAATCTCCGGCGGGCTCGATGTCGTCAAGCTCGGCAATCGCGAAATGTCATCGCGGGCCTATGTCGGCTGGTTCAATTTCAAGGGCGGCGATCAACAGAAAAAAGTCGGCAATCTCTCAGGCGGCGAGCGAAACCGCGTTCAGCTCGCGAAAATGCTGACGGAAGGCGCCAATCTGTTGTTGCTGGACGAGCCGACCAACGATCTCGACGTCGATACGTTACGCGAACTTGAGCGCGCGCTCGAAGATTTTGCCGGCTGCGCCGTCATCATCAGCCACGACCGCTGGTTCCTCGACCGCATCGCAACGCATATTCTCGCCTTCGAAGGCGACAGCCACGTCGAATGGTTCGAGGGAAATTTCGCCGCTTATACCGAGGACAAGAAACGCCGCCTCGGCGCCGACGCGGACATTCCGCACCGGATCAAATACAAGCCGCTGACGAGGTAGATCGTTGGACGCGCTGTCGGCATTCGGACTGGCCGCCGTCACGCTGATGCTGATTTCGTATGCGCTGGAAGATCGCGCGCGTGCGTGGACGTTGGTCTTCGCCGGCGCCTGCGCTCTAGGGTCGCTCTACGGGTTTTTGCAAGGCGCGTGGCCGTTCGGGATCGTAGAGACGATCTGGTCCGGCGTCGCTTTCAGGAAATGGCTGAAGCGGCGAGGCTGAGGGAATTATCTTACCGGGGCAAAAAAATCAGGGGCCTTTCGGCCCCTGATTCTTGCTCCATCCAGATTTCAGCGCGGATCAGGGTTGCGCTGCTTGAACGGCGGCATAGGCGTTGACCATGCCGGCGCCGAAGATCACCTGCGGGCCGATCGGCTGCGCGGTGCTAGTGAGGATATCGCGAACCTCAAGTTCAGTGAGGTTCGGATTGGCCGAGCGGACGAGAGCCGCGACGCCGGCGACCGTCGGACCCGAGAATGAGGTGCCGCTGATCAGCCAGTATTCAACCGTGTTCCGGCGAATGCCGAGAGTTGCTGTTGTTGGGCCTCCAGCGACATCGGCTGCGAGGGCGGCGCCGTCAGCTTGAGAAATCGAGACTGACGGACCGGATGGGAAATAGACGCCCAGCGTGCCGAAGAAATTGCCGACTGCGTTGTTGGAAACGATGGTCGCGACCGCGCCCGCCGCTTCGGCATTCTGCACCTTGATGGCAAATGAGCAGGAGCCCCGTTGCATCAGAGCGATTTTGCCGGTGAGCGAGTTCGCCGCCAGCGGAGTGCAGGCGAGGCCCGCATTCGCGACCGCCGTATTCGCGACGGTCGTGAGAGGCGAGTTCGTCATCTCATTCGCCACGAAGCTGACCGCGTTTGGCGTCAGCTCATCGACGAACCCTTCAGTCACGCAACCTGTACACGTTGCGGTCGGGTTGTTGACGCCCGGACCCGTAATATCGACCCAGCCGCCCGTATTCGTGAACGACGCCGCTGTGTCATTCGGATTGGTGGCGCCGACCGCAAGCACCTGTCCATATCCCGACGGGAAGTGGATCTTTTGGCTTGCGTCATTGCCGGCCGAAGCGACGAGGACGATGTCAGCTTGCGCAGCCGCCTGAATGGCTGACGCTTCAAAGTTTTTGCCGGAGCCGCCGCCAAAGCTCATATTGATGACGTCAACGCCATCAGCCGTCGCTTGCGCAATACCGCCGATGATCGCTGAAAGCGGGCAAGTGCCATCGCAGACGCGATAGGGGCGGATTTTTGCGTTCGGCGCATTGCCGACGAGACCGACGCCATTCGCCGCAGAGGCGATAACGCTGGCGACGCTGGTTCCATGGCCGTTGAACGTGTCATCGGCCGCGCAATCGTCGAGGGTGAGGAAGTCGCGAACGACCCCGGAGCCGCAATCATAGACGATATTCACCTGGAGGTCGGGATGATCATAATCGATGCCCGTGTCGAGGACGCCGACAGTGACCCCTTCGCCGGTAATCGCGCCTGGCGCGAGGACGGGCGAGGCTATGCCGTTATCCGCAACGCCGTTGTTTGGCGCGATGCTCCAGACGGCATCCGACTGAGCGCGGTCACGATCCCATCCGACAAACTCTGCGAACCCGCCCGGCCCGGGAAATCCTGCGGGGATCGCCGACGGAGTTGCGTACTCCGGAATGGCGCCGTCTTCGTACGGCGTGCTCTCTTCAGTGAGCGTCGTGGTTGTCGGGGGAGAGCTTGATGATGGCGCAATCGACGAGGAAGTGCTTACGCTTTTGACGGTTGGGGCGCTTTGAACCGAGGCCGCAGGCGCACTTTCAGTCTCAGACTGGAGTAGTCTCAATTGCCGCGACGAGACGGTGTCTTCCCTCACATAATTTTGACGATCCGTGCGATCACTCATCGTCAGAAAGATGTCGCTTTCAATTGTTTTGGTCAGACCGCTCTGCCGGAGCGTTTTGGCCCCCGCGTCGGTGAGATCGACCGCCACGCCGTTGAACAGCGATGAATAGTCATAAACGATGCGGCCGCCTTGAGCCGCGACGAGATTGGAGATCGCTTGCTTGTTGCCGGGATTATATTCGACAAGAAAACGCGACTGACCGGCCGCGACCGGCGGTCCGACGGTTTTCTTTGGCGCCGCGAGCACTGGCGTCGCCGCCATGGCGATGACGCCAATTGCAAGCGCGAGTTTGGAAGCGCGCCTGAATTCCTGTTTCAATTTTTTCATGCTGAGCCCTTCTCTTTCTTTGCGGGTATCCAGACCGAGTCCTTTGACGATGTATCCCCCAACCCAAATTCGAAGGCGGCAACAGGTACTTCGCGCACATGGTCCATCATTGAGACTAGACAAGAAGTTGCGCAGGCTCAAGGCTCTGGTTTGGCGGGTCGTATCGCAAATTTCCCTATAGGGTTGTGCAGTTATTTTTCACGGGCGCTGCAGCGTGAAAATCAACGCTTGATTGACGGCGCGGAACAAACCACTGAAACTTCACGGTGTAATTAAGGAAACAAATCCATGCGCCTCGCCGTCTCGATATTGTTCGCAGTTGCAGCATCGCCCGCAACCGCCGCACCAATCTACATTACCGCCTCAGCGATGATTGATCCCACGACAGGGAAGTCTGTCGGGCATCCCGCGATTGTCATTGATGACGGTAAGATCATTGCCGTCGGTTCCGCGTTGACGATGAAACCGCCGGCCGGGGCTGAAATAATCGATCTCGGCGAGAAGATGATCTTACCCGGCCTCATCGACATGCACACGCATCTGATCGGCGACGCCGCGCTCGGCGGCTATAACGGCATCGGGGAAACGCGTGAAGCGGCGGCGATCTGGGGTGTTGTGAACGCCAAGAAAACGCTGGACGCTGGGTTCACGACGGTGCGCAATGTCGGCGCAGGCGATTTCGCCGATGTTGCTCTGCGCGATGCGATCAATTCAGGCCTCGTTACTGGCCCGCGGATGTTTGTGTCCGGCCCGTCGATCAGCATCATCGGCGGACATTGTGCAGACAACAATCTCCTGCCGAACGACTTTCACATGCTGGGGGAGGGCGTCGCATCGGGTCCATGGGAGATGCGCGCCAAGGTTCGCACGAACATCAAATACGGCGCCGATCTTATCAAGACCTGTTCGACCGGCGGCGTCTTTTCCAAAGGCACGATTCCCGGCGCTGAACAGAACACTATCGAGGAAATATCGGCGATCGTCGCCGAAGCGCATCAGCGCGGCCTCAAAGTCGCGAGCCACGCACATGGAACGGCCGGCATCAAAAACGCCATCAAGGCCGGCGTGGATACGATCGAACACGCGAGCTATCTCGACAAGGAAGCGATCAACATGGCGAAATCGAAAGGGGTCTATCTCGCCATGGACATCTACAATACCGAATACACGCAAACTGAAGGACGCGCCAACGGCGTCCTCGAAGAGTCTCTCCGTAAGGACGCTGAAATCGCTGAGATCCAGCGCGAGAGTTTCCGTGAGGCGGTGAAAGCCGGCGCTAAAGTTATCTACGGCACCGACAGCGGCGTCTATCCGCATGGAGACAACGCCAAACAGTTCGCCTGGATGGTGAAATACGGCATGACGCCGGCGCAGGCGATCCGCTCCGCGACGAGCCTTGCGGCTGAAGCGCTCGGCAAGGAAAAGTCGCTCGGGCAGATAAAGCCGGGTTACGCCGCCGACATCATCGCGGTTGACGGCGACCCGCTCTCCGACGTCACCGTGCTTGAAAAAGTCGGGTTCGTGATGAAGGACGGCGTCGTCTACAAGAGCGAATAGAACGCGGACCCAAAAAGGCAAGCAAATGGCGGAACACGCGGCTTTCACGAATGACGCAGTGATATTCGGAATTCTCGCGGCCATGCTCGGCGCGGTGTTCTGGACTTCAGCGTCCGCCCATCCGGCGTGGCGGCGGTTCTACTCGATTTTCCCGCCTTTGCTGCTTTGTTATTTTCTTCCGTCCCTGCTGAACGCTTTCGGTCTGATCGACCCGGAGGCGTCGCAGCTTTATTTTGTCGCCTCGCGCTATTTGTTGCCGGCGGCGCTCGTCATTCTGACGATGGCGGCGGACATTCCTTCAGTAATGCGACTTGGCCCAAAAGCGATCGTGATGTTCCTCACCGGAACCGTCGGCGTCATTATCGGCGGTCCGCTGGCGCTGCTGGCGGCTAGCGCGGTTGCGCCAGATCTTGTCGGAGTGACGGGGCCCGATGCGGTGTGGCGCGGCATGTCAACTGTCGCCGGTAGCTGGATTGGCGGCGCGGCAAACCAGACGGCGATGCGCGAGATTTTTGAGGTCGGCCCCGAGACTTTCTCAATTTGGGTCGCCGTCGATATCATCGTCGCCAATATCTGGATGGCGATTTTACTTGCTATGGCCGCCAACCAATCCGCCGTCGATCGCTGGCTTAAAGCCGATGTTTCCGCTCTTGAAGAGGTGAAAGCGAGAGCGGAAGCCTACGAGACGCAGACCGCGCGTATCCCGCAATTAAAGGACCTCATTTTCATCTTCGCCATCGGCTTTGGCGCTGTCGGACTGTCGCATTTCGGCGCGGACATACTCGCGCCCTTCTTTGAAAAAAACTTTCCGGAAGCCGATCAACTCAGCATTCACTCAAAGTTCTTCTGGCTGGTGGTGATAGCGACGACGCTAGGCGTCGGACTTTCCTTCACTAAAGTGCGAACGCTGCAGGGGGCGGGTGCGATGAAGGTTGGTTCGGTGTTCGTCTACATCCTCGTTGCGACGGTTGGAATGCAGATGGATATCAAAGCGATCGCGCATACGCCGGCGTTTTTCCTGATCGGCGGCTTGTGGATTTCAATTCATGCAGCGCTGTTGATTGTCGTTGCGCGTCTCATTCGCGCGCCTGCTTTCTTTCTGGCGGTCGGCAGTCAGGCCAATATCGGCGGCGCAGCCTCAGCCCCGGTCGTCGCGGCGGCGTTTCATCCAAGCCTTGCGCCTGTCGGCGTGCTGCTCGCCGTGCTGGGCTACATCCTTGGCACATTCGGCGCCTGGGTCAGCGGCCAGGCGATGAGGCTGATCGTTGGACAATAAGGATCGCAGCCGGAAAGGCGTTCGCTCTCTTTTCTTGCTAGCCGGCGCCAGCGCTGCACTTTTCATGTTCGCGGCGACGGCGGGCGCAGTTTTTTCCGGCTCAACGCAGGCGTTCGATCAAAGCGTTCTCTTGGCGTTGCGGCTCCCAGACAATCCCTATCAGCCTGTTGGCCCCGATTGGCTTCTACCCGCTGCAAAGGAGGTGACGGCCCTCGGCGGGACGATGTTGTTGACGCTGTTTACGCTGCTGCTCGCCGGATATTTCGCCGTGAAGCGCCAAGCGGCGACTATCGGCCTTCTGCTTGCAGCAGTCATCGGTGAAACCATCCTCTCCAGCTTGCTGAAAGATCTCTTCGACCGGCCGCGGCCGCACATCGTGCCGCACCTGATTGAAGCCTCGAGCAATTCCTTCCCGAGCGGTCACGCGACCAGCGCGGCCGCAATTTATCTGACGATCGCGGCGTTGATTGCGCGCGAAACTAAAGAACGGGCAGTGCGGAATTACGTTTATTTCAGCGCCGTGACGCTGGCCATTCTGGTAGGCGCCAGCCGCGTTTATCTCGGCGTCCACTATCCGACCGACGTGATCGGCGGGCTCAGCATCGGCGCTTTCTGGGCGGCGATCGTTCTGATCGCCGCCCGAAGGCTTGAAAAGCGTTAGGCCTTTTTGCCGTTGGCTTTGCCGAGCTTCGAGTTCCAATAGCCGAACAGGAAGTACAGCACGATGCCGCCGATGAGGTAATTGACGAAGAAACCGCGCGTGTGCGGGTTTGTCATCAGAGACATCAACAGGATAAAGCACATCACAGTGCCGATGATGGGCGTGAACGGACCGAGCGGCGCCTTGAACGGCCGCTTCAGGTTCGGATGCGCGAAGCGCAGATACAAAACCGTGATGCAAACGATCATGAATGCCGCAAGCGTTCCGACATTGGTGAGGTCTGCGAGCGCATCAAGCGACATGAACGCCGCGCCGGAGCCTGCGAGCAGGCCGACGATCAAGGTATTGATCCACGGCGTCTTGAACGTTTTGTGCACGGCGCCGAAGAAATTCGGCAACAGGCCGTCGCGCGCCATCGAATAGAAAATGCGCGTCTGACCGTAGCACAAAACCAACATGACGGATGAAAGACCGGCGATTGCGCCGATCTTGATCAGCTTGGCGAACCAGGGAAGCCCGATCTCGTTGACCGCGAGCGCGATCGGCGCCGGGTCGTCCAGCATCGCGTAGGGGACGATGCCGACCAGCACGCCGGAGGTGAGTATGTAGAGAATTGTGCAGACAACGAGCGAGCCGATAATGCCGATTGGCATGTCGCGCGCCGGGTTCTTCGATTCAGCGCCCGCCGTCGAAACCGCTTCAAAGCCGATATAGGCGAAGAAGATCACTGCGGCGCCGTGAATGACGCCGCCGATGCCGTAGCGGTGGGTGTTATCGCCGGTAAAGATATCGACAAACGCCTGTTTGAGCTGCTCCCCAAATCCAGGGACTTCGCCCGTCGACGGCAGGACCGTTCCGTCCGGCGCGAGAGTGATCTGAGGCGGGATCAGCGGCGACCAGTTATCAAAATTCACGTAGCCGATGCCGATCGCAATAAAGGCGATAACGACGCCGACTTTGATGAAGACGATGACATTGTTGACGCTCGCCGATTCGTTGATGCCTACGACCAGCAGCGTGGTCACTGCAAGAATGCCGATCAGCGCCGGCAGGTTAAAACTCGCGAGGACCTCCGTCCCCCCGATAGGCAGGACGCCATCGACGAAAGCGGTCTTGGCGACAAAGGCGCCATCGACCATGGCGCCGACCACGGAGCCTGGCGCAGCGGTAAATTGTGGCGGGACAATCAACCCAAGGTCATGCAGGAAACTTACAACATAGCCGGACCAGCCCACCGCGACGGTCGATGCGGCCAAGCCGTATTCAAGGACCAAAAGCAGGCCCATCACCCAGGCGGCGAATTCTCCCATCGACGCATAAGAGTAGGAGTAAGCCGACCCGGAAACCGGCAGCACCGACGCAAGCTCCGCGTAGCAGAGCGCGACAAAGGCGCAGAGCGTTCCGGTGATGATAAACGAAATCATGATGCCGGGGCCCGCGTATTCCGCTGCGGCGCGGCCCGTCAGCACGAAAATGCCGGTTCCGATGATGCAACCGATGCCGAGGAGAATAAGGTTCCAGGCGCCGAGCGTGCGCTTCAGTTCGCCGCCCTCGAACTCCTGCTGCATCTGCTCGATTGATTTTCGCCGGATGAATCCGCTGGCGAAGGCCGGGCGCGTTTCCACTTTCGGCGCCGATGTCTCTTTAGTCATTCATTTCCCTCCCGCTGGTCGCGGTCACTGTGAACTTCTGTTTGGCGCAAAAATCGTCGATCCGCCCCGGTGCCGATTATCGCGCCGCTGAAACGGACCGAACACCCTCCCGCCCGCTACAAGCGGGGCACAGTGCCCCGATTTCCTGATTTTGCAAGGGCTTGCGCTTTTTTCGGGCTCGATTGTCTAATACCCTTGGACCGCTCCTCAGAGCGGGATTGGCGACGGAATTATCTACCGCACTGCAGCATAAGGGGCTTGGTATGCTTGGGTTCCGTAAGTTGAGCGTGGTTCTCACGATGATCGGCATGCTCGCGCCAGCAAGCGCGGCAGAGCCAGATGTCCGGACCATGGACGACGGCGCCTCATCGCCTACGGCGCAGATCAGTGATGCGGCGTTCCTCACCGGCCACTGGATCGGGCAGGGCTTAGGCGCCTGCGTAGAAGAAATCATGGCGCCAGCGGCTGGCGGACAGATCATGGGCATGTTCAGGCAGATGAAGCCGGAAGGCGGCCTGCGGTTTTATGAGTTCTACACGATCGCAGAAGAAAGCGGCTCGCTGATCCTCAAAATCAAGCATTTCAATCCCGATCTCACAGGCTGGGAAGAAAAAGACGACACCGTCAATTTTGCGCTCGTCGCGATTGAGGGAACAACCGCCTATTTCGACGGCCTCACCTTTTCGCGACAGGGAAAAAAAGGATTTGCCTCAGCTGTAATGATCGAAGGGCAGGGGATTGCGTCGTTCGAAATGAGGAAGGCGAGAGCGGGGGAGAGTTGCGGCGCCTGATATTCACGCTTGACTGTACTGGTCTCGCTGCCGATTATTTAAGAATTGAAATCATAAGGGGGGAGATGAATGCGACTGCTACCCATTGCGTTTTTTTCTATATTAGCGACCGCTTGCACAACCGTCACGTCACCAACGGATCAAGCGAGTGGTGCGGACAATTCCGGTCGTTGCGTCACTTATGAAATTTATGAGGATAAAGCTGATGAGTGGCGGTGGCGAAAAATTTCGGGCGGAAAAATTACATCAACTCCGGGTCAGCCCTATTCCACAAAATCAAATGCGATGAGGGCGGCGACGACTGACAGCACTTCCGACTGCGACACATTCGAGTACGTCACTAAGTAAGTTGCTCGCGGAAGCTTCTGTCGGCGCCGTTTACATCGCCTAGTGCAGGTAGCTGTCATTCCGGGGTCGGCGAAGCCGGAACCCGGAATCCACGGTGCGGCAGGAAAAAACTCAACAATGGACTCCGGGTTCGCGGGCTGCGCCCGCGCCCCGGAGTGACAGGCATGGTGTTCCCGCGCAACAAGGGGACATTTCTCCGAGATTTCCACACCGGGGGTTTTTTGCCGCCTTTGACAGTGGAGTTCGGAGCGATGCGACGGGAGGGTTTCTGCTTTATCTTCACCAGCGCTGAACCCTCCCTTTCGCGCTATGACGTCATCGCTTCGCGATGCCGTGCGCGAAAGCCCTCCCTTTTCAAGGGAGGGAGAAGGAAGAGGGAAGCGCTGCTCGGATTCCCTCCCTTGAAAAGGGAGGGATAGGGAGGGTTTCTTCTCCGGCTCGACAGCGAAACTTTGCGATCGCGCCGCTCTATCCCCGCACGTCGCTTTTGCGCCTCACTTCGGCTGCATTATGAAATAGTATTGCGCTCGCCATGAGCCTTCAACGCCTCCGCGCCCAGATTTCTGCGCCGATCCGCAATCGGCTCGACAGCGCCGCGATGTCGTTTCTGGAGGGCGATGGCGTTCAACGCGTGGATTTTTCGTCGCCGCCGGGTGAGCCGGCGCTGGCGCCGCCAGACGGGGTTTCGTGGCGCATTTTCAAAAACCCCGTGGCGCTGTTCATCGGCGGCGTCGCCGCCGTCATTCTTGAATTCGCCGAGCCGCGCATCAGGAGCGGCGTTTGGGAGCACACGACGTTCAGGACCGATCCCGTCGCGCGGCTCCGGCGCACCGGCCTTGCGGCGATGGTCACTGTGTATGGCGCGCGCAGCGTCTCTGAAAAAATGATCGCGCGCGTGCGGGCGATGCATGACAGGATCGAGGGAGTAACCCCGTCGGGCATTTCCTACCGCGCCAATGATCCCGTTCT
>ERZ1292633.1885-Hain-H41-02um-R1-1885-length-22028-cov-6_pt1 | contig 22028 bp, 16 predicted proteins | sample MGYA00564406_ERZ1292633 | MGnify/ENA primary metagenome ERZ1292633 (study PRJEB36523, sample SAMEA6512639) | groundwater metagenome | collected 2019-01-08 | study: AquaDiva: Metagenomics assemblies of 32 groundwater samples
AAAGTGCGGTCGGCAATGCGGAAGTTCGAACCAATCTTTTTGAGAAAATCCCGAGCATCGTGGTCGGACTGTGGATCAACCTCCCACGGGGAACCCGCAGTCAATTATCCACTGTCTGTACTGGATAAAACCCCTATTTTAGTTTAATATGTATACATAAAGTCATTAAACATTATGACTTGCCTGTTATGAAACAAACTATACTCTCCGCTAAACAAAGCGAATTGTTGGAAAACCTGATTGGCAAATTTGGCCTGATCGTCACCTCTGACCAGATTATTGAAGTTGCCAAAAGCAATTGGGACTACAAACAGGCCAAAAACCTGATCACTAAACTAACTAAAGACGGTTGGCTCATTCGCATTAAGCGTGGCCTTTACGCGATTTCCGAATTAACCGGCCGCGGCTTTCTATCTCTTTCGCCCTATCTTGTTGCCAATCTGTTGGTCAAAAATTCTTATGTTTCGTTTGAATCCGCTTTACAGTATCACAACATGTTTGACCAACTAATGAATAAAACCATTTCCGTCAGTTTGAAAATGTACAAAGCCGTGAAATTAAACAACATGGAATATAACTTTATAAAAACCAAAGAGAGCCTATACTTTGGGTTTGAAGAAGCGCAAGTGGAAAACAAAGCGGCACGGATTGCGACGGCCGAAAAAGCACTGATTGACATGGTGAATTTTCGCAAAAGCAAATTGACGATTGATGTCGTGATTGAAAAAATAATAAACCATAAACAGGATTTGGATTTTAATCGGCTCACTGAATATCTCTCCAAATTATCCGGCACGACCATAAAAATATTTGGCCTTATTTTTGATTTTCTCAATCTTGATTCCAGTAGGTTATACGAACTCGTAAAACACAAACACGGCACCAATTGGATGCTCGCCGGCGACAAAAAATTCAACGCCAAATGGCGGCTCTATTACGATGAATATTTTGATCAGTACAACCAAAAAACTTCCTAGTATTTTCGTCTATGATTACCCGCCAACAACTGGAAATTATTAATCGTAAAACTCTAAAATATCCTCTGCACATTGCCGAAAAGGACTATTTTCTCACCCTAGTTTTGCAAATAATCACGGAGTCCGCTCTCAAAGATACTCTCATCTTCAAAGGCGGAACCGCTCTTCATCATACCTATCTGGATCAATATCGGTTTTCCGAGGATTTGGATTTTTCGGCCAATCAAAAATCGGTGAGCTTGGAAGAAGTGCAAAACATCTTTGCCGGCATTGACTATTTGAGCATTAAAAAAGATTACCTTTCGGGGGCAACTGTGAAAATTGAACGCCTGCAATACACCGGTCCGTTGATTCAGTCAAATTCCTTGAAAGTGGAAATAGACTTCTTGCAAAATGTATTGCTTCCTCCGCAAACCATAAAATACAATAATGTCTGGGGAGTGGATTTTGAAGTGAAAGTCATGGACATTAAAGAAATCTGCGCCGAAAAAATCCGAGCCATGAGTGACCGCGCCCGTTATCGCGACTTTTATGATCTATTCCTGATTTTAGAAAAGTATCAGTTGGATTTGGAGGAAATTGTGAACCTCATCAAGCAAAAGGAAATAAGAAAACCATTGACCAAGGCCGGTATCAAAAATAACTGGCTGGTGATTGGCACGCAAAAAGAATTAGAGATGAATCAGATATATTATTCCCGAAAAATTGAGGACGAAGCGATCAAGGCTATGATTGAAAAGTTGCCGTTTACCGGGATTGAAAAATAAGCAAGGAGAGATGGCCGAGTGGTTTATGGCAGCAGTTTACTAAACTGCCGGGGTTGAAAGACCCTCTAGGGTTCGAATCCCTATCTCTCCGCCAATTTTAGTTTGACTGCCCTTAATTAAGAATATATAATGGAATGGTGATATTTTCACCCTTCCATTATACAAAGTATAAGTGTTCCCTTAAGCATATTGATATGGGCACTAAAATTAACCATGAAAAAACTAACTTGGAAAAATTATTTTGATATCGTGATCCTTCCGCCTGAGGAGGTTTCTGAATACGCTATCGGATTGAGCAAAAAACTTGGAAGGTTTGAGACTAAGTGGGCGCTTGGTAAAAGGTCATTTATCCCTCACATTTCCCTTTATCATATAGCCGTGATGCCAAAAAATTATGCCACCTTTATCGCTGAAATTGAGCGAACTGTTGAAAATTTTTCCTCGGGATATTTACGAACTACGGTTATCGAACCAAACCTCCTCATGTTTGATAAACCTAAATGGATTAAAGAATTATATCTAAATATCATAAAGAACACCTTGAAATATTATGATTGGGACTATGGAACCGATGCTCATTGGCCGTTAAATCACTTTCCTAAAAAAATGCGGAAAAACGGTAAACGATTTATGGAGAAATATGGAACGCCGATGGTAGGAACAAACTTTCGTCCACATATTACGCTTACGGATTTTATTACGCAACCACCAGGCCTGAAGACCAATAATGCAAAAAGTTTTAAATTCCGACCGAGATTCATCTATGTGTGCGAATTAGGCCCATCACATTCCTGCCAGCGGATAGTAACGAAAATTCCTTTTGGCAAAAAATAGCGAATTGTTTAGTCAAGAAAATCAAATTATTCATTCTGTTTATTCTTAATCTAAATTTTATGGCCAAAGAAGCCCACCGCAAAAAGGACATCAAGAAGAAGCCGAAAAATAAGTAGGTTATGCAGATAAAAAACGCGGTATTTATCAAGGGAGTGGTTGGTACCGACCGTATTTTTGAGGATGGAACGCCACAGTGCGTAATTCTCGGACGCTCCAATGTCGGCAAGTCCAGCGTCATCAATTCTCTTACCAATCAAAAGAAATTGGCGAGGGTTAGTTCATTTAAGGGAAGCACCCAGGAAATAAATATTTTTTTGATAAACAAGGCTTTTTATTTGGTGGATTTGCCCGGATACGGATTCGCGAATGTTTCCAAAGAAATGCGCCTGCAAATTCAAAAAATGATGAATTGGTACTTATATAAATCCGGCTACAATTTTCACAAATTGATTCTCGTCATTGACGCCGATATCGGACCCACCAAGGATGATATGGAGGTGCTGGCGAACCTGAAGGACAAAACTAAAAACATTATTATTGTCGCCAACAAGATAGACAAAATAAAGAAGACGGCCTACGAGGATCGTCTAAAAAATCTGAGGGAATCATTCAGCCAATACAAGGTAATCCCATATTCGGCCTCAAAAAAGACCGGAGTGATCGAACTGACGGCCGAATTATTGAAATAATGTGTCACACTTCGTCTATATTCTCAAATGCGCCGACAAAACACTTTACACCGGTTCATGTCTTGATCCGGTCGCTCGCATTTACGAGCATAATCATACCAGTCGGGGCGCCAAATATACGCGCGGTAGAAGACCGGTGAAATTGGTTTACTTGGAGGAGTGTGCTACAATGTCCGTGGCGAGGAGCAAGGAAGCCAAGTACAAAAAACTTGCTCGCGATGAAAAAATCAAATTGATTTCCGGATATCATGAACTCCCCTGCAAGCCTGCTAAAAACTAAATTCGGTTACGAATCATTCCGATTCAACCAGGAGGAAATAATCAATACCATCATGCGAAAGCGCGATGTTTTTGTTTTGATGCCAACCGGTGGCGGTAAATCGCTTTGTTATCAAATACCGGCGTTATTGCTGGACGGCCTGACGGTGGTGATTTCCCCGCTAATCGCTCTCATGAAGGATCAAGTTGACGCTCTCCGCCTTAATGGAATCAAGGCCGCTTTTCTTAATTCCAGTATGGACGGCGCCGAGGTAAACGCCCTCTACAAACAGCTTGAAAACAATGAAATCAAATTGCTTTATGTATCGCCGGAGCGGCTGATTGGAAATAACGGCCGATTTATTGTCTATCTGCGCGATTTGAATATCTCTCTGTTCGCGATTGACGAGGCGCACTGCATTTCTCATTGGGGACACGATTTTCGACCGGAATATCGCGAGCTTTACACTTTGAAAAATCATTTTCCCGATGTGCCAACCATTGCTCTGACCGCCACCGCCGACGAATTGACGCGCGTCGATATTCTGCAAAAACTGAAACTGAAAAATCCCGGCGTGTTTGTCTCTAGTTTTAATCGCCCCAATATCCGCTACACGATTTTGTCCAAAAGAAAAATGTTTGAGCAAATAATCGGCTACTTGCGCGCGCATCGCGGCGATTCCGGAATTATTTATGTCCTGTCCCGCGGCTCGGCCGAAAAACTGGCTGATAAACTTACCGCGCAAGGCTTCGCGGCCAAGCCTTATCATGCCGGATTGACGAACGAAAAAAGAAATAAACATCAGGAATCGTTCGTGAGAGATCAATGCCGAATAATGGTCGCCACCATCGCTTTCGGCATGGGAATAAACAAATCCAACGTGCGCTTCGTGATTCACGCCGATCTGCCGAAAAATATAGAAAGTTATTACCAGGAAACCGGCCGCGCCGGACGAGACGGCCTGCCGAGCGACGCGATTTTGTACTTCAGCGGGGGCGATGTGATCAAGCTGAAAAAATTCGCTCTGGTGGAGGATAATCCCGGGCAAACGCGCGTGATGCTGAACAAGCTTTCGCAAATGGCCGCGCTAGCCGAAACGAATTCCTGTCGTCGGCGCTCAATCCTCAATTATTTTGGCGAAGAATCGCCGGACGAGTGCGCGAATTGCGATATCTGCCTTACAACCAAGGAAAAATTTGACGCGACCGTCATCGCCCAAAAAGCGCTGTCGGCCGTGGCCAGGTTGGATAGCCGCTACGGACTTACTTATCTGGTTGATTTTCTGCGCGGCTCGAAGTCGGAAAAGATCCATGCCGAGCATCGTTCGCTCAAAACCTATGGCGTTGGCGCGGACATCTCCAAGGATCACTGGTTTCGTTATTTCAAAGATCTGATTTCCTTGAATTATTTGAAGCAAGCCGGCAGTGAATATCCGATTATCATGCTTACCGAGAAAAGCAGACCAGTGCTGGCCGGAACGGAAAAGATTTTTTTGGTAAAAAACGCGACGAAAATTGAAGCCGCCATGAATGATGTTTCGTACGAAGAGATGCTCTTTAATCGCCTGCGAACAACCCGAAGCGCTCTCGCGCGCGAAGAAAATGTTCCCGCCTATCTGATATTTTCCGACGCGACGCTTCTTGAATTGGCGAGTTATTTACCACTTACGATTGAAGATTTGAGTAAAATATCCGGATTCGGCGAAATCAAGCTGGCAAAATACGGACGCAAATTTCTCGAAGTGATCACCGACTACTGCGAAAAATACAAACTTTCGACGCGCATTGGCGAAAAGGCGCCCAAAATCCGGCGCTGAATTCGGTCGCTGAACTTGGTTCTGTTATCCGCCCAATTTTCCTGATACAATACCGCATCATCAAAAACAAACCGATGGCTATGCCGAAAATCACGATTGGATACATCACAAACACCCGTCTGCCGGCCTTTCAAGACGAGGCCTTTCAGAGAGTCGCGCGCCAACTCGGCATAAAACTTCTAATCATCAACTCGGCGAAGCAAGCCGGGATTAAGGCCATCGAAAAAAAAGCTTCACGTTGCGCCCTGGTCTACAACAGTCAAGTAGACCTGAACAGTCTGGAGATCGCGAAGCAATTGGAATTCATGGGGCATCAAGTGGTGGAAACCACTCGATCTTACTACTATACCGAGGATAAATGGTTTCTATACCTGATGTGCCTTAAAAATAAAATTCCGACTCCCAAGACAATTTTGCTTTCCTCGGATCTGGTTAGCGCGCGCGACCAGATAAAAAAATTCAAACAATTTCCGGTAATTCTGAAACGGGTGCAAGGCTTCGGTGGTAATTTCGTGGATCGCGCCGAAACTCCGGATCAGGCGGTGGCGGTAATAAAAAAATTTTGGAAAAAAGGCGAAGATCGGTTTCCGATTATCGCCCAGGAATTCGTGCTTTCCGATTCCTATCGGGTACTGACGATTGGCCGCAAAATTGTCCAGACCGCGCGAAAAAAAAGATTCAATTGGAAAGCCACCGGCGGGGATCGAGCGAAATTTGAAAAATTTGAAATAGACAGGGAGCTGGAAGAACTGATAAAAAAAATAATTAAATTCGTTGACATTGAAATTTGCGGTCTTGATTTCGCCAAGGATCCTGCCGGCCATTGGCTATTGATAGAGGTGAATTCCGGACCGGCCTATGATTTCTTCCGTCGCGAGTATGCCGCCATGATTAGAATCGCCATGATCCATTTGCTTACGCTTGCCAAGAAAAAAAACCTATCTCCGTCGGAACGGGGCGAATAGGATTGAAACGAACGCGAGGTGCGCGACCGAAATGAATATCGCCATGATAAATAATACGGCAATGTAGACTAAATATCGGTTTAGGGCGAGGACATAAGCGGTGATATCCAGACGCAAAATGAGGGCGCAGGCGTTCAGGATGACGAGCACAAGCGCGATCCAGAAAAATCCCCGCCAGAGGTTTTTTTGATCGGCGCGACTTGGCGCCATGTGGATGACAATCGCGAACGCCAAATAGACAAACAACCAAAATCTCCAACTTCGGACATTGGCTAGAGAAAATAAATTGCCGATGGCGCCCACGAATGCCGATAGCATATCCGCCGGATCCTTGAATTCCGCCGCGAACGACGACACAATCGCGCGCGAATCGGGGATGAGGATGTAAAGAAGGAGGATAATCGCGAACGGTCCGGCGATGAGCGGAGCTGCGCCGATAAAAAAATTTCCGATTTTTTGATACAGACTGTTGGGATTGTAGCTGTGATTGACACTGCCCAGATTGCCGGTCTCCTCGTTCGGATGAAATAAATCAATCCGTTCAATTTTGTGGCGGAAGATTTTGGCGGCGAGAGCGTGACTTAATTCATGAATCGGCGTGCCGATCCAGGCCGTCCAAAGAATTCCTTTCCAGCCCACGGAACGGCGATAAACAGTTTGAGTTTTGGTCTGCAAAAAATCCAAAATAAAACTGAACACGAAAAAAATTCCGAACACACCGACAATTTGCAGAGCGACAACTCGAATCAAATCCGATAAAAATGATGACATATTTTGATAATCGGGCCGATCCCGTTTGCTTAAAATGACAATCTCCGTCAGTATATCATTTTAAGCGATTTTTGGAAATAAAAAATCCCCGTTGCGCGGAGATTTTCTTGCGGTTTACTTGGCGGTCTGGACATTGACGAAAGTCGTCATTTTGAGCGCTCCGTCAAATCTCACTCGGCGTTTGCGCTGAAACTTGGCGATGCCGGCGGCGGTGGAAAACAATGTATCATCCTTGCCTTTTTTGACATTTGTTCCGGGATGAATGGCCGTGCCTCTTTGGCGCACCAAAATTGTTCCGGCCTTGACGGGCTGGCCATCGGATATTTTTACACCAAGATATTTCGGTTGAGAATCGCGTCCGAGCCGCGTTGATCCACCGGCTTTTTTATGTGACATAATCGGTTGAAAATTAAAATTTGCTTCCGAGTTTTCCCCCTCCCTACCAGGAAGAGTACTTCACCATTTAATATGGCCATATTATAGCAGAATAATCGCGCTTGTCAAGTCGCTCGCGTTCATCTATAATTAAACGCATGAGAATGCGAATTTATCCTTTGCGGATTTATTCCCGCAATCTGGCAATAATAATTCCCTCAATGCTCGCCCTCGGCGCGAATTTTTTGGCCTGGGTTTGGTTATTTTGGCAGACGCCGCGCGACGACCAGCAACTTTTTCTTCATTACAATGTCTTGTTCGGCGTAGACAAGGTCGGCGGTTATGGCGGGGTATTCGCCATAACCCTGGTCGGTCTCGGAATCCTCGTGTTTAACTACCTCGCCGGCTGGCTGGTCTTTGGAAAAGATAAATATACCGCTTTTATTCTCAATATGGTTGGCTTGATTTGTCAGCTCTTCGTTTTGGCCGGATCGGTTTTGATCGTATTCATGAATGTTTAGTTTTGAACTTTGAAAAATATGGAGCGCGTCCGAAATAGAATTGATTATGAATTGCTGATCTATTTCGCCGGCCTGCTTTGTTTCGGGCTTTTGGCGTTAAGTTCGGCCAGCGTGGCCATCGGCATGCGCAAATTCGGGAGCCCTTATTATTTTCTAAACCATCAACTTATCTATGGGGTCGCGCCCGGGTTGGTGCTTTTTTTTGTTTTCCTGAAAATAGATACGGAACGATTGAAACGTTGGAAAAATTCAATATATTTTCTAACACTGCTATTGCTTACGATGGTGTTCATCCCCGGGGTCGGAGCGAGCTATGGGATGGGGGCGAGAAGCTGGGTCAATCTCTTTGGACTGTCATTCCAGCCCGGTGAAATCGCCAAACTTACTCTGGTGATTTTCTTGGCGGCTTATCTCGCGGAGATTGGAAACAAATTGCTTGACTTCAAAAACGGATTCCTGCCGGCGCTGGGTCTCGGCGCTCTGCCTATACTCCTTGACGCGGCTCAACCCGACACCGGCACCGCGGCCATTTTGTTTGCCATCACTCTCGGATTACTTTTTTTCGCTCGCGCCCGATTGACGCATTTGTCATTGCTACTCGTGGCCGGAGCACTCGGGCTTTTGGTATTGGTGCTGATCGCTCCTTATAGGATGAATCGGCTCACTACATTCCTTCATCCGGAACTGGATCCGCAGGGCAAGGGCTATCAGATAAACCAGGCGTTTATGGCCATCGGCTCCGGCGGTTTTTTCGGTCTTGGTCTTGGTCAATCGCGCCAGAAATTTGAGTATTTGCCGGAGGTGCAAGCGGACAGCATTTATGCTATAATTTCCGAGGAAATGGGTTTCCTGTTCAGCGCGGCGCTAATCATTTTAATTCTGCTCATCGTCCGTCGCTGTCTTCGTCTGGCCAAAAAAAATAACGACCGATTTTCCCAATTACTGATTTGCGGAATCTCCGTCTGGTTTTTCGGCCAGTCAGTGCTGAATATCGGCGCGATTATCGGACTTTTGCCGCTAACCGGCGTGCCATTGCCATTCGTCAGTCATGGCGGAACCGCGCTCATGGTCAACATGGCCGCGGTCGGACTGCTTTTGAATTTGAGCGCGCGCGGCGATTCCTGAATTATCATCGTCAACCGAACTATGAAAATTTTTTTTTCCGGCGGCGGTACCCTCGGACCGGTGACCCCGCTCCTGACAATTTACGACACATTAAAAAGGCAATACCCCGACATTGAGGCCGTCTGGTTCGGAACCAAGAACGGGCCGGAGCGGGAATTGGTGCAAAAAAAGGGAATCGAATTTGCCGTTCTTCCTTCCGGAAAATTAAGACGATATTTTTCATTTTGGAACATCACCGACGCGCCGAAAATTATCTACGCTTTTTTTGCTTCGGCGCGCCGGATCCGAAAATTAAGGCCGGTAATTTGTATATCGGCCGGCGGTTTTGTATCGGTTCCACTTCACTGGGCGGCCCGATTTCTCGGCGTTCCAACCTGGATTCATCAGCAGGATATAGAAGTCGGACTGGCCAATCGTTTGATGTCTTGGCCGGCCAAAATTATCACCGTCTCATTGAGACGACATTTGAATAATTTCAGCGCGAAAAAAACCGTATGGCTTGGCAATCCGGTGCGAAATGATTTAATCATTACAACGAGAGACGAAGGACTGGATTTTTTTCAGCTTGATCGGGAGTTGCCGGTGATCTTCGCGACCGGCGGTGGCACCGGATCGCTCCGTCTCAATCAGTTGATTATGGAATCCGTGGCCGGACTGGAGGGGGTGGCGCAAATAATCCATTTGTCCGGCAAAGATAGACCGCGGGAGCTGATCGCCAGCCTGCAAACGGCATTTCCGAATCATTACCGAGCCTATCAATTCTTCACTGATGAGATGAAGTACGCCTACGCTGCCGCGGATATAATAATTTCTCGAGGAGGATTCGGCACGCTTACCGAGATCGCGGCCTTGGGAAAACCGGCGATTATCGTCCCGAAGCCCGGCCATCAGGAACAAAATGTCGCTTATCTGTCGGCGCAAGGAGCAGTGATTCAAGTGAACGAGCGAACCACCGACGGCAATTATTTGGCGAAAATCATTGCCGAATTGCTGGCGGACAAAAATAAAATGCGCGAACTGGGTGGCCGGTTGCGCGAATTGCTACCGCGCGCTCGAACCGAGGACATCGTAGCGGCCTTTGACCGCGCCATTCGCGCCGGCAGTATTGGTCGGAAGTAGAACAAGACAAAAACTACGCGCGCCATCCGAATCAACAATTTGCTCCATGTTCCATATTCCATGTTCCATACTCTATGACTTGTACCGAATCCGTGCTATAATCATTGTAAATACGCGCCAATAAATCTATGCCCCAACCGTATTTAAGAACAAAAGGCGAGGAAATACGCAATGAGGATATTTGCCTGTTCGCCGAAACCACTTTCCGCAATCAACCGCGGCGTTTTGGCATCAAACTGGATGATCGCCGTCGGCACATGTATGTCATCGGCAAAACCGGCATGGGCAAAACCACCATGCTCGAAAATATGGTGCTCGGCGACATTTACAAGGGGCATGGGGTCGGCATTGTTGATCCGCACGGCGACTTTGCCGAAAAAATTATTGATTTCATTCCTCCCAGCCGGATAAACGATGTTGTTTATTTCAATCCGGGCGACATGGATTATCCGATCGGCTTCAATGTTCTAGAAATCACGAGCGAGGAGCAGAAACATCTGATCACGGCCGGACTGATGGGAATTTTCAAGAAAATCTGGCCGGATGTTTGGAGTTCGCGCATGGAGTATATTTTGAATAATACCATTCTGGCATTGCTTGACTATCCCGGTTCAACCCTGCTTGGCATCAATCGTCTGCTCGCCGACAAAAGTTATCGTCTGAAAGTAATCCGTCAATTGAAGGATCCGGTAATCAAAGCTTTTTGGCAGACGGAATTCGCGAGCTACAATGATCGCTACGCGCAAGAAGCAGTCGCCCCGATTCAGAATAAAATCGGGCAATTTTTATCCGCGTCCGTCATCCGCAATATGGTGGCGCAGGTCAAATCCACCATCAATGTGCGCGAAATAATGGACACGGAAAAAATTTTTATTATGAACCTGTCCAAAGGCCGCATCGGCGAGGATAATAGTCGTCTGCTTGGCGGAATGCTCATCACCAAAATACAGTTGGCGGCAATGGAAAGAGTGGACACGCCGGAGGCGGATCGCAAGGATTTTTTTCTTTACGTCGATGAATTTCAAAATTTCGCCACGCCCAGTTTTGCCAATATCCTGTCCGAGGCCAGAAAATATCGCCTGTCGCTCATCATGGCTCACCAATATGTCAAGCAGTTGGACGAGATAGTGGGGGACGCGGTCTTCGGAAATGTCGGCACAATCGCCGCTTTTCGCGTGGGTGGAATGGATGCCGAAACGCTCGCCAAGGAATTCGCACCGACATTTATTGAGGAAGATATTGTCAACCTTACAAAATTTCAAATCATTCTAAAACTGATGATTGACGGCGTCGCTTCCCAGCCGTTTTCCGCGCACACCATACCACCGATCGGTAGTCCGACCGGCATGTCGGAAAAAATCATTCGCGTCTCGCGTGAGAGATACGGCAAAAAACGTGAAGTGATTGAGGATAAAATAATCCGTTGGAGTGGAATGTCGGCATTGCAGGATGATTTTGACGCCGATATTGAACCGGAGAAGAAAGACGAAGAGCCACGGAATGTGGTGGAGACGGCGAGGGCGGAAGGAAGAGTAATCTCTCTAAACTCGCTTTTGCCGCCGACCGGAGAAATATCCGGCAACGGCAATAGGCCGAATCAAACAAAAACGGATGTGAACAAAAATTCCGTCCCCGAGACCATATTAAAGCCGATGCCATCCGCGCCGACCGCGTCGCCTCGTTTTTCACCGTCGCCATCAAGGCCACCGATATTAATGACTTCAACCCCGGACGCGAATTCCGGTTTGAACGGTTTACCCGGCGTGAAGAAAAAAAGAAAAAGACACAGAAAAAAGAAAAATGGTTCCGGACTTGGAGATGTGCCCAATTTTGGCAATGGAAATTTCAGTAGCGGTCGCGACGGCTCGACAGGAAATAATTTTCCGAAACAATCAGAAAATCTCCAACAAGGAAACCCGACGCCACTCCGTCCGGTATTAGAGCCACCGACACCGGCCGCGTCGTCGACAAAACCGGAAACTGAGACAGATGATTCCGACACTTCCAAAATTAATCCTAACCAAATAATTAAATTTGATTGATATGGTGGAAAAAATCCCGGCAAAAAAAATATTCAGTCTGATCTCGGCGATCGGATTCCTCGGCAGTATTTTCGCTTTTGCTTTGTTTTATCTGCCGTTCACCACTGATCCGATTAATTTTCCCAAGGAAATTTTCCTTTACATCGCCCTGGCCGCAATCGCCGTGCCGGCCTTGCTCGGACTTTTTTTCTTTCCGGAAATCCGCTACAAAAGAAGTATTTTTGATTGGCCGATTATCGCCGTCTGCCTCTATTTCGCGGTGAATACAATACTATCCCAGGATATCGCCATAAGTTTCTTCGGTCGTCCGGATGTTTTCGTCTTGCATACCTCAATAATTTTAGGTTGGTCTCTTTGGTACGCCGCCGCGATCCAGATCAACAATACCCGAAAAATCTGGCGATTGTCCATGGATTTGATACTGCTCTCCGGAATTCTTCTTGCGTTGAATTTTTTTATCGCCTATTATTGGCCGGCCCTCGGGATTCCGATCAATCCGACTACCCGCAATAATAGTTTATTAGGCGTTTACCTATCCCTCATCCTCGTACTCAACCTCGGCTTCATGCTCTCCGGCGCGAGACTGTCGCGCGTCCTATATTATCTTGGTGGCGCCATTCTTCAAATTGCCGTCTTGATTCAACTGGGCTTCAGTCTGCCCTGGATCGTCGCGAGTATCGGACTGCTCCTTATTCTCTGGCTTTTTTTATTCAAAATTCCCAAATCCGCCGATTGGAAATTCATAACGGTTATCATAGTATTGATTATGGCCGTAGTCACCGCCATTTTTGGAGTCTTTTCATTACTAAAAAGGCCGTTGCCGGTGGAAATTTCACTTGGCAATGGCGCTTCCTGGCGAATAGTGACCGACACGATGATTCGAAACGGAAAAAATCTCGTCATTGGCACGGGAGCCGGCACTTTCCCGTATGATTTTGCCCGGGCGCGCGGACGGGAGTTCAATCTGATCACCATCGTTCAGGATGTTTATTTCAATTCTCCCTATAATACAATCTATAATATCATGGCTGAACTTGGCGTTCTCGGTCTTCTGATTTTTCTTTCTTTTCTGTCATTCGGGATCGGATTCGTGGTGATCCTCGTGAGGGAAACCGGATCATGGAAAGAATTTGTGAGAGGAGGCTACCGGCTGTTTGAAGCGATTGCTGACATCGGCAAGAGTCGGAAGCTTCGGCCGGCCATCACCGAATTTCGCGAAGCGAGCAAGGATGACGACAGATTTTATTGGGAGGTAATGGTGGTTTCTTCGGCCTGGATTACATTAACTCTCGCTATGTTTATTTGTTTTTTTGAGGTATCTCTTTGGTGGTTATGGTGGTTCCTACTTTCCACTCTGGCCGCCGGTATAAATATTCTGGGACTTGACATAAATATCCGCAAGAAAGTTTTTTCCTATAATATTCAGCCGCCGTATTCCACCGCCATCTACTTCGCGATTATCGTGTCTCTGTGCTTACTGGCGGTCGGATTTGGTTATGGATTAAATGTCTATCGGGGAGAAACGGCCTATACGAAATCCATCGCGAGCAATGATCTTGAAAAAAAACAATCGCTTCTGAAAACGGCCATCAATGGTCGAGACGGTTACGCTCCCTACCATTTGGCGTTGTCGCAGGTATACATGCTGCGGGCGGCCGACAGCGCTAATGCTGACGGAGGCGACGGCGAGCTGAGCGGTTATCTCGGATCCGCGATTGCCGAAGCGAAATTAGCCTCAAACCTGGAACCGGCTAACTACAAGAATTGGAAAAATATGGCGACAATTTATCTGAACGCGGCGCCGATTGTGGATGGTGCGACCAAGTGGGCGATTGAGTCATTCGCGAGAACCGTTTCTCTCTCCCCATCGGATTACACGGCTTACTCCCAGCTTGCCAATGCTTATATTTTGGAGGGAAATATTGAAGAAGCGGAAAAAAACTATCTCGCGGCCATTCAGTTGAAGCCGGATCACCTGCCTTCATACGCGCTCCTCTCCGATCTCTACTCTCGGAGCGGCCGATATGATGAGGCGATAAACATCTACGAGCCAATTATCAATATCGTTTCCAATGATCCGGATTCCGCCTTTCGCCTCGGCATGTTGTTCTACAACCGCGCCGGGGACGGCGATTATGAACGGGCGCGATTGCTATTCGCCCGCGCGGTGGAGCTTCGGCCGGATTTTTCCAACGCTATTTTCGGTTTGGGTATGGCTTACGAAAAAATGGAAGACTACGAAAACGCGCTTAAGTATTACCAGAAAGTGAGTATTTTGAATCCGGAAAATAAGGATTTGAAATCCAAAATCAGAAATTTGTCAGGTAAAAGATAGTCGGATGATATGAGAAAAATTATTGTTTATTTTTCAACATTGGCCGTATTGTGCTGGCCGCTGTCAAGCATCGCCCAGATGACCGGCGGGTCGTTTAGCATTCCGGTGGACAGCTTGACGATCAGCGACAGCGCCGAGGTAGACGGTGGCGTCTACGCGCTGGATGATTCTACCGGCTACGGCGAGATGAGCACTTCCACCAGCAATACCTATGTTCTAAACGCCGGATTCCAGCAGGCGATAGGGAATAGCGTCACTTTGAATTTGAGTTCAGCCACGGTATCGCTTGGCGCGCTCTCACCGACCGCGGTCGCCACTTCTGCGCTAACTGCCACCGTCTCCACCGAGTCCATCACCGGCTATACATTGTCTGTAAGTGAGGATGGCAATCTCCGAACCGGATCCGAGACTATTAATGATGTTGCCGATGGCGCGGTCACGGCCGGAGCGGAGGAGTATGGAATCAGAACGAGCGGCACGAATGCCCTCCTAAACAGCGCGGATACCGCCATCTCCAACAATCTGAATATCGCTTCCAACTCGGCGAGTGTCGGTGGCAATGCCATCACCATCAATTTTAAGGCGGCGATCAGCACCGCCACTGTGTTCGGCAGTTATTCCCATATCGTCACATTTACTCTCACCGCGAACCCATGAACCGACATTCAAAATGTCAATTCATCCGTCTGGCAATGATCCTCGTTGTTTTTTTTATGCCCGGCGCGGTTTCGGGCGTAAGTCTTAATCCGGCAAAACAAACGATCGTGATTCGTCCCGGTAAAACCGAAATGATTAATTTTGAAATAGTAAATGATGCCAATACGGCCAAGAAATTCATCGCGGAAATTGACGGTTTCAAAATAGACGAAATGACCGGCCGGCCGATATTCGGTGTTCGGGATGAGGCGATCAGTTGGATTACCCCTCTCCAAAACGAAATTACGATTGCTCCCGCCGCCAAAAAAATTTTTTCATTCAAAGTATCTGCTCCCGAGAAAGCGCGGACCGGCGGACATTATCTTGCCCTATTCGCGAAAGAAAAAAGCGCCGGGTCGGAAATCGGAGTTAATTCCCGGGTCGGTTCTCTCCTTTTTTTATATGTTGAGGGCGTAATTCGCGAGGAATTGTCTGTCGCGTCGTTTAAGGCGAGAAAGTCATATTCGTTCAGCGGTCCGGTCAAATTAGATCTTGTTCTGAAAAATAACGGCAACATCCATCTCGTGCCCGACGGTCAGATCATCGTTCAGGATTATTTTGGCAATAATGTCGAAAAAATCAACATCAACGAGTTGGAAAGAAAAATTCTACCCGGTCAGTCGTGGATTGGCGAATACTCCTTGCCTCTCGCACGCGCGGTTGGCCCGATAAAAGCGCAAGCCGACATTACCTATGGCCTCACCAATCAAAAATTGTCGGGGATCATTGAATTCTGGCGAATCCCCGGCAAGACAATTTCCTTATTGGTGGGAATTATATTGTTAGTACCGACCATTTATTTAATTCGCGTAAAAATCAAAAAAAATGAATAGTCCGCAGAAAATTTCCTGCGCCAAATATCTACTGCTCGCCGCTGTCATTTTTTTTGTGGCGCCGAATGACGCCAAAACGGAAAGTGTAACTATCAATGCCTCGGTGTCCGGTGTTTGTGGAAATAGCATTTTGGAATCCGGCGAAACCTGTGATGATGGCAATACCACCAGCCTAGATGGCTGTTCCGCCTCCTGCCAAACTGAATCCGGAGGAGGCGGGCCACCCAATCCGGTTCCGGTTCCCGCCTGCGTGTCAAACGGATCATGCAATGCCACTACGCCCTCCTGCGGAGCCACCACCTCGGGAGTAGACAACTGTGGCAATGCCTGCTCCAAAACCGGATCCGCGTGTGAGTGCGTGCCGGACGGCTCATGCAGTGCTGCCGCGCCCGCTTGCGGGGAAACCGCCACCGGTGTGGATAATTGTGGCACTGTTTGTACTGAAACCGGTCCAATCTGTGATTGCGCGCCGGTTGCCGGATCCTGCGATGCCGCCCCGCCAACCTGTACCCAAACGACTACCATCGGTAAGGATAGCTGTGGCAATGAATGTGTTAAATCCAGGGCAGTTTGCGCCTGCGTTCCGGATGGCTCTTGCAGTGCTGTCGCCCCGGCCTGCGGGGAAACTACTGCCGGTGTGGATAATTGTGGTGCTATCTGTACGCGCAACGACCAATTCTGTGATGACCGGAGTACAAATATAATCAAAGGAGGTGGTGGTTATATCACAGACATTACCAAGTTTGTGACCACCACCATTGAAACCATCAAAACCGAAATCCTCGCACCCATTTATGAAGAGGTCAAAGAAATAACCACCATGATTGCCACCGATGTAGAGGAGGTCGTCAAAGCCACGGGCGCCGGCATCAGCAAAACCATCAGACGCGCAAAGGTATTGGCAGATAACCCTCGGGTAGAGGAGGCGACAAGAAAGATAGCGGCTCCGGCCACCATCGCTATTTCTGTGGCAGTGGCGGCGCCATCATTATGGAGTATCATTTTCCCGCTCACCCGTTTTCTCTTTCTTCAACCAATCCTCCTGTTGGGTTTAAGGAAACGAAAAGAGTGGGGTGAAATATATAACAGTCTCAACAAATTACCACTTGATCTCGCGACCATCAAATTACTGGATGCCGCGAGCGGCAAGGTAATTCAATCTCGCGTCACCGATACCAAGGGGCGATACTTGCTCACAGTTAAGCCCGGGGAGTACCGTTTGGAAATAATCAAAAATAATTTTGCGTTCCCAAGCGTCCTTCTGAAGGAAACCACGACCGACGGATCTCGGGTTGATCTCTATCATGGCGAGATTATTAATGTCTCGGAAAATCAGGCGACCATCACCGCCAATGTGCCGGTTGACCCGATCGGCGTGGAGAAAACTCCGCGGAGAATTATTTGGGAGCGACGATTGCGCTTCGCCCAACATACGATTTCCGTCATCGGTATCATTCTTACCGCCGCTTATATCTATATAACTCCGACCTGGTATGTGATCGCATTCTTCATAATTCATATCGCCATGTATGCTATCTTTTATTTCCTCGCCACACCCAAGCGCCCGAAAGGCTGGGGTATCGTTAACGACGAGACGGAAAAAAATCCGGTCGGTAGAGCCGTGGCCAGACTTTTTTCCAAACAATATCACAAACTGGTGGCCACGGAAATCACCGACAGCAAGGGAAGATACGCGTTCCTCGCCGGTCCTAATGATTATTATGTAAATGTGGAAAAAAACGGCTATCAGTCCGGAACCAAAGAAATAACCATCGCGGAAAATGATCCGTATATCGTGAAAGAAAATATCAACATCAAGAAGGGCGTTGATGCGCCGACTTATACACCGCCGAATGAATAAAAATAGCGGTGATTGTGGTATAATAATAATAATAATTTATTTTTAACAAGTATTCATTCCGGTGGATAATTATTTCCGACAATAGTTCAGAAGATGAGAAATAATTTCAGGCTTAAATTTGGTATAGGAATATTCGGAGTAGCTACTCTGTTTTTGGTGTTGTTCAGAAATCCGGCCGCGGCGGTCAACGTGCCGACCATCGTCAATTATCAAGCGAAATTATTGCAAAGTGGCGCCAGCGTTACGACCACCAAGGCGATGTCATTCTTGCTTTTCGATTCTCTCACCACCGGAAGTTTATTGTATACCGCCTCCGGAACGCTTTCGGCCACCAACACATTGGACAGAACTCCGGAAAACGGCATTTTCAATGTTCAGCTGGGCGGTTCCGGTACGAATACTCTTGATCCGGGAATCTTTCAGCGCAATTCCGCGGTCTATCTTGAAGTCTGGGTAGAGGGACAGAGGCTGACACCGAGAAAACAAATCACCACCGCGCCTTACGCTTTCAATTCTCAATACCTGATGGGATTTTCCGCCACCACCACCTCATCCACAATTTATATTCCGATATCCGACGACTATGGCAATTTCACATTCACCGGGACTGCTTCCACCACCGGTGTTAATGGCGGAATAATTTATATCAATCCGACCTCGGCCGGCGCGAATCTTACACTATTCGGGATAGCCGACAATGGCACTGAGAGACTGAGGGTGGATAAGGAAGGCGATGCCTGGCTATTTGGCGCGCTTAATGTTTCCAGCACGCTCAATGTGGCTGCGACTTCAACCCTCGCCACTACCACCATCACCAGTCTGAATGTGGATAGCGGGACTTTCTTCGTGGACAACATCAATAATCGGGTGGGGGTGAATAGCAGCACGCCATCGTATGACCTCGCTGTGAACGGGACGAGTTGGTTTACCGGAACGACGACGATCGCCGATTGGTTTAATGTTCAGGGGAAGGTGGCGAGGCCGACGCATAAAGGGTCGCTGGCGCATGGCACGGGTGGGGCGTCGTTGGATGGTCCGATGTCTATTTTTGTCTCCGGCAACTACGCTTATGTAGTTTCGACCGGTGGCACCCTTGAGATAGCCGACGTCTCCAACCCGCGTTTTCCGGTTCATAAAGGTTCATTGAGTAATGGAACCGGCGGAGCGTTGCTTGGCGACCCATTTTCTATTTATATCTCAGGGAATTATGCCTATATTACTTCAGCCCTCGGCCAGGCTCTAGAGATAGTTGATATTTCCGATCCAACTGCTCCGGTTCATAAAGGATCCCTGGCCAATGGTGTAGGTGGTGCGATGCTAACTGACCCTTATTCTGTTTTTGTTTCCGGCAATTATGCTTATATTGCATCCTACAGTAGCAATGCTCTGGAAATAGTCGATGTCTCCAACCCGCGTTTTCCGATTCATAAAGGTTCATTGAGTAATGGGGTAGGTGGAGCGTTGTTGGATGGCCCTTATTCTGTTCATGTTTCAGGTAAGTACGCCTATGTAGCATCCTATAACAGCAATGCGCTGGAAATCATTGATGTCTCAAACCCAACTAACCCAACCCATAAGGGATCGATAGCCCATGGCGCGGGTGGGGCGGTATTGAGCGGTCCAAGATCGGTCTTCGTTTCCGGAAATTACGCCTATGTGGCCGCAAATTCCAGTAGTGCCCTGGAGGTCATTGACATTTCCAGCTCCACCGCTCCAGTTCACAAGGGCTCGCTGACTAATGGCGCTGGTGGGGCGTTACTGGGCGGTCCAACATCTGTTTATGTGTCCGGCGACTATGCTTATATAGCTGCCAATACAAGTAACGCCCTTGAAATTATAGACATAACTAGCTCCACTGCGCCAACCCACAAGGGATCTATATCGAATGGCGCGGGCGGGGCACTGCTAAGTGGTGCTAATTCAATTTTTATCTCAGGCAACTACGCCTATGTTGCTGCCAATGGAAGCAACGCCCTTGAAATAATCGACATCTCCGGCGCCACCATCTCGAACGCTGAAATCGGCACCACTAAGACGACCAACCTACAGGTGATGAACAGTGCCTTGTTTGATCAAAGTGTTAATATCCGTGGCGGATTGTCCATCGGTTCCAACGGTTTATTGCTCTCCGGAGATTTTGGGATGTCCAGTCCGACCAGTACCGATGTCTTAACGGCAACGAATACATTAGGTTTTTCGCACACCGCTTTATTCAAGACCGCTGCCACTGGCACGGACGAAGCGGCTTTTATTTTTGACACAGTCAATACTTTGACCGCCGCTAATCTGTTGAGTGTTCGAAACAATGGGACAGTTCGTTTGGCATTGGATCAAGCGGGGAATCTGGGTGTTAATACTTCCACTCCGTCATTTAATTTGTCCGTTTCCGGCACCGCGTATATCTCCGGCAACAGTATTTTCAATAATGTAAGCTCAACGAATATTACGGCTACGAACATGACCGCCAGTGGTTATTTGAATGTGGATAGTGGCACATTTTATGTTGATAATACTAATAATCGCATTGGGGTGAATAGCACTACCCCGATGTATGATTTAGCAGTGAATGGGACGAGTTGGTTTACGGGGACTAGTACGCATGCGAATTTGCTGGATGTACAGGGGAGGGTGGGGAATCCGATTCACAAGGGGAATATAAGTTCCACTACGGTTGGTATATTACTGGACCAGGCCCAATCGGTTTATGTATCCGGTAACTATGCTTATGTGGCTTCTGGTATTAGCGACGCCCTTGAAATAATTGACATCTCTAATCCGGCCAGACCTACCCACAAAGGTTCAATTGCAGATGGTGCTGGTGGAGCACGGTTAGATAATCCGAATTCTGTCTTTGTATCGGGTAACTATGCTTATGTCGCATCTCAAAGCTCTGCATCCCTTGAAATAATAGACATCTCAAATCCTTCGCAGCCTACTCACAAAGGTTCAGTCAGAAATAACGCCGGTGGAGCCTTATTATCAGGAGTTACATCTGTATTCGTTTCTGGTAATTACGCTTACCTGACTGCCAGTTCTGTAGATGCATTAGAAATAATTGATGTCTCTAATCCGTCTACACCTACACACAAAGGTTCAATCAGTAACGGTGCCGGTGGAGCGTTACTTGATCTTCCAGTTTCGGTATATGTGGTCGGTAACTATGCCTATGTGGCCTCTGCAGATAGCGACGCTCTAGAAATAATCGATGTCTCAGACCCAGCCGTTCCTACACACAAAGGTTCCATTGCAACCGGTGTTGGAGGCTCATTACTTGATTTTTCGTCAGTTAATAGTGATAAATCAGTTTTTGTGTCTGGTAACTATGCCTATCTCGCAGTCAATTCCAGCAATGCCCTTGAAATAGTTGACATAAGCAGTTCAACGGCTCCCATTCATGGTGGTTCCATAGCTAATGGGACAGATGGAGCGAAATTGACTGGGGCCGATTCGGTCTTTGTCTCCGGCAACTATGCTTATGTGGCTGCTAGTAATAGCGATGCACTAGAGATAGTTGACATCAGCAGTTCGACGGCTCCTGTTCATAAAAGTTCATTGAGTAATGGTACTGGGGGGGCATTGCTGGATGGAGCTACTTCTGTCTTTGTTTCTGGTAACTACGCCTATGTCGCTTCTCATACCAGCGACGCCCTCGAAATCATCGACATCAGTGGCGCCACCATCTCCAACGCCGAAATCGGCACTACCAAAACTACCAATTTGCAAGTAATGAGTAGTGCCTTGTTTGATCAAAATGTAAGTATCCGCGGCGGTCTGTCCATCGGCTCCAATGGATTATTACTGTCCGGTGATTTCGGGATGTCTAGCCCGACGACTACTGATGTCCTTACCGCTACCAATACTCTAGGCTTCTCGCACACCGCTTTATTCCGAACCGCTGCTACCGGCACGGATGAAGCCGCCTTCATTTTTGATACAGTCAATACCTTATCCGCCGCCAACCTGTTGAGCGTCCGTAACAACGGCACGGTTCGTCTGGCGCTGGATCAGAGCGGTAATTTGGGAGTAAATACTTCCACACCTTC
>ERZ1292633.1887-Hain-H41-02um-R1-1887-length-22011-cov-6_pt1 | contig 22011 bp, 15 predicted proteins | sample MGYA00564406_ERZ1292633 | MGnify/ENA primary metagenome ERZ1292633 (study PRJEB36523, sample SAMEA6512639) | groundwater metagenome | collected 2019-01-08 | study: AquaDiva: Metagenomics assemblies of 32 groundwater samples
GCCGCCCCCGCATCATGCCCCACCAATTGGGAGCCAACTGAAGATTCCGGGCTAGACGCTCAAACGTGGAGGACGGTCAAGGCCTCTTCGACCGAGATCGTCCCGTCGGCCACCAGCTGCAGGGCTTGGTGGCGCATGGGGAGCATGCCCTCTTTCATGGCCAGGGTCTGAATCTCGTCGGGGGAAGCGCCTTTCGTAACGGCCATGCGCGCCGCGCCCGAGAGGATGGGAAGGGCCTCCATGACGACGCGTCGCCCGAGGTAGCCGATTCCTTTGCATCGGGGGCAGCCCGTGGGTCGCCAGACGGTTCGAAGGGCCTGAACCTCGTGGGGCTCCAGCAGGCACGACTCCTCGTCGCTGAGGGTGGTGGCGGCCTTGCAGCTGGGGCAAAGAACCCGGACCAGGCGCTGGGCGATGACAAGACGGGCCGCTGCGGCAACCAGGTAGCCGGGAAGGCCCATCGCGATCAGGCGCTGCACGGCGCTGGCCGCGCTGTTGGTGTGCAGGGTCGTGAGGACAAGATGTCCGGTCGCCGCGGCTTTGAGCGCGATTTCCGCGGTCTCGAGGTCGCGGATCTCGCCGACCAGCATCACATCGGGATCTTGGCGCAGAAACGAGCGGAGGATGCGTTCGAAGGTGTAGCCGATGGCGGGATTGACCTGAACCTGGGTGATGCCGGGAAGCTGGTACTCGACGGGATCCTCCACCGTGACGATGTTGCGCTTGCCGGAGTTGAGGCTGTCGAGCATGGAGTACAGGGTGGTCGTCTTGCCGCTTCCGGTCGGGCCCGTCAGAAGGATGAGGCCGTTGGGCGTTCTGAGCACCTTGCGGGCCAGGGCCAAGTCATGCTCCGAGAAGCCGACGCCGTCGAGGTTGACGAGCAGCTTGCCCGAGGGAAGCAAGCGCATGACGACTTTCTCTCCGTGCATGGAGGGCAGCGTGCTGACGCGGAACTTCGTTGTTTGGCCGTCGGGGGTGTTGCGCACGAATTGGCCGTCTTGAGGGAGGCGTTTCTCCGTGATGTTGAGACTGCACATGATTTTGACGCGGGCGACGACGTTCTCGATGATTGTATGGGGCAGGCGCACCAGGGGCTGGAGCACGCCGTCGACGCGCAGGCGGATATCGAGGGTTTCGGCCTGAGGCTCGATGTGGATATCGGAGGCGTGTTGGCGGATCGCGCTGTCAAGAATTTTCTCAAGCAGACCCGCGACCGGGGAATTAGCCGAGTCGATGGTTCGATCTTCATCCACGGCGGCTTTCTGGAGGTTGGTGAGAAACTCCGTCAGCTCCGCCGATTGGGAAATGTCGTTCTTGATGTTGTCGTCCATCGGAGCGAAGGGGCTGCGAGCCTGAGAGGCCGGTGTCCGTTGAGGAGGCGTCCGGGGCGGCGGCGGCGTGACGGCGGGCGGCGACGTCGGAGGGAGCTGGGAGGCCTTGGGTTCCAGAACGGGTTTCTGGATGGGTTCGCGCAGAGGCAACCGGGCCGGAGAGCGGGGCGGCGTCGTGGGCGAGGGAGGGGGCACGCGCAGCGGCTGCCGCGGCGGCACGTGCGTCCGGACGATAGGAGAAGGCAGGGGCATCGCGGGGCGCGGGGGTTTGATCGGCTGGGCGGGCGGGCGCGGCGCGGGGCGTTTGTCGACGGGAGGACTTTGGGGGTTCTGAGGCAAGGCTTTGGTTGGGGCCGACGCCTCGCCCGGACGTCCCGGAGCCTCGTTGAGCAGCCGTCTCATCGTTGATAAAACGAGATGATTGGGGCTGGGCTTGGGCAGGAACACCACGCCTTCCGCCGAGAGCAGGCCGCCCATGTTCTTGTTGGTGGAGCTGATCATCATGACGGGGACCGAACGCATCTTTTCCATGCCGCGCAGCTCGCGGATCAGCTCAAAACCGTTCATCCTGTCCATGTTGAAATCGACGATGAAAAGATCGATTCGGCGTTCCTGGTTGTACACATCGAGGCCTTCGAAGTTGGACAGCATCTGCAGGGCGTCTTCCGCCCGGCCGGTTTCGATGACCGAATGACCCTCCATTTCGCACAGCTCTCGCAGCAGCTCGCGATAAATTAGGTTGTCCTCTATTAACATTATGGTGGCCATACCACTAAGAGTAGCTTGGTCAGTCCGGATAATCAAGAGGGGAAATGATAAAAAAGGGTAAAGAATTGATTAAATAAGGGCATTGTGACGATGCGTGCCGATATTCCCGCCAAAGAAGACGCCCCGATCCTGAAGGTCGCGGCGTGGGATTCGCCCCTTGTGCTGATGCACCACCTGCGCAACAGCGTGGGAAGCGTCTCTCAAATCATCGACATTATTTCCAAAAAGGAGGACCCCGAGGCGCGGCGCGCCATGGTGTCGTTGATCCAGGATTGCGTGAAATCAAGCATGGACTTGATGGAGGAGTATGGCCAATTGCTCCAGCCCCTCGAAACGAAGCGAGAGCCCCTCGCTTTGGCCGCCTGGCTCATTGGCCTCATCGACAATCACCCCATCGCCGGCGCGGCCGGGGTCACGGTGAACCGGCCCGCGGCCGCGGGGGACTTGCCGTTGATTCGGGCCGATGAGCGGCAGCTCGGCCGCGCGATCCATGCGGTGCTTGACAACGCCCTGGAGGCCCTGGAAGGTGGCGGGACCTTGAGCGTGTCGTTGCGCAAGGACACGCGCCGCGGGCAGCTGCGGCTCATTTTCCAGGACAGCGGTCCCGGAATGGAAGGGTACATCCTGGAACATGTCCTGGAGCCGTTTTATTCCATGAAGAAGGGCCATAAGGGCGTCGGCTTGAGTTGGGCCCAGAAAATCGCGCGCGCGCACGGCGGCGAGCTCGAGGTCGTGAGCGCGCCCGGACAGGGCTCGAGCGTGACGATGACCTTGCCGCTGCCCTCCAGAGGCAAGACGAAATGAGCTTTTTTTCAAAGTCGTCCAGCGGGAAACCTGTGATCTTGGTCGTCGACGACTCGCCCGTGGTCGTGCTCAGCATCAAGACGATCCTGGAGCCGGCGGGCTACGAGGTGCTCGAGGCCCTCGATGGGGCCCAGGGTTTGAACCTGGCGCAGAAGCGTCGTCCCCAGTTGATCCTCCTGGACATGATGATGCCGGGCATCGACGGCGTTGAAACCTTGTCGCGCCTGAAAAACAATCCCGCCACCGCCGACATTCCCGTCTTGATGGTCACCGGCTCCCAAACAGGCAAGGATGTGGAAAAGGCTTTCGGTTACGGCGCCACCGGCTACTTGGTCAAGCCCGTGGAGTCCGAGAGGCTGTTGAACAAGATTCGGGCGACGCTCTCGCCCCAGCGTCCGGGCTCGTGACGTCGCGATGAGTCCGGCCTGGTTCGTCTGCCTCGGTCTGCTCACCGGCGTTCTGAGCGGGATGATCGGAGTCGGGGGCGGCATCGTCCTGGTGCCCGCGCTGGTCCTGTTCTTCGGCTTTTCCCAGCATATGGCTCAGGGCACGAGCACGGCGATGCTGCTGCCGCCGATCGGGATACTGGCCGCGTGGACTTACTACAAGAACGGCCACGTCGACGTTCGCGCCGCGCTGCTGATTTGCGCGGGCTTCATCCTGGGGGGATACTTCGGTTCCCAGATCGCCGTGGCGCTGCCCAAGGAGATATTGCGGCGCATGTTCGGCGGCGTGTTGTTCGTCTTGTCGCTTAAAATGCTTTTGGGAGGCTGACTCGTGACTCAAGCGCTTCTAACGGTTCTTCTCGCTTTTCCCGCGGCCGCGCAGAATGCCGGGCCGGCGTTCTCGGGGTTTTCGTCGACCGCTTTGGATACCTCGGTCAATCCGTGCGACGATTTTTATCGGTTCGCGTGCGGCGGCTGGATCAAGGCCAACCCCATTCCCTCCGATCAGGCGCGGTGGGGGCGCTTCAACGAATTGGCCGAGCGCAACAAGGCCCTTCTCAAAAAGCTGCTTGAATCCGCCGCGCAGTCTCCTCAAAACGAGTCGGATCGCCGCATCGGCGCGCTCTACGGCGCCTGCCTGGACGAGGCCGCCGTCGACACGGCGGGGTTGAAGCCGCTCCAACCCTTGTTCGAGGCGATCGAAGGTCTTGCGTCCATGAAGGATTTGGCGCCCGTGCTGGCGCGCCTGCACCGAATCGGCATTCCGGCGGCGTTCGGGTACGAGTCCGATCAAGACTTCAAGGACGCGACCCAGGTGATCGCGCTTGTCGATCAGGGAGGTCTGGGCTTGCCGGACCGGGATTATTACCTCAAAGACGACGCGAAATCCGTCGAGCTGCGCAAGGGCTACGAGGGGTATGTCGCGCGCTCCATGGGGTTGGCCGGCTCCGATCCCAAAACGGCGGCCGATCAGACGGCCGCCGTCATGCGCGTGGAAACCGCGCTGGCTCGCGCGTCCATGGACAAGATCTCCAGGCGCGAACCGGCCAACCTGTACCACAAGATGACGCGGCCGGAGCTGGAGCGTCTGACTCCGGCGTTTTCCTGGAATCGATACTTCGACTCGATGGGCGGTCCCGCTTGGACGCAGGTCAACGTGGCGTCTCCCGGCTTTATCGAGGGATTTTCCAAATTGGTCGGGGAGGAGGGGTCGCTGTCGGACATGCGCGCCTATCTGCGCTGGCGCGTCCTGTCGGCGGCGCAGCCCTGGATGGCGCGCGCGTTCGTCGAGGAATGGTTCGAGTTTTACGGCCGGCGCTTGACCGGCGCCAAGGAGCTTAAGCCGCGTTGGAAGCGCTGCACGGAATTGACCGACCGCCTGTTGGGCGAGGATTTGGGCCGGCGCTACGTCGAGAAGGCCTATCCCGACGATACGAAGAAGCGCATGGACGCTTTGGTCGCCGCCGTCGAAGCGGCGCTCAAGGAAGACATCGCCGGTTTGGACTGGATGACGCCGGCGACCAAACGCAAGGCGCTGGCCAAGCTGGCGACGGTCGTCAACAAGGTCGGCTACCCCAAGACCTGGCGGGACTACTCGACGGTCAAGATCGACCGCGGCGATTTGCTCGGCTCGATAAACTCGGCGATGGAATTCGAACAGGCGCGCCTGCTGGCGAAAATCGGCAAGCCCGTCGACCGAAAGGAGTGGCACATGACCCCGCCCACGGTCAACGCGTACTACAGCCCGCAGCTCAACAGCATCAATTTCCCCGCGGGCATTCTGCAGCCTCCCTTCTTTGATCCCGCGGCCGATGACGCGGTCAATCTCGGCGCCATCGGCGCGGTGATCGGCCACGAGCTGACCCACGGCTTCGACGACGCGGGCCGGAAATTCGATTTGATGGGGAACATGGAGGACTGGTGGACCGCCGAGGACGCCAAGGTCTTCGAACGCCGCGCCCAATGCTTCGTCGATCAGTACGAGGGCTACGAGGTTTTGCCGGGGGTCAAGCTCAACGGCAAGCTCACGCTGGGCGAAAATACCGCCGACAACGGCGGCCTGCGCGTCGCCGGGATGGCGCTCGACGCCGGGCCCGCGGGTTCGGCGCCCGCGCGCGACGGCTTTACCCCGCGGCAGCGTTTTTTCCTGGGATACGCACAGGTGTGGTGCGAGAACCGAACCGATGAATTCGCGCGGATGCACGCGTTGACGAACGTGCATTCTTCCGGGCGTTGGCGGGTCATCGGGCCGCTGTCGAACTCCCCGGAATTCGCCAAGGCTTTCGCCTGCAAGGCGGGCGACGCGATGGTCTTGGCCAAGACCTGCCGGATCTGGTAGTTCGAGCCTAGGACTTCTGGCCGCCCTTTGAGGCCCTATTGGCCCATGCAAGAGGCCGATGGAAATGCCTTAATTCAACGTCGAAGAAGAAGGGTAGGATATCACGACGTAGCGGAGGTTCGGCCATGGTGTTTGAAGAGCAGATCGAAAGCGATCTGGTAGCGACCACGACGCCTCATTGTGAAACTTGTGCCTGAATAATCGGCCCCCGCGGCGCGTCGCTTAAGCCGCGGGGGCCGATGTTTTTTATGCGGCTGCGGGACTGCCTCATCAAACGCGGCGGCGGCCAGTGGTGGCTTCATCACAGCGCCAGCAGCTACAAGGTCCGCATCAACGAGGACACCTTGGAGCGCTTGTCCTCCATGCTGGCCAAGGGCGACCCGGCCCGCATGGACGCCGAGGAAAAATTCCTCTACGACAAGCTGTCGGAGCGGTCCATGCTCAGCCGATCGCCGGCGACCTCGGCGGAGCTGCCGGTGCTCGATAAGAGCCTCTTGGATCTTGTCGACGTCGAATTTTCCGGTGTGTGCAACCTGCGCTGCAGGCACTGCTACGCCCGGATGTCTCAACGCCTCATGGACCGGGACACTCTCGACGCGGTGGTCCAGGGCGTGCGAGAGCTCGAGCCCGTGACGGTCAGCCTGGGCGGGGGCGAGCCTCTGCTCAACCCGTTGTTTAAAGACGCCGTCCGGGCGTTTCGCGGTGAGGGCGCGCGGGTGTGCGTGATGACCAACGCCTCGGCCGTGGACCGGGACATGGCGGATTTTTTCGCCGAGGCTCGCGTGGCCAAAGCGACGGTCAGCCTCGACGGATTCAAGGACCATCACGACCGGCTGCGCGGCCCGGGAAGCTTCGAGGCGGCCACGGCCGGGATCAGGCGTTTGGCCGCGGCGGGCGTGTGCGTCAGCGTCACCAGCATGGTCAGCGACGCCAATTATTCGGAGCTCGACGCGTTTCGCTCTTATTGCAGGGATGAGCTGGGCGTTGGCCAGGTGCGCTTGGCGCAGGTCGTGTCCATCGGCCGCGCCGCGAATGAAGCCGAGGATTTCATGCTGTCGGACGAGAATCTGCGGGCTCTTCAAGACGACGTGGGATTTCATGAGGTCAGGAAATTCTCGTCCTGCCTGCCCCCGGCCGGTTCGACGTTTCCCTGCGGCGCGGGCGTGTCTCAATGCTTCATCGCCGCCGACGGGGGGGTTTACGCCTGCCACTATTTCCAAAACATCGGCGAGACCATGGGACGTTTGGGTCCCGCGAGCCTAAAGGATCTCTACCTCGAGTATCTGAAAACCGGCATCACCAACAACTTCGACCCGAACTCCTTGGAGGCGTGCGCCGGCTGCGCCCATCTCGCGCGCTGCCGCGGCGGCTGCCGCGCGCGCGCCAAGATCTTGAAAGGACGGTGGACCGCGCCCGACCCCAACCTCTGCCAGCTCTACCTGGCCGACGCGGCTTCGGCCGCCTGATCTTTCCGCCGGGTGTTAGCGCGGAGTCTTCAGTTGACTCTCTGAGGATGAGGGAGCTGCGTTCGGCTCGCCCCTTGTCGGGATCGCTCGGGGTTGACCCTCGCTTGGCGCTCGCGGCGGCTGAGCGGGGTCGGCCGTCCGCTCGCGACATCCCGCCAAGGGACGATCCGAACGCCTATCACGATGGGATCTTTCGGTCGGAGGATCTGAGTTGGGTCTTATCCGCAAACGCGTCTCGAAACGAGCTTGTGGAAAACCTTTTTCGGTCTCTCTGAAGATTTCCGGTTAGCGGCGCCTCTTGGGCGGCTTGCGCGAAGCCTTGCTCTCGCGCCGGAGCTTTTTCCAGGATTCGAGACGCCGAGGATCCATAACGCCGGAGTCGACCGCGGCCTTGACCGCGCAGCCTGGCTCGCTGTCATGACCGCAGTCCTTGAAGCGGCAGGAGGGTGCTAGAGCGGTGAGATCATCGAACGTCTCCGCCAGGCCTTGATCGGCCTCCCAAAAGCGCATCTCGCGCATGCCGGGGGTGTCGAGCAGGATGCCGCCGCCCGGAAGAGGAAAGAGCTGGCGATGGGTGGTGGTGTGGCGGCCGGCCTCGTCGCTGGCCCGGGTCCGGGCCGTGCGCAGCTGTTCGTTTCCCGAAAGGCGGTTGACGAGGGTGGATTTCCCGACGCCGGAAGATCCCACCAGCCCGACGGTGCGTCCGGGCTTGATCCAGGCCGACAGCGCCTCCAGGCCAAGCCCGGTCTTGGCGCTGAGAGCGACCACGTTCGCGTCGCCCGCGATGCGTCGGGCCTCGTCGAGAAAGGGGGCAGGCCGGGGACAGGCGTCGAGTTTGTTGAGAACGAGCACCGCTTGAGCGCCGCTGTCCCGGCAGACCGTCAGGAAGCGTTCCAACCGGGCCGAATTGAAATCGGCGTTGAGGGCGGTCATGACCAAGACGGTGTCCACGTTGGCGGCGATGACCTGCTCTTCCATCGCCGTGCCCGCGGCTTTTCGAGACAGTTTGGTGCGACGCGGCAGTATCGCCTGGATCAAGACCGCATGATCGCCGGGCGCCGCCTCGGCGGCGACCCAATCTCCGACGGCGGGCAGGTCGGCTCGTCCCCGCGCCTGGTGGCGCATCGCGCCCGGGACGCGGGCCGGACGCTCCCCGTGCTGCGAGACAAGATGAAAAAGACCGCGTTGTTCCTCGATGAGGCGCGCTGGAAACGTTCCCTGGGGGGCGGCGGCGGAAAACGCCTCCATCCAGCCCTGGTCCCAGCCCCAAGTTTCCAAGATTCCCATCGTCGCTGATTTTAGCGCATCTGCGGCATCAGATGCGCGGCGCTCGCGCCCTCCGAGATGGTTTATTTTTCCTTGCCGCCTTCGGCGTCTTGGCTTCGATTCGTTCGGACCGGGCCTTGTGGGTTGAAGTTCCATGTCTATAATAGTAGACAAATAAAACGCGCCGCCCCAGTATCTCATTTCATGCGTTCGGGGCCCAGCCGCGGGCGAAACGAAGGGTCTTAGCGCAGGGATTTAAGGCCTAGGCGGGGTTTAAGGGCGTGCAGCAGAGTGCCCGCGATCAGCGCGGTGAGGTAACCGTAAGGAGTGAAGGCCGCGATCACGCCGAGCAGAAGCACGAGCGCGAAATCAGCGGAGTCGGAGGCCTGGTCGCGCGCCAGGCTCATCAGGGCCAAGCCCTCGAAGCCGAGCAGGACGCCGAGAGTGGGACGGGGAAAGGCCGCGACGACGTCGTTGAAGGCTCCGGAAAAGAAAAGTCCAAGGCCCAGAAACATCAGTCCATACACGGCGACCGAGCCGCCGGTGCGCGCGCCGAAGGCGTAGTGTCCGGCCATTCCTCCCGAGCCGTGGCAGACGGGGATGCCGCCGAACAGCGGCGCGACGAGATTCATCGCGGCGTAGGTGAGCCCGATTTTGCGCACGGACGGCGCGCGCTCCGGAAATAAATCCAAGGACGTTTGCCGGGTGGCGAGCACGGAGTTGGCCAAAGACAGCGGAAGCTGCGGCAAGGCGAGAAGGATAAATCCCGAGATCATGTCCGCGCCGGAGGCAACGGCAAAGCCCGGAAGCCGGAAGCCGAATCCGGAGATGAGCGAGGCCGTGCTGAGTTTGGTCAACAGCGCATAGACCAGGCCGAGGCCGACGACGACCAGCGCCGGCGGCAGGCGCGCAGATCCCAGAAGCGCGATCACCACGGCCGCGGATGCGGCGGCCAGGCACCAGCCCGCCGCTCCCGCAGCGGGGAGAAACTCTCGGGCGGCCAAGGAGGCCAGCTGCAGGCCCAGGCCGAACTGCACCGCGCGCACCACCGTTTTGGGCACGGCACGCGCCAGGGCGTCGAGCAGGCCGCCGGCGCTGAGCGCGAGCATGAGAAGGCCGATCGCCGTGCCGGCGCCGGCGATGACCGGTCCCGGCAGCTTCTGGGCGATGGCGATGGCGGCCATGGCCTTCAGCGGCTGAACGGGCATGGGCATGCGATAGGCCAGGGCGGTGGCGATCTGCAGCGCTCCGAACACCGCGAGCACCGAGCCGCCGTCGAGGTTGCAAGACAATGTCAGGCCGACGAGCAGGGGCAGGTCCGTGCCTAGGTCGCCGAAGGCTCCCGCCCACTCGTTGCGGTTAAAGCTCAGCCGCGTGGGGGAACCTTTCATCGCAGCCCGGCGGCCCTGCGCAGGCGATCCATGACCGCCCCTCCAACGCCCGACTCACGCACGGTCTCGACGTAAAGCGTCCGTACGCGCGCCGCCTCGGCCTCGCGCAGCGCGGCGAACAGGACTTGGGCGTAGGCCGGCACGCCTCCGCGCACGCGCAAGGACCACGCGGGCCGCGGTCCCGGCCACGCCGAGCGGTGGAGCAATCCCGTTCCCGGTTCGGCGAGCCCGCCGAGGGTTCCTCTCTTGATCAGCGCGGGGGAGACGAGTGCGATGCGGCAAGACGGCGAGTAATGGCGGTGTTTGGAGCCCGGCGCCGGGGGCTTGCCGCGGCCCGGCGCTGCCAACGGAGCGCGGGCCGCGCGGGCGAGGGCGGATGGCGTCACGGTTCCAAGACGCAGAAGCACGGGGCGCTGCGAGCGCGCGTCGACGATCGTCGATTCCAGGCCCCGGCGGCAGGGGCCGCCATCAAGGATGAGGCCCACTCGCCCGCTGAGGTCTCGCCGGACGTGCTCCGCGGTCGTGGGGCTGGGCCGCCCGGAGCGATTGGCCGAGGGGGCGGCCAGCGGCGCGCCTAAAGCGCGAATCAAGGCCCGCGCGCCGGGGTGGTCCGGACAGCGGACGGCGACGGTGCCGTGTCCCGCGGTCACCGCGGAGGGGATGAGAGCGCTTTTTTCCAGGATCAGGGTCAGCGGCCCCGGCCAAAAGCGGGCGATCAAGCGCCTGGCCAGCGGCGTTAATCTTTCCACCACCATCGAGGCCATCGTCTCGTCGCAGACATGGACGATCAGCGGATTATCGGCGGGGCGGCCCTTGACGCGGAAAACGCGCCGCGCGGCCGCCGCGTTGTAGGCGTGGGCGCCAAGGCCGTACACCGTCTCGGTGGGAAAGGCCACGAGACCGCCGCGGCGCAGAACGTCGACGGCGGCCGCGATGGAGGCTTTGTCCAGCGTCACGACGCGCGTCCTCACCAGGCAATGATATCACTTGCTTGCTATAATCGTCTCCGCTCATGGTGCCGACCTACCTGACCCCGAAACTCTTCAGCGCTCTGAGGGGCTACGACCGGGGCCAATTCTCCAAGGACGCGCTCGCCGGGATCATCGTCGGCGTGGTCGCCGTGCCCTTGGCTTTGGCGTTCGCGATCGCTTCGGGAGTGTCTCCGGCCGAAGGCCTGTATTCGGCGGTCGTCGGGGGATTCATCATCTCCGCTTTCGGGGGAAGCCGCGTGCAAATCGGCGGTCCGACCGGCGCTTTCGTGGTGATCATTTACGGCATCGTCCAGCAATACGGCCGGGACGCGCTGACCGTGTGCACGATCATGGCCGGGGTCATTTTGATCGTCATGGGCTTGACCCGCATGGGCAATTTGATCAAGTGGATACCCTATCCCGTGATCACGGGCTTTACCAGCGGCATCGCGGTGATTATTTTCTCGTCTCAGCTGAAAGATCTGCTGGGTTTGAGCATGGGCGCTCCTCCCGCCGACTTCATCGACAAGTGGCGGTCGTACGCCGCGCATATTTCGACGCTGAACGTCTCGGCGGCCCTGCTGTCGGCGGGGACTTTGTCAGTGTTGATCCTGCTTCCGCGTTGGACGAAAAAAATTCCGTCGCCTTTCGCCGCGCTGATTTTTGCCGCGGCCGCGGCCGCGGCCCTGGGTCTGCCGGTGGAGACCATCGGCTCGCGCTTCGGCGAGCTGCCGCGCGGCCTGCCCATGCCGCATTGGCCCGCGATCGACTTGAAAACCGCCGCGGGCTTGGTCCGTCCCGCCGCCGTGGTCGCCTTGCTGGCGGCCATCGAGTCCTTGCTGTCGGCGGTCGTCGCCGACGGCATGATCGGAGCGCGGCACCGCTCAAGCATGGAGCTGGTCGCCCAAGGAGTCGCCAATATCGCCTCTCCGGTGTTTGGAGGCATCCCCGTGACCGGCGCGATCGCGCGCACCGCCACCAACGTCAAAAGCGGCGGACGCACGCCGATCGCGGGGATCGTCCACGCGCTGGTGCTGGCCTGCGTTCTGCTTTTTGCCGGGCCGTTGGTCGCGCGCATTCCTCTGTGCGCTTTGGCTTCGATACTGGTGATCGTGTCCTACAACATGAGCGAGTGGCGCTCCTTCGTTTTCATCCTTAAGGCGCCTCGCTCGGACATGGCCGTTCTGTTGACGACCTTCGTCTTGACCCTGCTCGTCGACTTGACCGTGGCCGTCGAGGTCGGCATGATCTTGGCGGCGTTTCTGTTCATGCGCCGCATGGCCGAGATGACCACGGTCGCGGCGGCCGTCGGCGACGCGACGGAGGAGGACTCCGGCGCCGCGCCCGAAAAAGACCGGGGGATCGCTCCCCGAGGCGTCGAGGTTTACCGGGTCAGCGGCCCGTTGTTTTTCGGCGCGGCGGATAAATTGGGCGAGGTGCTGTCGCAGATACAGGATCCGCCGCGGGTCTTCGTGCTTCGGCTGGGCGCCGTGCCCATCGTCGACGCCAGCGGAGTGCATGCTTTGCGCGAGTTCCAAGCCCGTTGCCGCAGACTGGGGACCTCCCTGCTCTTGTGCGGCCTTCAGCCTCAGCCTCTGCGCGTGATCAGGGCGACCGGCGTGCTCTCCGAGTTCGACGCCTGGACCGCGCAGGACGATTTGGGCCCCGCGTTGAAACTGGTCGAAAAAATCGCCGCGCGCAAAGGAGCCTGAGCGTGGGAGGGCGACATGCCGCGCGCGTCGGGTCAAGGCTTCGCGGTTAGGGCGCACTGAGCCCATCATGAATAAGCCGCGGGCGGACGCGGGAGCTCGGCCTCCAGGCTTTCCTGGGGAGCCCCACGGGATCGGCGATCTGCGGCTTCAGCTTTTTTTGTTCGCGGCCGCGTTCGTCCTCCACTGTTTCATTTTATGGGATTACGGGCGTTCGCCTTTTTTCGCGGCTTTGGGATGGGACGCCAAGGTCTATTGGGACTGGGGCAAGACGATCGCCGCGGGGGACTGGTCGGGAGGCAAGTGCTTCTATCAGGCTCCGTTGTATCCGTATGTGTTGGCCGGCGTGATGACCTTGGTCGGAGAGCACCTGCCGTGGGTGTATCTTCTTCAAGGCTTGCTCCACTGCGGGAGTGGCGTGCTGGTATTCCGCATAGGACGGCGGAGGGGCGGCAAGACGGCGGGCGTCGCCTCCAGCCTTCTTTTCATTTTCTACGCCTCGTTTTCCTTCTACGCGCTCAAGGTGCTCACCGAGACCCTCGCGGTCTTTTTGCACTTGCTCGTGGCGTATTGGCTGCTTGAGAAGAGGCGCGCCGTATTCTCCGCGCTTTCTGGAACCGCGCTCGGGCTCCTCGTCCTGTGCAAAGCCTACGCGGTGTTGTATCTTCCCGCCATCGCCGCTTATGTTATTTTTAGCGAGGACGGCTCCCGGGTTGAAAAGATAAAACGAGTTTCGGCCTTCGGCCTTCCCGTCTTGGCGTTGATGTCGTTGGCCGCGACCCACAATGCCTTCCGGGGAGGCGGATTCGTTCCGATCGCCAGCGACGGGGGAATTAATTTCTACATCGGCAACCATGCCAAGGCCACCGGCTCATTTTCTCCGGTGGAGGGGATCTCCCTCGACATCAAGCACCAAGAGAGCGACGCCAGGGCCGCGGCAGAGCGCGCTCTTGGAAAATCCTTGCGCGACTCGGAGATTTCGGCTTACTGGTTCGCAAAAGGGTTTGCGTTCATCCGCGACCACCCCTGGGACTTCGTCGTCTTGGAGTTCAAAAAACTCGGGCTGATAGTCTCGGGACGCGAGACGTCGTCGATGTACTCTTATGATTTCGAGAAAACCCATCTCACCGCGTCGCTGCGATATGCGTTCGTCAATTTGTACGTCCTTCTGCCTCTCGCCCTTCTGGGGATGGCCGTTTGTGCCCGTCGGTGGAGAGAGTGCGCCCTTTTGTACGTCATGCCGGCGACCAACGTCCTTTTCATGTTGATGTTCTTCATGGACGAAAGGTTTCGCCTGCCGATGGTCGCGTTCTTCTGCGTCTGGGGCGGACTCGCAATCGGATATCTGAAAGACCGCGTGTCATCCGGGGTGCGTCTTTTTGACGGCGCGTTGTTGCTGTCGGGTTTGGGCTTTGCGCTGGCGATGCATCGGTATGACTTGCGAAACTATTCTCCCCGGAGGCTGGATCCCTCCGCGTTCTATAATCTCGGCGCCGCCTGTTATGGCGCGGGGGACCTCGAAGGCGCGCTTTGGGCGTATTCGAAGGCCGAGGATCTGACTCAGGGCGACTGGCTGCCCCGGATCGGGATCAGTTCCGTCCTGTTCGCCCAAGGCCGCACGCAAGAGGCGGTCCGGATTTACGAGGAGGCGTTTTCCCGTCTCGACGGGGAGTGGCGGGCGGAAGTTCTACGCGACGACGACCTTAAACCGCTGCGCGCGTATGCGCGCTGGAAAAGAGAAGGGGGCCGTTAGACCCACGCCTCCGTCGTCCAAAAGGGCATTTTTCCTGGGTCCAATACTGCGATTCTCGACGCCGGTGTGCCCAGGACTCGAGCGGCGATCCCGTTACACTATCGTGCCATGGGCCCGAACAGCTATAGTTTATCCGAGATCAAGCGCCGCCAACTCTCCTCCCGCCCCGCGGCGGCGCGAGACAAGGCGCGCGCCAATGGCGTCTCGCCCGAAGACCTCCTGGCCGCGCTGCTCGAAGGTCCCTTCGCCAGCCTGGTGAGCCGCGGCCTCATCAGCGAGCAGGACCTGCTCAAGGTCGAACTCGCCTCGCGACATCACAAACTCGACTCCGCCTCGATCTTGATGCGGGATTACGGGATTTCACGCGCCGAGCTGCGCGGCTGCCTGTGCGAGTATTTCGGCCTGCCGTTCATCGAGTTCGACTCCGAGATCCATATTTCGAAAGAGCTCATCAGCAAGTTGAATCCGCGCTATCTCAAGCAGGCGGGCTGGGTCCCGCTCCCTTCGGACGGCGATCTCATTTCGATTCTCATCGACAATCCTCTCAACGCCTGGAAGCTGCAGGAAGTGAGTTCGATCTTTCCCCACAAGCAGCGGCGACTGATTGTGGGCTTCAGGGAAGACATCATCCGGTTCATCGACTCGGCCTTCGGAACTCCGCAGCCGACCAAGGACATATCGACGATCATGACCGAGTTGGAGACCGTGTCCCCGAGGTCGGGGGTGGACGAGGATGAGGCCGAGGAATCGATCACCGAGACGGACAACGTGATCATCCACCTCGTCAACCAGATCATCATCGACGCGGACAAGCAGGGAGCGTCCGATATCCATATCGAGCCTAACTCGCACGATCGGGACCTCCTGGTTCGCTTCCGCGTGGATGGGCTCTGCCACCCTTATCAGCGCGTGCCGGGAAGCTATCGCCGGCCCTTGGCGGCGCGCATCAAGATCCTCGCCGGACTCGATATCTCGGAAAGACGCAAGCCGCAGGACGGCAAGATCGTGCTGCGCTGCAGCGGAAAAAAACTCGAGCTTCGCGTCGCCACCATTCCGACGAGCGGGTCGGGAAACGAGGATGTCGTCATGCGCCTGCTCGCCTCGGGTGAGCCCGTCCCCATCGAGAACCTCAACCTCAGCGAAAGGAACTTAAGGGAGTTGGGCGCCCTGCTTGATAAGCCTTACGGGCTGATCCTGTGCGTCGGTCCGACCGGTTCCGGCAAGACGACCACGCTGCACGCCGCTTTAAGACACCTCAACCGGCCGGACGTTAAAATTTGGACCGCGGAAGACCCCGTTGAGATCACTCAACCCGGATTGCGCCAAGTGCAGGTTCAAAATAAAATCGACCTTAACTTCGCCGCCCTGCTCAGAAGCTTCCTGCGCGCCGACCCCGACGTCATCATGATCGGCGAGATGCGCGACGCCGAGACCATCGAGATCGCGTTGAAGGCCTCTTTGACGGGGCATCTCGTTTTGAGCACGCTGCACACCAACAGCGCGCCGGAAACGGTGAGCCGGCTCTTGGACATGGGAGTCGATCCTTTCTCCTTCGGCGACGCTTTGCTCGGCGTGATCGGCCAGCGCCTGATCCGAACTCTTTGCAAGCAATGCCGGCAGCCTTATTCGGCGACGACGCAGGATGTCCAAGAGTTTCTCGCGGCTTACGGCGAAGAGGCTTTCGCGGGACTCAAGCATCCCTTCGGCCCCGGATTCCAGCTTCATAAGGCCCGCGGCTGCGGCCACTGCCAAAACACCGGCTATAAAGGCCGCACGGGCATCCATGAGCTCTTGGTCGTCTCCGATGACATCCGCAAACTCATTCACGCGCGCGCGCCCATTTCCCAGATTCAGAAAATCGCGGCGGCCCAAGGCATGACCACGTTGTGCCAGGACGGGCTTCTCAAAAGCCTCGCGGGCCAGACCGATCTGCGTCAGGTGCTCGGCAGCGTCAAGGTCGGATAAATTTCCGCGTCAATGAGCGATTGTCAACGCGGCGACTTTTGGCGGGCCTTCCAGAGCTCGACGAGCACGGGGATCACGGAGATGATGATGATGGCCAGGATCACGAAATGAAAATTCGTTTTGACGATCGGAAGCTCGGCGAAGAAGTAGCCGCCCAAAAGAAACGACACGGTCCAGAGGATTCCCCCCGCGATGTTGTAGAAAGCAAACTGGGGATAGGACATCTTGGCGATTCCGGCCACGAACGGGGCGAAGGTGCGCACGATGGGCACGAAGCGCGCCAGGACGATGGTCTTGCCGCCGTATTTCTCGTAGAACTGGTGCGTGCGCTCGAGATGCCTCTTGTCGAAGAACCGCGAGTCGTCGCTGGAAAATATCTTGGGTCCGATCCTCTTGCCGATCCAGTAATTGACGGCGTCTCCTAGGATCGCCGCGACGATGAGGAGCACGGTGATTTGGGGAAGGCGTATCGGGGATTCCGCCTTTGAGGCGAGCGCTCCGACCGCGAAAAGCAGGGAGTCACCGGGAAGATAGGGCGCTACAACCAGGCCGGTTTCGCAGAAGATCACCAAAAACAGCACCACATAGAGCCAAGGCCCCAGGAAGGCCGCCCATTCATTGAGGTGCCGGTCGAGATGAAGGAAGATGTCGATCAGGGCGTGGATGTTCATCGGCGCGGCCCCACGATCAGCGCCAAGGGGATTGTGCGGCGCTTGGACGGGAGCAGGGAGGCGATCGCCCGTGAAATCATGGGGTGTATTTATGCATGTATTGATCGAATTGACAACTCACAACGACCGGGTGTCAATCGAGATCGGCCGCGACTACCGTTTGGCGCGCGCGATTTCGTAAGATAGGGCCCATGTCCGAGGCCGCTTCCCGCAGAAACGTCATCGCGGCCGTTACACTGGCGGCGCTGGGGTATTTCGTCGATATTTACGATCTGATCCTGTTCAGCATCGTGCGCGTGGCCAGCCTCCAGGACATCGGCGTGGCTCCCGAGGATCTTCTCGACACGGGCTTGGTCCTCATCAACATGCAGATGGGCGGGATGCTGCTGGGCGGGATCCTGTGGGGAATCTTGGGCGACAAGAAGGGCCGCCTCTCGGTTCTGTTCGGCTCGATCGCCCTGTACTCCGCGGCCAATATCGCCAACGGCTTCGTCAATTCCGTGTCGAGTTACGCCGTCTTGCGCTTCATCGCGGGCATCGGCTTGGCCGGAGAGCTCGGCGCCGGCATCACCTTGGTGTGCGAATTGATGCCCAAGGAGACGCGGGGCTACGGCACCATGGTGGTCGCCGGCGTGGGGATCGCCGGCGGGGTCGCGGCGGGACTTGTCGGCGACGCTTTCGGCTGGCGCAACGCCTATTTCATCGGGGGCGGGATGGGCGCGGCGCTGCTGGCCCTGCGGGTCGGTGTTTTTGAATCGGGGCTCTTCGACAAGGTCAAGCATTCTTCGGTTCGGCGCGGCGATTTTTTCATGCTCTTTTCCTCGCGCGAGCGCGTGATCAAGTATCTGTCTTGCATCCTCCTGGGCGTGCCGATTTGGTTCGTGATCGGCATCTTGGCGACGTTCGCTCCCGAGTTCGGAAAAGCCTTGGAGATGCCTGTCCTGCCCTCCGGTTCGCGCGCGGTGATGTGGCTTTACGCCGGCTGCGCCTTGGGGGACTTCGCCAGCGGCGGGCTCAGCCAGCTGCTGAGAAGTCGGCGCAAAGCCGCGCTGGTGTTCGTGCTCGCGACCGCGGCCTCATGCGCGCTCTACCTCAACTTGCGCGGGGCGTCCTTGGGCGCTTTCTACGCCGTGTGCGGGGTCATGGGATTTTTTTCCGGCTACTGGGCGATTTTCGTGACCATCGCTTCGGAGCAGTTCGGCACGAATATCCGGGCCACGGCCACCACCACGGTGCCGAACTTCGTGCGCGGCTCTTTGGTGGCGGTGTCGGCCCTCTTTCAATTGTTGAAGCCGGGCCATGGGATTATCCACGCGGCGGCGGCCGTCGGCGTCCTGGTCTTCACCTTGGCCTTGGCGGCTTTATTGGGATTGCGCGAGACATTCGGCAAGGACCTGGACTTTCTCGAGCCGCACATTTAGGACGACCCCGCATGCTTCGCGTCGCTCTCATCGAGCCGGAGATCCCGGGCAACACCGGAAATATCGGGCGCACGTGCCTGGCGGCGGGCGCCGAGCTTCACTTGGTGGGGCGCCTGGGCTTCGAGCTGTCCGAGAGGCGCCTGCGCCGCGCGGGGCTTGATTACTGGGACAAGGTGAGCGTGCACAGGCACGGGACCATCGCGGATTTTTTGCGGCAGATCGACGACGCCCAGGTGCTGGCCTTCAGCGCCGAGGGCGCGCGGGAGCATTGGGACGCGCCGTATGCGGCGGATTCCTGGCTGGTGTTCGGGTCGGAATCGCGCGGCTTGCCCGAACCTTTGCGCGAGCGCTGGCGCGAGCGCACCTATCGCGTTCCCATGAATCCCGGCGCGCGCTCCTTGAACCTCTCCAGCGCGGCCGCCGTGGTTCTTTACGAGGCCTGCCGCAGCCTGCGCCGCGGTCGGTAGACCTGGTGCCCCATGGGTCCAATGACGTCCTCCCTATGGGCCCTCAAGCACTGTTGATCTAGATCAACTCCTTCTACAATGTGGGCGTTGGCGCCGATGTCGGATCTTGCAAGGAGAACGCATCATGACCGTTGAGAGGAACGCCGCAGGGACGTCCATTCGTCTGATTCTTTCCGCGGCGCTTGTGTTGTCCACACCGATGGGAGCGTCGGCTGGATCCCAGTTTGCCCGCGCCCAGGTGTTGACGACTCCGGCTCCCGTCGTGGTCCCCAATTTCTCCTTGAACGCCTCACTGGAAATTCCCGCCGCCCTGCAACAGGGGTCTTTGTCGGCGCTCAACCGCCACCCCGTGATTTCCCTGCTCAATGAGCTGCAGTCAAAAGGCGTTCATCTTCCCGACAAGCTGACTACCCGCGCCGACGCCGTCAAGCTGCGCTCGGCGGCGGAGGCCTTGCCGGAGGGTCCGGCCAAGGCGATGCTGATCTCCATGGCCGAGGCCATTCCGGTTTCAAACAGCGCGGGCTCCGCCGAGGCGGCTCAGGCGCAACAGACGATATTCGACGGCGTTCAAGCGCGGGCGGGCCTGCAGGAGCCGGTCGCCCCGGGCCGCTTGGAACGGGTCAGGAGCTTCCTCGGGTTGAGCAAGAAACAAACGCCGGCGCCCGAGGCGAAACCGGCCAATCCCGCGGATTTCAAGGTGAAGGCCGAGGAGCTGAGATTCGTTCCCGCCGACTCTCAACTGCCGGAGAGCACCGACAAGATGCCGGCCGGCGGAAGTCAGATCGTGGGCCAGGAAAGCGCGCTCAAAGCGGTCAAATTCGGCCTTCAAATGCCGGGCGAGCACTACAACCTTTTCGTTTCCGGCTCCGACGGCTCGGGCCGTGAAACCGCCCTGCGCGAGATCGCCGCCGAGGTCGCCGCGAAGATGCCCGCTTCCAACGATACGGTCGCCGCGACCAATTTCAAGGACCCGTCCAAGCCGATTTTTCTCGAGCTGCCCCCCGGCCAGGGGACCGTATTCGCCGCGCTCGTTTCGAGGTTCGTATCGAGTCTGAAGAACGCCATTCCGGAGATGCTGCAGTCCAAGCAGACCAAGGAGTTCATCGATGACGTCGAGTCCGAGATGACAGCGTTAAGAACGGAGCTGGAGAATAATTTCAAGGAGATGCTCGAGACGAAGAGGCTGGGAGACGGAAAATTCGGCGCCGGGTTGGATGTTGAACGCGCCAGGGAGGGGAAGTACGCCGTCTACAAGACTTTTGACGGCAAGAGGGTCGACCCTAAGCAAGTCCAGAAGATGGTCGAAGACCAGGCGGTCACGAAGGAGGAACTCGATAAGTCCGACGATGAGATCCACCATCTCGTCAAGGAGTTGAGCGAATCATTCGAACTGCTCGAGAAGAAGAGCGAGGAGCTGCAGGGCAAAGTCGAGGCGACCCAGCGGCAATGGGCCCAAGAGCTTGTCCTAAGACACGGCCAGAGCCTGCTGAGTATGTCCCATGGGAAAGGCGAACCGACCGCTGAAATGAAAGCGAGAGTCGCCGAGTGGATGAAGGATTTCCAAGAGAGGCTGTCCAAGGTCGACGTCGAGGGATATGGCCTTGGAATGGTGCGCGCGAAGGGTGGCATAGGCCTGATCCCCGTTCGGGACGGCCGTGCTGTGACCGACAATGACATCGCCGGAGAAAAGACGCGGTCGCAGGTCGCGGAGCTTCTTGCCCGACTCCGGGAGGCGGCTGTTCCGTTTGCAGCGGAACTTCAGGAGGAGATGAAGAGGGAAGCGGGCGAGATGGCCGCGTTGAAGAAGCCTTTAAATGCTCAGCAAACCCGGGTCGCGGAGTACGTGGAAGAACTGCTGAGGTTCTCGGGCGCCAATTACGAGATGTTCGCTAAAGAATCATCGTCTCCCAAGGGCCGCGGAGGTATGGAGGGTCTTCTCGGCCGCAAATCGCCGGAACCCGAGGAGCATTTCGTGGTCAGCGTCCTGGCCGACAATGGTGACGTCAAGGGTGCTCCTGTTGTCTGGGTGGCAAACCCCACGTACGAGAATATATTCGGAAAAGCCGAACCTGGCGAACGTCTGATGGAGGTGCTCGGCTCCGGGAGCGGTCCCGCGCTCGGAGGCCCCAAGCTCAAAGGCGGAGCCATTCATCAAGCCAACGGCGGTTTTCTTGTTCTCAATTTGATGGACGTCCTGCGCGAGCCCGGGGTGTGGCGCGCTTTGATGGCCGCGGTGCGTCGCGGGACGGCGGAGATCACCGAAGGCGGACTCTACGGCCTGATGACGGGCAAGGGCGCAACCTTCGAGGTTCCCAGCAAGGTCAAAATCGTGCTGTTGGGGTCGCCCTTCCTGTACCACCTGCTGGCCCAACAAGACGACGATTTTTCCTTGAATTTTCAATCAGTGGCGCATTTCGATTCCGTGTTTCCGCTCAACGACCAGTCGATCGCGGGCTATGCGCGCTTTTTCAAGAAGGCCATCACCGACCTCGGCGCGAAGCTCAACGACGCGGCGCTTAGCTTGACTCGCGACGCCATGAGCCAGCTGATACAACTTGGCGCCCGTCTGGCCGGCAGCCATGAGGAATTGACCGCCCAGTTCGGCTTGGTGGACGGCGTCATCCGCGAGGCCGCGTTTTGGGCCCGGCAGGCCGGCCGCAAGGATGTTCGCGGAGAGGATGTGCAGGCCGCGCTCCAAGCCAAGCTCGAACGCGAGGAGCCTTACCGCAGACAAATTCTCGAGGGTTATGTCAAAAATCGGCGTCTTGTCGAAACGACGGGCGCCAAGGTGGGCCAGATCAACGGCCTGGCGGTCATGGGCAGCCTCGGCGTGGTGACGCGCATCACGGTCGTGCCCTCCGCGTCGGGGAGCGCGCCGGTCGTCACATCGACGGACCGCCAGTCCAATCAAACCGGCCCGTCCTTCAATAAGGCTCTCGGCATCGTCGAAGGCTTCCTGAGAAATCTCTTCGCCCAGGGTCGGCCTTTGCCCGTGAGCTTGTGGTTTTCCTACGAGCAAAGCTACAACGGGATCGACGGAGACTCGGCCACGTCGACGGAGATCTACGGGGCTTTGTCGGCGCTGTCTGGAGTGGCGATCGGCCAGAATTTCGCGGTGACGGGCTCCGCCGATCAATTCGGCAACGTGCAGCCCATCGGGGGCGCCAACGAGAAAATCGAGGGCTTTTTCGCTTTGTGCAAAGCGCGGGGATTGACCGGGATTCAGGGAGTGATCATTCCGCGT
>ERZ1292633.646-Hain-H41-02um-R1-646-length-39616-cov-6_pt2 | contig 21993 bp, 12 predicted proteins | sample MGYA00564406_ERZ1292633 | MGnify/ENA primary metagenome ERZ1292633 (study PRJEB36523, sample SAMEA6512639) | groundwater metagenome | collected 2019-01-08 | study: AquaDiva: Metagenomics assemblies of 32 groundwater samples
GTCTGCCAGCATGCCGTGGTGCGCCTTTCCGAGGAGGGCGTTGTTGTTCGTCCACCCCGTTGTGGACGGCAGCAGATACCACAATGAGCGACACGTCGATCACCCTGAGCGACACGTCGACGACATTGACGGCGCTCGTCGCGGACTCCTCGACAACCGCATCCTCCACGACTTTGTCACTCCCTTCGGCGACCACCTCGCCAGCGTCGACAGTTACGACAGGTACCGAGGAGGCATCCAATAACGCAACGACGAACGGGACGGCAGCGGCCGACAAAAACGCGACCTTGGTGCAGACGCAGACGTCAATTACGTCAGCTACGTCCTTGGCGCAAACGTCCGCCAGCGAGGCGAAAAATGAAGGGAATTCGACGCCCACGTCAACCCTGACGACCGCGCCGTTCGCCAACACGACGACAGTGCCCCCCGACGGAGCATCGAACGTGACGAGTATGGCGTCGACGTCATCGCAGGTGACCCTTCCCTCCTCCGCTCAGCCGCGAGGATCCGGCCCATCCACACCCGCACCGAGCACGGCATCCACGGCACCTAGTGGTGGCCCCGTCGCGGCTGGACGCACCGACACGGGGGGTTCAGCCGCCGCCTCCAACGACCTGTCATCGGCTTCGTCATTTTCGTCATCGTCGTCGTCGTCGGAGCACATGAGCGGCAGCGGCAGCGGCAGTAATTCATCCGACGAGTCGGCCGGCGACGAACCGCCTCCCTCTTCGGCCGCCTCGTCGATCAGCACGATGCCGCCGACGACAACGGCCGTGACGACACTATTCCGCACCACGCTAACGTCGACGACGCGCGCCGGAAATTTTTCCAACACAACGACAGTCCCAACAACCACGACGCCGGATCCACCGGCCGAACAGTTCTCCGTCGGTGCCGACGCTGTGACCGCGATGCGATCGACCGCCGGCTTGATGAGCCTTATTGCATCCGTGGTCAACCCGTCGTTGTGCCCTCACGCGGCGCGCATCTCGCTTCTTTTGGACCAGTCTCTGTGCCAGTACCGCAGCTTGAATCGGATCGAAGTCGTCTTCTACCCGCTGCAGTTCGGCATTGGCAACGATTCCACCGCGCGGTACTTTGCGGCCGCGGTGTTCCTGTGGCCCGTCGCGATGATCTTCGTCATCGTTCATTTTGCAATGGCGAAGCGGAAGGCAAGTCAGTGCGCGGCGAGTGCGACGGCGGTGGGACTCGGCGACGAATCGCTCAGCGATGACGCCGAGGCGCTCGAACGAAGGGTCCAGGCACGTGAGCGATTGGCACGGATGCGCGTCTACTTTCCGTCCTTGACGGTCACGGCCATCACTCTGTTCTTCTGGCAGCCGCTGACCAACAGCTGCATCACGGTACTCAGCCGGGGTGAGGACAACCAGCCCGCACGGTTCATCGCGTGCACGCTGCTGCTGATCGCGTTCGTCGCCGCGTGCTTCGCCTCGCGATGGTTCCTCGCGCGCCGGCCGCTCCTTGAGTTTGTGCCCTGGGAAACATACTATCAGCGGCGACGGGCGTTCGTTCTTAGCGTGAAGGAAGGCCAGGACGCCCTGTCGCTGATGGAGGGCAACCTCCTGAAAAGCGAAGAAACGGCGGCACCACCTCCGACCAAGGCGTTGCTGACCGGCGGCATGCAGAACAATAAAATCGAGGAGAGTACCGCCGTCGTGGCCCCCACCGCGTTGAACAAAGCCCGGTTCGCCGTGTCGGGGGTCCCTTCGGGCAAGAAGGCGCCCTTGGCCCTCCATCAAGTCCCTTGTCCTTACGACGGGCTGTTGCCCAGAGACCACGACGCCGAGTACGCCTTGGCCGTCGCGAGGCTGCGGGAGAGTGGCGCAACGGACGTGGTCCCCACCAGCTTCATTGACCGCTTGACTCCGACGCTGCGTGTTTACTTTCTAGGGCCTGGGAAGTGGGCCGACCTCCACGGTTATTTCGGATTCGGCTACACCGCCGGCTTCGTGTACAAACGCTATCGGGACGGCCGTCAGTGGTTTCTGCTCGTCGAGCTCGTCTTCTGCACGTTTTTTGGCGTCCTGGAAGGTGCGAAGCCCCTCACGCTGTTTGGATGCTGGGCGACGGCGACGGCGACGTTCACCTGCCTGGCGCTGTACTTTGTGCTCCTTTGCGTGCTCCGGCCCTTCATGTCTCCATTCGACAACGTGTCGTTTGCGTTTCTGACGGTGACGCAGAGCGCGGCCGCCGCGCTGCTTCTTGTCGCAGGGAAAGCGTACGAGCGAGACATTCGCGGCGCCGGCGAAAAATTAGCCTTTGCGTGCTTGAGTGCCGTGACCGCGAAGGCGATCGCCGACGCCGTCGTCAAAGTGATCGTGCATCGTGTCAAGTACGCGAGCCCCCAACCAGGCCACGCGGCAGAAGCCGAGGCCAACAAGGCCGCCATGGAACGCCGGAACGCCCCCCCGACACCCTCGGAAGGCGATGGGGAAGGTGGGACGCCGATGCAGCCGCTGCTGCCCGTCCCACCGCCGTCCAACTCCATGCTGCCGCCGATGGCGGCGACCGGAATCAGGGACCTTCCGCTGCCTCCTGGGGCCATGGCCAGAAAGGCGGCTGCTGCGGAGGTGGTCATGCCCGCAGGGGCGGCAAAGCAGAGCCCGCTGCTCCAGTTTCCCGGTGGCGGAGGAGGGTCGAAATCATCGTCACCACCGCAGCGGGCCGCTGGGCCCAAAATATTGAGCGATGAGGACGCCGCTATCAACCTTGACTTTTGAACGTTAGTGTTTCTTTTCGCACACCACTGGTCAAACGCTGACGCCGTGGCTTCCGTTCACATTACGTCAACCCGCTTCAAGAACTTGCTTCAAGAGCAGCACGCCACCCTCCGTTCCGCCCAAGCACAGATTTTTTTCGCAGTTCTCCGTATCGACCACAAGAAAGGTTGTGATGCAGTTTCGCTCGTTGCCTTCATGCCACCCAGCGTTGGAAGTCGCCGTCGCGAGAGAGAAGGGGTCATGACATGTGCTGAGGATTTGACAACGGCAGCCAGAGAGAGAGAGAGCGAGAGAGAGACACGCACGCACAACGAAACCAAGTCGAAGTAGGGCCCTTTTCGGCAAGAAGCCGCCCCCCGAAACCACAACATGTCCTCCATCTCCCCGCAGGAACGGGCCTCGAAGCTCATCTACAAGTTGCTGCGCGATGCCCATCCCCCCGCGACGCCGCTCTCGCAGGCGCTCAAGCAGCTCAAGCTGACCGTCGCCAATGATGCTCTGTTCTTTGCGGCGGCCCCGGACGCCGTCGCGACCTACTTGATGGACAATGCGTGCACGGTGGAGTACCAACTCCCTTCGGACGAGGAGGGGGGCGCACCTTCCACCCACATCCTGCCGCTGACGCGGGACAATCGGCTGGATGTCACCAGCCTCATGCGCGACTACTTGCCAGTGGCAACAATGGAGGAGCTGACCCAGAAGGACATGGCGGGCTACGAACGGTTCACGTTCGTCGACCCAGCCACCTACGCGTTGGTGATTGCCGACCCACTGACAGCGTCATCGGCCACCAGGTTCGCCGTGTCGTCGTTTCGCGAGTGTGCCTCCAGTCCGTCGGTCTCGCGCCTGCCAAGGTCGTTTTGGTGGGCAGCGCGAATGGGTTTAGCGACGTCGACGAAGGTGTCGCCGGTGGCCATCGCGCGGGGAGCCGCCGCCATGAAACTGTCCGCCATCATCCACGCCGCGCTAGAGGAAGCGCTGCAAAACCGTGGGGCCTCCGTAGGGGCAGTCACGAGTCGCCGAGCGACGTGCCTGCCGAGCATGAGCGAGCTCGAGTCCGCGTCAGTCGAAGAGGAGCGGGAGTTGCCGAAGTTGAATTTCGTCTCGGTCGTGGAATCGTCGCACCAAGCGGCAGGCTGGCGCGGGCGCTGGAGGACCACAGGCAGCGTCCACCTGCCCGCGTGCCTGAACGCCGCAGTCGACGACGTCGTAGCACAGCGGCCATCGATGACGCCCGCAGACGCCGTCGGCACGGTGGCGACCCCAGAGCCGCTTCCTGGCGACAAGTCCGGCGTCACCCACTTGCGATGCACCATCTCGCTGCGCGTCAACGTGCAGATTGAGTACCACGAGGATGGGTCCTGCCACATGTCGAGCGACGTGCCGGTCGAGGCGTATTGCGAGCTGCCGACGCCCATTCCAGCTGGCGCCCTGTGCTACTCGCCGGCGCTCAACGACGGCACCGTGGACGAGTCGGCAGAAGGCGAGGCCTTCGCCGCCGTTCACAAGTACGGCAGCCGCTTAGCCCGCCGCCTCGCGAAGCAGCTTGAAGCCAGCGAAGCCGAAGCGACCGCGGCCCTGCAGGCCAGCTGCGCGATCGAGCTCGGCGATACCGTCATGCGGTCGGTGCGCAGGAAACTACCTGTCACCCGCCAACCGTTTGACTTTCGAAAAATGCAAACTCGAGAGGCGTTCGCCCATGAACAACGGGTTCCTTCGGCTCGCAGTGCGGCGGGGGGCGGTTTAATAGCCACCACGATCATTGAGCCGGAATGACACGGACAGACGCTCTGCGAACGGCGGCGGTCTTGTCCGCAGAAAGAGGAATGCAGCAGCAGTCTCGAACGGCGCCTCCCTAAAAGTGAATGGCGCATCTATCAAGCTTTTGACCTTCCTCCCCCTGAATGGAGGGCTCACTGGAACTGGCAATGGAACCAGAAACGGATGACACACGGACGCTCTGAACGCTGCGGTCTTTGTCCGGAGAAAAAGTGAAGCGAGGTCTGTTTCCAACGCAGCCTCCCCTAAATAGTGGATGGCGACAGTCGCAACCGCCCAAGTGTGTTCCCTCCTTTGCGCTCGTTATACGAATCATCAACGTTTTTTTTCTTCCCTTCCTCTCTTCATACGATCCATTTGCATATGCCGCGACCATCGTCGTTTGCGGTCGATTCGGCCACAGCGGTTGGTTGGCTCCCGCAAAAAAAGCTGAGGAAATTCACTCGCTGTGGTGCAAGGGCAGCGTGAAGGTCACTTTTCGGCATATTTTTTTGGTGCAAAAACCAGGATTTGCACCAGACCCATCGCGATCGCCGCGCTACCAAGGGTGAGGTCTCATAGCTCTTTAATATGCCCCTATCCTGACCAATCTCGCCCCGCCCGCCTACGGATGACGCGTACTGTATATTATTCTTGCGTGTTGCGGATCAATTTGCGTTTCACACTGAGCATTTCAGGAGGCATATGGCCGCTGGAGCCATCACGGGGCTGCCGCCCACCACGGCCATCGCACGTCAGATCGACAAAGAGTCGACGGCCCTTGTTCCACCCACACCGCTGCGCTTTCTCGGTGCTCTCACCGCCGAATTGAGAGACGTGAAACGATATCCCATGCCAAAAGGGAAGAATCTGTCTCTCGCAGGAGCCATACGGTCGTGTCGCGATGTGCCGCCGGCGTGGCCACCCCCCGATCTTGACTACTCTACCGCCTCGCGCTGGTTGCTGACCTGTCTTGTTGAGATTCGGGAAGGAACCACAGCATCCGCCGCAACACCAAGCCAACTCGCCGTGGCCTGGTGGGCTGTGGCCAGGTCGACGACTACGGGTGAGACGGTGCACATCGGCGGGCGGGATTGGAGTGCGAAGGAGTGCCACATCGAGGCGCTGCGCATCGACCCCACGAGTGCCCTGGCGTGGATCAGCCTCGGCGCCGTGATGTCGGGACCGGAGACAGCGCGGGTCGGGGGGCGGGATTGGAGCAGCAAGGAGTGTTGCATCGAGGGGCTGTGCATCGACCCCACCCATGCCCTGGCGTGGTACAACCTCGGCAACGAGATGTCGGGCGCAGAGACAGCGCGAGTCGGCGGGAGGGATTGGAGCAGCAAGGAGTGCTACATTGAGTCATTGTGCATCGACCCCACCCAGGCCCTGGCGTGGAGCAACCTCGGCACCGTGATGAGGGGAGCCGAGCTTGCGCGGGTCGGCGGGCGGGATTGGAGCGAGAAGGGGTGCTACGTTGAGTCATTGTGCATCGACCCCACCTGTGCCCTGGCGTGGAGCAATCTCGGTGCCGTGATGTCTGGGAGGGAGACTGCCCGGATCGGCGGGCGGGATTGGAACAGGAAGGATTGCATCAACGAGGTGCTGCGCATCGATCCCACCATTGCCACCGCGTGGAACAACCTCGGCGCCGTGATGTCGGGACCAGAGACAGCGCGGGTCGGCGGGCAGGATTTTAGCAGCAAGGAGTGTTACATCGAGGCGCTGCGCATCGATCCCAATGGTGCCTTGGCGTGGTACAACCTCGGCGCCGAGATGTCGGGACCGGAGACAGCGCGCGTCAGCGGGCGGGATTTTAGCAACAGGGAGTGTTACATCGAGACGCTGCGCATCGACCCCACCCATGCCCTGGCGTGGAACAACCTCGGCGCCGTGATGTCGGGACCGGAGACCGCGCGGGTCGGCGGGCGGGATTTTAGCAGCAAGGAGTGCTACATCGAGGCGCTGCGCATCGACCCCACCATTGCCGGGACCTGGCACCAGCTCGGCTGCGTGATGGCCGTGGCGGAGACTGCCCCGATCGGCGGGCGGGATTGGACCACGAAGGATTGCTTCATCGAGGTGCTGCGCATCGACCCCAGTGATGTCCCCGCGTGGTACAACCTCGGTGTTGCGATGTCGGGGGCGGAGAGTGCGCGGGTTGGGGCGCGGGATTGGACCACGAAAGAGTGCTACATCGAGGTGCTGCGCATTGACCCCACCTTTTCCCTGGCGTGGAAGAACCTCGGCGTCGTGATGTCGGAGGCGGAGACAGCGCGAGTACGCGGCCGGGACTGGGACAAGAGGGAGTGCTACGTTGAAGCCCTGCGCATTGACCCCACACTGCAGGCTGCGTCCCCACTCGCCGCCCGGTGCTGCGGCTGCCTCATTTCTTGATGTCTCTCGTAAAGAAGGATCAGGGACGGTAAGTAGTAGTATTGACTGTGCGCTCGAGTCACACGTGTGAATCATTGCCTGAAAGCGGACGGATGGCGGACTACGGGGAGAAAAAGGATTAAAAAATCTTGAAGTCATCCAAAATTTTTTCCTTCAAAAACTTCAGTCGTCCAGCCCGAGGCCTTGGGGGAGAGTGTCCCTGTCATACTGCGCCCCCTTTCTCCCGCACCCATTCATTTCAGTACGACACGGCACACACTCCGATGTCCGATGCGCACAGTGCGAGAGAAGGCGCGCCTGCGACGATGTCGCCAAAGCTAAGCCGCCTCGTTCGGGGCGCCTCGTAGTACCTGGATGGCCAGGAGCACGCGGACGAACACGACGTCCGCGTGTAGTGCTCAATTGCTTCTTCATAGACGTCAATTCTTCGCGGATCCGCGAAGAGGTCGTGTTGGAGGTCGAGTGCCGCGTTGGGCATTCTCGCAGCGCATGGTGCTCACAGACTACATCTGGCGTGGCGGCCCGCTGCCTCGGCCGACTCCTGGCGACTGGACCACTCCACACGGGGGCGAGTGGAACCGCCATCCATCGCCATCGGCGTGCGCTCGACTCCAAAGGCGAGGCTTACCGCTACTCGTCGCCACCCTCCGTGCGCGCATATGGCTTTATCCGATCCGTTGGACCACCTGGTCCGACCACCACTCCCGTTGGTCAACGGCGCGCGCGGTTCCATGAGGGGTTTGGTCACATCTCCCAAGAAGACCGAGCGCCGCGTACGGCGCCCTCGTCGATGCAAATCAGTCGCAAGACACGCCAAGACGAGCTATTTTTTTTTGAAATAGCGCCCAGCACCCCATCCGCTCTCCTCTCTGACCACACAGAAGCTCCTTCTTCGCCCTCCTTCCTTTTTGCTCTCAAGCAGCAGCAGCAGAAAAAGGGAAAGGCCGTCGGATGTCATCGCATCGAGGAAGGCACGGGGCGACCGCCAACCGCGAGCAGCATGGCAAGGCGTCCACGGGCAGCACCGCAAGCCTGACACCCGCCACGACGAATACCACGCAGTCGTCATCGGCGGCGTCGGTGCGCCTCCGCCCCCCCGGAGGCTGGCGAAGCACCACGGGCGCGACGCCCTCCGGGGGCGCATCGCCGGCCGGCACGGGGGGCAGCTTCCTAGGCAACCTGCGCCTCGAAGGCAGCGAATTACACGTGGGCACCAATACGCCGGCTGACAGGTCGCCCATGATCATATCCATCGCCCCTCCGCTCGAAGCAGGGGGCCGTGCAGCGGGCTATGCCCCGGAGGGGACCGACGAGGACTCCCTCGCCGTTTCCTTGAGATCGCTCGACGACAACATCACACCCCGGACCGCCATGCAGCTCAATTTGCACCCCGAACATTCCGAAGGCGGAGGCAAATACCATCTGGGAAAATCACCAGCGCCGGGGGGCTCGCTAAGGCGACCGCCGCACGACGGCCACCCAACCCCACCCCCCGCAGCGGTCGCGGTCACAACATCGTCCGGCTCCCTCGTCAGCCCCACGGCGGGCGGTTCCGTCGCACTCCCTTTCAACTGGAATTCGGTAGGGCGGCGCAATGCCACGAAAATCAACTCTGCCAGCGATCGGATGGTGGCCGCGGACGATGTGGAAGCGTTGATCATGTACGCTGCGCTGGACGCCTCGAGCTTTCTCAACCGCTTGACGTTCAAGAGCGACGGGGTGTTTACCGGCGCCACGCGCAGCACCGCAGGGTCGGCGCCCCAATTGCCCTTCGCGGCTCGCTTCACGGTGGCGTCTCGAAGCCCTCCGCTCCCAGGAGGGGGCGGGGCGATTAGCCATGCATCTGGGAAGCAGGCCGACGATAGGCACAATGGCGGTGGCTCTCCGGGAGAAGGGTCGCCAACGTCCACACCGCAGCGTCAGCCATACCAAGCGGCGGCGTCGCAGAAGCGAGGCGGCGGGAGGCTCCTCACCCCCTCGTCGGGGGCGGCGATCACTCCGCCGATGCTATCCACGATGTCCCTTCCGGTGTCGCGCATTCACTCGGACGCGGCGCTGCTCGCGGCGGCCCAGGCGCGAGGGGGGCATCGGGGAGGCGGCATGTCGGCGGCCGACGACGGAGGCGGAGGCCACCACCAGCGTGCGGACGCCATCGTCCTCGCCTCGGTCTACGACTCACTATGTGACACCCTATCCGCCGTGTGGCAGCGCTTCCGCGTCGGCCCCGAGGAGCGGAAAGCCTTTTCCGACGCGCACATCATTGGGTGCCCCTCGAGGGCGGGTCTTGCGGCGGTAAGTCGTGAAGTGCTAAAATACCTCCACCGCATGGACGACGACGATGACGCCTTGGCCAAGGCGGGGCTGCGCGAGGCGTTTCGAGAGCAGCTCCGGTCCGTCGCCACGCATCGGAAGCTCGCCATGGCCGTGCGGAGAATTCAGATGGAGCGGGCACGCGCGTCCGCGTCGAGCTGGCGGCGGGAGAAAACCACGGGCTGGTCTAAGGCCTGCGACCGGATCATTGGCACCGCAGCCGACCCCGCCGTTGACACCCCCCCGGCGGCCACTCCGCCGTCCAGCAGCAACCGATTCAGCATGACTCTAGACAATGAGTCGGACGACGACGGCGACGGTAGAGGCGCAGAGGGGATCCGCGGGAGAGATCAAGACGACTCGGGGGACTTTGTTCTCGGCCTTCAACATCGCGGAATGGGTGCCCTGTGGGTAGCATCGAGCTTGGCCGCGAAGCGTAACGCGGATCGACGCGCCGCGACGGGCGTCGGCGACGACGATGATTCCCACCGCTGTGGTGCCAGCGCCGACAGTCGAGGGGCGGAACCCTCCGCGGCCGAGCTCGAGCTGATCTTCGTCGAGGCTTTCAACATTGTCATGTCGCTGCGCCATGTGTCCGTGAGCTTGATTCTACAAGTCGCGCGAAACCGTCAAACTGGCAAAGGCACGCAAGAGTTGCTTGTCGAAGGGCAAAATTACATCTCTGGTATGGCGACGGACGTCACCGCGACCCTTCTCGGCACGCCGCTTGCTTACCTGATTGATCACTCGGGGGGAGCATCGACGGGGGGCGACGACGACGACGAGGGGGAACATCCCCTTCACGATCGCATTCCGATCGCGTCACGCCAACGAGAAGCAAAAGGGCGGAGTGCCGAATCCATAAACAGCCACGCGAAGGGTGCCGCCGCTATATTGGGGGGCGGCGGCGCAATCGCCAACCCTTTTCTACTCCCGGCGACGTGCCTCGAGCGCATCGCGCAACACCGGCGAGAGACCATCACCTTGTCATCCCCGGCCGTCGACATCGCCGGCGGTGTCCCTAGTGCCGCGGTCGGCGACTCGCCATCGCGATCCTTCGTGCCGCCTCCTCGGCTGAGCGTCACGGCATCATCCGGTCGTCTCGGTGGCCCTACTACACCGTCGTTCACCCCACCCTCGTCCATTGGTATGGGCCAACACACGGTCGCCCCCGTGGTGGGCCAACACACCGCCCCCTACACGCCGCCGATTAACGTTGCGACCAGAAGAGATCGTCGTCCTGTCTCCACGCCGAAGCTCAGCCCTTTGCCAGGACGACCTCAAAGCTCGTTGGACCTTCCAACCGAGCGCCGCGTCGTGTGCGTTACTCCCGGAGTGATGGTGCCGGCGCTTGCTAGAGGATTACCACCCACGGAACGTCAAGCCTATCTGGCCCAGTTTCTCGCTCCGTCCGCCGCATCCAAACCAGTGCCCCCCGTTCGCGCCTCATCGTTGGCAACGGGCGCTTCTTCCAGCCACAGCGCTCCACGGGGACTATCGACCGTCCACCCCAACAAGTACGACTACCCGATCGGCATCAACGGGGACCTAGCCGACAGCGACGCCAATCGTCATCCGGCGTTGGCCCACGCGGCGCGGTTTATCCGCTCGCTGAATCCCGATCACGAGACGCTCGCCGCGCGCTACCAGGAGCAGCTGCCCTTTGAGTGCATGCAATTTGGCCGCATGACGACGCCGCCCGTCCACCGGACCACGGATCCCCCGCCGTCGTGGTCGTCCGACCGCATGCTGTCCACGAAGGCGCCCACCATTCGGCAGCGACGTGGCGGGGACAGTGGCGGCAGCGTGTACGACGCCGACGCAGGCACGTTCCGCGTCGCCGTGCCCGTCTCGCGCTACTCACTGGCGACGCTCGCTGAGCATCAGCAGAGCATTGAAGGCGAGGCCGTCTCCGTGCGGCAGCGCTCGGTGCGTGCCAAGCGACGGCGGGCGCTGCTGCGGCTGCGCGTGGCGTTTCGCTGCTTCCGGCGCGTCATGCGCCTGCGCAGACGATCGGCGGTGGATTTGGCGGTTGAGCGTGCGACGCCCGAGGCAGGCTTCCGCGATTGGTTGCAGCAATACGCACCGGATTTTTTCGCGTACCTCGAAAGTACACAACAGATGAGCGACTTCGGCGACGATGCCTCTCGGAATCCCGTGGGGGCCGCCTCCACTTCCTTCACCTCGCACGATTCCCCGCGCCGCCGCGGAATAGGATCGGGCGACAGCGCAGTGCCGTGGTGGATGACGGCCAGCTCCACCGACGACGAGGGCGGCGGCCGCGGGGACCCGGCGGCAGACGGGGCCGTCGTCGCCGGCGCGGCCCCCCAGGCCGGCCAAGAGGCGGACGACGAGGCGACCGCGGTGGATCAGCTGCAAGCGGCTCTCATCGCGGCGCAATCGGCGGCGGAAGACCTCGCGAATCTCGCCTTGTAGATTGATTTCTGCCCGTACTCACAGTCAGCAGCATCGTCTTTGATGTTCAGTGAACAGAGCGTACGCGGAGACGATTTTTTCTGTTTTATTTCGTGCGGCGCAGCCTTCATCCACAGTTCATCGGTTTTTTTATTCGATGAGCGGCAGCGAGGGACGACGTATCGACGAGGCCTCGTCCGCCGCGACACAGCTGGCATCCACTGGAGGGGGAGGTGGAGGAGCCCCTCCTTCGCCCCACGAGGGCCGGTACCTTGTCACGCTCGCCATGGTCCCCGATGAGGGCTCGTGGTGCAGCTTTCCGACGTACGGCGCTTTGTGCACAAAGATTCAGGCGCTGTGGTGCCTCGCGGAAATCGCCTTGGTCTACTACGTCCACAGCGCACTGGGCCGTGCCACGTCGGTCCGCATTGTGTCCGAGGAAGACTTCGCCGTGTGGTACCGCGGCCCCCATCGACAACACTCTCCGAAACTGATCGCCCACGATCGAGACCGCGCGAGCCACGTGCAACACAGCAGTGGCTTATGTTCCGTACCGAATCGGCTGTGCGTTGACGTGTCCACGCTGGAGTCCGCAGGTGCGGCCTTTTGCCTCAAGCACCCCGCCCTCGACGAGGTCATCTTCGTCGGCCGGGATGAGTCGCTCACGTGGGGCAACGCCATCATCCGGGCACAGCGCAGTTGGAATGTGATGCGGCCCATCTTCCGCTATTTGGACGATGGGGTCGCAGGGGAGCGCGTCGTGGTGACCATCTTGACATCGGAGGACTTCGCGGTGTGGGTCAAACGCCGCTTGCCGCTGTGCCCGCAGCTCGTCGTCTTCGAGCACGCCACCGAGCGTCGCGACGAAGCGACCGGGGAAGAAATGGCCTTCGATGCGGACACCGGGGCTATCATCACGCAGAGCGAAAAGCGCCAGAAGCACGACGCGATGGTGGCCTCCGCCTTGGTCACGGTGACGCCGCTCATCGTCAAGAACCAATTCAGTTTGGAGGAAATGGCGGTCCATGGGATGAAGATGACCCGCGCGGAGAAGCATGCGCTGTCGTCCGCCGCGGGGCCACAGGCCCACAATGCCGCGAGTCACCACTACCAACGGTTGGCAGCGAAGTTGCAGCGCCTGCAGGACATTGAAGCCACGGCGGCGGCATCGGCACGACCGAAGCAGCAGCAATATCTATAGCCGAAACGGCCTCGTCCCCCCCCCCCCCAACGCACACCTCAAAGAACCAGATTGATTGCAACGCGGCACAGCGACGTGCAAACACCAGAGGACGTGTGGCTGTCGCTCCCCTTTCCCTTTCCGCTTCCCGCACCACACTAAGTGCTCCTTCCGAAACACAAAAATGCCCACAGGGTGCGCCCTCGTCGCCGTCTTGGCGCTTCTTGTCGCCGCAGGGGGAGCTTCCCCTTCGCTTGCCCTCGTGCCGCCTTCATCCGATTCGTCGGACATTGACTTCCACCAGAGCGCGGTGCGCCTCCCCGTCGTGGGCTATGAAAATTGCGACGCCCTGTTGGTGTGGGCCCACGGGCTTGGCGACATTGGCAGTGGCTGGAGAGGTCCGATGCAGCAATTGATCACCCAGACGGGCGTCGAGCATTTCTGCGTTCTGATGCCGACGGCACCGAAGCGTGTTTTGACCTTCGCGAAGGACACCCCCCACGCAGTGTCGACCGCTTGGTTTGACCTGGAAAAAATGGATGGCCTTCGTGAAGCGCCGGGGTCCAGTAAACCGTCGGACGACTCTTCGAAGGCGAAATCAAATAGCCGACACAGTTCCACCTCGCTGCCATCCGCAGACACCGATCACAACGACGACCATAGCGCATCGTCGATGCGTCGCGCGAACCGCCTCGGCACCGTGCAACAAATACGCGAAAGCGGGTCCGCCATCGCACGCGCCTCCGTGGCGGAGGCGCGCAAACTTGGCATACCGATGTCGCGCGTCGTCGTCGGAGGCTTCAGCCAAGGTGCGGTGGTCGCCCTTCACGCGGCAGTCGCGCTGCAACTCATGCAAGACGACGCGGAACGGGAAGCCAAATCGAAGACGACGACGAAGGGCCGCCGTGTGCCGAAAGAGCTACTACCGGGGGGTGTCGTCGTCCTAGGCGGCTTTCTCGGCGGCGAGGACTACTTATCGAATGCCTTTGTGCAAAGCGCGAGGCGAAAACGAGGAGGAGGAGATGCTGGCCAGCGTCACGGGGGCCCGTCCGCCCTGGTGGACGTGCCGATCCGGTTGTTTCACGGCGGCAAGGACGACGTCGTCAACGTGGGCCACGCGACCGACATGCTGCGGAAGCTGAAGCTCTTCGGCGCGAAGGATGTGACGTTGGTGACATCGGCCACCGGGAAGCACGGCATGAATGACGAGCTGCTTGGGGCGGTGAGCCACGCGGTGGCGCTCCTCGCGCCGCGCGACGGAGGGGAGGCCGACCTCTGACCACCGGAACCACACTCCATTTTGTTCCCATTCCCCCCTATTCCAACAAATCGTCGGGAAACGAAGGCGGCTATCTACTATGATGTGAGTGTTGCACGTCACTCCCTCGGCCGATGGGAGAACGTTTTGGCTCTCTTCGACCACCCCTCAGCCACTCTCATCGCTCACCAAGCAGGGGTCGTTTTGATGATGATGTCTCCATGAAAAGGCCAACGCACGGAAGCAAATCGTCGTCGCTGCGTGCTGTGGACGAGCGCGCAACCAATACGATCTTGAGTGCCGACAACGGACGAGGCGTGCCCGCCGATGTTGACGAGGGCAATGCGCAATTGCAGCAGATCGCCAGTCATCGCCGCGCGTTGGCCAGCTACAATGCGCACATTGAATTAGCGATGCAATGCACCTTCCAGGCGTACTGCGGTGAGTGCGCGAACGAAGTGACTCGAATGCTGCCAGACCCCCCCGACCGCCCTGAGCTCGTCGAAGTGGAGAGCAAGACCGAGCATGTCGCCGCGGAGACGCTACCCGCGGTACCCAAGGACGAGTGTTCCCCTTGGCTGCTCCCGATGCACCAGTCGGCGTTGCGTCCCCCCGAGGCGACAACCGTGTCATGGATTCGTGCCCTGCCGTCCTTCTGCACTGACTCGTCGCGAGGAAGGGCCGGCGGTGGCCTGAAATACACCCCTGACGACGTGTTGTTTCTTCTGGAGGCGCTCCGGGACTGGGCGAGGAATTTGGTGGCAACGTTAAGGGCCGTCAGCCACAGGGTGACCCCAACGACGTCCGCCTCTCCACCTGTAAGCAGCAGCGGCCTTGCGGTGATATCCACGATGGCACCTTCCGCGACGGCACGTTGGCCGCCGGGACGTTCGCAACGGCTGGAGCAAGCGATGTCAGGGATGCACGCGATGGGAGTGGCCCCGTCAACCTTGGCCGACGAGATGATCGCCGTCGCACTTTGCACGATTGAACTTCCCAAGAGGAGGATCCTGGTGGCAATTGAAACCACCGGCGATGGCGGCGAGGACCCCTTCGCGTCGATTTATGGCACCAGTCGGTCTCCGTACGCGATCATCAACCACACGTGCCGCGTCGCGAGGCATCGTACGGTGACGGTGGGGGCCCTGCCACCTCGGCCGTGGAGTGAGGACGAACTCCTGGCGTTACAAGCCACGCTGCGGCTCGTCGCCCCGATTGTGATCCGAGTGGACACACTGCTAAGCCGGTTGCCAGCAAAGCGTCGGGTGCTGTTTCGAGGCGTCCGATTACAGGGCGTGACGGATGCCTATGAACCCGGCCGCCTCGTCGCCTGGCATCAGCTGTCGTCCGCATCGGTGAACTGGCACGTGGCGACCCGCTTCGGGGACACGGTTTTCACGATCCACGCGCACTCGACCGCGGAAGTGGACTTTCTATCGACGTTCCCGCGCGAACGCGAGGTGATATTGCCGTCCTACGCGGTCCTGCGCGCCACCGGTGCCACCTCGCCGACGTTGCTCCGCATGCTCAACTTGCCGTTCAATTTGGTCACCTTGCGGGAATTAGGCGACGCACCTGACGTGGCCGACATCGCGAAAGCCTGCGTGCGCGGGCAAGCGAAATTTTCCAGGACGGCGCTTCTCCATTGGAAAAAATCCTATGTCGAAGGGACGGTTAGCCAGCATCGACCGCCGGTGGCGCCATGGCAACCTGCCGAAAAGCTCTTCGAGGTCGTGAAACGCTTCCTGGATCGCGATGACGCTTCACCCTTATTGCTCCTCGGCGAAGGCGGCACAGGTAAGACGAGCGCGTTGCTAGCGGTGTACGGCTGGCTTTGTGAGCCGAGTCGTCTTGCATCGTCGACGAAGCCGGTTGTCCCCGTTTTCCTGCCGCTGCCGAAGCTTCAACACGCATGGTTAACACACGACAACGGGGACACCATCGACTGGTACGTGTGGCAGCAACTTGGCGTGACCTCTCGAGCCGAGGCGATTCAGCTGTCGGGCATTGTGACGATTGTTCTTCTGCTGGACTCCTTGGACGAGTGCAGCACCGTCGGCGTGAATCGCCGCCGCCGCCGCGGCCTACTCTCGGCCGCATCGTTCTGCGGTTCGTTTTGCAAAGTGGTCTTAACGTGTCGTGTCGATGCGACGTCAACCACGACGTCCACGGTTGTGGTCGCAGAACAGAAAAATACCGTTTGGTACCTTCTGCCTTTTGATGAAGCCGATGTGTCAAATTTCATCGACAAATTCGCTTGTTGCTGCAAGACAACGGCCGCGCGGCTGCGCGAGTCCCTCACCCTTCATGGCCTTTGGGGCGAATGGCGCCTGCTGCCCGTGACGCTTTCGTACATGCTGCAGGTAGCCATCGGTGGAGGAGGAGGAGGAGCCGCCGACCCACAGCCGCCACCCGCGATGACCTCCAAACTGAGCACACACAACGTGCCACCGCCACCTAAGGGCGCATCCGTCACGATCGCCTGCGAAACGATTGCGAGGCACGAATGGTTTGCCGACAACTCGCTCGAAGTGCCCATTACGCCGGATGCACCACCACCACACGTCGCTCCCCCATGCCCGATTGCCGGCAGCGCTGTGGTGTCCGAACGCGAGGAGGACGCGTCGAAGTCCCGTCCCATCGTACGCTGTGGGAGTTCCTCGCCGCGTCCCGCGTGGTGCACACACTCCCACGCCGCGCCGGCGCTGGACGGCAGTCTGACGTCGGTTAAATGGCGCATCTACTCCGGTTACGTGTCGCTTTGCGTGCGGAGGTTACTCACCGCCACAACGACCGCGGCGTCGCTGCGGCGACGAAAGGAAAATGAAGTCATCAGCGGCTTGCAGGCGGTGGCCGTCGACATGTTGTCTCATCGCGAGTGGCAAAGGCCGTGGGCGACCGTCGTTTCCACCCTGCGCCAACAGATGACACCCGAAGGGTGGGGTGGCGACGAAACCTACCACGCGCTGCTCCGCGGCGTGGCGAATGGGTCGTTTCCTTGCCGACTCGAATCGAACAGTCCGACGGCGCTCTTCGGCTTCTCACACAAGTCGATCGCCGAATACTTGGCGGCGACGGCGTTGTGGGAGTATCCGCGGAAGTGGCTGCCGAGGGTGCCGTGGTCGTTTTCACGCGACGAAGTGGGTGTTGTGCAATGGTTCGGGGATCACCTGGGGAGCTACCAACCGGCGCGACGGGCGGTCGTTTGCGGCGGCGTGCTGCTCGACTTGATTCGCCAACAGCAACGTGCCGGCTTCTCTCCTTCCTCGACGGTCATCGCGTCCAATGCCTTGGCGTTGATGACGGCGACGGGGTATCCCTTGAACGACGTGAACTTTGAAGGTGGAAAGTTCGAACGATGCAATCTGAGGCGAGCGAATTTCAACGGCTGCCGATTGGCGAAGTCAACTTTCGACCACTGCGAGTTACACGATGCCTGTTTTTCCCCGGGAACATTCACAAAAGCAGTATTCGACCACTGCCACTTCGGACGCCTACAACGCCTCACTGGACATTCGCACGCCGTTAAGACCGTCGTGTGCTGCACATCGCCAAACGGCCGCGCCCCCCTCCAAGTGGTGTCTGGCTCCGCGGACAAGACCATTCGCATCTGGGAGGTGAGCAGCCACCATACCAGGGGTAGTGGCGGAGGTCGCGTCCTGCGGCAGCTGCTTGGGCATGCCGCGAGGGTCAACTCCGTGTGTGTGACCCCAGACGGCCGACATGTCGTGTCGGGATCGGCGGACAGGACCGTCCGAGTTTGGCCGACCAACCCTGGCCACCATCACGCGGCTAGAGTTCTCCGGGGACATACCGCCGAAGTGACGTCCGTCTGTGTGACACGTGACGGCTACGTGGTGTCTGGCTCCACCGATACCAGCGTCAGAATCTGGGACGCCTCGAGTGGCCGGCCAGTGTGGCGACTGCATGGCCATGATGATGGAGTGACCTGCGTCTGTGTGACACCCGATGGTTGTCGGGTGGTGTCGGGATCACTGGACGCCACCATCCGCATCTGGGAAACGAAAACGGGGGCCGCCGTATGGCAACTTCGCGGCCACGATGGCGACGTTTCTGCGCTGTGCGTGACGCCAGACGGGCACCACATCGTTTCTGGCTCGGCCGACAAGAGCATTCGCTTGTGGGACGCAATCACCGGCATCGAAGTGCTTTGTTTGCTGGGACACACGGATACCGTGCTGACGGTCTGCGTGACGCCCGACGACCGTCATGTGATATCAGGATCCGCGGACAAGAGCCTCCGAATGTGGAACCTCGCCGTCGGCCAAGAAGTCCGCTGCATAGCGACCGAGGATTGGGTGACCGCCGCATGCGTCACCCTCGATGGTCTCCAACTCATTTCGGCCTCCGACGACATGACGATCAGCGTCTGGGACGTGCTGTCGATGGTGGGCGGAGAGCCGCGCCGGCGAGAGGGTCACACTGATGGCGTAACCTCAGCATGTTTCACGCCGGATGGCCGTCGCGCGATTTCGGGGTCGGCGGACCGCACCGTGCGCGTGTGGGACGTGGCGACCGGACGCGAAGCGCTCGCGCTGCTTGGCCACGCGAAGCAAGTCACGGCGGTTTGCGTCACGCCAGACGGTCGCTTTATTGTCTCTGGGTCGAAGGATCGCAGCGTCCGAATATGGGACGCCGGCACCGGCTGCGAAGTGCGCAAATTGGAGGCCCACACCGATGCCGTGACGTCCGTGTGTGCGATGCCCAATGCAACGCAAATCGTATCGGGATCCGCCGACAAGGGCATCCGCGTGTGGTGCCTCGCCACTGGGGCACAAGATTTGGCTATGAACGGACACCAAGAGGAAGTGACGGCGTTATGTGCCACCGCCGACGGTCGGCACATCGTATCGGGTTCGGCTGATCACACCATCCGCCTTTGGGACGCGGCGATGGGAGTCGAACGACGGACGTTGGTGGGCCACACGGAATGGGTGAGTGCGGTGATGGTCACCGCCGACGGTCGGCACGTCGTATCGGGGTCCGTCGACGCCACCATCCGCTTTTGGGACGTCGATACCGGGCGAGAGGTGCGGAGCATCGAGGCGAATCGCGCGCGTGTGACCGCATTAACCATGTCGCCCGACGGGGACCGAGTTATTGCAGGATGCGTCGACGCGAGCATTCATTTGTGGGACGTGACGACGGGGTCTGAGACGCGGACGCTTGCCGGCCACGTGGGGCCCCACTGTGTGACGGCGTTGTCCGCGTCACCGGACGGCCGCTATCTCCTGTCGACGTCAGACGACCACAGTTTGCGTCTTTGGGATCTGTGCGATGAGAGCGACGAGCACCAGCACCGTGAGGGGCTGGCGGTGTGGGAACTCGAACGCACTGACGAACGGGAGGACTCTGCTGCTGCGCCGATGGCGTCCATGAGCCAGACACCCGACGGCCGTTATCTGTTCATCCCTCCTCGGAGCGCGGAAGGCGCATTTCGCGCCTGGGACGTCACCACGGGTCGCCGTCTGTCTCGTCCTACCGATTCCTTACCGTCCTCCTCCTCCTTCTTCTCGGACTGGCTTCCCCGCGTCTATGATCCCAGCGTTGAGTCGACGACGTCGCGGACGACGGAGGGATTGAAGTCCACCTCGCTAGGGGGGTTGGAGTCCGACTCTTCTTTTGAGGAAGATGCCGCTAGGACTATACCGACAACAATCGTCGACGTCCACGACGACGGCGATGACGAAGCTAGCGGTGAGACGAGTCATTGTCGACGTCGAACACCCCCTCCTCCTCCTCGTGCCTGTGGAACCTTCGTCGTCTGGTTGAAAGTGGCCCGTCCGTGTGTGGTCGTGTCGCGCCGCGAGCAACCGTTCCGTCGTGAGCAACGGCAAGCTAAGAAGAATAACGCGCACAGGAGGAGCCAGCATCAACTTGGCACAAGCACTGTGCGCGACGCACGGATTGCCGCCGACGACGGCGTCACGAGGCATGCGACGACCCTTGGCAGCTTCGCCCGCCCCGCTGCCAGCCCCGGTGGCTGCATATCGAGGAATGCGATGACCAGCGGGGGGAGCTTCGCCGGCGCCGACATTGGCGTGGACGAACCCATCTTGAGGAATGCGACGACCACCGGCAGTTTCGCGCGACCGGCAACCACCGCCACGCGGAGCGCGACGGCCGGCGTGATATTCACCCTCGGCGACCGCATCACGAAGAGCGCGACGGCCAGCGGGAGCTTCGGCCGCCCCGCGACGAGCGGAAGCTTCGCTCGCCCCGCGACTACCGTTGGAGACGGGCGAGCGACGACCACCGGCAGTTTCGCGCGACCGTCAACCACCACCACGCGGAGCGCGACGGCCAGCGGGAGCTTCGCCCTCGGCGACCGCATCACGAAGAGTGCGACGGCCAGCGGGAGCTTCGGCCGCCCCGCGACGACCACGGGCCGCACGAACAATGTGAAGAAGGAAGGTGAGCGATCAAAGTGGAGATGATGAGGCCAAAATTTCCGGTGCACAATTCAAACTCGCTGTTTTGCTGACGTCAGATCTCTCGAAAGCGCGAATTGCAGGAGGGTGCGGACAAGCGACCGTGAGCCTTATCCTGAAGGGGTGGCTGTCTCCAAATGATGGTTGGAGAATAAAGACAACGACCAAGTAATGCTGTGATGCGAGATTTATTTGAGGTAAGAAAAGTCAGCAACAGTTTCTATGCCTCCGGCGAGAGGCTCTGCTCTAAAGTGGATGTCTTTCAGAGAGACATTTCGTGTGGGGGCGACATGTTGAGGTTGCCTTGATCCCCCAAGTCGAACGAGGTTAGCCTATTTGCTCAAACATACTTGTCGGTCCCTTTTTTTTGAAAAATGCGCCGCGCCGTATTGGTGACCGTTTTCGTCGCCCTCGCGGCGGTCACATTGAGTCCCGTCGTCGCCCTCGCGGCGGTCACAGTGAGTCCCGTCGTCGCGACCACTAACCACAAGTTGCCCCTCCCCCCGACGACACGCAACGGCACTTCGACGCAAACGACGGCGACACTGGTGATGAAGTACTTCCGGGACGCTAATTGCACACGGTTCAACGGCACGCAGTTTCACGCGCCGATGGGGAAGTGCCTATGGGACAATTCGTCGGGCCAGCATGTCAAGTTCGCGGACGACGACGGCCACCGTATGTTTACGGTCCGCCGGTTCCGCGACACTGCGTGCCGCGTGGCCCTGCAGGAGAAGATGGACGATCACTGCGATGAGTGGACCCACAACGGCAAGTTCGCGTTCGTTTGCGACATTTCCGCGTTGACGTTGCAGTACGACTGCACCCGACACTTCGATCGTCCGTCGTGCAAAAGAAAACTCCGTCTGCCGCGAGGTGACTGCGTGAAGTGGCCTCTCATGATTGGAGGTGGCTCCGCGAAGTTTTTCCACTTTAATCCGTCGCCCTCCGCGGCGGTCGTCCGATCAGCGTGCCGCGATCACGGGGCTACGATTGGCGGAGTCATCACACAAAGCCATGGTGCCGCCCGAGGAGAAGGAGGAGAAGGAGGAGGAGGAGGAGGAGGAGGAAGGGAGGTGAGGAGGGACGGCATCGTCATCGGGGGCACCTGCCAGAAACTCTCCGAATCGTCGTCGTCGTGGTACACCGCGGTCCTGGTGCGGTTCAGCGCCTGAAATACACAGGTGTCACAAGTAAGACTAATGTACCCCTTCGGATGGTTCGTGTGTTTTCCTCACTCTCTCTCTATCTCTCTATTTCTCGATTCGAGACTCGAAGGACCAAAATCAAAAGAGTTAAACACAAAAGACGACGACGCTCCTGAAGGGAGGAGCCCCAGCGGCGCACCATGCGAAGCGAAGACATGGATGTCTCGGAGCGCCACGATGGGCTTGCCGAGCCCAACATGATGACGGTGTAGGTCGGTTGTCGTTGTGTCGTCTCCCCCTCAGTCGGGCGTCGTCTTGGTCTGCTTTTGTATTC
>ERZ1292633.1889-Hain-H41-02um-R1-1889-length-21989-cov-5_pt1 | contig 21989 bp, 22 predicted proteins | sample MGYA00564406_ERZ1292633 | MGnify/ENA primary metagenome ERZ1292633 (study PRJEB36523, sample SAMEA6512639) | groundwater metagenome | collected 2019-01-08 | study: AquaDiva: Metagenomics assemblies of 32 groundwater samples
GGACCGGTGCTATCAGTTTGGAAAACTGATGTTCTACCATTAAACTAATCCCGCCGTGCCCTTCGTAGCCTTTGGCGAAGTAGGGCGTAGTGCGAGAATACCATTTTTGCGTTAGCGTATGAATATGCAGCGCCTTGAGCCCTATCTCGGTATGACAATCGCCATTGTGCTTGGCGTACTCATTATTGCCTTTTCGAGTACGGTAACCGTTGTGCGTACTACAACGACCGCTACCCCCACTGCTTCCTCAACACTTTCGGCGCTGCCGTCGCCGAGCATTCCCGCAATTTTTAACCCAGAAACGAGTACGACGACTGTTCCGAAAAAGGTCGTGCCGCCCAAGCCAACGCCAACTCTGGCACCCATACAGGTTGCCGTACCGGTCCCAGTTTCTACACCGACACCACCTTCTTTTTCTGTAAGCAGTGCCGCGCTTGATGCCGCTGCTTTGGCGCTTCGCGCCGCGTTGGTGAATATTATTTGTCATGCCCCATTTGGAAGTGGTCTGCATTCCATGAGTGGCAGCGGTGTTTTCGTCGACCCCAAAGGCATCATCCTCACCAATGCGCATATCGCGCAATATTTCCTCCTCGCTGACCGCAACGTTTCGTGCACCATTCGCGCAGGGAGTCCTGCAACGGACGGCTATGAGGCCTCTCTTATGTATATTTCGCCCGCATGGCTCTCCGCAAATGCGACGGTACTCACCCAAGCGAATCCGAACGGGACTGGCGAATATGATTTCGCATTCCTCGCTGTTACTTCGAGCGTGAACAGAAACGCACTCCCTGTTTCATTTCCCTTTATACCGCTCGCGGCCACGCCACCAAGCATTGGAACGCCCGTCGTCATAGCCACGTATGGCGCGCAATTTCTTGAGTCCAATCAGATACAATTTAGCCTCTTCCCCACCATCGTGTTCGGTTCAGTAAAAGACGTATTTACCTTTGTCGTCAACACTATTGACGTGCTCGCGCTCGGCGGCTCGGCCGCTGCCCAAGAAGGCTCCTCCGGCGGAGGTGTCGCTGATGCATCAGGCAAATTGGTCGGCACTATCACCACGAGTACGACAAAAGGGACTACCGATACCCGTTCTCTTGATGCCATCACCGCCTCGTATATCCGCGCCGAATACGCGAGCGAGACCGGGAGAGCACTCGATCTTCTTCTCGCCGAACCAACCGCGACTGCCATAGCCGATTTCGCACCTCAATTGCCCGCTCTCGAAGCTATCATCACTGCGAATTTGCCCTAAAGCTGATACGATGCAGATAACCCTTCTTCGCTAAAGCTACGAAGGGCACAGCGGGCCGGAGTATGCCGGTAGTACACCTGCTTTGGGAGCAGGCAGACCGAGTCCGATTCTCGGCGGCCCGATGCTTATAGCTTCAAACGATTTGGGGCAGGTAGTTGACGCGCGCGATGCCGTCGCGGCGGCGCAGCCACACGAGACAGCCGTCCACCTGCCACTCCCCTTCCCACTTTTTCTCAAGGACATACCATTCGCCCGTTCGCGCAACCTTCCGCACCTTCGCTTCATGCAAATTGAGAGATGGGTCATACACGTCTTCTCCTTTGTTCTCTGCCAGAGGGAATTCTTCAGCGAGCACCGTCTTCACTTCAACGAAATGCAGAGTATTTTCCTTCTCTGCGACGATGTCCAGCTCGCCGGTTTTTTTGACAATATTGCGGTCCCGAATCTTAAAACCATGCCGTTTGAGATATTCGCAGGCAACGTTTTCTCCTAGATTACCGACTTCTTTACGACTATAAGAAGAAATATCCACGGCTTTTAGAAATACGGCTCATTTACTCATTATTTCACGGACTTCCTCAAAAGTCCTCTGTCCTTTATCCCCAGTACTAACACCTTTTTCCCCCTTTTCAAGTTTCCACAGAATGGTATTGTGGATAGTATCTTATGTCAAAACCGATTGTGTCTTGGACTCCAGAGCGTAGAAAAGAATACCAAAGAACGTATTCGAGAGATAGAAAAGCGCAATATAAAGAGAAAGGTATTTGCCCAAATTGCGAGAAGAGGCCAGCAGTTAGCGGAAGAGTCTGTTGTCAACAATGTCTTAATGATAAAAAGTTGAGTCTCAAATTCGGTACTGCTGGACCACACAGACAATTGTATGCGGATTTGTTTGAGAAACAGCTGGGATTATGTGGTATATGTGGCGACCCAATGAGAAGACCAGTACTTGATCATTGTCACCAAACGATGATTGTACGAGGATTGCTTTGTTCAAACTGTAATGTTGGTCTAGGACAGTTTAAAGATAACGTGGGAATCCTTTCTTCAGCCATAAATTACATAACAAACAATGCTGGAATTGGAATAATGATTAAGAAACGTTAATTTTTCTTTTTTGTGCGGGTAGGGAGAATCGAACTCCCATCATCTGATTGGCAACCAGATATTCTACCATTGAACCATACCCGCCTGCGCGACATCATACCATGCCGACTATTTTTAGTGCCCTCGCCAGGAGTCGAACCCGGAATACGACGTCCGAAGCGTCGCGTGAGATCCGTTTCACTACGAGGGCGTGTATGTATACTACTACCAAGCGAGCCGAGACACGAGCATATGTCTTCGTATGTTCGTGCGAGGCAAGCGCGGGGAGCAAGCTTGGCTTACGGCACTGTGCTACGATTTGGAAATGCAGTATCGGATTCCAAATGAAGTTTCAGTAATCTCGAACGGCTTGCGACAAGCTGGTTTTGAATCCTACCTTGTGGGTGGGTGTGTCCGCGACCTCATAATCGGCCTGGAACCTAAGGATTGGGACATTACGACGAATGCGAAACCAGAACAGATTCAAGCCATATTTCCCGACTCTTTCTACGAAAACGACTACGGCACGGTCGGCGTGAAGACCGGTTCTGAAGATGTACGACTTGCCATTGTTGAAGTCACCCCTTATCGTACCGAGTCCGGCTATTCCGACAAACGCCGGCCAGACAAAGTGGAGTTCGGTACTTCTCTTCTTGAAGATCTCGCGCGTCGTGACTTCACCATCAATGCTATCGCCCTCGATGACTCTAAACCCAGCACTAATCCGTTAGTGCTGGGTAAAGGACACCTCATTGATCCGTATGACGGTCAAAAGGACATAAAGGACAAAATTGTGCGCGCAGTTGGCAATCCAGTAGAACGTTTCAATGAAGACGCTCTGCGCATGTTGCGCGCGGTGCGCCTCGTCGCCGAGCTCGGCTTCGGCATAGACGGCACTACGGCGGAGGCGATAAGCAAAAATAGTGAGCATTTAAGCCACGTTTCACGTGAAAGAGTAAAGGATGAACTTATGCGCGTACTCAATTCTGACCAACCGATGAGCGCACTCGTTCTCGCCCGGCAACTTGGCATTCTTGAATACATCGCGTCAGATCTCATCCGAGGCATCGGCGTCAAACAAAATCAGGCGCACTCCTACGATGTCTTTGAGCACAACTTGCGGACCATGCAGCACGCAGCTGACAAGAAATGGGGCTTTGATATCCGTCTTGCCGGGCTCTATCACGATATCGCCAAGCCGGAGACGCGCCGTTGGTCTGAAGAGAAAAAGGATTGGACATTCCATGGTCACGACGTCGTTGGTTCACGTGTAACAAAAAAGGCCCTTGAAGACCTACATCTCCCACGCGAAACAATCAACAAGGTCGTAAAGCTAGTCCGATGGCATATGTTCTTCTCTGACCCGGAGCAGATTACCCTCTCGGCTGTGCGCCGAATGATAAAGAACGTTGGCGAGGAGAATATATGGGACTTGCTCAATCTGCGTATCTGCGACCGTATCGGTACCGGCAGACCGAAAGAACAGCCATTCCGCTTCCGTAAGTACAAGGCGATGGTTGACCAGGCGCTTCGGGACCCAATTTCAGTAACGATGCTTAAGATAGATGGTAGCCGGATTATGGGGCTGTTCCACGTGAAAGCAGGACCGATCATCGGATGGACGCTTAACGCTTTGCTTGAAGAAGTGCTTGATAATGCTGATTTGAATACTGAAGAATATCTGGATAAACGTTCTGAGGAGCTATTGAAAATGCCAGAAGCTGAACTAAAAAAGCTTGGAGAATCAGGTAAGAAGAAGAGAGAAGAGGCAGAAGATGAGGAAATAAGTAAGATAATGTCCAAGCATCACGTTTGCTAGTGTTCCACGTGGAACAGATTTCATATGTTATAAAATCAAAAAAGCCGCCCAGTGAAGGGTGGCCGTTAGCGTATAAGGAGCAGGGGCGTTAAATGGTGCTTACGACCCGAGAAATTGTGGGCAGCTTTTTGGTTTTGTGAGCGCTTCCACGTGGAACACCATGCCGATGGGCTTGTATCGCGAATCGTCGCGAACGTAGGCAGGCACCTCGTTTGGCGCGCTGATTTGAAAGAACGAGAAGGAACACCCAGTTCCTCCTTAAAGATATATTGATAAAGGACATTGTAAAGGACACCCTGTGGATAAGTGTCCTTTAGAGTGTTATAGAAACAGGGCAGTGGTCGGAGCCGTAGACGTCGAAGTGGAGCTCGGCTTTTTTAATACGCTTGATGAATTCGCGGGCGACGAAGAAGTAGTCAATGCGCCAGCCGACATTGCGGTCGCGCGCGCGAGTGAATAAGTCCCAGTAGGAGTAGGCATCTTTGGTGTGGGGATGGAAGTGGCGGTAGGAATCCACATAACCGGCGGCTATGACCTCGTCGAGCCATGCACGCTCCTCGGGTAAGAAGCCTGTGTTCTCTTCGTTCTCTTTCGGTCGAGCGAGGTCTATCTCCTCGTGGGCAGTGTTCACGTCGCCGCAGAAAATAACCGGTTTTTGTTTGCGTAATTTCTCCGCGAATGCGAGAAAGGCGTCATAGAAGCGCATTTTGTAATCCAATCGCTCGGGGCCCTGTCCGCCGTTAGGGAAGTAGGCGTTGATAAGCCAGAAGTCCTCATATTCTGCGCCCACAATGCGCCCCTCCTGGTCAAACTCCTTAATGCCCATCCCATAAATCACTTTCAGCGGCTCAACTTTAGAATACAGCGCGACACCGCTGTAGCCCTTGCGCACCTGTGAGGAAGAAAAGAATGCTGAATATCCGGCGGGGGAGAGCATGTCTTCAGGAAGTTGCTCGGGCGATGCCTTGGTTTCTTGTAGGCAGAAGATATCGGGCTTCACTCCCCTCAGAAAAGCTCCCCAGTAGCCGTCCTTCGCAAGCGACCGGAGCCCATTAACATTCCACGACACGATTTTCATATTCGTATTCTACACCTCGACTAACTGCGGCTCTTGCCGTGGTACTTTTTATGAATTTCGCGGAGGTGCGAGTCGGTGATGTGCGTATAAATCTGCGTCGTGTTGATGGAGGCGTGACCGAGGAGTTGTTGGACGGAGCGGATGTCGGCGCCATTGGAGAGAAGGTCGGTGGCGAAGGCGTGGCGGAGCGTGTGCGGCGTGACGACGTTCGTGATGCCCGCGCGCGCGACATATTTCTTTAAATGTCGCTGCACATCTCTTGGAGAAATGCGATGCAATTTGTTCGGCCGACCGTCAACGAAGAGCGCCTCTTCCATATCATTGCGCGCTTTCAGATACTCGCGCACCGCTTCTTTGGCAGTGGGGGAGAGGAAGACGACGCGGACCTTCTCGCCCTTGCCGCGCACCGAGAGCTCGTCGCGCGAGAGGTCAATATCGGCATTGAGCGCGCAGAGTTCGGAGACGCGCAAGCCCGTGGAGAACAATAATTCAAGAATGGCGCGGTCCCGCAGATACGACCGCGCTTTGTCGGGGTCTTTTTCTTTTTCAAATGCATCGCGTGGTGCTTGCATGAGTCGTTCCAATTCTACAGAGGTGATAAGGTCCAACTGGCGCTCGGGAAGCTTCGCAAGCTCTATTTTCTCGGGCGAGATAGCGTCAATATCGCGCTTGCGCAGAAACTTCAGGAACGCGCGGAGCGCAATCATATAATAATTCTGCGTCCGGCGTTTCATCGAATCGCTTCCTGTGCCCCTCTGGCGGTTGAGCCAGAGGCGGAAGTCGCGGACATTCTGCTCAGTGATGTCGCTCACGCTCTTTATCTTCATTTGCGCGAAGTAGCGCGAGAGATACCGGTCATAATTCTCAATGGTCTTCACCGCGCGCCCGCGCTCTATCTCGATGTACTCCAAAAATTGTCGTTTCGCATCCTCGGCTTTCATACTGAAAGTATAGCAGGGAAGTGCGCACATTATTGATTTGCAATTTCCGTAATCTTTAGTACAATTCATTTCGGCTAATGAACGCGGATTTCCCGCTTTCAGGATAGCTGAGTTCTTTTGGAGGCACCCGATGTCCAACATCGCATCCCTCGAAGTAATGAGCGATTCTCTCGACACAGCCGCGAAGTTAATTCGCGTGTTGGGGAAAGAAGGAGTTTCTTTAAGGCAGATCCTTCTCCCCATAAACGACCGTTCGGCTCGGACACGCTTCGTCGAATTCCTGAAAGCAGACTGCAAGGCAGTCTTGAAGAAGCCTTGTTTGCTTTTCCGAGGAGAAATTTCAGTCGGTCCGCTCACGAAGCGGTTCGATCCGAATGAGTTCTTCTGTGACGAGAAAAGCAGTTGCGTCAGAGAAGGACTAGGTAGTGGGTTCTACTATAACGAAATGCCGGTAGTTGAAAGTGCTGACGCCGTAAAGCTTCGTTACTTTGATCTCGCGAGGGACGCTTCTGATCGGCAGATCAAGGGCGAGCTCCCAGAAAAACACAACATCGAGACATGGCAAATCGCGGCGCTCACAGATGCTCAGAGAAATGGCGAAAGTGGTCCACTGCTCGCCGACGGCTCTATGAACATCTTCTACATCGACGAGCGTCGTGTCTACGCTTACTACTCCGGACCGCAGTGGTCTATCGACGATACGAATGACGAGAGCATCCGCGTAAGCTCGGGCTCCCGTGGTTTTTCACTCAGCTAGTCACCGGTCCCGCGCGAAAGCGCGGGGCTTGCATTTTTCATGAAGGCGTGGTAGGGTAGAGGGACTCATGCTTACCACTAAGAAAAAGATGGCGGTGATGAAAAGCACCGCCCGGCACGGCACGGACACCGGCTCGCCAGATGTGCAGGTCGCGCTTCTCTCAAAGCAGATAGACGAGCTCGCGAAGCACCTCAAGAAGAACCCAAAGGATTTCCATTCCCGCCGGGGACTTCTCCAGATGGTTGCCGACCGTCGCTCACATCTCCGTTATCTCGAGACGAACGACAAGCGTCGCTATAACGCGCTTATTAAGAAACTCGGACTGAAGAAGTAGTAAAAGTAGTAAGCAGTGAGCAGAAGCAGTAGGCAGGAATGCTATACTGCAGATACGGCTTTGCCGTAGAATTTTAATAAATTTAACAAGTTGGGAGAAGAAAGTATTTGCATAATACTGCTAACTGCTTTCTGCCTCCTGCTAACTATGTATGGCAGTTATCAAACATCCAGCTCAGCGTGTCGGCGTATTCATTGACACGCAGAATCTCTATCACAGCGCCAAGCATCTCTACAAGGCGCGCGTGAACTTCGCGAAAGTGCTCGAAGAGGCCGTGGGCGGGCGCATCCTCGTCCGCGCGGTCGCCTACGTCATCTCCACCGAGAGTGGCGAGGAAACGAACTTCTTCGGAGCGCTTACCAAGATAGGCATCGAGACCAAGGTGAAGGACTTACAGGTATTCGCCGACGGCGCGAAGAAAGCCGACTGGGACGTCGGGATCGCGATTGACGCGGTCAAGATGTCGCCGAAGCTCGACACGGTCATCATCGCTTCGGGCGATGGCGACTTCATTCCGCTCATCGAGTATCTTGATATGCACGGCATCCAGGTAGAGGTCATCTCCTTCGGCAAATCCTCGTCGGCGAAACTCAAGGAAGCGGCGCACGCCTTCACCGACATGTGCGACGACCCGCACAAGTTCACCATCACCTCGCGCAGTTAAAGTACGGTACACTGGGGAGTGATGGATACAGAGGAACCGAAGAAATATATCCGCACCTTTGCGGGGGATATTGAGATTCTTCATGAGGGAGGGAAACCTGACCTCGCGCCGCTTAAGACCTATGCGGGTGATTTCTCCGACCGAATAAAAGAAGAAAATGCATCATTCGCGACGGTGCTCGCAGCCGAGCAAGATTCAGGGCCCTTGGTTGTGGAAAAAGAAAAGCCGAAATTTTCACGCAGTGGGATTCTCTACACTATCGCGGGCTCAATGCTTCTTATCGCTAGCATCACAGGCGCGTATATCGCGTACACGCGCTATCGAGCCGCAGTCGCACCCGTCGAGCCTGCGCCAAGTGCATTAGCGCCGATATTTGTCGATGACCGCGAACAAATTTCTGGAACAGGACAGGCTCTTTCTCAAGCGATTGAACAATCGACCGCTCGCCTGCTTGCTTCCGGTTCGGTCCGGCTTCTGTATCTTGCGAGTACAACCCCCGAGAGGAGCGTGTTCGCCGCACTGCACACTTCGGCACCCGACGTAGTGCTGCGCAATATACGCACGGAGAGCAGTATGGCGGGCGTGGTACATGTCGGCGGGACTCAAAGTCCGTTCTTCATACTTTCGGTCGCTTCTTATAGCGATACTTTTGCTGGAATGCTCTCTTGGGAACGCTCGATGCCGCGCGACCTCGCTGTGCTCTTCCCCTTAAACGCTTCAACGACCGTTGCCGCATTTCGCGACGAGGTCGTCAGCAATCATGATGTGCGCGTGTATCGCGATGATACAGGTAAGAGCATTCTGCTCTATGGCTATTGGAATCAGGCGACACTCGTCATCGCACGCGACCCCGCTGCCTTTGCCGAGATAGTACAGCGACTCTCAACTTCGCGTACACAACCCTGAATGTCTGCTATTATCCACGCTATGAAGTTCAAACACTTTAGGAAGAAACTCGAGGAGGAGAAGGCGAGACTTGAATCAGAAATGAGGACTGTCGGTCGCCCTAATCCCGCGGTTCCCGGTGACTGGGAAGCGGTGCCGTCGGAGACCGGTACGGAGCCGGATATTGTTGACCAGGCCGACATTGTCGTCAGTCGCGATAGCAATATCGCCATTCTCGCAGACCTCGAAGCGCGGTACGACACCATTCTTGCGGCGCTCTCACGGATTGAGAAAAAAACGTTCGGAAAGTGCGAGGTCTGTAGCAAAGAAATAGAAGCGGATCGTTTGGAGGCCAATCCTGCCGCTACGACCTGTGTCGAACATTTGTGATAGATTCGACAGGCTCACCACAAGTACCCATGCCCGCGGCGAAAACCGCACCTCTTTCTAAACGTGTCGTGCCGAAAAGCGGCTACGCCAAGACGCTCGCCGCACAGCCGGTCGGCTCCGGCGCGGAGTTGGTCAGTGTTGAAGCCGACCTCACGCGCGGATTGCATAACTTCTCGGTTGTCGGCTTAGCCGATAAAGCGGTTGAAGAGGCGCGCGACCGAATCAGCGCCGCAATACGCCACTCCGGCTACAAGTCGCCCAAGCAACAGAACAAACGCATCGTCCTCTCGCTCTCCCCCGCGGATTTAAAGAAAGAAGGCTCGCACTACGACCTCGCGCTCGCGCTCGCGTATCTCATCGCCGCTGACGATGTGGCATCCCTCACCGAAAAAATACTCTTCATCGGCGAACTCGCGCTCGACGGCACTCTCCGCGCAGTGCGTGGTGTACTTCCGCAGGTGCTCGTCGCCAAGAGACACGGCATCAAAACGGTTTTCGTCTCGCCCGGGAATGCTCGCGAGGCCCTGCTGGCCGAAGGCATCGCCGTCTATGCGCCGAACTCGCTCGCGGAACTTCTGCAACATCTGAAAGGGGAGAAGCCGCTCGCGCGCCTTGTGCGCGACCGAAGGATACTCGCGCCCCCGCCCGCCCTCGACCTCGCGGATATAAAAGGGCAGGAGAGCGCGAAACGCGCCTTGGAGATCGCCGCTGCGGGTCGCCACAATATCGTCTTTTACGGTCCGCCGGGCACTGGCAAGACGATGCTTGCCCGCGCGCTCGCTGGCATCCTTCCGCCTTTGACCGATGACGATATGCTGGAGGTAACGGCGATACATTCAACCGCCGGGCTTCTCACTGGTGGTGAAGCAGTGCACTGGCCGCCCTTTCGCGCGCCGCACCACTCGCTCTCTCACGTCGCGATGGTGGGTGGCGGCGCGTTCCCGAGAGCGGGCGAAGTGACACTCGCCCACAAGGGAGTTCTTTTCTTGGATGAATTTCCCGAGTTTGAGTCGCGAGCGCTTGAGGCATTGCGGCAACCGCTTGAAGACCATATCGTTACTGTCTCGCGGGCACGAGCGACCATCACGTTCCCGGCCGACTGCATGATAGTCGCCGCCATGAATCCGGCAGACACGCTTTCAAACGACCCGCGCGTCGCGGTGCGCGCCGCGCTGAAGCAAGCACGCCGCATCTCGCGGCCTATCGTGGACCGTCTCGACCTCTGGATAGAAGTGCCGCTCGTTCCGCACGACACCCTTGCGAAGCTTTCAACGGGAGAACCTTCAGCTCTCGTCCGCGAGCGCGTTGTTGCCGCACGCAAGCAAGTAGAGAAACGTACCGGCAAGCGAGGTGCAACGAATGCCGCGCTCACGAGCCGACAGCTCGACGAGAAAAGCGGCTTTAGTGCGCAGGCGAAAGAGACACTCACGAGCGCTGCCGCGCGTCTTAATCTCTCGCCGCGTAGCTATCACCGCACCATGCGCGTCGCGCGCACCATCGCCGACCTCGCCGGCGCCGACTCGGTCACGCCCGCTTTCGTCCTCGAAGCGCTCCAGTACCGTCCTCGCGGCCTCTTCGGGTTTGAGTGACTACAGATTTTAGTTTTGTGCTATAATGACGGGCATATGATTAGCAAATTTGTCGAACAAAGTCTTAAACGTGCAAAATATAAAGTCCTTGGGGATGGTATGTATTATGCAGAAGTCCCACGGCTCCGTGGTGTCTGGGCGCAAGGCAAGACTCGTGAGAAATGTCGTCAAGAGCTTAGCGAAGTGATTGAAGAGTGGCTTCTACTCAAAGTACATTCGCATCATCCTGTTCCAGGATTTCCGTTCACTGGTCCCGTTCTCCGTAGCGTGGCACATGCTTAAGAGCATTTCTCACCGAGAACTGATAAAGAGATTACGAACGTTTGGATTCGCAGGTCCGAACTCTGGCGGTAAACATATGTTTATGACTCGTGATGGATTTAAGCTTCGTATCCCAAATCCTCACATGGGTGACATCTCACGCTTTTTGCTCTCAGAAGTTTTAAGACAAGCCGGTATAAAAAGAGAAGAGTGGGATACAAAAGGGAAATAAGAAAAGGCGCATCCTTGCGGATGCGCCTTTTAACTTAACCTGTCAGAATTATCTGTTTTAGTAAACCTTTATTAAGCCTTGACCACGAAGCGCTCCAATACCGCCCTCGCGGACTGTTCGGACTTGAATAATTGAAACTAAGGGAGGTTTCTGTATAATAAAGATTATAGGTCTTTCAACGGAGGGTTAGATGGATAAACGTAGAGAAACAGAGTTTGCCGAGACAGGGTTTTCTCCCGAGCAGATTCGATTACATCGGAAAATCCTGAAAGCAAAAGGGCCTCGATGGCGAGCGCGCATAGCAAAGATTGCGGAGCGAGAGCGTAAGGCGCAAGTGCTGCTGGATGAAATTCACAAGGGTCTTCCGAAAGACATGACGAGCGTTGTTATGGTGAATGCAGACACCAAGGAATGGTTCAACAAAAAGAATGTTGATGCCTGCTGGAGGGAAGCAAGAAAGCGTTGGGGAAAAGACATTGCCGGTCCTCCCATCCATACAATTACGTTAACTGAACCCGAGGAGTACATACCGCCGCCAGAAATTTTTCGAATCTAACCCATTACGAAAAACGAAAGCCGCCCACAGGCGGCTTTCTCTATGACAATCTTTCTTTTTCTCGTGCACTATTTCTGTCCTCTTCCATCTCAGTATCTATTTCTTGCATCCGCTGCAATATTTGCCGCCCCTGTTCGGGGCTCTTCTGCGGTTTAAGGTTTTCTAATTCGAGTTCTACTTCCAATCCTGCTTTCTCACGTATTAAATCCATATTCTTAGAATCAGCTAACGTCGCTGCATAACTCTCTTTAGCCGCTTTCAGCTCAGCTTGTGCCGCCCCCAATCCAGGATCAGCATTAATGGCTTCTGGCGTAAGACGAGGTGTGCCCCGGAAACGTTCGAAGAATGACATGAGTAAATTATACTATAAAACTTATCGAGGAGAACAAACGCTGCCCACTCGGCAGGAGGTGAAGGGGTTCGTCGCGCCGCGCACTTCAAAGTGAAGATGCGGTCCGGTCGCGCGGCCGGTCGCACCGACGTACCCGATGATTTGACGGTTGAAGACCGGTCCGGGAGAAACTATCGCATTTTTCATGTGAGAATAGAGTGTCTGACTGCCGTTGTCGTGCGAGATGACGACATAGTTGCCGTAGCCGCCGTTCCACGCGCCGTTGTTGCGCACGATGATGACCATTCCGTTCGCCGCCGCATAAATCGGTGTGCCGCGAGCGGCGCCGATGTCAATTCCGTTCCATCCATGCAATCCTTGTGTGATGACGCCGCCCGGCACGGGATTGCTGAAGTATCCAGTTTGTGCGGAGTCATACGGCTCGCGAGGAACAGACGGAGAACGCGCGCGCGGCGGCGGCGCGACGATTTCGCCTCCGGGGATGATGATAATTGAACCGATTTCGAGAGGAACCGCAAGGTCAAGGCCGTTGAACTGGGCTATTTCGTTTGCATCGCCGCCATATTTCTTTGCGAGCGACTTTAACGTATCACTCTTCACGACTGTGTGTTTGATGCCTGAGACAGGCAGAATGATGAGTATATCGCCCTCATGCAACACGGCGTTTCTGCCACTAAGATTGTTCGCCCAGACAATAGTATCCATCGTGACGCCGAACATATCCGCGATTTCTGAAAGAGTATCGCCTTCGCGTACGGGATATATCGAGATGCGACCGGGCGGTATATCATTCGCAATTTCGGCAATGGTGCCGTCGGGGCCGCTGCGAGAAACAAGGGCAGAGCCGCCCGAGGTGGCGAGCGCAATGGGCGCGCCTGCATTCGGATTCCTGTTTATGGACGCCATGAGCACCGGCGTTGAGGCGCTTGGGATAAATGCAGTGGTCGCCGCGTCCGCATTCGTAGAAAAAGGCCAGAAAGCGCTCGCGCGGTCTGGCAAAAAAGCTGCAGCCCCTATGACAGCCGCGAATCCGAGTATGAAGAATTGCTGGTTGAATGTAATGGGGAAACAAGGCTAGTCGGCGGGTCTTTCTTATACAAAAATGGCTTACATATCGCGTATATAAGCCATTTCTTGAGTATCTGTATATCAGTCGATACAGAGAGTATAGCTCTGTAGGGGCGGTAGTCAATCGCCCATTGAGATGCCTGTGGAGAGCGGTTTTGGGGTATAGTCCGTAAGTGAAATATCTTGGGGGACTGAATGATGCGCAGAGGCGTGCCGTGCTTGCCACAGATGGTCCAATCTCGGTTCTCGCGGGCGCCGGGAGCGGTAAAACACGCGTTCTCACGACGCGCATTTACCATCTTATCCGAGAAGGCGTTCCTGCCTATCAAATTCTTGCCGTCACCTTCACCAATAAAGCCGCCCGTGAGATGCGCGAGCGGGTCCGAAAGATGCTTGGCGAAGAAAATACTTCCTCGTCTCCTTTTATAGCGACCTTCCACGGCCTCGGTCGAGAGCTCTTGGAGAGCTATGGGAAAGCCATCGGTGTCCCGCGCTTCTTCAGCATCTACGACCGCGATGATTCAGAAAAGGTTGTGGCCGCGGCGCTGAAAGCGCTTGATGTTGGAGCGAAAGACCTGCCTGCGCAGGCAGGGCTTTCGCCACGAGCGGTTCTCGGCAGAATTTCACGCCATAAGGGAGAAGGAATGCGTGTGCATGAGTTCTACGAGAAACATGCCCGTTCGGGTTTCGGCAATCGCATCGCCGCGGAAGTATGGCTCCGCTACGAAAAGTCGCTCGCGGCGGAGAAAGCACTTGATTTCGACGACCTCATCGCGCTCCCCGTACGGATGCTTGAAGAGCACGCCGATATTCGCGCGCTCGCGCAGAATCGCTGGGAGTATCTTCATATTGATGAATACCAGGACACGAACGAACTGCAAGAACGGCTCGCCGGCCTGCTTGCGGAAAAACACAAAAATCTATTCGTCGTCGGCGACGGCGACCAGTCGATATACGGGTGGCGCGGAGCGAAGATGGAGAACATTTTGAATTTTGAAAAAAAATATCCGGACGCGCGGACGCTCATTCTTGAACGCAATTATCGTTCGACGAAAAATATCGTCAATGCGGCAAATGCAGTCATTGAGAAGAACAGAAATCGGAAGGAGAAATATTCAACGACCGAGCGCGGCGCTGGCGAGCCGCTCATTGTTCATATGGCGCGAAGCGCCGAAGACGAAGCGCGCTGGATCGCACTCCGGATAAAGCAACAGATGTCGGAAGGTCGGAAACCAGAAGAGATTGCAATTTTATATCGTACTAATTTCCAGTCACGCGCGCTTGAAGAGGGGTTATTGCACGCGGGCGTGCCGTACAAACTGCTCGGTACACATTTCTTCGCGCGTAAAGAGGTAAAGGACGCGCTCGCATGGATGCGACTCGCAATGGATCCCTCACGCGAGGTTGATAAACTCCGCGCGGCACAATCTCCGCCACGGGGTATTGGGAAAATAACCCTAGGCAAGCTCGCCCAGCACCAAATCCGATTTGGTGCTGGGCGAGCTGCAGGACAGCGCTCGCAATTGCGTGCAGGGGAGCTTGCGAAGGTCGAATCATTTGAGCGTGTTATCGCTGAACTCGCGAGCGCTGCGCGCTCGCTTGTGCCTTCTGCATTCGTAAAACTCGTGGTTGAGAAAAGCGGTATGCGCCGTGTGCTCTATGAAGAGGGGAGCGCGAATGATCGCGAACGATTTGAAAATATAGAAGAGCTCGCTTCGGTCGCTACGCGACACGATAGCCAGCCCGGCAAAGACGGCATCGCCGCATTTCTCGCCGAATCTGCGCTCGCGAGCGACCAAGATGAGATGGACCTGCCTGCGCAGGCAGGTCAAGGTGAAAAAACTGGAGTAACTCTCATGACCGTGCACGCGGCAAAAGGCTTAGAATTTGAGACTGTATTTGTAAGCGGTATGGAGGAAGGCCTTTTCCCGCACCAAGGTATGGGTCCGCCGGTTGGTGGAGAAGACAGTCGCGATGAAGAAGAGGAACGCCGACTCTTCTATGTCGCGATGACGCGCGCGAAGGAACGCCTCATCCTCACGCTCGCGCGCGTTCGCAAACTCTACGGCAGCGATTGCATAACTGGACCCTCCTCCTTCCTCGCCGACATCGACCCGTCACTCGTGCATTATGACGAGACCGATGGAGAAGAAATTATTCAGTTGTAACTTCTTCTTTTACTCCCAGAGTTTTTCTTAATGTGGAGACAAAAGACTCTTGTTGATGAGGGCTTAGTTTTTTAAAATCTGGATGCCCTTGAATATGCTCCAATGCATCACTGAAGTGTTCCTTCTTTAGTTCTTTGTGCCCTGATGACACCAAATAAGAATTGTATGCATTCTCTGCGTGATTCGCTTTTTCAGTATCGAAGCCGTGACCACTAAAAAGTAATGGCCGAACATGCTCAGTGAATCCGTGTGGAGTGATTTTTTCCATATATTAGCTAATTATCTGCTATAGGGTGTAGTGTAGCACCATGTATGCGAAGAAATCACTCGGGCAGAATTTCTTGATGCACGCGCGTATCGCGGAGCGCATCGCGCTTATTGCGGAGCTCGCGCTTGATGCCGTCGTACTTGAGATCGGTCCCGGGACGGGTATGCTCACGCGAGAACTCTTAAAGTTAGCAAAAAAAATTATTGCGATTGAAGCGGACGGAGAGCTTTTTGAAAAATTGAAACTGGAATTTGCGGATGAGATAGCGAAAAAGAAATTGGAACTCATACACGGCGACATTCGCACGTATCCCCTAAATATTACGACCGTGGGGAATAGGGGATATCATCTGGTCGCAAATATTCCGTATTATCTCACCGGCGACATATTTAGGAAGTTTCTTACCTCAAAGAACCAGCCGGGCGCGATGACGCTTTTGGTGCAGAAAGAAGTCGCTGACCGTATTGTCGCCCATGATGGTAAAGAGAGTATCTTATCGCTCTCGATAAAAGCGTATGGCACACCGAAGCGTGAATTTATTGTTCCGCGTGGAGCTTTCAAGCCCGCACCGAAGGTGGATTCAGCCGTGCTCACTATCCGCAATATTTCTCGAAAGAACTTTGCAACAGAAGCAGAAGAAAAGCGATTTTTTATGCTGTTGCATGCGGGCTTTGCGCATAAGCGCAAATTCGTGAGGAACAATCTCGTTGAAGTCGGACTTCCAAGTGGGGGTATTCCGGAGAAAGCTCGTGCAGAGGACTTAAAACTTGATCAGTGGCTTGCGATTATATCGGAGAAGACCCGACCATTGGCGTAATCAGCCCTTCTGAGTAGATGTAATACGGTCCAATCCAACACGCACCGGCGCCGGGCGTGTATTCTCCGAGAAGCCAGCTCGTCGCAGGTATATTGTACGAGAGGAATGCTTGGGACCCCGACATATAAGAGACGAGGGTTACAAAAGTAGGAGGGAGCGGTGAGAGCGTGATGTTCCATACACCGCCATTGCAGGGGAGAGCGAACAGAAGTGCTCCACCAAAAGGAACACCAGCTGCAGCATGCGCACGGTTTGGAATGAAGACCTTATTAAATGTTCGTTCTACCATCGCTAAGGTTCTGCCGATAAGCGAAGTGTCCTGTACGATTTGAGTGGATCTGTCTTGTACTATTTTCAAAAAATTCGTGCGTAAATCGGTCGTTGTTGCGATTACTTTCACGGCCTGCTCTTTCATAGTGGCGAGCGTGGCGGCGGGAATTCCTTGTTTGATTGCCGCATTGTCGAGAGCGGTCAGAAATTTGTCGAAATTCTTTAGATTCGGGTTTTGTGGAATAGTTGGAGGAGTGACGATACTGGTTGAAGAAGAGGGAGTGGTTGCCGGTGGTACATCAAGCGGGCTCACACCTCTCGCACTCACTTTCGACTCGGAAAGCCCGTTGAGTTTAGTTCTCGTATAAAACCCTACATACCCACTGCCCTGTACCAGACCAGCGGGTACCAAAACCTCGTTCGCATACTTTTCTTGAAATCGAATGACTGCTGATTTCGTGAGTGACCCAAAATAATTTGTCTCATTGCCAGGAGAGCCGGGGCCGATGCTTGCAATACGAGTAGCAGAGTCTCGATTGAGGGCCTGTTGGAGCGTGATAACTTGTGTATCTCGAGAACCGAGTGAGAGACTCAGCGTAAATGTGTTCAAAGCACTCGTTTGCGCATATGCACAGGCTCCAAACGAGAACACAAGAAGAACTATTGTGATAGAGGGAAGCGAAACACGCATAAGTACAGGATAGCATGTGTGGATAATGCACATATATATGGTACTCCGCCCGCGTGGGGCACCTCATAACTGCTATACTTCGTATGCATACTATGGGGCAGATTCTGCAAAATTGGAGGGTGTTCGTCGCGACATTCTTTGCGGCAGTCCTTATTGTCGGTTCGTTTATGCTCGCGCGCGGTATCGAGTCGCCTTCTCTCGCACAGGCCTCGACCGAGGCGGCCCTTCTCCAGGCCATCGCGGCGAAGGATACGGACGGCGATGGCCTTTCCGATTGGGAAGAGGCGCTTTACGGGACCGACCCGCACCTTACCGACACCTTCGGTCTCGGCATGGCCGACGGCGAAGCGGTCGCGCGAGGTCTTGTCGTGCCGAAGGCGATTGCCGATATTACAGTTGGGGCTTCTTCTGCCGGCGCGGGAGAAATAGTGGATTCTTCGCTCCCGCCCGCGCCGGCGGAGGGCACCTTAACTGCCGCGTTCGCAAAAAACTTTTTTGCGCTCTTTGTTGCGGCGAAGCAGGCGAAGGGCGGAGCGGATTTTTCTGAAAGCGAGATGAGCGATATTGCAAATCAGGCCGTCAATTCGCTTTCGGCATCTCTGGTTGCCGCGCCGGATTTTAAATCAATGAAGGACCTCAAAGTCTCCGAGTCGAGCCCCGGCGCGCTCATGGAGTTCGCCGCGCAGGCGGAAGCGATTCTCGTAAAGAATACGGCCGATGCGTCGAAGAGCGAGATACTGTACCTTCAAGACGCAATTGAAAAAAACGATGCGACCGCCCTTTCGTATATCGCCTCGATAGCGAAGGCGTATCGGGATTCTGCAGTCGGGCTCGCGGTGCTTCCGGTGCCGGAGGAACTTGCCGCTGATGTTCTTGCGCTCATTAACGCAATGATGCGCGTGAGTCAGATTGCCGTTGATTTCACCCGCACAGAGACCGACCCTCTCGCGACCATACTCGCTCTCCAACAGTATCCATCTGCGGTGCTCGCGCTCGCCAATTCATTCATACGCATAGGAAATCTGTACGCGGCAGCCGACGTTTCTCTCCCCGCTAATGCACCGGGCGCCTCCTTCGTAAATCTCATTGAGAATGTTGCAGCGAAACAGCAAGCCGTCAAGAAACCATGAGTATGCGCCCCTTCTCTTTGGTGCTTGCGGTGCTCCTCATAGGTGCAGTTATTGTGCCATCTGCACTTCTTGTTGTGGTGCCGCAGAAATCGTACGCAGCTCTTCCTGTTTTTGAGACAAATCCACTTGTGGTTGGTAGTGAGGTGAAGACCACGGTCGAGAGCACTATCACTGCTATCGAACAAACCATTGCTACGGTCTCTAACGTTACGGGTGACTTAGCAAGTGTCGCGATGCAGATAAACGCCTATGTCCTTCAGCCGCTCGCCTTCGTTCTCTCGGGGAACTTATTGAAAATGATAACCGCCGGCGTCATTAAATTTGTTATCGGCCAGGCGAACGGGACCGGCATCCCGCAGTTCGTGGTAGATGTGCAAAGGTCTCTGCAGACGGTCGGCGATGCGAAAGCAATGGGGTTCTTCAATCAGTTCGGACGAAATTCCAATTCACCCTTCGCCGCTTCCATCACCTCCTCGCTGCGCAACAATTATCTTTCTAAAACGAGTCTCGCCGGATTCTGGGCAGAGAATATGAACACGCTCGCGCGCTCTTCGCCCAATGTGAATGCCTATCTTGCCGGCAACTGGTCGCAGGGCGGCGTGGGAGCGTGGTTCGCGCTCACGACGCAAATTCAGAACAATCCATATACGCTCCATCAAGCCGCGCAGAGCCAGCTCTCGAGCCTCATCGGCCGGGGAGTGGGAGGCGCCACCGGCGCGCGCCTCGCCGAGCTCGGTTGGGGTCAGGGCTTTGCCTCATGGTGCGGCGCGACCGAGGGAGGCACCACTGCTGACAATGACGGTACAGAAATGGAGGGTGAAGAAGGCATAAATCCTGGAGACCCTTGTTACGATAAAGAAACTGGTCTTCCGGGCACCATCAAGACGCCGGGCTCGGTCATCGTCGCGAGTTTGAATAAGGCGCTCGGCAGCCAACAAGATTCAATACTGCGAATGGGAAATATAGGCCCTCAAATCACAAGCGTCTTGCGCGATGTTGGGACTATCATGAGTACCGTAAACTTCGCGACACAACTTCTCGGCGGTTCGGGAGGTCTCTTCGGCGTCGACCATCCTTCCGGCTCAAGCCAGTCTCAACTCCGTCAATTTGCGCCGACAACTCCCTCGGGAACTTTCAACCCGAGCGCGAGCTACTTGGGCGCTTCGAATACCGGTGTATATCAGGATGCGGCGGCATCCGCAGTCGCGAGCGCCGACCCGCTCGGCCGCATCGCGCAATACGAGTCGGCATGGAATACGATACAAGCGTCGGCGAATGCCGCCTCGACAAGCGTGAGGAGTCTCGCTGATTTTTGCACCGCTGCGGTGGCGACGGCGACGGCGGGAGCAGACCCAACGCTCGCTGCATTTATAACGGCGGCGACCGAGCAGGCAACTGCTGCGCAGACCGCGCTCACGACCAAGATAGCGCCGGTTCTCGCTCAAGCCGCCGCAGTAACCCCGATAATCGCGACTGCGCGGGCGATGGTGGCCAGGGTTCAGTGCGAGGCGAATGTGCCGGACGGGGCATCGGTATCGTGCGACCCGAGTCGTCCGACCGTTATGACTGACTCAATCACGAATACCTACGCCGTTGACGTGCAGATGCTCCAGAGTATGCCGCCGACCGCGCGCGATATCGCAAACGCACTGCAAGACGCGCAGAATTTCGGTGGGGCAGAAGCGAGCCCGGCGGGGTCGCTCAACGTAAGCGGCTCGTCGCTCGTTGACCAGACGAACCTGCTTAGCACGAACGCGGAAGCGCTCAAAACGTCGGTCTGTACGCCGAACGCGTCTGCATATTCCACTTTCTGATATGCGGCGCTTCTTAAGCATATCGTTCATCGCTCTCGCGCTCTTCGTGAGCGCGGCGGGCGCAGCGCCCGCCGCGCATGCGCAAACTTGTCCAACTGGATATAACTACGATGAAAATGATGGTTGTCAGCCCATTCAGACAGGAACGGAAACATGCGCATACGGCTATCAGTATGATGCGAATGCGGGCTGTATTCCAGCGGAGACCACTGCTGGTACACCGATCGACCCCGCCGCCGCAAACACGAGAACCGATTTACCAGCAACTCCAGCGAGCATAGAGGGGTTTGGCACAATTATGGCGTGGATTATGTCGCTCTTCGCGTGGCTCGTCGGCGTCGCGGCGATTACGTTGGATTATGCGGTGTACTACACCGTCGTCACGATGGGGGAGTATGTGAATCGGCTCTCCGCCGTCGGCGTCACCTGGCGCATCCTGCGCGACATCGGCAACATTATGCTCATATTCGGTTTCCTTTCTGTCGGCATCACCACCATCCTGAACGTGGACTGGTATGGCGTTTCAAAAAAAATGCTCCCGATGATGTTCGTCGCGGCAATCTTCCTTAACTTTTCTCTTTTCATAGCCGAAGCAATCGTTGATACCGGCAACCTCTTCGCGACGCAATTTTATACGCAGATTAAAGGCGGTAGTTTGCCGACGTCATCCTATATGCGCGACACGACTTTTATGCAGCAAATTGAAAGAGATGGTGTTTCGAACAAGATTATGGGGCAATTAGGACTCCAGACCATCTATACTGCAGGTAGAGTGAGACCAGAAGTATTTAAAGGTGGAAACACGTGGCTCATTGGTTTTATGGGCATCATACTTTTCATCGTCACCGCATTCGTGCTGTTCTCGCTCGCGTTCATACTCATCGCGCGTTTCGTCGCACTCGTATTTCTCATTATTTCATCGCCACTCGGCTTCGCAGGTCTCGCAATACCTGGATTCGCCAACCTCGCTAAAAAATGGTGGACCAACATTTTTGAACAAACTATCACTGCGCCCATCCTGCTCATGATGCTCTACATAGCCCTCGCCGTTATCACTGATGCTCAATTTCTCACCGGTTTTTGCGGTAGCGGACCCTGCACAAAAAATTGGGTAGGATTTGTGAGTGGTAATGATTTAGCCGGCTTCGCGAGCATGATACTTTCATTCCTCGTCGCGATGGGACTCCTGCTCGCCGTCATCGTCTACGCGAAGCGGTGGTCCGCCTTCGGCGGCGACTGGGCAACAAAAACCGCCGGCAAGCTCACCTTCGGGCTTACCGCAGCAGGATTGCGCACGACTGCCGGATGGGGATTCGAAGCGGCATCTCGGAAACTACGCCAAAGCAACAGGCTTAAAAATATCCCGATTGTTGGGCGATCTCTCGGTGGTGTACTTGATTATGGCGCAAAGGCCAGTTTTGACATACGCGGCGCTCAACCTCTGAAGAATCTTCCTTTCGGTTCTTCTATTGATCTCGGAACTCCGCAAAAAGGTGGGTACCGCCAGCAATTGAAAGAAGCTATTGAGGGACGCGAGAAATATGCAGCTACGCTCGAAATGACC
>ERZ1292633.1892-Hain-H41-02um-R1-1892-length-21976-cov-5_pt1 | contig 21976 bp, 9 predicted proteins | sample MGYA00564406_ERZ1292633 | MGnify/ENA primary metagenome ERZ1292633 (study PRJEB36523, sample SAMEA6512639) | groundwater metagenome | collected 2019-01-08 | study: AquaDiva: Metagenomics assemblies of 32 groundwater samples
GGGCCAATGGTTCGCCATCGCCTGGATTGTGGTACCGCAAGCTCGAGCAAGACGGTGAAAAAAAGCCGACGCAGCCGCGTGCCGCTCCCAGGCACGCCAACGGCTCCCCGTCGCCCGGCTTGTGGTATCGCAAGCTGGAGCAAGACGGAGGTGCCGATGGGTCGCAAGTGCGTCCCGTCGCACACAAAAGGGCGTCACGAGATGCCCCGGCCACAACGTCTGCCCAGCAACGAGCGGCTCCTCAAGCAGCCACAGGACCAGACACGAATGCTCGGGAAGCGAATCCCCCCCCTAAACCCAAACAATCACCGCCGACCGCGCCGCCAGGTGCGACGCCACTCGCAGACGCAGAATTTTTTCATTGGGTCTTCGACGAGCCGAGTGGACTTTACTGGTCCGAGGAGCACTATTTGTACCTCGATCGGTCCTCCGGCATGTTCTATGACCCGAATAGCACCCAATGGTACGACCCCAAGGCGAAATTGTGGCTGCCGTCCGAACGGCCGCTACCTGATGGCGACTGGGTGTTCGACGAGTCGAGCGGCCTTTTCTGGTCAGACACAGAATTCTTGTACCTCGACCGAGCTACTGGAAATTTTTATGACCCCAAAAGCTGCCAGTGGTACAACTCAGAAACGAAAACATGGAGCCCGAATCCGTAGCGACGTACTCGACTCCACAATGAGATCTCTCACACTTCAAAATTATCTCTTCGAACTACTCTTCGAACTACTCCTCGAACTACTCTTCGAACTACTCTTCGAACTACTCTTCGAAGTACTCTTTTTTTTGCATGGTGGACGACCAAGAGGTGAGCAACCCTCCCCCATGACCACGCGACGCACGTTGGAGGGAGGCATAATAATGCCTTGCCTCGCCGCGCCGGGTGCGCCGCGTGGGTCCGGATTCTCACGACGCACACGCAGGACCCTCGTGTCCCTGTCTCTCTCCTTCCTTCCCTTTATTTCTGCCCCCCTCGACCCGATGTCATTCGGTTCATTTCATCGATGTCGATAGCCAAGTGCAAATTTTCCTGTTGGGTTTGTGACAACACTTCCCTCCAGTCAAGACTCATTGAACGTGATCACACACTTCCCACGGCGTGTGCTGTGCCCACGACCCATGGCCACTCGCATTCTCACCGCAGTGTTCGGCGTCGCCAGCGCCGCCTGCGCGGGAGTCGGCCTCTATTTTCCGCAATGGTACGGCTACACATACACCGACCCGACGACAGGCAGTACCGCGGAGGACTACAGCCCGCTCCGTTACTGTCTGAACTCGTCGTGCGGTTTCGCATTCACCTGGGTCGACGCGACGCACGGCCAGTGCGTGAGAACCGCCTCCGACCTTCGCAACCGACAACTGGCTTCTCTGGGGCTTATTGGCGCGGGTGGCATTCTCGCGCTCGTAACGATTATACTCTGCGTCGCCGGCATGAAGAACCCTAGCATTCTCCGGACGGTCATCGCTTGGCTATCGTTCGCGTGCGTAACGGCAGGCACGGTGCTTTTCCTGCTGCTGCACATTTTTTGGATCTGGTGTGACAAGGACTTCTGCCAGTTTATGCAATACCGCGTGGTAACGTCTTGCACCGCGACGCTGTCGATGGGGTTCTGGCTTGCCGTCGCGTCGTGCGCCAGCGCCTTGGTGATGGCAATCTTTTCGTTTATCGCGACGTGCCAAAGTTGCACCGCGGACAACGCTGAGAAAGCAATGAAAGGCGTCGCAGGACCGACAGGGGGTAGTAGTGGCAGCGCTGGAGAGGCGCCACCCGCGACATCGTCAAAAGAACCGATCGCAAGCTCGGCGGCGCCTGCGGCTGCATCGCCGCCTCGTCCGGCACTTCCGGAGGGGGACTGGGTGCTCGATCCCGACAGCGGTCTCTATTGGTCGGAGACGAACTATCTCTTCTTGCACCTCGACACAGGCCAGTTCTTCGACCCCAACACGAACATGTGGTTCGATTCCGCGACGCAAGAGTGGTACGCGGGATAAGTATTCCTCTCCACGTCGTCCTCCACTCCTCACTTCCCTATCCTTTTACGACGTGAGCCGCCGGTCGAGAGCCGATGGCCCCCCGTTTTTGCAAAGAAAAACTAGACGAGACGCCCCAAAGAGGAGTATCATTTCCTCTCTCGACGCGTGAGCGCAAGCGAAAGACCATCGCACCAGCCATTCCTCATCAGGGACGAATTTGCTCCCTCTTCGCAGCCCTTTCTTTGCCCAACTTTGGTGTTGTACTGTCCGAGGAGCCTTTTTCTGTGTGGACCCGCAGCAGCAAAGCGTTTGAGTTACGGGCGGAAACGGGGGCGGTCAATCTTTTGTTGTCGCGCCCTCTTCTCCCCTTTCGCGGGAAGCGGTTCCCAACGACGACCGTTGTCGTCCACCATGACGACGGCGGGAAGGGCGTTGACGGTGCCCGGCACGTCCCGGTATCAGCGTTGGGTGGCTCTGGTGATGTCCATCCTGGGCGCGGTCGCGGGTGGGGGCCTCATCCTGTTCGCATCGGTGACCGACCACTGGCTCGAGGTTGTCTCCCCGTTCGAAACCTACTTCCGCGGCCTCACGCGCCGGTGCAACGCGGGCGACACTGCCCCGTGCGCGGAAATTCCGCTTTCAGATACCAACCAGCAGAACGTGTGCATACTGAGCGGCGCGGAGATCATGAACCGAACGAATCTGACGAGCTTTGGAACGTACACCGCCCTTGGCTTCATCGGCTTCTGCTTGCTCCTATTGGGCATCGGGACTCGGCTCCCCGCAGCCAACGTGGGGGCCATTATTGCTCTTGCCCTTGCGACCGCCAGCGCGTTCATCACCATTGCCTTCTTCTACGACTCCATGCAGACCTACTATTTTTGTGGCGTGCCGTACTGCGACTGGGTCCAACAGGTGCGCAAGGCCAACAGTGCTTCGCTCTTTGGAGCGAATGGCGGTGCGTGCTACCAACACTATGGTTACTCGTTTGGCGCCATGGGCACAGGCGGTGCCGTACTTGTGTTCACGGCCGCCTGGACCGTGTTGACCACTGTGCTCACGTACCGCGTCCACGCCGAGCAAGAAAAATCGGACACTGGACCTTCCGGGAAGTCGGCGCGGCCGGCGACGACGTATCCTGTGTCTGGCGGTGGAAGCGAGGAGGTGCCCGTCCCCAATCCGTTGGCACCGGAGGATCCATCATCGCTCGGCGCTGCGGCCACCACGTCGGACGCGATTCCGGACGGGTACGCCTGGGAGGAGCGATCGCAAATGTACTACCGCCCGTCGACGGACCCCACGGATCCGAACGACGCGGACGGCACGTACTGGGACCACCAGACGGGTAGGTATTTTAGTGTCGCGCGCGCCCAGTGGTACGACCCGGTGTCCGACACGTGGTCAGATGGATGACACAACAGGACGAACATTTCAGTCAAGTTCCTTTGCGGTCCGATTGCAGGAAGGGGCAGCCACGCTCACCGGGCAGAATCGTCGTGTTGTTAAATTCAATATTTGCTGTGGTATTCGGGTTGAATCCACACAATACAGTGCCCTTGATTGAAGAGAGAGAATGACGAAGTATTTTATCGTTGTGGCTCACCCGGAGCCAAAGAGTTTCAACCACGCTTTGGCGGCGGCGGCCATCGCCGCCCTCACCGCAGCGGGCCACGAGGTCCGGACCACGTATCTCGTGGAGGAGGGGTTCAGCGCCATCTCAGGTCGCCACAACTTCACGTCCGTGAAGAACCCCGACTTTCTGAAGTTGCAGCTAGAAGAGCAGCATGCCGTCGAACATCGCAGCTTCGCGCCCGATGTGCAAGCCGAGATGGACAAGCTGGCCTGGTGCGACGTGCTCATCTTTCAGTTCCCCTTGTGGTGGTTCCACCTCCCCGCGGTGCTGAAGGGCTGGTGCGATCGAGTGCTCGCGATGGGGTTTGCCTATGGAGGTGGCAAGTTCTATGCCAATGGGCCCTTTCACGGAAAGAAGGCGATGCTGTCGCTCACGACGGGCGGACCTTTGCCCGCGTACCAACCCGGCGCGTTCAACGGCGACATTGACGGCATTCTGCGCCCCATCCACCGCGGCATCTTTGAGTTCTGCGGCTTTTCGGTGCTGAAACCAAACGTTTGCTGGTCGGTCGCGCATCTCACCGACGACGAACGGAAAACCTTGTTGGAGTCTTGGAGGGTTCGCTGTGCCACGTTGGACGCCGAGGCCCCCATCGTCGTTGGAACGTATGCTTGACGTTTGTACCCATCTGCTGCCGAGCTGCCGGAACAGAACGCCGTTCGCCAGAGCACAATACTTGACTAAAATGGGAGTGATAGCGCCCTAAAGGCGCACTCGCCCCCCCCCTTTCGTGATCGATCGGACCTTCACTTCGTTCTCTTCTACCAGCAACAGCGCTGGGGTGCATACCCCGTGACCACACACTCATCCCTTCGGCCTCAGGGCTCGTACGGTTTGTGCTCGGCTCTACCTACTTACCCTCCCAGTACCAAAGAAAAATACTAGCAGGACGAAATGTCGTTGCTTGTGAGGTGGCTGTCGACCCCCATCGTGTCCGCGGCGCCCCCGCTGACGCTCAGCGCCTCAGTCGCCTTATGTGTCCATCCGCGCTGTGTGAGCACGAAAAAGAAGGCCAAGGTGGCGCCAAAGTTTCTCGAACACGCCCAAACGTGGCGTGATCAGTGGCGCAAGGAGCAGCAACGGCTGCTCGCCGATAGCTTGCGCGGATACGTCACCTACTCCACGACGCGCCGCCAGGTGCCGTGGGACACGCGGTTCGCGCCTTTTGACCGTCAGGAAACCGACGGCGTCTACATGGTGGCGAAGTATCTCATGGAGGAGAAACTGGCCCCCACGTATTACCACGCGGCGCCGGTCAAGCGACTTTTTTGTAACGTGGGAATCTTGGGTCCGACCGTCACGACCGGAATGCGCTGGAAACCGCGCACGCACGCCGGACTGCCTGCGACCGCGACCGAGCTCGGTGCGTTGTACAAGAAGGACCGCTCGCTCAGAAACTCCAGGGGCAAATTTAACGACTAGTCGGCGAGGAGGATCCAATGTCCCCCCATGTCTCGTCTTGTACGGCAACGTAGTGAGAAAATCGCATCGGGTTTTTGTTTTGTTTTGAGCCGCAATGCCAACCGACTTGCCTTTTCACTCTTTGTCGAGAATGGCGGCGACGATCACCGCCGCATCGCCTGCCGATCGGGGTGAGCGCGACAATTGGGCCTTACTGCTGCACGATGCACTCGTTCAGAGACAGCAGCGCGAGGTTCTGCCGATGCTGAATCTGGTGGACGCTGGGAGGATGCTGCGCGCGTCCTACACGTCGCAGCGCGAAGCCGCGTTGGAGGCGGGGCGCCAAAAAGATCTCATCGAGCAATCATCCCGAGATAAGGTGGCGGCCGCCGAAATCGCCGTGGCGAGCAGCGCAGCACGTGAGCAAGACGCACTTCAAACGAGGGACAGGGTCATGCACGAAATGAGGGCCGCGATGAACAAGCTCGAGGAGCTACAAAAGGCCCCTGCCGGTGCCCCGGCGTACGACGTGCTGGAGCAAATGTATGTGCAGAGCAAAGGCTCTATGGCAGAACAGCTGAATGAGAATCGACGCTTGGCCGAAGAGCTGCAGGAGCTGCGCACCCAGCTGACCGCGCTGCAGACCGAAAAAGTTCGCGTGACACTGACGGAGGCGGAAGTCGCGCAGTTGCGCGCGGCTGCGGCCGCCGCGTCGGCTGGCGGTGATCGGGACGACGTCCTGGTGCAAGTGCCACTCGGAAGCGCGTGGATCGTTGAAGATGCGCACGGTTCGGATGTATACGCCGTGGCGTGCGCAGCGCCGAACACGGTCTTCACCGGAGGAGCGGAAAAACTGGTTCGCAGTTGGGACGTGGCCAACGGCCGTGCCGGCCCACCGTTGTCGGCCTCGGCGAACGTGACGTCGATTGACTGCCAGGGCACGGTCATGCTCGTGGGCCAAGGCGACGGCGCCTGCCGGCTCTTCACGTTGCGTCCGACACCCTCCGCACTGGCACAGTTCACCGGCCACGGCGAAGTGGTGACCGCCGTGTCGATGACGACCGACGCCACCGCGGCCGTCAGCTCGAGCCGAGATCAGACCATCCGACTTTGGGACGTCACCCGCCGGGAGCATGTGCGGTCGATCGTGTGCCACTCCTCGTGCCTCGACGTCACGAGGTCCGGGGATACGGTGGCGTCTGCGCACTTCGACGGCGCGTTGCGCATGTGGGACCTACGCAGCTCGAGCAGCAAACCGGTCGTGGAGGCAAAAGTGCACGACCGCTCTGCCACATCCGTTCGCGTCACTCGCGATGGGGGAAACCTGGTGTCCCTGGGCAAGGACAACTTTGTGAAAGTCACGGAACCCCGAATGTCCGCTTCCAGCTTTGGCGCCTCACCAGTGTCCGCAGCGGCCATCTCGTTTTCTCACCCCAAATTATCCGTCACGCACAATTTCGCCAGAGTTGCACTTAGTCCGGACGGTCAATTTTGCGCGGCGGGGTCGTCATCCGGCGAAGTGTTTGTGTTCCCGCTGTTTGCCGCCGGCGCCTCCTTTGGTCAGTCAGGCGTGCCGCCTTCCGGTACCGCCCCGGTTGCGATTCTCACCGGCCACACGGGGACCGTGACGGGCATCACCTGGGAGCGCACCGGGAAAGGGCTGCTATCCGTCGGCCTCGATCGCCGTGTGATCATGTGGCGATGACACCCCCATGAGTTGGCACAACAAGTAGTGGGAGCATCTGACCATATTCCGACGCCACGCGAGTCCCCCACGCCTCATTCACCAACAGCCACCATGTTAGTTAGTCGTGTATTTGTGAGAGACATTTTCCACGTTTCCTCGTTGGCGTTGGTTGATCCCCCCCTTCCCCGCACCTATGAGGGAGGGAGACACACCGTTAATGGCCACCCTCTCGGGCGCGATAAGCAGCGCGCTGTTCAACGCGGACTCGGATGAAGGAAGCAGCCGCCGCCGCGCCGCCGTCGACGAAGGCGGCCATCCTCTCCTGACCGCGCCGTTTCTGTACGTCACGATTCCCCGCACGACGCGGCGCGACAACGGTCGCGTTATTTACTACGAAATCCACTTGTCGTCGTTGGTGGAGGCCGCCGCCCTAGGCGGTGAGGCAGCAGCCACAGCAAGGAGTACCGGCGCGGCGGACAGCCGCACCGCTCAACGGCCGCTCGGCTCCACGTTGCGCATATCGCGACGATACAACGACTTCCGCACGTTACATAAACAGCTGTCTTCTCGCTTTGGCCCTCTACAGCTCGGAGTGCACCACCCGACGCTGGGCGCCCTGCCCGCCCTGCCGACGGCGTGGTTCGTGTCCGACCAAAAGGAAACGGAAGTCGAGCAGCGCCGATTCCACCTGGAAGTGTACCTTCAACAGCTGCTGGTGCCCGCGAACGGATTTCTGCGGCAGTGCGTTGAGCTCCGAGCGTTTCTGACGGACGACGCACTCCACACGTCAGGCGATGGAGTGGACCGGTCCGGTGGGCCGTCGCCGCTCGCCGCGCTCGTGCCGGGTCTGAATCACGTTTGCCCGGCGTCCGACTTTCCCGTGACCACGGAACCGACCGTCCCTCCAAACGTCGTGTTCCGCATGACCACGGAGGACACCGTCAACACAGACAATGGCAGGTCGCTTGCCGGTGGGGAAGCAAACGCTAATGCGTCGCAGCGTGACACATGGCTGCCTGGTGGCACATTGGCGACCGCCTTCGCCTTCGTCGCGACTCTTCGTAGCAAGTCATCGAGCCGATCCGGCAAGATCGTCAAGGTAGTGCGGAAGGACACGGGCATCGCCTATGCCCTGAAGGCCGTGCGCAAAAACCGTAAGGAAGCGGCGTTATCGACGGTCACGTTGCGGTCCGAGTGGCTGCGGTGCACGCGGAGTCCCGCGTCGGCGTGGGTCGCTCGGCTGCACGCGGCGTTTCAGTCGGAAGACTACGTCCTCTTCTTGATGGACTACCTTCCAGGCGGGTCGTTGCAGGTGCACGTTAATCGGTGGCACCAGGCGGCCCAGGCGGGCCACGCACAGTTCGCCGCGGCCCGCGACCACACCGCGAAGGGCCCGTTTTCATTGAGCGACACGTTGCACCACAGCTCGGAGCTGATTGCCGCCGTGACGCAGCTGCACGACGCTGGCTTTGCGCACGACATGCTGGGAAGGGGGACCGTCCTCTTTGACGCAGCGGGGCACGTGAGATTGCTGCCGAAAAACCCCTCCAGCGGCGCCGTGTCCCTCGGGGGCGGGACGACGACGGGATGGAATACCGAGTACGTTGCCCCCGAGGCTTGGTCGGGGACGACGCGACCTTCCCAGGCCAGCGGCACAGCGGGACCCTCCCGCAGCGGCGCGTATGCCCGTGATTGGTGGGCCGTCGGTTGTCTCATTTTTGAGATGTTTACTGGCGAGACCCCCTTCGTCGCCGCCGATACGGCTGGCACGATGGCGAAATGTGTGAACGCGGAATTGGCGATCCGGTTCCCAGAGCACGTGCCGAGGGACGCATGCGACGTCATCGAAGGCCTGCTTCGTCGGGATCCAGTGTCACGCTTGGAGTACGCTCGCGGCGAGGACGGAATGAGTCAGTCCCGTTGGTTGGGCATCATCGACCAGAGCCAGGTAGCTTGCCAACGTCTCCGTGCACCCTGGCAAGTCTCACCGGCCGACAGCCGCGCATGCCGATGGATTGATACTCAGCATCTGCGCGAGTGGCCATTGCTTCCACCGCACGAGCCGCTGAGCAGCCGCGCAAAGGACGAGTTGCAAGCGGCGATTGGGCAGCTGTTTCCCGTGGTACGTGCTGGGACACCCTCCGCACTTCAGTCCAGCGGCAGCACGGGCCCACCAGCCAGGGCCGTCACCATAGCTGCGCTCGCGCGGCATTGGCGCCTTGGCCGGGTGGTGCGGGTGAACCGCCTCGGCATGCCTTCCTGGCCCTGGGGATCCGATGTGGCCGGGCAGCTTTGCGTCACGCCCGGAGGGCACTACCACATGCAGCTGACGTGTTGCCCGAGCGCCAGAGTTCTGGAACTTGGCCGCGCGCCACCTCCGGATGCCGTCCACTCGCTGCCCGCGGTTCGGCGCCGTGCACAGTCGTGTGCGACGTACGTGGCCAGTTTTGGACGGCTCGACGTCCTTGTCGCCCCATCTACGTCGTCCTCAGCGCTATCTACAAGTGCCGCAGCGGTGCTCTGCTTCACACCGGCGGCCGCTTTGTCCCCGGACCTCTCGCGACAGCTACGCACGGCCCAACTGATCGCGGCGGCGCCTGGAGGGCCGGAGCGACTGATGGTGCAAACGCTGCCGACGGTAGCCGACGGGTCCGCGGAGGCACACCGTGACATTGTTGTTTCGTTCGAGTGGATCTCTGAGTCCAGCGAATACTGACGAGATGGTGTTGGTAGCGGTCGCATCGCCCAACAGCTCGCCGCGCGCACGGTGTGTGAGGGCCCAACAATCGGAGGAACCCGCGACGTGGTCGACTTTTTTTTCCATTCGCTCCATTCACCACACGCTAGGATTCCTCTCCCCTTTTTCTTTTTCTCCTTCTCGTTTGGAAAATGGACAGTATTTCTGGCGAACCGCACCGACTGCGCGGTGAGGCCAGCCGCCTACAACGTGAACTCGTCAACGTCGCTGTGACGAACTACCCAGTCCTCGTGGCCGCGTACGAAAGTCAAGGGCGAGTGCTCTCGCATTTCCAACGATCCGCGTCGCTTGCGTCGGGCCCCCATCTCGGCTCCTTGCTGACGTCGCTCCGGAGCGACACGTCCAAACTCGTCGACGAAGGCCCCCTGTGGCGCCGCCACCGGCAGGAGACCGCAGCCGCCGTGGCAGCCTATCCAAAGTTGGCCGAGCTGCTCGACGCGCCGCTCACATTGGATCAATGCATCCGATGCGACATGTTCCACGAGGCCATTTTGGTCGTGGACCACGTGCGGGGCATCGCGACGCAGCTATCCGCCACGACGGCGCCAGCCCAACCCGGGGCAGACACAGCGACGACGACCGTTGCGACCACGAAATGGACGGCCTCGGTGGTCATGCAGTCTATCGTCGATGACTGCCTGTCCACGGTCGAACGCCTCGCCGCCTCGCTCTTGATCCCGCGGCTGGCGGCGCCCAGCACCTCGCTCCCAACCGCACTGCGCCTCATTCAGTTCCTCAAGCAAATCGGAGCCGACAGTGACGGGGACCTGGCGTCGTTAGTGCTCGCGATTCGCCGGGAGTTCGTTGCCGCGCAGGAAGCGGAGGCGCTCGCGTCGGCACCGACAGCCGGGTCCTTCCTGGCGCGGTGTCTCGGCATCTACAAAGTGCACTGCGCGGACACGTTGAGCACCATCCGCGCCTGCTTCGCCATGCCGGCTACGTCGTCGACGACCGCGGGCCCTTCGACAAATGTTGAAGCGCTTTGCACGGGTTGGGCCAACCAGCAAGCGTCGCACCTCGTGGACCTATTCGAAGAGCACCTGCCAAAGGTCACCACAGGAAGTGACTTTGCGCAGCTCATCGAGCACATCAACAGTTTGTCGCAGCCCGCTGCCCGATTGGGCATCGACGTGTCCGCCGTTCTCGCCGCGCTGATACAGCCGCGGATCGGCTGCTGGTTCCATGCCCAACTGACAGGCACGTTGACCACGTTTGACGTCGCGTTGGCTGCGCACCGCTGGCGGCGAGTGGCCCGCGTGATGTCGTCAGGCGAAGGCAAGTCTCCGAGCCAGCCGGGCGCCACTACGGAGGCGGCGGCGCTGACGCCCCCCGTTGGCCTTCTCCCCCTGCTGCCTTTGGCGTACGTCGTCAACGGGGTCGCGACGGCGTGCAACGAGCTGCGCAAGTGTGCCCTTGTGGGCGTGTGGCCGGCCGCGCGTGTCTCCACCTTGCTGCTCATGAGCGGCATCGTTCAACGCCTGGAACGGCTTCGAACCGAATGTGGCTTTGAGGGCGAAGAGGAGCAAGCAGCCGCCGAGGAGTTCCGCGATGCCTGTTTCCTAGAGTGCTTGCCGTTCGTCGCGCACTGCGTCGATCGAGTCTTCTCGAGCGTCGCGGCAGGAGGCCCCACGGACGCCATTCGAACGGACCTGCGCGATGCCGTGCTGGCGCTCGCCTCTCGGTGGCATACCCCCCCACGATTGCCGGCAACCCGGTGATACCGCGGCCCGCGGGTCCTGCTTCACTTGAACACTGAACAGCGAACGTGTTCGATCGATATCGTCCTTTCATGGGGTCACTCTCTGCGCCCTGCGCATTTCTTTGGTTCTCCCCCCCACTCCGCGAACCCGCAGTCCTACCTCTGTTACTGCCGCCGCATGTCCCTCGTCGCCACCGATGACACCGACCGGCAGGCATCACAAGGTTCCGAAGACGACGGCGACTTCTTCGTCGAGGACTCGTGCCCCACCGACGGGGATGCGCTGGCAACCAACGATGCTCCTTCCGATCCCGCGGCCGCGGCCACGCCAGTGGAACCCGTAGTCGTCTTGCTCCCGGCATCCGCTGTGCTCGGCGAGCTCGTTGAGCGGAACGAACACCTCGCTCGGGTACAGCTGGAATGGGAGGAGCGGTTCTTCTTGAGCGATGCCCTCGCCAGGACGCACCACGACGCGGTTCAGTTCACCGCGTGGCCTGTTCCCCCCTTTTCGGAGCCGCCCGAGTCGGAGGCGAGCGGGTTGTCTGGCACCAGTTCTCGCGGTTACACGCCCTCGCCGGAGTACAGTATGAGCCAGAGCATGTCGATGGCGCTTTCGACGGACGCGTCGCTGATCGGGCACGTCCTGAGAACCGCGGCGCCTGAGACCGCAGAGGAAATGGATCATCAGCTAGGGGTACTTCTGTCAAGCATGGAGAAAACCTTTGTGAAAAAAAGACGGGAACGCCAAAAGGCCGCCGGTAGCCACCAGCCGTCGTCCCGTGCGCTGCGCAGGGTGCGTGAGCTCAAAGACACCGTTGAGTTGGAGGTCGCTCTCCGTGGCCACCTCGAAATCGTGGAGTTGGCGTTCTTTGAGTCGACGGTCGTCAACGCCTTCGCGGTCGCCCCGACGACAGCCAAGTTGCGGCTGTGTCAAGAAGAGGCGCGCGCGCGCTCCGCCATCATGACCGACCTATTCCAGCAGCATCACCGCGAGGTCGTCGGTGGGCTGCTGGCGGAGCTGGAATTTGTGTCGACGATGCCCCTGCGCAGTCTCACGGGATCGTCGATGCCGGTCCGTCCGCTCACGCCGCATGCGCCTAGCCAGTTATCAGAGGCTTCCGCGTCGCCTTGGCCACATCGCGTGCGAACGGCTCTCCGCGCTCCTGTGAAGGTCGAAACCTACGCGGGTGAGGGCGACCCCGCTGCTCTCTCTCGACTGGGCGTCGGCCGACTGGAATCCGACCGCCGGCGGCATGTGGTGATGGAGGAGGCGTTCGATCGCAGCCGTATCACGCGGGCCCGTCATGCGCTCCGCACGGTCGCAGTCGAGCGAGGCGTCCCCCTCACGGACAGCTCGCTGGCTGCGATGCACATTCGCAACGTGTTAGCCGAATCGACGTTTTGACTCGGTTCCCCCTCCGGCGCTACCCAGTCGCTGTCAAGGTGTTGCGCCACACCCCCATGCAGGTGTCGTGATGGTGTACAGTTCAGTCAAACAGCGCGTTAAAAGCGCTCAACATTGATCCACGACCGACTGGTGTGCATTATCGTTTTTGAACTTTAAGGGCCTCACATCACGGCGATAAACCAAGGGAGACAAAGAACGACCCCCCCTTTTTTTTTGCGCAAAACTGTCCAAAGAGCATTCACAACGACGATGCGATGGCGACGCGTCGTGGGGCCTAGCACCTCGCAGACGGCAATCGCGCTGCAACTACTGTTGATGCTGCTCCTCCCGCCCGCCGGTGGCCACGCCACCCCGTCTCCGGTGGCGCCCAGCTCCGGCGAGGGCGGCAGTCGTGAAGCGGCCGCGACGAACTCGACGTTGCCGTCGTATGCGGTTGCCTACTTTCCTCGGACGAACGAGCAGCGCGAGACGCCGCTGACCCGGAGAGAGTGCAGCTCGAACGTGTCGGAAAGAACCGCTGGGGCTCTGCGCTGCCTTCGTGGCCCGAGTTGCGAATTTTTCTCCGACGTTCTCCTCGTTGTCAAACTCAACGCGGTCCGCTTGCTGTGGCTGGATGCGCTGATGCGGTTCTACGGCACCGGCTTTCCGCATATCGTGTTCTACGCCACGTTGCGCAAAGGAGACACGTCGCATGACAAGTTTCTGCGCATCGGTCAGTTGGACACACCGGTGTTCTTGCTGGAGGACAACTACGGCTTCTGCGATCACGAAGTGGTTGCCGACGCGATGCGCCGTTGGCCGCCGAGACAAGCACAAGGCGCCAGCGGCGTTACCTGTGGTAGTGCTGGGTGGGACTTCGCCGGATACCTCTACTTGTCGGATGACGTATTGCTGCAATATTGGCGGCTGACTGGGCTCGACAAGCGAGTCATCTGGCGTCAACCTCTCGAACGGCCAAAAATTCCGAAGGACGCGCCCATTGAAAAGGCCGTCGCCGCGATCTCGACGCGCTGGCCGGAGGTGGCAAGCCACTTCAAGGCGCATCCGGACTTGCCCTTCGCGAGCACGAGTGGCATCTACTACGTACCGGGCCGTTACTCGGTCGCCTTCATCGCCATGTCGGCCGTGTTGATGGCGCACCGCACTTACAACGAGTGGGGCACGCCGACGCTACTGACGGCTGTCGGCCGGGCGGATGCCACGGTTGAGTTACCAGGGCGGCTGGTTTGGGGTGCTCGACGCCTGAAAATGGCGAAAATGCTCTTCGGGGGGAAGCACGGTGCTGCCTATTCCTGGTTCCATCCCGTCCGGGCATCCAGTGAGCTTTTCTCGCGCTTGACCGTCATCGTCTACGACGTGAAAGGCTTCCCCCTCGGACTCGAACATCCCGTACTGGCGCCGGAGGACGTGTTCACCCGGTGCTTCGAGTGTGCGACCTATCCGTCATCGGGACGCCGCATGAAAGCCCTTTACCATAGCTGCTTGCTGTTACCAAAGCGAGACGAGCGACACCGATGCAAGACGTCTCCCGCGGCGACCGTCAAGCAACTTTGGCCGGCGATGGCGAAGGACGCGGCCGCGATCGGAGGCAACGTGGACGTGCCACCTCACCGCCGCGATATCCCTGGCCCGCTCGAGGAAGGCCACGAGGGGTTCTGGAGTGCGGACATCACAGTGCGCATGTTTTCGACGGTCTACCCGGCCTTGAACGCCTCGAAACAGCGCGGCACGCTGCTTCAAACGTATCCAACCTGCTGCCGTCTTTGAGTGAGTTGCGTTTGCGAGGGACGAGAATGAGTGGGTGCCCCCGCTACTAGCACCGATCCCGGTTTGTTCGTTGGATGCCCCTTCCCCTCCGTTTGTCTTTTTAAAATTCCCACGACAGAAACCTCACCACCGCAAAACAAAAATACTGAACGATGTCGCAATACGGCAGTTCCGTGGTGCCCAAGCCGCCGGCTCCTGGCGGCACCGCTGCTGCGCCCCCAAGCCACGCTCCGTTCGCGCCCGTTCCACCTAGAGTTATGCACCGCAATCCCAATCAAGTTGCGAAGGCAGCGGCCGAAATGTCAGGCGGCGTCAATCCTCTGCTCACGCGGCTGTATTCGTCCACTGGCGGAGCGAACGCGGGCGGTAGCCGAGGCGTGCCAAATATCTTGTCGGCTGCAGCACAGCGTCAGACGGGCGGGATTTCGGACCCTCAAACGTCCGCCTCGACGACGGGCTCCACCGCCGCGGCAGCTCAGCAGCCCATGGCCAACCCCGCGGGCAAGATGCCGCTCTACAAACCCCCTGCCTTCAAAGAGGCGGACCTGCGCGTCATGCTGGCCAAGGCCCCCGCGGCCCAGCTCACCGCCACATCCGTGGTGCCGAAACGGCGGCAAACGCCTCCTACGCGCCTCGAACCACTTTCGAGCTCCTTAGTACCCGCGGACGCCGGCGCGGCGGCCGCCCCTCCGCCTGCGGCGCTCATGACGACCGCGGCAACCCCGCCGCTCGGCACCGCCCCGTCCGCCCCAGAGGAGGCGCCGCAGCACGCAGAGGGCAGTCCGCTCGCTGTCGTTTCACGGTTCCGGACCGCCGCCCATGCCAACACCCCCAAAGAGTTCACGTACCTCGTCATGCGCCCACGCGGCGTGCGGGACATGTACAATCCGTACGACCTCGTCGTGGTGCCGCACAACGACATCCAACACAAGCAGTACTTCACGGTGTCGGCCGCGGGCGTCACGAAGTTCGACGAGGGCGAGTCCGAATTTGTAGGACTCAAGGCTTGGGAGCGAGAGTTCCGCATCTATCACAAACTCGCCAAGTTAGATGTCTTCAAACTCTACAAGAAGTGGAAGAGCTTCGACGTGTGGCGCAAGCTCGTGCGGCGCACCACGATGCAAGCATACAAGACCCACCTCAGCGAGAATCTGTTCATTCTCAATCCGGACCTCTCGCGGCCCCTTCGCGACGTGCGCGACATTTGCCTCGACTTCCAGAACAAGTCCATGTACGTCCCTTCCACAGAAACAAGGGAGCTCAAGACTTACGTCGATCAGCATATGACCCATTTGCGACAAACCAACCGCACGCTCGAAAACACCACACGGAAAATCCGCGACATTCTGGAGCGTGCGTGCAAGGAGGCCATGCAGACGTCCGCCGTCGCCCGGGAGAAGGAAATGCTTCACGGTGGATCCGGCTCGGCCGACGAAGGACGCAAAGGTCCTAAGAGCCGTGGCGCAGCTGCCTTGGAGGGCGCGCGTGCCGCGGCCGGGACCGACGGCCCTGGGGGCAACAGCCACAAGCCGTCCTACATCGAGCTGTCGCAGAAGCGTGCGGTGTGTCGCCGCCTGACGAACTACATCCGCCTGTGTGACTACATGATCATCAATTCGCTAGCGGGCCTCGCCATGAAGGCGGTGCGCACGGCGAGCGAAGACCTCCAATTCCCACGGCCGTTCGTTCCCCCACCGCCGGAGCCCGATCCGAAGGACAAGAAGCGCGGCGGGGCCAAGCCGGTCGCCGCCGTGGTGGAACCGACGGGCCCCTTCGTCGGCATGATCTTCTTCAACGACGTGCTCTTCGAGAACCAGTCGCTTATCATTAATCCGGCGCTCGACGACGTCACGTCGCGCGTGAATGAGCTGATCAAAGAGTACATCAAGTCCGTGACCGCCGTCCCGCGCCTCGCCCAAATGGAGGCCTTCAAAGTGTACACTCAGCACGCGATGGTGGAACACTCGGGCGACGGGGAGTTCGGCCTGGGCCCGGACGTGGGCGAGATGGTCATGACCGAGGAGGAGTACGCCACGCTGACCAAGGCCATCCGACACTCCTTGGTGTCCGGCTTCAAAAAGGTAGAACAGTACACGACGACGTACGAAAAGTACCGCCACTATTACCTCGAGAACCTCCGCCTCACCGAAGAAGAGATTCGCAAGGGGTCGCTCGAAACGTTCAGGAAGCTCCTCGACAAGTACCGCGCCCAGGCAGAAGATATCGAAAAAATTCCCACCAACAAGGACGTGGGACTGTTCACAGTGCAGACCGAGCGCCTCAAGACGTACTTCCGCGATTGCAGCTGCAGTCCGACACAATGCCAGGAAATGCTGCACAAGCTGCTGCCCTTGATCGCGCGCGACTGCAACAAAGCGCTGCTGGATGATCTCTACAACTGCAACAAGTACTTGGAAAAGGAGCCCACCACCGTGGAGGGCTACGTGGAGTACACGCAGTACGTCTCGCTGCTCGAACAGAGGATGAAGGATTTAGAAACCGACTTCGACTTCTTGCGCGAGCTCTTCCAGTTGCTCGAATTTGAACGCATTGCAGTCAGCGAGGACGACGAGCAAACGTTCCGCACGGGCACCCGGATGGAAATGGACCGCCTTCGCAACCTCATGCAACAGATAGAGGATAACAAGGAATCTCGCGCCCGGTACTTCGCTCGCAACATCGAAGAGCAGCTCGAGGGCATTCGCGATAAGATGGGCAACGTCCAGCAACGCTCGAAGGACCGTATGATCGAGGACGAAAACGCCGACGTGGCCAAGGTCATCGAGTACGTCCAGCAGCTGCAGCAGGACACCGATGCCCTGCTCAAGCGCGAGAAAGAACTCACTCGGTTCCAAGACTCCTTCGGCATCCAATCCACACCCATCATGGAGCTGCGCGACGAAGTACAGCGCGACGTCAACGACAAGGTGCGCCTGTGGGTTGGTATCCGCGACTTCGACATCATCACGAAGGAGTTTGAGGAAGCGCAGTTCGCGCAGCTGGAGCCCGTGACGATTCGCGAAACGATCGAGAAGTACGACAAGATCGCCAAACAAGTCGCCCGCACCCAAGGAACCAACTTAGTGGTTGTCAAGCTGAAGGAAATGGTGCAAAAATGGGGCTCCGTGGCGCCGCTCGTCACCGCGTTGAAGAACGACAAGCTTGGCCTCGAGCACAAGAAGGAAATCGACACTGTCATCGGTCCGATCGCCGACGCCTCGGGCGGCAACGAGCGTACCTTGTCGGAGATTCCAGACTTCACGCTTGGGATGCTGCTTCGCAACGACGTGATGCTCTACATCGACCGCATCCGTGCCATCAGCCAAACGGCCACTGAGGAGTGGAAGCTGGATCAGGAAATCAAGCGCCTCGACACCAAATGGGCGCAAATCACGCTCGAGACCATCACTCACAAGGACAGCAAGGATATGTTCGTGCTCACCGCCACGTCTGTCGAGGAAATCACGCAGCACCTCGAGGAGTCGCTCATTCAGGCGTCCATGCTCGGCGCCTCGAAGTACTGCACCGGCGCGCTCAAGATTCGCGTCGATGACTGGGAGAACAACTTGCGCCGCATGCAGGAGACATTGGACAAGTGGCTTGAGTTCCAGCGTGCGTGGATGTACCTTGAAAACATCTTCTCGAGCTCCGAAATCCGCAGCCAGTGGAAGTCAGACAATGCCAACTTCCAAGGACCCGACGTGCGATTCCGCAGCCTGATGAAGGCGGTCAATGAGGGACCGAACGCCAAGCACAGCTTGCTGACCCGAAAATTGCCCAACACGAATGTCGATGTGCTGTCCTTCTTCGATAGCGCATTCAAAGTGTTGGAGGAAGTTCGGAACAGTTTGGAGCGGAAGCTGGAGGAGAAGCGGCGCCTGTTCCCGCGCTTCTACTTCTTGTCCAACGAAGATCTTCTCGACGTTCTCGCCAAAGCCAAGCTGCCGGAGCTCATCGAACCTCACATGCTCAAGATGTTCGATGCGATCAAGAGTCTCACCTTGACAGGCAGCAACGACATCACGCACATCAACTCCATGGAGGGCGAAAAGGTGGAATTGACCCAGAAAAACATCAAGGCCGGCCGCGGTCAGGTCGAGCAGTGGCTCGGCGCCTTGGAGAAGGAGATGTTTTCGACCATGCGGAAACTCGCCAAGACGGCCGTGGAGGATTACGAGACGTGCGAAGAGCGCACCACGTGGATCTTCCGCCACCCCTGCCAGCTTGTGCTCATCGTGTCGCAGATTTTCTGGACCCGCAACGTCGAGCAAGCATTAGACGTGGCGGACACACCGGTGCGCATGAAGGCATCCCGCGAACGAAACCACAAGCAGCTGGCGGACCTCGCCGGCCTCACCGGTCGAAAGCTCTCCAAAGTGCAGCGCATTTTGCTCTCGACGCTGATCACTCTAGACGTGCACGGCCGCGACTTGGTGGACGAAATGTCAGACGACAACGTGCAAAAGTCGAGCGACTTCGGCTGGACAAAGCAGCTGCGCGCCTACTGGGAGGTGGACCCAAACGACGCTCAGGGTAACCTGTTCATTCGCCAGAACAACTCAAACTTCACGTACGGATACGAGTACCTCGGGGCGCAAGGCCGCCTCGTGATCACGCCGCTCACGGATCGCATCTACATGACGATCACGGGTGCGTTGAAGCTGTACCTTGGCGCGGCGCCCGCCGGGCCTGCGGGAACGGGCAAGACCGAGACCGTTAAGGACTTGGCCAAGAATCTGGCCCGCCAGTGCATCGTGTACAACTGCAGCGATGGCGTGACCTACAAGATGATGGAAAAGTTCTTCCTAGGCCTCATTCAAACGGGCGCGTGGACTTGCCTCGATGAATTCAACCGCATCAACATCGAAGTGCTCTCCGTCATCGCCTCGCAAGTGCTGGAAATAAAGATTGCTCTTCAAACCAAGGTCCCAACCTTCACGTTCCAGGGCATCACCAACGTGCCGATCCGCGACACCTACGGGGCGTTCATCACGATGAACCCTGGCTACGCGGGCCGCACGGAGCTGCCGGACAACTTGAAGATTCTCTTCCGCCCCGTGGCCGTCATGACGCCGGACTTCCGCATGATCGCCGAGGTGATCCTGTACTCCGAAGGGTTCAAGAATGCGAAGGACCTGTCGCTCAAGATCACGCAGCTCTACAAGCTCAGCTCCGAACAGCTCTCTCCGCAGGATCACTACGACTTTGGTATGCGCGCGCTCAAGTCCATCCTCGTCATGGCCGGCGACTTGAAGCGGTCGCAGCCGGACGTCGAGGAGGACCTCACGTTGATCGTCGCCTGCAACGACTCCAATGTGCCCAAGTTTGTCGCCGACGACGTGCCGCTCTTCAACGGTATCATGCAGGACTTGTTCCCTGGCGCGAGCTTCCCGAAGCGTGACTACCCAGAGCTGCTCCCGGCGATGCACAACGACATGGAGAAGAAGGCACTCGATCCTGTCGACACGTGGGTGGCCAAGTGCATCCAGTTCTACGAGACCCTCATCGTGCGCCACGGTGTCATGCTGGTCGGCGTCACCCTGACCGGGAAGACCGAGGCACGCAACAACATCGCCAACGCGCTGGCGGAGTTGTCCAAGCGTGGAAGCCACAACCCGATTGCCCGTCCGGTTCACCAGTACATCATGAACCCCAAGTCCATCAGCATGCAGGAGCTTTACGGCTCGCTGGACGCGATGACGAACGAGTGGAAGGACGGCCATCTCGCCAAGATCGCAAAAGAGTGCGCCGAGTCGGGCAACAAGGGCAACCAGGACCACTCGTGGATCGTCCTCGACGGTCCCGTGGACACCCTGTGGATCGAGTCGATGAATTCCGTGCTCGACGACTCGAAGCTCCTATGCCTGGACAACGGCGACCGCATCAAGTTCCCCAACACGATTCACATGCTGTTCGAGGTCGCCGATCTCTCCGTGGCATCCCCGGCCACTGTGTCCCGTTGCGGCATGGTGTACGTCGACGGCGCGGACCTCCCTTGGACGGCCTACCTCAAGAAGTGGTCGAACACGACGCTAGCAAAGTACAAGGTGCAGCCATTAGCCCGGGAGTTCGTGGAATCCATGTTCCTCAAGTACATTCCCCTCGGACAGGACTTTTACCGCAAGAACCGGCCCAGCATTCTCATCGACGCGGGGACCACGAACGTCGCCATCAGCTGCTGCGAACTGTTCACCGCCTTGCTCGCGCAGCACGACATTAAAATCATGGAGGACTACAAGGGTGAGGCGCTCGACCCGGAGGCGGCGCACTACAAGGAGCGCAACGAGCTGGTGCGCATGATCTTCGCCTTCTCGTTCATCTGGGCAATCGGTGGCAACTTTGATAGCGCAGGTCAAGACGCCTTTGACGCGCTGTGCCGCGACAACATCGAGGGCGTCGCCTTCCCTGGGCATGGGTCCGTTTTCGATTTCGTCGGAGACTTCGCGGCCCGGAAGTTCATTCCCTGGGAGTCGCGCATGCGCGAGTTCGTCTACGACAGCAAGACACCCTTTTTCAACATCCTTGTGCCGACTCGCGACACTGTGCGCTTTTCCTACCTCGCGAAGACGCTCATTCAAGTTCAGCGGCCCGTGCTCTTCAGCGGCCAAACAGGCGTGGGCAAGTCCGTCATCATGAACGACATGCTCGTGCGCAACAAGGCGGACTTGAAGCTCGTCGTCATCTCCTTCCAGTTCTCCGCGCAGTCCAATTCCATGCGGACGCAGGAGCTCATCGAGTCCAAGCTCAAGGCGAAGCGTAAGAATCTGCTCGGCGTGTCGCCGCCTAACGACGGGGTCATCCTCTTCATTGACGACCTCAACATGCCTGCCTTAGAGAAGTACGGCGCCTCGCCGCCCATCGAGCTGCTGCGCCAGATGATGGGCAACGGCGGGTTCTACGACCGCGATAAGAAGAACGCCGGCTTTTGGAAGACGGTCCAAGACGTCACGGTCGTCGCCGCGTGCGGGCCGCCGGAAGGAGGCCGCAACCCCGTCACGGCCCGCCTCACCCGCATGTTCAACCTGCTGCAGATTCCAACGCTCAGCGAGGATTCGATGAAGAAGATCTTCGTCTCCATCTTGTCCGCTTTTTTCACGGAAAAGAACTTCGTGACGGAGGTACGCGACCTCGCCAAGTCCATGATCACCGGCGCGGTCGACATCTTCAATCGCATTCGGGAGGACCTGCGCCCTCGACCCTCGACGCCCCACTACACATTCAATCTTCGCGACCTTGCCAAGGTGTGCCAAGGTCTGATGCAGGTCATCCCCCGCATTTGCAACAGCGCGGCCGTGGCCACTCGCCTCTGGATCCACGAGGTCATGCGCTGCTTCTACGACCGCCTCACCAGCCACGAGGACCGGCAGTACTTCAAGGAGAACCTCATCATGGATTCCGTGAAGCGCCTGTTCCCAGGCAACGCCCAGTACGCCGATTTGTTCGAAGGGCCCGTGCCGATCATGTGGGGCGACTTCCTTCGACCAGGATGTACGGAAGAGGACCGAGTCTATGAGGAAGTCTCCGACATGAAGAAGCTGTACAAGCTCTTCGACGACTACTTGGACGACTTTAACTCCTCCGATTCCACGACGACCATGAACCTGGTCTTCTTTACGGACCACATTCAGCACTTGGCCCGCATCGTC
>ERZ1292633.1893-Hain-H41-02um-R1-1893-length-21963-cov-6_pt1 | contig 21963 bp, 13 predicted proteins | sample MGYA00564406_ERZ1292633 | MGnify/ENA primary metagenome ERZ1292633 (study PRJEB36523, sample SAMEA6512639) | groundwater metagenome | collected 2019-01-08 | study: AquaDiva: Metagenomics assemblies of 32 groundwater samples
TCCTCGCCCCCCTCTGCCGGTGTCACAGGGGGCTGATGAGGAGGGGGGGGGCGGGGGGGGGGCGGCCTCCTACGCTGCCGCAGCTCAATGCGGGAAGAGCAGCGGGGTCGAACGGGAGAAGTACAGCGGCGGGGGCGGAGACGGTGCCGCCGCTCCGGCGCCGTTAACGTCCCCATCCTTCGTCGCCGTCGTCCGGCGGGGCACGAACCGCACCGTGTCGTCGCCACCCCCGGCCGACTCCGTCGCGTCGAGGAACCCATCATCGACCTTGACGTGCCGCTGAACGTTGCTGGTCGTTAGCGGCTGAGCCACGGGCTTTGCCGCCGGCGCGGGTGGAGGGCTTACGGTGTGCACGGACCGGTGCGAGGCGGTCGCGGCTGGAGAGGGGTGCCGCTGCGGGGCGGTCAGGGGAGGGGGTCCGCTCCGCTGCGATCGATGGGAGGCGACCGACAGCGGCGCCGGGATGGGGGACACCTGCGGCTCCCCCCCTTTGGCCCCCGCGACGGTGGCGACGCGCGGGGGCGAGCCGGTTCTGGCCGTGGACATCGTTTTCAGTAGGTCGTTCACCCGTTTCTGCTCGAGTCTGACACCTTGCTTCCGTGGCGAGTTGGTGCGCTGATGCGACACGCCTCCACCGGCCCCACCCCCGCCGAAGAACGGGTCCACATGGCTTGCGCGCAACGGCGATGTCCTCGGACTCTTCGCCCTCACCGGGCTCGTGTTTGGCGCCGTGCCCAAAGCCGGGGCGCCGCTCTTCGTGGGAATCGGCACACCATCCTTCACATAGGCCATCACAATCGACACTCTTCCGGACTTGTCCTTCGGGGGGCTGTTCCACAAGCGAAGCCGAGGGTTGTCCTTCTCCATTTCGGCGAACGTGGTAGCACCGCCAACGCCGACGTGGGGCCGCTGCAAGCGCCCCTCCTGCGCCTGAGCTTCGGCCTTCATCCTTCGTTCTAGGGCGAACCGCGGTGACTGCGGCACGTTGCTCTGCTGAAACTTCCATTCATCGAAATACTTCGACGGCACATTTTTGATGCCCGCGGCGGCCGCGACTCGTTTGTAGAGCGCCAACTCCGGGGTCGCCCGAATGGACACTTGCGGCGACAACCTCGCGGCATTATTCAGTTCCTGACCGGTTGGCTGCGGCTTCGCAGGGGAGAGGTACCGCGTGGACACGGTGTTGTAGGGTGAATTCTTCGTCGGGCTCTCGTAGCGCTTCTTGCTAGCATCTTCAAATGGTGGGCGCTTGACCGGCTGTTGGTAGTATCTCGCCTCGACGTGCTGAAAACTGTTCGGCACAACCGGCTTTCGGTAGCAAAGATGTGCCGGCAACTCGGTGAATCTGGGGCCCAAGGCGTCGGACGCCCCGAGAAACAGCATCGGCGGGGGCTCGTCAGACATGACGTCGTCGGTGTCACCAGTAAAAATAGAGAGGAGAAACGACACAGGTGCGGAAGGAGAAAGATTGTTTCTTTTGGCGCAGTTGACCACTCCACGTCAGTTGCGCGGAATGATCGGGTTCGCACTCCCCCATCACGCGTCACAACCACCGGCGCTAATTTTCAGAAAACAACGATGAACGTTGGGAGGCGGGACGATGCCGCTCAGGCAGAAACGAACTAATGGCGACGCTTCTTGTGTCGCCCTTTTGCTCACGCACAGTACGTGTCGAGGAAGTCGTCCAATGTCACCGGGGCTGCCGCATTTTGGAGTGGCCTGGGCAGCAACATGGGCCCTCCACTCGGTGGAGCCGCGGTAGAACCGGGAGTCGACGGCCTCGCGGTTATCGGTGCAAGGTCACGTGGCCCATGCCCCCCAGGACGAGACGCTGCAGGTGAAAGCCGCGATGCGCGGCCAAGGTTGGAGTCTGGCGTCTGGCGAATCGATGCACCGGCCAGCATGGGCGGTGTGTAGGCGTACGACGTGGTGAGCGAGTAGTGCGGTGGGTCAGGGGGCCGGACGTCGCTCATCGCCGAGTAACTCGCAACTCTGCCGTCATTGGTACTCTGCGGCTTCCACAGCCGATCAGTGGTCTCCACCGCGGCGCGGCGTGGCGGCGGTGGCTGTGCCCTCGCTGCGTGGCTGCTCTCCGCGTGCACGACACGTACGGCTTCGGCCGACAGATACTTGTTCCGCTGGTCCACCAACGTCAGCTCCTCTAGCCGGGACACTTTGCGAGCGAGGGACAAGGTACGGTTTGCCGTGAGTAGGACGTGATCTAAATTGGCGACGAGCCCTACAAGGCCCGCGTCGACGTCCGCGAGAAACTCGAGCGCGGCTTTGACTGAAGGGATGGGTTCCGGGATATCGTGCACCAGGTCGCGTATGCGATGCCCTGCGCGGCGCGCCGTCGTCACCAGGTCGAGCTCCGAGACGACTCCCTCTGCTTCGGCCTCAGTGACGAGCGTTCCGCTGCCCCGGAACACTTTCTGAACGGCGGTCAGCGCTCGAAGGTTACGCTTATGAGTCTCCAGCGCGTGGCGCAGACCGACAAGGCGATCCACGGCACTCGGAGATTGCGACGACGGCTGGGCGGCCTTTGGCAGCAAGTAACTGCGCGCGGCTCTTGCCTGTGACGACGCGGACACGGTCACGCGCGGTTTGTAGAACTGCTGAAGCGTGTGGGTGACAATGTCGCCCCCCTCTTGAGTGGCGAGCTGTTGAATCTCTAAATCGCAGCGGTACAAATCCGTGCCCACCGTCACCATCGCTTTCCTCGTCGCGATTACCTCTTCGTCAATGCGTTCTGCTTGCACGATCACGCCCCCGACGACGACCGCCAATTCGCTCGCGATGGTCCTCAATTGCTCCGCGACCACACCGCAGGTTTCATCGACACCTTCGTATTCAAACACGGCATTCGCTTGCTGCAGCGCATGATGCAACTGCGCTTGCTTTTGGTTGACAAAGTACAAAAGGCCAACATCGGTCCAGCGCAGGAGTTGCGGCGTTGGGACACCTGTCCCCGCACCGGCGCCGCGGACGTGTTTCAACACAACCCGGATGATTTTCAGCGCAAGCGACCACACGGCGGTGGAATCCGTCGTGCTCGAGCGTGGTGGGTCGCCCCCCGCCGTGGTTGCGTGGTGGTTCATCTTTGGACGCAACGGAGGAATGTGTCTCTACCAGGAGGCAGCGGAGGGGTGTAAACTCGTGACACACACGGACGGGCAGACATGGACAGGTGTGGACATCAAAGCGTTCCACACCGCCGACGTAAAGGAGAGAAGGAGGGATGTTCGGCATGCGATGACGAGAGAGGAAAGGTTGACGTCTGAGCTTGGCGTGACAAAGCAAACCGACCCCCAGTTGAAGCGACCGAGGGAGGGATGCGAGCGGGGGAGTGTGTGTAGGGGACAGAGAGGAACCGAAGAAATAGAGAGGAAGCGACACGAGCTATAGAGGAGGGCGAGACGCCAAACGAAGGAAGACAGTCAAGGCCGTGCACTGCATGCGAACAAATGTAACTGCCTGACCTTTCGAGAAACAGTCGCCGGCGACATCCCTTCGGCAGCGTGCGGAGCGGCGGCGACGAGCGATTCCACGGCCTCGAGCACCGCCATTGTTTGCGGCTCACCGTGCATGACGTCGACGAGGTCCGGCAACGTCCGGATGTGCCATTCGCGCTCCAACAAGTCAACCACCGCCGGGGAAAGTGAAAAATGACGAATGGCGACTTCTGCAAGCGGCGTGGTCGTCGACGGCTCGGGCGCGACCCATTCCGAGCCATCCTCAGCGACGCCGTGAATGGTTGGACGCAGCGGAACGATTTCGAATAGGTCGTTCGAGGAGGGAGGCTGTCGGCTGGTCGACATTCGGGTTTGTGAAAGACTTCGCAGCGACGAGGTCAGCTTCTGCACGACTCTCTCGCTGCGGTCGGTGGTTAGCTCTGACTTTTCGGCGGCGCTCCGCAGCGAACGACGCGTCACCACCGCCCACGCGAGGACACAGAGCACGACGCACAAGAGCACGGAGGTTGCTGCTGCGAGGATCGCGATTTGAGCGTCCTTGCTAGCCCCCCCCGACAGGGCCTCGCTTGCGGACGAGAACGCCGATGAGCCGCCGCTTCCGGACTGTGGAAAGCGCGATGCCATATCATAGAGCTCGACGACGCGACTGCTCCCGTCAAGTAGCCGCAGCGGAGATTGGCTCAGGACGTTGGCGTGAGCCGCGCGGTCCACCATCCAGCCGGAGGACGACGAGGAAGTGGTGTTCGCACCCGGCACGACAAGGATGACATTTCGACGAATCTGGAAGCACTCCAGCGCCGCCCAGCCGGCAACCGACGTCGCGTTGTGTAGCCACAATAACGCCAGGCTCTGCGACGATGAGGAGGCGGCTGATGATTCCCCAAGCGGAACGTCGGCGTCGTATTCGACGACACCACGTGATCCCGGAGATGTCGACGGAAGCAGCGTCACGATTCCCCCTATCGTTTTTCGCACCGCGAAACGGTCGTTGGGCAATGCCGGTGACGTGGCACAGATCATGTGCGCTCCGACGCCGACGACCACGTGCGGTAGGTGAAGCAGAAGGCAGAGAGTCGTGACCAACATCACCAGGCTCGCCACTCCCGACAGCATATGAGAAAAGCGGAGATTGAGAAAGCGCGACTCAAGAGCAAAACGTCGCACCAGGTGCCACCTTGCCGAAGGGGGTGAAGAAAGGTGCTGAGCTGAGGGTGTTGTTGTTGAAGCATCAAATGCGGGGCATTTGCGGTCATCATGCGCAGGCTGTTAGTGACGAGGGATCACAAACGTGTTTTCTGGCTTTGTTAACGAATCGTCCTTTGTACAACGATCTCACCAGCACACGCGGCGGCCGATGCTAGTCGTCATCCGCACCGCCTCCACGCCTCCGCCTCATGATAGCGGTGAGAGTCCGTGCGGTGAGTTCCTCTGCGCCGCGTTCGAGTAGCTGGGCCTGTTCGAATGCCTGCCGACGAAGATCGGCCTCCGCGCGGTACATGAGGGTCGCAAGTTCGACGTCGAGTCGCGCAGGCTGCGAGGGTTGCTGCTTCTCCCGCGTTGCGCGGCTTGCGATCGGCAAGCTGACCTCTGATTGATGGGCTCGGCGAGAAAAACGTCCAAATGAATCGAAGAGTGGCCGAGCGGCGGGGGCAACTGGGGAGGTCGATTCCTGCAGCATGACCTGTACGAGGGGCGACGTTGGCGCGTCGCGCAGCGGCGACCGTGGAATCGCGGCGCCGGGCGTCGCCAATGACGGCGCTTCGACCACGTTGGGAAGCATGCCACGGTCCGCGGCCATCACCAGGCTCAGCAACTTGTGGGCCACCCGCGCCTTCGACGCGGTCGACAACACGACCCGAAGACACCCCGAGGTGCTACAATCCAAAAACAGCTGGGCGTCATCACCCAAGCTCACGGACGTCAGCATCCCGATGGGCCAGTCGACCAACGCACGCGCCGACTTCGCTCCTCCGTGCCTTCCTGTTACTACCGGGGAACTGGCGCCAGCAGTTGTTTGGGCGACGATCCCACGGGTGAGATGACTCCGGCGCACCGCCACTCGATCCCGTGAGACAACGAGGAACATCAAGGTGACGCTGGAGGAGGGCCGCGACGCGCTGCCCCCAGCAGCAGCAGCTATCACAGCAGGATGTGATGGCAGGGACGGTGAGCCGCACGCATCGGAGCCGCCGCCAGTGCCACCCCCGAGGAAACTCGAGCTGGCAAACACCAGGCGCGACGGCTGGGGGCTTCCCCCGGGAACGCACGGACGCTCGCGGGACACGTCGAAGAAGGAAACCTCGAATGAGGCCTCGTCCAACACTTCAAGGAAGGACGCTGCGTCCATGTGAAGAACAAAGCAAAATCTGTCACTGTGAGTTGCTCCCCCCCACGCGACACTCAACACGACAGAACGCTTGTGCTTTATGGAACCAAAATAACCGTCACAAGCGTACTTCTCTTTCGCGGTGGTGCTACCCATGGACGCCGCCTCCTCCTAGCAAGTGTGGTCGTCGTCCTGGAACACAGGCTCCTCATCACAGTGAGCGCCGTGGCCGAGTCCACCCGTGTGTGCCGTTGGTGGCGCGCCAAACAGATGCGAATCGCCCGGACGGTACAAGTCGCTTGGCGGAATGACGTAGTTGGCGAGAGCGTGGCTGTTTTGCTCCAAGGACATGATCACAGGTTGGGGCCGCGGATCGTCCTCGTGCTTTGGGGCTGCGGAGGCCGACGGACGTGTCTGGGGGGGCGTTGGGGCCGCCGGCTCATCATCGTCTGGTTCGTCCACCAGCGGCGGAGGGGCGAAGGCGCGGGCACCCGCCGCTGGTGGCGGCGGCGTGGGCGGGACAGCCGCAGACCGTACCGCCACCGGTACCGCCAGTGGAGGTGGCTTTTCCAAGCGATCGAGAAAAGCAGCTACGGCACGCTGTGTGGCGACCTTGAGCCGCGCGAAATCGAGGTTCCGCGCACCCCCGGCAATCACCTCTGGTTCGTACGCCGCAATGACAAGGGAAAGTTCCTTCCTCGCTTCCGGCTTCGTGAGTCGGATGCGATCGGCCACGCTGGTCGGCGGTGCACGCTGCACACAAGGCTGTCCGGCGAAGCGTTCCGCTGCCTCCTCTTCAAAATCAATTTCTATTTTCCTAGCTTTCGCGACAATGAGACTCCCCGGCTCGTTGAACGAGTAGCTATTTGAGACAATCAGTCGCATATCGGCGACGAAATCGTCCGCCGTTTTATAGGTGCCATCGATCAACCTGACACGCACGACATCCAGCGACATCGGCGAGGCGATTTTTCTTCGGTAACCTGGCACCGTGTTGCCCACCGGCTCGCGGAACGGTGCCGACTCCTCCATCGCATGGATCTTACTCCACAGTTGTTGCGCCGCAGCGTGAAATCCTGCGGTCGATGAGATGACGGCCCGATGCCGCAAAATGAGCTCCTCGACGTTTGCAAGGAGCGTGGCCGCTCGTTCTCGCTGCACCCTGTTCATTTTGGTCACACGAAGTTGGTCACTATGGGAGTGATGCTCTGTTTGCGGTGAGTGAGAATTGGAACAGCGTGGGGAATTGACTGCGCACGTTCGCAAAGCTGCCAGGGAGGAAAGGAGGTGGTCGCGCGGCCTACGAAGACGCCGCGGAACGTAGGAACCAGCTCACCATGAAGGCCGCGGCCGCTGCGACGACGGTTGCGACAAGGAGCCACCCAATGCAAGTGGCGACGAAGTCCACGTACCACGGACGGGCATTCGGCAATGGCTGTAGGACGCCGTCGTGGCATGCCGTCGGCGGCCGGTTCATGTCCACGGGCCGACCTCCCGGCAAGCGCCGAAGCGTCGCGCCGGGTCGCCATCCATTGGGGTAAATGTAGTTCGCGGAAAACCACACCGTTCCGTCAACGGCCTCCGTGATCGTGTCGGCGTCGGCGTAGCCCAGCAATTGTTGAATCCGTCCCGTCGCGGGCAGCGGCACAGAGTTCGTCATTCCCACAGCAAACGGCAAGACGAACACACACGAAAAAAATCCACGCCTTTGCTTACCCGACGTGACACCAAAGCCAAGCCAAGGCAATTTTTCGTTGCATTTGCCATCGCCCCGACAAACGCTTCGTAATGGAGTCGAAGGGGGAGTAACTGATGTCTGTCTGCCACCTCAAGACGGGTCGGCCCGCGCGAGAGAGAAAAAGAGTGCTCCCCCAAAAAACACACACACAAAAGCCTGAAACACACTCTCTATAGCGCCACGTCCAAATCCGGTCACGCCCCGGTTGAAGATATGAGCCGCTCCATGTGATCGAGCAGCGTCTTCGTTTTACCAAAGCAGGCCGTCGCCGTCTGAACGGCGGCCTGGTTCGTGCTGGGTTGAGACATCGGTTTGGTGCCGTCGGAGTTCAAGAGACCAAGGCGGACCTCCGTGACGGGTAGGACTCGCTCAAAAAGTTCCTTCGCCTGTTGATACTGACCGCGTAGCTGGCTCGTCGAGCGAGCTGCGGCGCTTGAAACCCGTTGGCCCACGAGCCAGTTGAGCGCGGCGAGGTAGCTGTGCAACGCGTAGACCGCCGACACGTTGACGAGATAGTTGATATGCACGTGAGGCAGGGGCTGCTTGCTCTGCATGAGTTGCTGATGCTGCGCAACGCGAAAGTTCGACTGCCGCGTCCAAGCGTCCACAATGCACTCGCAAAGCCCACGAAATGCGTCTACCCACACGTCGGGCGGCACCGTGCTGGACGCAAGCAACTCGAGCGTCGCGTGCGACCCCCTCGGGTCCGCGTGAAACGCCTCCTCTTCTAGGTAGCTCAACACGTAGGGCAACGGGAAGCCCACGGGTCCATAGTGCTGCAACACGGCGCGTCCCGCGTCCTGTCTCGAGAGGGACGGCCGCTGAAAGGTGGCGTCGATGACGGGCACGTAAAACTGAATGTCTTCCACGCGATTGGATCGCAGAATGCGCAGCTGCACCTCCGTGCCGCCCACGTTGCGGTACAACATGGCCAAGTCAAACATATCCTCGGGGGAACAGACGTCATCGGTCAGGAGGCGAAGGTGGTCCTGGATGACGTCGCGTTGCGTCACGGTCTGCTGACCAGACGTCCTCGCCATGGTGGGAACACGGCGCAGACTAGCGACAGGCACCTCCGAGCTGAGACAGGCTTCCTGAGACTCCAGCAGGCGCAGGGCAATGGCACTCAACTCGCGTTGAATCAGCAGGTTTTCCATAAGCGGCTCGATCGCTGAGACGTCCGCCCCGTTCTCTCTGGCGCACTGCAGCGCTTCTCCGAGGCACTGCAGCCGGAAGGCGAGGCGATCGCCGTTAAACGATGAGATGTCGAAGCCGGCGAGGGGCGACTGCGCGAGCGAAAGGTACGTCGCGATGGCCTGGGCGGGGTCGTGCCGGCGCTTCCAGTAGAAGTGGGGCAGCTCGAGGCCTAAAACGGTCGCGTTTTGGGCGAGATAACCTTCGAGCCAGGGGCTGTTGGACCCGACGAAGCACTGCCGGAGATGACGAGCGACGGCCGCATCGCTTCGGGGAAGTAAAAGCCAGTCGAACAGGAGACAGTGCGCCACGCGGTCCTGCGGTTGTAGCTGCCAGATTGATGTTAGGTCATTCGCCGCCGTAGCGTCGTCCTGCGCGCGATTGGGGGACAACAGCTGAGCAAAGAGTCTGCGATCAGATGTCCACACCGTTTCGAGAATGCCACATACGTGGCCTTGCACAATCGCGCGCTTCTCTTGGAGCGCCTTCAACGCCCGTGCTTGCGTCTGGCTGGGCACGATGAAGCCCCGCTCCATCGGTCCCGACACACCGGCCGCAGCGAGCGAATCCTGAATCGGGGCCTGGCCAGGCGTGAGCATCGCGTGCTGCTTCTGCTGCGCATAACACTCGAACGTAAAGTTGGCGGCGGCGCCTTGGTCCTGCTGGTAGGCGGCGTGGAGCCACAACTTGATGGCTTGACGGTACTGCCCCAGCGAGACCAACTGCGCGCACAACTGAGGTAGGGCGCCGCTTTGAAGTAGGGCTCCCGCATTGTTGACGAGAGTCCCGGAAATCGCCTCGATACGACTGAGCGCCGCCGAATGGTCCGTGGCTGAGCTTGTGCCGAGTCCGAGCGGCACCAATCCACCCCCGCGCTGAGACGAGGGCACCAGCTGGCTCGCTAGGCGGGCGCAGCGGTCCAAGTCCATGGTGGCCTGCTGCTCGATCGCGTCCGTGCTGCTGATCAGGTCCGGGCAGCGCGTGCGCACCGCCTCCAGGAACCGGTTCAGCTGCTCCCACTGCGGTACGGAGCGCGCGCGCTCCGTTTCCACGACGGCGCGAACAACGCCACGGACCAGATCCGCGGCCAACTGGGGCTCCCTTAAAAAATCCGCGAGTGTCTTGAGCTCCAGAGTCGTGGGTGACGATGCTCCAGCCGCCGCCGTGCGTTGAGTAGAGGGAGTGACCGGCGACGCCACGCTGCCAGAGGGCGCTGGCTTCCAGACTCTGTCATACGCGGCCGGTGGTACGCCCTTGAGCAGCTCGAAAAAGCTAAGCAACTCGCCCGCGACGCTGGCCACCCCGTGTAGCGCACGAAGGCGGCAGGCTTGCAGCAGCGCGGCCTCGGCATTGGAAAGGCCGACGCCGACACGGCCGCCGTTGTACGCACCGCCTGGTGGGTTGGTCGGTAACGACAAGATGACTTTGTTGGCCTCCCAACGAAATTCAAATTGAAATGGTCGATAAAAGGTTGCTCCGTCACCCCAGGCGTCCGACCGCAGCAGGTCCAACGTTTTCATACACGTTTGCAGCGCATCTAGAGCCGACGAAACGTCGCGAGGCTTCAAGGCGACGCGGCCTTTGCCGATGCATCGGTGCGGCAGCACATGCGAGCACGAGCGGCCTAGTAACTGGACCAGCGCGATCGCCATGGGGCTCATTGTCACCTCGGACACGATGTGCGTTGGGAGGCCGGTCACATCGGCACTCACGCCCCCCTCCGATACCAACTGCTCCTTCAGCTCTGGCATGGCGAACTGCGCTCGAAGGTGATCTAGGGCCGCTTGCGCAGCCTCTGCCGATACCGAGGAGCAAATGAGGCGGCCGAGCGTGGCCTCGCTGGCCGGCGGGGCCGATGTGGTCCGCATGGGCGACGAGTAGGATAGGCGGCGCGATACGGGTGAATCGTCCTCCTGCAGCGCGAGTGGTTCGGAATCGGCAAACACGACTGCGCTGCGATCGCGACCCGGCAGGGAGCTGAGAGAAGGAGCGCCGGCGGCGATGGTCGCCAGGATCAACGCGAGTTCCGATCGAGGCACGGCGCTGACGATCCGCTTTAACAGCGGCCCACGGAGCTCCGACCTCCCGAGCAAAATACAGTGCACGACTTCCAGCAGGCGCAGCTTTACGTAAATGATCATGCCATCGCTGTGCAGCACGATGACCTTGGCTGGCGGACAAAACAGCTGCTGCAGCGATTCGCTCGTCGCGACGGCTGGGTTAATGGCCGCTGCTTCGCCGCGGGCTGCGGATAGATGCGGAGAGGCCTCGAAGTCGATGGCTTCTACACGCGCGGCCGGCGATGCGGGGGACGCCGTGGTGATGACGGTGTCGGCGTTTTCGTGGGGGTGCACCGCGGCGACGGGAGCCGAGGCGAGCACGAGAACCTCATTGCCCTGAGCCTCCGATCGATATCCACAGACAAAGAGGTCGTCGCGACACCACGACGCGTCGCCGACTTCGCGGTCCGCGAGAATGGGCATGGCGGGGCACCGCAACGGGATCTGTTCTTCCACGCGCAGCACCGCACGGCCAGACCAGTCGTTCGAAGGACGCAGCAGGCGCAGTCGGGTGCCGTCCCTGGTGACGACGACGAGGACGCAGCTCGATGACGACTCTCGCGACACGGCATGAATGGATACGGCCTTCGCCTCGACATGCGTCGTGGCGACCGACACGGCGGTCAGCGGGTCCGGTGCCACGAGCACCGTGCCGGGGAGCATCACGGGCGGGGCCGAGGCGGGTGCGGGCACCGGGGCCGATGGCAGGCCGTCCGTCGTGACCGTGGCGGCCGAAATCTCCCACATGGAAATCGTGCCCGCTTGATCAAGAGTGAAGATCAGGTTTCGATGCGAGTCCACGACGAGGTCGCAGAGCGGCTCCTGGCGCTTGAAGAGTGCGCTCTGGGCCTTGGCGATCAGCTTCCCCACCGAGCTAAGGATGGGAGTCTGGCCGAAAAATATGCCGTGCCGCGTGAGGCTCAGTTTGCCACGGAGAAGGGTTTCCGCTGACTGGAAAAGGCACTCATACAGGTTGCCATCCGAGCAGGCGGCGAACACGCGGCCCGAGATGCTATGCTGCTCGACTTTGAGCATCGCGTGCGGCGTTTGAACGGAGAAGCCGGCTAGGGGAATGAAACGAACCGTTGAACTGGCAAACTCGACGCCGCCGAAAGCAAGCCCAACGATGGTGAGCGATTTCTGCGTGCACACCACGAGCAGCTTGCGCACCAGGCGGCCAAAGAACGGCCCTGGGGGATGAATGAGCGACACCGCCACGATCGGTTCCGTCTCGTCGTCGTAGCTGGAAAAGTCCCGACCACCCGCGGCGGAGCTGTAGTTCCAAAGCATCAGGCGGTTATCCGCCGCAGCCCAGGCCCGTGAAATCGACGGCATCAGCCCAGACAGCACCCCGCATTTGGCGCTGTTACGCATCGCGACAATCGGGTCTGGCCACTTCAGCGACCGCACCGGTAAGAAATGAGGAAGGGCGGTCTGCTTCTGCGCGTCCTGACTGTTGCTAAACAGGCCATCGACGGCGGCCTCAACGGACACGCGCGAAGAATAGCTGCCCAGACTCTGGCGGCGAATGCTCTGCGACGACGCGCTCAGCGCTCGACTGCCTTCGGCGGCTGCGGCCTCGATGACCGACTTCCGCCCTGCCTCGGTGAAATTATCGGCCGCAGCGGAAATGATGCTCATCTCACGCCACACGCAGAAAGGGAGGACCCCGACGTGAAAATATCAGAGAAGGTGGTGATCTGACGAACAACGAGCAAACAAGCCACACGAATTACGATTCCAATAGGCACTGCGAAGGGGTATCCGGGAACGGGCCATTTTGATCAAGGGAAGGGCGAGGAGAGGGGCGAGGAGAGGGAGGGAGGGGAAAGGAACAGCGTACCATTCGCCTCAACGGCTACCCTTCGTCACTGTCGGAGTCGCGAAGCGCGGCTGACCCAAGGTTCTTCCCCCGCCACTGTGTCGGCAGCGATGACACGCTCGAGGAGGCGGAACTGCCGGAGACCGCCGTGGCGGCTTGTGGCGGTGCCTGAGGGGTGGCGACTCTCGGATCGCTGCTGCCTGCCGGTCCACGTGGAGAGGTTGTCGGTGCACGAGGCGACGATCCAGGAGGCGCTGCGCGAGGTGACGAACCGGGCGGCGGGGCCTGCGCGGCGGATCGCATCGACGGCACGAACTGCTGAGGCGACGCCGGCTTCTTGGCTGCATTGGACGACAACGAGCTGGTCGATGTCCCGGGTGAAGCGGCGGGCACAGGCGGCGGCGGTCCCTTCTTGGAGTCGCCCTCGTCGTCGCTGTCTTCAATCGCAAACTCAAACTTCTTCCGTTGCGGTAAGCGCCGCGCCGCGAAAGTCGTCTCCGTTGCGGCTGCCGGGGGTGGTGGGGAGGCCGGTTGGAAAGGCGTCGATGTAGCAAAAGAGGCGGCCGCCGGCGAGGAGGAGGCCGCTGGTGGAGGCGCAGTCGCGTTCGCCGGGCCAGTTCCCGCGTCCGAAGGCCGCTTTGTCGCAGCAGCGATCGGCAGTTCCTCGCGACGTGCAGTGGTGGGCGCCTGGACGGTCTGTTCGGGTGCGTTTGGCGCGCGACCGTCGCGCCCGATCTGCGGCTTTTCGACCACCCCAGACGATGGCCCTGTCTCCAATTTCGGGGGTACTTCAACGCTGCGGCGCGAGGCCGTCGCATCTGCCTCCATCCCGTTTGGGACTGCCGCTGTGACCAGAGGGATCGGCGCGGCATCCGGCGTGGTTGGGCCAGGTGAATGATCAGTCGTCGAGGTCGACACAGGTGGAAGGGCGACTGTCTCCACATCCTGAGCGACAGGCGCTGCGGGGGCAGACGGACGGAGTGGCGGCGGCGACTCCTTCACGGCGGCCACCGCGGGTGGTGCCTTCCTCGGTGGCGGGGCTGAGCCGTCGGCGTTGTCCAGTTGCCGGGCGGCTTTCGAGTCGAGGAGCGGTTGGTCAGCGATGCTGGGAACGGATTTGACCGAAGAAGGCGGAGAGGAGGGGACGGGCGGAGCCGCCGCCGGAGAGGATTGTGTCACCAGTGGTGCACGGGTTGGCGGGGGCGCGTCAGCGACGAGATTAGCCTTGTTGGAGGTGCCACCGTCGGAGGGGCGCACGAGGGCACCCACCGCACTCGTCTTCGACGGTAATTCGCCCCCGGTGGGTGGTGCCGTCGCCGAGGTTTTCGCCGCCTCCGGAATAAGCTGCGTTGGCGGTTTGGCAAGGTCTGCCAGCAGCCGGTGTGCGCTCGCCACTCCCGAAAAGGACCCAAGCAGCGCAAGCAAGGCCTTCACTGGCCGCTGTTTCATGCTGGCATCTCCCTCTTCAGTGTCGGCGACGCTGGCCTCCCCATGGGCGTCGTCATCGCCGCCGACCTGGTGGCCGACAGGCACGACGGATACCCAGCCGCCATCGTCGAAGCAAAGCGTCAGCACCAACGGCGCGGCCGCCGCCCCCCGCGGCGCCAAAGCATCGGAGGGTGCCAACGCGAGCCGGATGTCGGTGAGCTGGCGCTGGCCGCGCTGCAGCATCACACTGCGATCAAATACGCGAACCATCGACAGGGTCGCGCGGTTGAGCTTGAAGAGGCATTGTAATGGCCGCGACATGTGCTGCTGCCGCCGCCCCTCGTCCATGGCCACGTTCGTCGCGACCATGGCGAAGATGTGCCCGAGGGTTATCTCATCCGTCTCGCTCGCGATGATGGACACTAAACGCGAGCCTGAAATGGTCGACTCGAGCAACATCGGATCGACGCGGCGCGTCGCAGCATTGCCGAAGCCGCCACTGCTGTTGCGGTCGGCGCTACGACCTCTCCTGGCGACTTCCGGGCCACGGAGCGCGTGCCGCGATGAAGCGCTGGAGAAGGCCGCTCGCTCGCGGCGTAGTGCCTTTTCGGCCTCGTCGAGCTGCCGCTCTAATGTCAGGACCTTTTGTGCCAAGTACGCCAAGGCACGATCCTGCAGCTGTCCCGACAGGAAGCTCCCACCACCAGACGAGTCCGCCGCCATGGACATGGTGGAATCGTGGCGAAACATGTCTCCCCGCGGCGAAGGCCGTCGGCGAACTTCGGACCGCAGGGGACTCGTTTCCCTTGAGCCCCCGCGTCCCGGCGCATCCATGGCGTCGTCAACCTCGACGGCCATCTTCTCACCGCCGGCCGCCCCGTCTAGGTCGAGCGCGGTCAAAACGGTTACGTCATCGGGGCAGCGGGCTCGGTGCTCCCGGACCAGAACTTTGCGCCGATGTCGAGCCCGCGCGATGATTGCGTTGTACTCCTCCGTGCTGCGCGGTGTGAGGTCCAGGAGCCAGCCGTAGCTGACCGCGAGCGCGCAGGTGGGACCCAGGCGTTTCAGCATGTCGCGCTCGGCCGCCTCGACGCGCAGACCATCGATGACCTTAATCGACCGTCCCACCGTCAACAGGGCCATGATGCGGTAATGGGGGTGAGCCGCGATGGGGTTTCCTCGCAGGTTCAGCACCTCCAGGCCGGGCTGCCGCGTGAGCCCCATGAACGAGGCGAGATCGTTGTCCTGCAAGTGCAATTCGCGCAAGTAGTTGTGGGTGCCAAAGTGGTCGAAGCACCAGAGCCGATTGCCCGGCATCGCGATGTAGGTCAAGCCACCGGCGCCGCCGTTGAGGGTCGACACGCAAGCGGTTCGTTCGAGCTCCTTGAGGCCCGTGAACGACGTGATCCCACAGGCGGGAAGGATCAATCGACCCGAGGGCTCCATGTGTTTTGACGCGCGAGTGGGGAGACTTTCTAAGACACACGAAAACACGTGCGCTGCTTTCCTGCATGATATTCCACTAGGGGTATAACAATGTTCAACGCACTGTCAATACGTACCGCGTGTGGAGTGCAACACCAATCCGGAACTGCGTCTCTCTCTCCACCTCCCCTCAAACGTTTACGCATTACCGCTCTAGGGGAAAAACAAGGTCCACAATCGCCGCCTCGAAGCTGAGTGGCCGCGCTTGCAGCAGGGGTCCCTACCTCTCCCTCTCTCTCTATACAGCCGCTGTTTGGCTTCTGTCTACGTATGTCCGCGGACGCCACTCACACACTCTCTCCCTCTTGTGGTGTGACAGGGGGGGTTTGCACATCCCACCGACGAGAGAGACGAAGAGGCGCCGTTAGCCGCTTGACGATAAGAAAAGAAATTACACACAACACATCGCCACCGACGTCCCGCCTAACCCACCGAGGGGCTCGGGGGATGATCGGTTGCGAGTTAGTCGTCATCTCGTGCGGCGTCCGGTCGCACCTTGGGTCCACCGGCCTGCTTCGCGACGATGATCAAGTCGACGGTGAGCACGGTGATGGCCACGTCGGAGGCGAGTCGGATCCCCCACAGCTTCGTGGCGAGCGGGTCGACAATGCCGGCGGCTACCGTGTCCAACGTGCGGTCCGCGTCGCTGGTGGCCTCGACGTTGACTCCCTGGTGGGCCTTCCCCGCCTGGTGGTCGGCCTCGAGCTGCGTCACGACGTTCGTTGCAATCGCCCCGCTGACTTCCGCGAGCGTTCGCGCGGTCACCTCGAAGCTGCTAGCGAATTTTCGGATGGCGTACTGGTCGAGGCCAGGCGTGACTTCCGCGAACGAGGTGAGCAGCTTCTGGAGTTCCATCTCCACGGCGCCGCCACCAGCCACCAGTCGCGGCTCCTTGGTCAAGGCCTTGTAAACGTTGATGCCGTCTTCGATGGCCCGTTCCACGTCGTCGAGCACATTCTGAGTCGCTCCGCGCACAATGATGGTCGACAGGCGCGAATCGTCCTTCTCCTGGGCAAAAATAGTCACGAAGCGGCCGCCGATTTCTTGGACGTCGACGCGGTCACAGTGACCCACGTCCTCACGGGTGGGCGGCTCCATGCGCGCCAAGATGCGGGCGTTGACGGCCGCCGACAGCCGGCGCATCTCAAACTTCGACTGGATCTTGACGCACATGATGCCGTACTTTTCTAGGAAATGAAGCGCCAGGTCGCCGAACGTCGAGTTCGAGGCGACCACCTTGACGCCGGTGGCCGCGATGGCCTGAACTAGCCTGTCGAGCACTTCCTCTTCCTTCTGCGAATAGTCCATCAGCTGCTGAGCGTTCTCAATGAGCGCGGTGCCCTTCGTCTCGGTCGCGGGCACGTCCATGGCGCACGAGTAGAGCGCGACCTTGGCGTCGCTGCGGTGCTTGATCGTGCCCTCGGACCCGCGCGTGATCACGAATCCTCGGACGAGGGAAGACGCGAGCACGCTTTCACCCTCGAGCTTGGCCACGCGCACATTGTCGACGTTGAAGCTCTTCGGGTTGGTGGGGCACGCGTTGATGCAAGCGCGCACCACGATGTCAGCTAGGAACGCCTCGTACCCGTACTGCTTCGACGCGATCGCGGTCCTAATCGGGGCGATGACCTGCTCGTGAACCAGCATGTCGGACACGGTGCCACAGGAGAGCGTTTCCATGTCGGCGAGCGCCTTGGTGGTGGCCTTGACGTAGCCGCTGATGATCTCGCTCGGGTGCAGTCCCATCCGGATGAGGCTCTCGGCCTGAGAGAGCAGCTCGCCCGCGAGGGTGACGACGAAGTTTGTGCCGTCACCAATTTCTTCCTGCATCGACGCGGCCGCCATCACGAGCAGCTTCGCCGCGGGGTGTTCCACCTCGAGCTCGCGCATAATGGTCGCGCAGTCGTGCGTGACGAAGAGCTTGTTGAGATGGTTGATCACCATCTTGCAGAGGCCATACGGACCCATCGAGCTGGCCGTGATTTTGGCGAGCTCCTTGCAGGCGCGGATGTTCTTGACGACGGGCTCCTCGACGAACTGAGCGCCATCCTTCAGCATCGTCTGCGGACCGTGACGCATGAACGACATGTTAGCAGTAAGGGTTGGTGGTTAGGGGGAATGAACGCGCGCCGAAGATAAAAAAAAATGGGAAAAATGTGCTGATTCGAACCCCACGCGCCGCGAGTGAACCCAAAAGCGACGGAGACCGTAGGCAAACCCGTTGTCAGCATACCGGACAACGACGGCTGCCCCCGTTATTGGCCCCTCCCTAGGGCAACGCACCTCCCGCCATCGAGTTAATTCGTTCAACATGTGAGGGGGGCCTCCCTCGTTACTCCGCCGGGCTTCGTCGGATCGGGGGCGGTCACACCGGCCTCTCGTTCCTCAATCCCTTTGGCCATCTCAGGTCTTTCGCCTGCGCTTCGCCGCGGGTGTCTCTTCCTTCCTCTCGGCGTCGGCAGCGCTGCTGGTAGCACCCTGCGAACTGCCCTGTGACGCCACCGTGGACGCCGTAGCGACCGACTTTTTCGGTGTCGGAGCGCGGGTCGCGGGGGTTGACTTTGCACCGGGTTTAGGTGCGGCCGCCGACGGGACGGCTGGCGGTGTCAGGGAAGGGGGTTCCCCGGCTGCGACGACATCGTTCGATTTCGCGGCTGCGGTCGCTCGCGCCAAAGATTCTTCGAAATTGTGCGCATAGACGGGCAGCGAAATGGTCTTCCCGGGCTCCTTTGTCGCCTCGAGGCGGATTGTCAGCACGTCGCACCAGCCGTGGGGCAAGTGCTTGGTCACCAGCTCGTCGACGAGCGCGACGGCATTCGCGATCAGCTCCTCGTCCGTGAGCGCGGCGGCATTGCCGACGGCGACGCTGACGGTGTCGAAGCCGCGGAGGGGCAGCACGACTGTGTTCATGGTCGCGTTCAAGCGCTCCACGAAGGAGGCTTTCTTGCCAGTCACCTTCTTCGCTTCGCCGAGCGACGCGGCGGGCGTGGTGCCACGGTCCATCCAGACAGGCTGCCGCCAGTCGAGAAATTCACCGGAGAGAAGCGCGGGGTACTGCTTCAGGTCGCTATGGATGAAAAACACGTCAAATGACTTGGCGAGGCCGCGACGTTGCACCGGATCGGTGTACTTCGCCGTGAGGGTCACGTCGTCGATGATTTTTTCGACGTTCTCCGGGGCGTTGTCGTCGTCGATCAGCTCCGCGGTGAATTTGCTTGATGGCGCCGGCGTGATGACGCAGATGCTCTGCCGGTGGTGCACGGGATGCGGCAGTTTAACGAGCGCTGGAATGCGTTGCGGCGCCGGGGCTTGGACGAAGCTGACGGTGACGCTGACGGGTCGAGCGGACTTTCGGGTGGCAGGCTTGGACGCGAACAAGGCAAGCACATCGGGGACGGCATCAGAGGCCGATTGAAGCGTCGAGCGAGCGAACTGAGTGACGAACGGAAGGGCCCGCGCCAGCTGCGCTCGCACTCGGTCGCCGCCGGAAGCGAGAGGCGCCGCTGCGACACCTGTGGCTGCAGCCGTCGCGACTTCCTCCGCACGGGTCCGCCGCTTTGGAGCCATTACAGTTCACGGAGTGCTTGTGTTTTTGCGAAACGATCGGCAACCCCCCCTTTCTCACTTTTCTGGGTCTGACAATGAAGAGAAACTGAAGTAAGCCGACCGCAGGGTCGCTCTGTGTGATGCGGGAGGAACGGAAGGGTGGGAGGACGCTCATGATGATCGGGGCGCGGGGGAGTCGGAGCCTCTTCGATGTGCCTTGGGGGCGCCGTTATCCTACCGCCGCCACCCCCCCCCCGCTCACGCGTCGAGTGCCATGACGCAGCCAGTCGCCGACGAGACGTGCACCGCCGGATGAAAGTAGTACTTGTTACTGAGCGGCTCAAACTTGGGATTGAGCTTTAGCAGCCCCTTGACGATCACCGTCGACCCCGGGGCCACGGACGCCAGCACCCAGTCCCGCAACGGGCCGCCGAAGCAGCGGACCATGATTTCCTCCTCGTCGGTCGTGGCCGTGGCGGCGACGTGAACGACGAGCTGCACCACTTTCTCATCTGACTGCTCTGCAGGGGCGCCATCGCGTTTGAAGAAAGCGGCAACCACGGTGCGCGCGGTTCCGATCAGCTCGATGTTCGACGCCGATAAGCCGTGGGGTTTCAATTCGATGTCGCTCCACTCCCCAACAGATTCGAGCGCGGCGGCCTCGCCAAGCGGCACGGTCGACGTGAGGTCGACCGGTGTGGGCACGTACGGGGGCAGGTCGGGCAACGCCACGGGCCGCTTACTCTTCGGCTTCTCTTTCGCTTCCAAAGTGATGTTGTGCTTGGCTTTGCTGTGCGCGATCAACCCGGGCTCACTTGAGAATATCTTACCGCAAGTGACGCACGGGTACTCCTTTGGCGGCTCGACAGCGACGCCCGCCGCCCCACCCGCCGAGCTGCCGGAGGTGCCCATCATGCCGAGGTCCATGCCTCCGAATGGATTAGTGGGCGACGAAGGCGTGAAGGCCACGAAGGGCGACCCTGGGGACGTGAACGGTGACGGTGCGGTCGGAGCCGTTCCGGGAGAAGCGAAGGGCGACGCGGCTAGCTCCGGGGACGACACCGCGTTCGCAAAAGGGCTCGCCGGTTGTGCCGGCTGCGCCACGGGACTCGAGCCGAAAGGCGAGGCGGCTTGCATACCCGGGGCTGCAAAAGGCGCCGCGGCAGCAGCAGCAGCGAAGGGCGAGGTGGCTTGCATACCCGGGGCGGCGAAAGGCGACGCGGCGGCAAACGGCGATACGCCACCGGACGGGGAAGGATCCGGAACGCCGTCGTTCTGCGCTCCACTCCCTTCGGAAGGCGACGAGGCGAGCTCTCCGGTCGGCATATCCGCGAAGCCGCCGGAGAACGAGGCAACGCCATCTCGAGCGTCGTCCACGCTTTGCCCAGAATCCGCTGCCGCGGGGTTTCCGCCGTCGACGTCGTCATCGCCGCCGAACGACGGCGGAACGGACCCGTCAGTGGCGTCTGCGTCGACGGGCGCCATCGACGTGGGTGCGGCGGGGGTCGCCGTTAGATTCACGGCGGACTGCAGCTTCTTATTCGCCGTGCGGGCCGCGGCCTGGAGACCGGCCAAAATCGGTGACATCGTGGCAGGAGGCGAAAAGGGCAGCGGACTCGGCCCTGGCGTCGCCAGTTGAAACGCAACACACTGCGCCGGGGTGGCTTTGACGGGTGGTGTCGCGCCGTTCGCCGCGGGAGGAAGGGGTTGACCTGCCGCCGCAGCAGGGGTGCTCTCGACCGTCGCGGTCGAACCCTCTGCCTCTTCTGCTGCGGAGGTGCCGCTGTCCGGATTGCCGCCGTCTGCGTCGTCTGCGAAGGATGGTGGTGCTTCGACACCGACGATGCCTGCGACACTGGCGAACGGGTTGGGACTGTCGGCAACGATCACGTCCTGATAGGTTTTCTGTTGCTCTGGCGGAGGGGCCGCGTACGCCGTGACGACGCTCGCGCTGGACACAAAGTGGTGGGGCAGTCTCGCGTTCCCTAGCTTGTCCCATACCGCGAGCATGGCCGCCATGGCCTCCTTCGGCACGTCGATGACAGGTTTGTTCAGCGGCGCGGGAGTCGCTCGTTGCCTACGAACCGGACGGAAGTCGCCGTCGTCGGACGGAGGAGCGGCCGCGTTGGATACCCCAGGCGCCGTGGATGACACGCTCACGGGGACCGCGGGGGGGCGCCCCATCGATCCGATGGGGGCGGCTGCCGGGCGGTGATGGCCCGTGGCGTGATGCTGTGGCATCGTGTTGTTTGCCGTGGCCGCCGCGGGATCCATTCCAGGCCCCGGCCCGGCCTCGACGGTACCCTGCCCGTTGTGCGCCTGTTTCATGTGCAACTGGGCCGCCATTTCCAGTCGGAAGCTCTTCTTGCAGACTGAGCAGTGATAGCCCTTAGCCGCGACCGCATCCGCCTGCGAGCGCTGTGCGACGGTGGTGGCGATGATGACAAAGGTTGGATCGACGGAAGGCCCCGCCGCCTCACCACCATCAGGTGCCCGACGAGATCGGCGAGTAGAGAGTGGTAGGCGGTCGGCGACGGTCACGAGAGGCATGCGATGAACGCCAAGGGGACCCGTGGCGACCGAGGTCGCCGCACCACGGCGTACACCTGTCAGGCGGCAAGCGAATCTGCGAAAGAACATTAACAAACACCGTTTCACAATTTACTGAAACTGTGACCAAAAAAGATGGTCGCCTTCATTGCGCAAATCGACATACAATGCCCTATGCTGGCAGGAGCGTGGTGCTGGCTACTACTTGGGAGTGACTACCGCCGGCGACGCGGGTGGCTTGCCACGAGCTCCGAACACGGGGATCACGCCCCCGAGCTGCTGGGTCACCACGAGCACATGCGTGTAGTCGTAGCCCCCCATTACGGCGTCGTAATTTGGCT
>ERZ1292633.1894-Hain-H41-02um-R1-1894-length-21961-cov-9_pt1 | contig 21961 bp, 23 predicted proteins | sample MGYA00564406_ERZ1292633 | MGnify/ENA primary metagenome ERZ1292633 (study PRJEB36523, sample SAMEA6512639) | groundwater metagenome | collected 2019-01-08 | study: AquaDiva: Metagenomics assemblies of 32 groundwater samples
CGTGGGGCATTTATTTTTGATTTCGTTGGTAGCGATTAACCGCTTGGTTGTGCTGCGCCAGCGTACTGGAAAATTGATGCAAACCATTACCGCGCGCAACGAAGTATAAAGCCTGGGTCTGTGCCGGGTGCAGCGCCGCTTGCAGCGCCCCTAAGCCCGGCATCGCAATCGGGGTCGGCGGTAAGCCAGCGCGGGTATAGGTATTGTAGGGCGTATCAGTGAGCAAGTCGCGGCGGCGCAGATTGCCATCGAAGGACTCCCCCAAACCGTAGATCACTGTTGGGTCGGTTTGCAGCAGCATGCCGATGCGCAGGCGATTGATGAACACCCCGGCGATCATCGGTCGTTCGGTGGCCTGGCCCGTTTCTTTTTCTATGATTGACGCCATGATCAAGGCCTCATCCGGCGTGGCATAGGGCAAATTGGGGGCACGGTCGCGCCAGGCGCTATCCAATTGCACTTGCATTAGTTTGTGGGCGCGGGCCAGGAGCGCCAGATCGCTCATGCCACTGCTAAAAAAATAAGTGTCCGGAAAGAAACGCCCTTCCGGATGCTGATCGGGGAAACCGAGCCTTGCCATGATCTCGCCCGGGCTGAGAGCTTGCGTTTCATGCTGCAAGCCCGGCGCGCGATCCAAGGCCTGGCGTATCTGCTGAAAGGTCCAGCCCTCGATGAACTTCACTTCGCTTAGGGTGACATCGCCCTTAGTGAGTTTTTGCAACAAATCCCAGGGGGTGAGGGCTGCTTCCAGTGCGTAATTGCCAGCCTTCAATGCCGAGCCTTTGCCAGACAAGCGCGCCACCCAGGTGAAGAGGAGCGGTTGCGCGACCACCCCTTCCTGTGCAAGTTGCTGCGCCACGCCACGCATGGTGGTGCCGGGTTTGACGTTGAATTCGAAGGGGGTCGTCGGCAGCGGGGTCGGCGTCGTCAGATAATGCGCAATCCATCCGCCACCGGCGATCGCCACAATCATCAGCCCAAGAAATGCGCGCTTAAACAGTTTCGCTCTCCAGGAGGTGCTGCATCTGTGCCGCAGTGGGACCCAGCGGAATGGAATGAACGCCAATCTCTCGCACCGGCCACACGCCGATGACGCTATTGCATAAGAATACTTCTTCCGCTTGGAGCAGCATCTTCAAGGAAAGATTGCGCACTTCGGGTACGAGATCGCATTGCGGCGCAAAGGCCAAGATGCGTTCGCGCTGTAGGCCAGCAACGCCGCAGGCACTTAAATCGGGGGTGAGCAAAGTATTGCCCTGGCGCATGAAAATATTGGCCATGGTGCCTTCCACCGCCCAGCCTTCCACATCCAGCATCAGGCCTTCCGGCGTATCGGGGTCGCTCCATTCCATGCGTGCTAGCACGTTTTCCAGGCGATTGAGATGCTTGATGCCGGCCAGACGCGGCTGATGGCACAGGCGCATTTCACACACATGCAGCCTCACCCCCTCATGCCAGAAATGCGCCGGATATGCCGGCAGGGGTGAAGTGAGTACCACGCGATTGGGAGAAACGGAATCCGGCACACCATAACCACGCCCGCCTTCGCCGCGCGACACCACGATCTTCACTACGCAGTCGGGGGTGTCGCGCGCAAGTAGGTCAATTTCCTGTTCTAGGGTAATTCGTGCCGGGCACAGAAAATCCAAGGCCTGGCAATCGGCTTCGAGCTTGCGATACTGCCCTAGCCAGCAGTTAACGCGCCCATCGCGCATGCGCATGGTACGGAACACGCCATCGCCATACATGACGCTGCGGTCCATGACATGAATTGAATCCCCTTGCTGGCCGTTGATGATGATCATAAAAAGTCGGCGCTATTATTTTTTGGTATGAAGTGCTTATGTTCCGGTACTTCTGGCTTTCTGTCGAGTAGCGGCATTAGGGCTGGATATTGAGTGCGCGCAGCAAGCCTTTGGCTTTGGCGCGCGTTTCTTGCAATTCGCGCTCAGGAACGGAATCCGCCACAACCCCCCCCCCTGCCCAGAAGCTGAGATGCCGATCTTGCAGCATGAAACTACGAATCAGAATGTTTAAATCCATACTGCCATCATGATTCAAATAACCCATGCTGCCGGTGTAGGCGAGTCGGGGAGCAAGCTCTAATTCACGCAGAATTTGCATGCAGCGTACTTTCGGGCAGCCGGTGATGGTGCCACCGGGAAAGAGCGCGCGAATCGTATCGACGGGGCTGATATCCGGTCTTAATTCACCGCGCACGGTGGACTCCAAATGATGTACATGCGCATAAGTCGCGACATCGAGTAGGGCAGGCACGGTCACGCTGCCCGGTTTGCAAATTCGGCCGAGATCATTGCGCTCCAGATCCACCAACATGATGTGTTCTGCGCGTTCTTTTGCGGTGGATAGCAATTGCGCTTTGAGCTGTAAATCTTGCGTCGGATCGGTCGAGCGCGGATGGGTGCCGGCGATGGGTCGTGTCTCAATGACGCCGTGGCGAACACGCACCAGTCGTTCGGGCGATGAGCTGACGATATGCGTGTCATTCCCCAAATTTGCCAGCCCCCCGAAAGGCGCCGGATTGCTGCGCGTCAGGGCATGATACAGCCCGCAGGCATCGCCTTGAAGCTGGCCTTGCCAGCGCCGCGCTAAATTGACCTGGAACACATCCCCTGCTTGAATATAGCGTTTAATCCGTGCCACTCCGCTCAAGTATTGTTCTGGAGGTTCTTCCACGAGCGCATCACAGGTGACACCGCTGGCGGTATAGGGCGGCGCATGCGTGATGTCGTGCTTGAGTAAGTCGAGTAAATCGACGTGCGCGGGTTCGGTGTAGAGATAGGTCGTGTCGTGCTCGTGATCGACCATGATGGCTGCCGGCACGCGGGCCGCTAAGCCCACAGGAAAATCGGAGCGCAGGTCGCGCGGCGGGACGCTGGCTTCGATTTCATACAACAACTCATAGCCGAGATACACAAACCAGCCCCCGTGGAATGGCAGCCAGCTTGCCTTGCTATCAGGGTCATGTGCGCTGTGCTCCGCCTGCCAAGCAGTGTCGAGTAGCTCTAAAAATGAACCGGGCTGGCCCAAGCGTTGAATGATCTGACGCTCTGGGAACGCAAACAAAATGTCCCAGCCAGGCGTCCCGCCCAATGTTTGCAGCAAAAAAGGATAGCGATCTGGCTGAGCGGCATGGAGCCGGAAGAGATCGACGGGGTATGGGAGGCTGCTAAAGGGCATGTCCCTGCCCGGCCGTTATATTTTTTTAAATACGAGGGTCGCGTTGGTGCCGCCGAAGCCAAAGGAATTGGACAAGGCGGCATCGATGTTCATTTTGCGTGCGGTGTTCGGCACGTAATCCAGATCGCAGGCCGGATCTTGATCGGCCAGATTGGCCGTGGGCGGCGCGATCTGGTCACGTATCGCCAACACCGTGAACACCGCTTCAATCCCCCCTGCCGCGCCTAACAAGTGACCGGTCATCGACTTGGTGGAGCTGACGGCCAGGTTTTTGGCGTGATCGCCGAAAAACAGCTTCACCGCCTTGGTCTCCGCAATATCGCCCAAGGGGGTGGAGGTGCCATGTGCATTGATGTACTGGATGTCCTCGGCACGCAAATCAGCGCTTTGCATTGCATTGCGAATGGCGCGTGCTGCACCTGAGCCGTCTTCCAGGGGCGCCGTCATGTGGTAGGCGTCGGAGCTCATGCCGTAACCGGCGAGCTCACAGTAAATTTTTGCGCCGCGCGCGCGGGCGCGTTCGTATTCTTCCAGCACCACGACCCCTGCACCTTCGCCCAGCACGAAGCCGTCACGCCCGGTATCCCAGGGGCGGCTGGCGGTCGCCGGATCCGCATTGCGCGTGGAAAGCGCTTTCGCCGAGGCGAAGCCGCCAACGGCTAAGGGGCAAACACAAGCTTCTGATCCACCCGCGATCATCACATCCGCGTCGCCGTGCTCAATCAGACGGGCCGATTCACCAATGCTGTGATTGCCGGTAGCACACGCGCTAACGCACGCCAGGTTGGGGCCCTGGAAGCCATACATAATCGACAGATTGCCCGAGATCATGTTGATGATCGACGCCGGGATAAAGAATGGCGATATCCGACGCGGGCCGTTGGCGAGATATTCTTTATGCATCGCTTCAATGAAAGGCAGGCCGCCGATGCCGGAGCCAATATTGATACCGATGCGCTCCGCATCCTGCGGCTTGGCTTCCAACCCAGCATCCTTAATAGCCTGCATGCCCGCCGCGATGCCGTAGTGGATGAAAATATCCATCCGCCGCGCTTCTTTGGGAGAAAGATATTGCGCCACGTCGAAGCCCTTTACCTCCCCTGCGATCTGGGAGGCAAAGGCGCTTGCATCGAATTTGGTAATCCGGGTGATACCGGATTTTCCGGCCACGATATTAGCCCAGGCCTCATCTACCGTATTGCCGACCGGCGAGATAATGCCGAGCCCCGTGACGACTACTCTGCGTCTGGACAAACTGACTCCAAATTGTAGTGGGGGAAGAAGAGTCTGTTACTTGGGGTGGGCAGAGACGTAGTCAACAGCTTGTTTGACGGTGGTGATTTTCTCAGCTTCTTCATCCGGAATTTCACAGTCAAATTCTTCTTCCAGGGCCATAACCAACTCAACAGTGTCGAGCGAATCTGCGCCCAAGTCATCCACAAAAGAGGATTCGCTTTTCACTTCGGTTTCGTTGACGCCCAATTGCTCGGCAACGATTTTCATTACGCGTTGTTCAACGTTTTCCATCTAATTCCCCTTCTTTCGATGTAGTAGAAAAGCGGCGGTATTCTACCAAAAAATAAGGCCGCCAACCAAACGGCAAATAAGTTGTTTCATTCCATATACATGCCGCCGTTGACATGGAGTGTGACGCCAGTGATATAGCCCGCTTTGGGCGAAGCCAGGAAAGCGACCGCAGCAGCGATATCGTCTACTTGTCCCAAGCGACCCAGTGGAATATGACCCACCAGCGCTTCGCGCTGGGCATCGCCCAAGGCTCGCGTCATGTCGGTATCGATGAAGCCGGGCGCTACGCAGTTGACGGTAATGTTGCGACTGCCGATCTCGCGCGCGAGCGATTTAGAGAAACCCATGATGCCTGCCTTGGCGGCAGCGTAGTTGGTTTGTCCGGCATTGCCCATCGATCCCACTACTGAAGCGATGCTGATAATGCGCCCTTGGCGCGCCTTCATCATCGCTTTTAATACGGTCTGGCTCATGCGGAAAACTGACTTCAGGTTGGTTTCCATAATGTCATCCCACTCCGCGTCTTTCATGCGCATGAGTAAGTTGTCGCGCGTGATGCCGGCGTTGTTGACCAGGATGGAGACTTCTCCGAATTGAGCGCGGATGGTCGCCATGGCCTGTTCAATCTCGGCTGCGTCATTCACATTGAGCTTGATCCCGACGCCTTTGAGTTGATTGTCGGCCAGGTACAGACTGATGGCTTGCGCGCCGTTTTCGCTGGTAGCGGTGCCAATCACGGTCGCACCTTGGCGCCCCAACTCCAAGGCACACGCTTGACCGATGCCACGACTAGCGCCGGTGACTAGGGCGATTTGACCTTGCAGCATGCTTATTCCTCCAGAGGATTAAGATAAAAATCACCCAATTATTACATTAATAAATAGAATTAAGTATAACCAATATATTATTGATTAATAATAGTTATTAGCTCTTCAATTGAAGGCTTTTCAGTCAGCGCATGTTGCTTCATTTCTGTGGCGATACGCTTATTGAGGCCAACCAGTACTTTGCCAGGACCGCATTCGGCAGCGAGTTGCACGCCGTCTTGCGCCATTCTGGCGATGGTTTCGACCCAGCGCACTGGGCAATGCAATTGCTTCACTAGCGCAGCCTTGATCGCGGCGGGGTCATCAAAACTGGCCACATCGGCATTTTGCAGGACCGGCACCTTGGGCCGGACGATGCTAACGGTTTCAAGGTATTGTGCCAGCCGGTCTGCGGCAGGCTGCATCAGCGCGCAATGGGAGGGAACCGAGACGGGAAGCGCTAGCGCGCGTTTGGCGCCTTTTGCTTTGGCTAATGCCATGCCGCGTTCGACCGCGGCTTTATTTCCGGCAATCACCACTTGGCCGGGTGAATTGAAATTCACCGCTTCCAGCACCTCATTTTCGGCGGCTTCGGCACACACGGCTTGCACCACTTCATCGTCCAGACCAAGAATGGCGGCCATCGCCCCTACCCCCTCGGCCACCGCTTCCTGCATCGCTTGGGCGCGAAACCGCACCAGCGGCAGCGCATCGCTGAAGCTGATCGCGCCCGCCGCGGTGAGCGCGCTATATTCACCCAGGCTATGCCCGGCCATGACGCTCGGTACCGCGCCGCCCATTTCGCGCCAGGCGCGATAGACGGCGATGCCTGCGGTGAGCATCACCGGTTGCGTGTTGACGGTCTGGTTTAAGGCTTCAGCCGGGCCCTCGGTCACCATGGCCCATAAGTCTTGTTTGAGGATGTCGGACGCTTCGGTAAACGTATCGCGCACGATCGGAAGCCCATCGAATCCGGCCATCATGCCTACGGATTGCGAACCTTGGCCGGGAAAAACAAAAGCAAATTTCATCTCGAAGAAACCTTTTTTAGCCGCGGATTCGCGGCTAGATTCATTTTAAAAGCGCTAGAACTGCACCAATACGGAGCCCCAAGTAAAGCCGCCGCCGAACGCTTCCATCAACACCGTTTCGCCGCGCTTGATGCGCCCGTCGCGCACTGCCGTATCCAGCGCCAAGGGAATGGATGCGGCGGAGGTGTTGCCGTGCGTGTCCACCGTGATCACCACCCGCTCCATGCTCATGCCGAGCTTTTTGGCTGTGGCCTGGATGATGCGAATATTGGCCTGATGCGGCACCAGCCAATCAATCTGGCTTTTTTGCATGCCATTCGCGGCCAAGGTTTCATCGACGATGGCATCCAGGGTGTTCACCGCCATTTTGAATACGGCGTTGCCTTCCATCTGGATCGCGGTTTTTTTGGTATAGCCAGCCGAGGGTCCGGCGGGTACTTTGAGCAACGCCTCGTGCCGGCCATCCGCGTGCAAATGAGTGGAAATGATGCCGGGCGTATCCGAGGCTTGCAGTACCACCGCCCCCGCACCATCGCCCCACAGAATGCAATTCGAACGGTCATCCCAATCGGTGATACGGGACAGGGTTTCGGCCCCGATCACTAATACGTTTTTGCATTGGCCGGAACGGATGAATTGCTCGCCGGTGGCCAGCGCATAAACAAAACCGCTGCAGACCGCTTGCAGATCGAATGCCGGGCAGCCGTTGGTGATACCGAGTTTTTGCTGCACCAAACACGCCGTGCTAGGGAAAACGAAATCGGGCGTAGTGGTGGCGAGTACGAGCAAATCGACTTGATTCGGCTCGATGCCCGCCGCTTCCAAGGCGGCGCGTGCCGCATGCACCGCGAGATCGCTGGTGAGCTCATTTTCCGCGGCTATATGCCGCTCGCGAATGCCGGTGCGTGCGACGATCCAATCATCCGTTGTTTCAACGCGCTTTTCCAAGTCGGCGTTGGTCAGAATGTGCGCGGGCAGATAGCTGCCGGTGCCGATAATGCGTGCGTAGGTCATGCGGCCTGTTGGGGATGTTCGATCGCCATCTGCTCGGTGATGCGGCGTAGCACGCCGCCCCGGCATTCCTCGATGGCGCGGTTGATGGCAAATTGTAAGGCGTAGCTGTCGGCGCTGCCATGACTCTTGATCACGATGCCGCGCAGGCCCAGCAAACTCGCGCCGTTATAGCGTCGATGATCGACGCGCTGCTTGAAGCGCTTTAGCACCGGCCAGGAAATAGCGGCGGCTAATTTCGAAAACAAACCATGCTGATATTCCTCGCGCAGGAAAGTACCCATCATCTGCGCCAATCCCTCGGAGGCTTTCAGTGCGACGTTGCCGACGAAACCATCGCATACCACCACATCGGTAGTGCCTTTGTAGATGTCATCCCCTTCCACATTACCGTGAAAGCGCAGATGGCTCTGGCGCAGCAGTTCGGCGGCTTGTTTCACTACATCGTTACCTTTGATGGCTTCCGAGCCAATGTTCAGCAGGCCGACGCTGGGCCGGGGATTATTTTCTACGGCGGAGGCCAACATCGCGCCCATTACGGCGAATTGCAGTAAATGTTCGGCCGTGCAATCCACATTCGCCCCCAAGTCGAGCACGTAAGCACGGCCTTTTAAACTGGGTAGCACGGTGCAAATTGCCGGGCGATCGACGCCCGGCAGGGTTTTTAATACGAAGCGCGAAATCGCCATCAGTGCGCCTGTATTACCGGCGCTCACTGCTGCGTGGGCTTCGCCCGATTTCACCAAATCGATCATGACCCGCATCGAGGAGTCTTTTTTGCTACGCATAGCAATCGCGGGCGGGTCATCCATGGTGACCACTTCGGTAGCTTCATGGATGCGTAGGCGAGGGCCGACCGTACGCTTGTGGGCGACTAATTCAGCCTCCAAAACGTCGCGCAGACCGACCAGGATGATATTGACCGCAGAGTCGTGGTCAAGCACCGCGAGCGCGGCGGGAACCGTCACATGGGGGCCGTAATCGCCCCCCATGGCATCAATTGCGACAGTTATGTCCATTGATTCGCTAGCGCAGGCTGCACCAGCAGGAAAAAAACTTATTCGCCTTTGGCTTTCATCACTTTTTTGCCACGATAGTAACCGCTGGGGCTGATGTGATGACGCATGTGAACCTCACCCGTAGCGGGTTCGACGGCTAGCGGCGGGTTAGTCAGGAAGTCGTGCGAACGGTGCATGCCACGCTTCGACGGGGATTTCTTGTTTTGTTGAACAGCCATGTTTCTAACTCCTTAATCAATCATTCTTTATCGGACTTCAACCGTGCCAAAGCGGCAAACGGATGGAGTTTCCCGGTTTCACTTAATCCGGCGCTGGCTTTGCATTCCCCTACCGGGTGCAGCGGCGCCATCGGCAACACCAGCAGGATTTCCTCTTCCACCAAGTCTGCTACCGGCAAATCTTGTTGTGCCAATATCCGGTCTGGTGCTTCCGGATTATCGTCTTGCAACAATTGGGCATCGTTGGTGAGCAGCAATACCGCATCTACCTGCAGCGCATAATTCATCGGTTCCAAACAGCGCTGACATATCATTTGTAAGGTGCCGCTGACTTGGCAACGCAGGCTCGGTTCACCTTCTTCATTCAGATAACCCGTCAGCCGATATTCAATTTTTCCCGCTTCGGATGCCAAGAAATCTTTCAGTCTGACCATGCGGGCAACCGAAAGATTCCCCTCCAGGCTTTGCCGCCCTCGTGCAAACTTCAGCGGATCGCTTACGACCTGTTCAGACATGAGGCGCGCATGATACAATTTTGAGCTTTCGCTGTCAAAACCCCATTTGAAATCAGAGTTTACGCGTGTTCAAGAAAATCTTAGTGGCCAATCGGGGGGAGATCGCGGTACGCATCGTGCGTGCGTGCTCCGAGATGGGAATTAAATCGGTCGCGATCTACGCCGACGCCGACCGCCATGCGCTGCACGTTAAAAAAGCCGATGAAGCCTACAACCTGGGCGCTGATCCGGTCGTGGGCTATCTCAACGCACATAATATCGTGAATCTCGCTGTTGCTTCCGGCTGCGATGCACTGCACCCCGGCTATGGTTTTTTATCGGAAAACCCGCAACTCGCGGAGATTTGTGCTCGGCGCGGCATTAAATTCATCGGTCCGGACGCTTCCGTCATTAGCCAGATGGGCGACAAGATCGCTGCGCGCAAAGCCATGATTAAGGCCGGCATCCCGGTCATCCCCGGCTCCGAAGGCAACTTGGGTTCAGTCGATGAAGCGGTGTTGCTAGCCAAGAAAATCGGCTACCCGGTCATGCTTAAAGCCACCAACGGCGGCGGCGGGCGCGGTATCCGGCGCTGCAATTCTGAGGAGGAGTTGCTCAAAAATTACGACCGCGTGGTGTCCGAGGCGAGCAAGGCCTTCGGCAAGCCGGAAGTATTTCTGGAAAAAGCAGTGGTCAATCCGCGCCATATCGAAGTCCAGGTGCTGGGCGATAGCCAGGGCAATGTGATTCATTTATATGAGCGCGATTGCTCGATTCAGCGCCGCAACCAGAAGCTGATCGAAATCGCGCCCTCGCCTCAACTCACCGAATTACAGCGCAACTATATCGGCAAGCTCGCGGTGCAGGCGGCGAAGGCGGTGAAGTACGTCAATGCCGGCACCATCGAATTCCTACTCGATTCGGACAATCAGTTCTATTTCATGGAAATGAATACCCGGCTGCAGGTGGAACACACCGTCACCGAGACCATCACCGGTGTGGATATCGTACAGGAGCAGATTCGCATCGCCAGCGGCCTGCCGTTGCAATATAAACAGGCTAACGTAAGCTATCGCGGCTTCGCGATGGAGTTCCGCATCAACGCAGAAGACCCGAAAAACGACTTTCTGCCCAGCTTTGGCCGCGTCACGCGTTACTATGCGCCGGGGGGCCCTGGTGTGCGGATCGATGCAGCGATGTATACCGGCTATGTGATTCCGCCCTACTACGATTCGATGTGCGCCAAGCTCACGGTGTGGAATTTGTCTTGGGAAGGTGTGATCGCGCGAGGTCGGCGTGCCTTGAACGATATGACGGTGTATGGCGTCAAAACGACTATTCCGTATTACCTGGAGATTTTGCAGAATCAGGAATTTCGGGAAGGCCGCTTCGACACCAGCTTCGTGGAGATGCACCCCGAATTGATTGAGTACGACACCCCACGACACAAAGATTTATTGGCGGCCGCGATTGCCAGCGCGATTGCGGCGCATGAAGGCTTGTAGTTAGCCCGTTTATAAACCGTTCTAGCGAAAATTTAGAGTAATAAAATGCCTAAGATCCACATTACCGAACTCGTGTTGCGCGACGGTCATCAATCACTGATTGCAACCCGCATGCGTTTGGATGACATGCTGCCCATTCTGCCCCGGCTTGATAACGCCGGTTTCTGGTCGCTCGAAGCCTGGGGCGGCGCCACGTTTGATACTTGCGTGCGATTCCTGCGTGAAGATCCATGGGAGCGCCTCAAAACGCTGCGTAAGCACCTGCCCAATTCGCGGATTCAAATGCTGTTGAGAGGCCAGAATCTGCTCGGCTATCGTCACTATCCGGATGATGTGGTGCGTGCCTTCGTGCAGAAATCCGCCGACAACGGCGTGGACGTGTTCCGCGTGTTCGATGCCATGAACGATCTGCGTAACCTGCGCGTCTCAATCGAAGCCGTGAAAAAATCCGGCAAGCACGCCGAAGGCACGATTTGTTACACCACCAGCCCGGTGCATGATATTCCGCACTTCGTCGCGCTGGCCAAAGAACTCGAAACCATGGGCTGCGACACGGTTGCCATCAAAGACATGGCGGGCTTGCTCACACCCTATACCACGGCCGAATTGGTGAAGGCGATGAAAGCCGCGGTGAAAATGCCGATCCATATTCATAGCCATGCCACATCCGGTTTGTCCGCGATGAGCTTCCTCAAGGGCGTGGAAAGCGGCGCCACGATGCTGGACACCTGTAATTCGTCGTTTGGCGAGGGCGCGAGCCACTCGTCCACCGAGAGTATTGTCGCCGCACTCGCCGGCACCGAATACGATACGGGTCTGGATTTGGGGCAGTTACAAGAAATCACCGCCTATTTCCGCGAAGTACGCAAAAAATACTGGCAGTACGAAAGCGCCTTTACCGGCGTCGATACCCGCGTGCTGGTGAATCAAGTGCCAGGCGGCATGATCTCCAATCTCTCCAACCAGTTAAAAGAGCAAGGTTCGCTCAACCGCATGGATGAAGTGCTGGCCGAGATTCCACGCGTGCGCGAAGACTTGGGTTTCCCGCCCTTAGTTACACCCACGTCGCAAATCGTCGGTACCCAAGCCGTGCTCAATGTGCTGACTGGCGGGCGCTACAAAACCGTCACCACCGAAGTGAAGCACTATCTGCAAGGCCAATACGGTAAAGCGCCCGGCACCATCAATCAGCAAGTGAGAAGCATGGCCATTGGCAGCGCGAGTGTCATCGAATGCCGCCCTGCCGATAAGCTGGATCCCGAGCTCGATAAACTGCGCGGTGAAATCGAAGGCCTGGCGAAATCCGAAGAAGATACGCTGACCTATGCGATGTTCCCGGATTTGGCGCGCACCTTTTTCCAAGAGCGCGCAGCGGGCACGCTCAAGGCTGAGCCCTTGCTATCTAAAGAAGCAGCGCAACCCGGCGCCAACCGCTATGCGCCGAACGAATTCAAAATCACATTGCACGGTGAGACCTATCACATCAAGCTCACCGGCAGCGGCCAGGCCGGGGAAGATCAACGCCCGTTCTATGTGTCGGTCGATGGCGTGAACGAGGAAGTATTCGTCGAAACTTTAAGTGAAGTTGAAGTGGGCGCGACCGGCTCAAACGGTAGCCGCGCCAAGACCAAATCTACCGAGACTGCGAGTGGTCGTCCCCGCCCCACTCACCAAGGACATGTCACCACCGCCATGCCGGGCACCATCGTCGATGTGCTGGTGGAAACCGGCAAGAAAGTGAAAGCAGGCGACCCGGTGCTGGTGATTGAAGCCATGAAAATGGAAAACGAAGTTCAAGCTTCCGTCACCGGCACGGTGATCGGCGTGTTCGTGAAAAAGGGCGACTCCGTTACCCCCGATGAGTCGCTGGTCGAAATTCAGCCTGAATCTTAAGTAAGGGATTGAGGGGCGAGGACTTATGACGCAATTAGTACTCGCATCCTCATCGCCCTACCGACGCGAATTGCTTGCGCGGCTGCAAATCCCCTTTGAAGTGATCTCGCCCGATGTGGACGAGACACCCCTTCCCAATGAAGCCCCGCAAGACACCGCACTGCGCCTGGCACAACTCAAAGCGCGTGCCGTGGCGGAAAAATTCCCCGACGCACTCATTATCGGCTCCGATCAAGTGGCGCTGCTCAATGGGCAGCAACTGGGTAAGCCGCATACTTTCGATAATGCCAAGCGCCAACTGCTCAATGCCAGTGGCCAAGCGGTCGTGTTTCATACCGCGCTGTGTTTGCTCAATAGCCGCAGCGGCAATATGCAAGCTTGCGTAGTGCCCATCACCGTCAGATTTCGTAAGCTCAGCGAAGACCAAATCGAGCGCTATCTGCAAAAGGAGCAACCTTACAATTGCGCCGGTAGTGCGAAGTCGGAAGGCTTGGGCATTGCCCTGATCGAGCGCTTCGAAGGCGATGATCCGAATGCGCTGGTGGGTTTGCCACTGATCGCTTTGGTGGGCATGCTAAATAACGAAGGTGTAGCTGTTCCATAGATTTTATTTGATATTCCATGTTAGACGCACACCACAATGAAGCTTAAACCTAGCTCGTTAAATATCAAGCTACCTCCTCCTACGCTTACTTGGAGGTTGCAATGGCTGTTCATTTTAGTTAGCGCACTCTTGTCTCTTTACGTTATTTGGCCATCTTCGTTGGTGAATGCAGTTTGTGCGGTGTTGGTTGGCACACCACTCTTTTGGTTTATTTTTGGTTCAAATATTATCTTTCGTTTCACATCGGGAATGCCCCTCCTTAGATTTGCAATCATCATTATTACTTTCTACGTATTTGCAAAATTTCTAGTGGTCGCAGTTAAATGGCTAAGTGTGTTATTGAGCACATATGGCATTACTTAACCCATTGTTTTTGCCGACCTCCAAAAGCTTCGTTTTTTGTTGGCAAGATTCAAACGTTGATCTTTTCACAACAAACAATGTGCTATACGTTGGTGCTCCACTGGTGTTGACTTAGTTTTTGGGGCCCCTGTGCACCGCCGAGTAGCGCAGTCATGCCGGGAGGTATCGGCGAGCACTTGTTCGAGCAAGGCTCCGCGAAGCGGAACGTGCGAGTTGCGCAGCCGCCCGGCATGGCGAGCAACGCAGGGAACCCCCAGCGTTTTTTGCTGGGGGCGGTAAGCGGGGTGTCTTTCTTTTTGGTTACTTTTGCTTGGACAAGCAAGAAAAAGTAACTGCCCCGCCGGGGCATAACCGGCCCTCAAACAGAATGCGCGCAGCGCTCACAAGACAATGAAATTTATCCGAATGAACTTCCTCTCCCCAACCCCTCTCCCACAAGTGGGCGAGGGGAGTTAGCTGTACCATATTTATGACACTAGGCACGCTGTATCTCATCCCCTCCCCCTTGGGCGAATCCGCGCTCGATACGATTCTGCCAGAAGCAGTGCGCGCTATCGCAGCCAGACTCGATACCTTTGTCGTCGAGCACCCCAAAACCGCGCGCGCGTTTCTAAAACAGATCCGCACCCAAACCCCCTTGCAGCAATTAAATCTCCTGCAGTTGGATGAGCACACACCCGAAACCGAATTGGCCACGTTGCTTGCCCCCTTGCTATCGGGAAAGGATGTCGGACTCATTTCTGAAGCCGGCTGCCCCGCCGTGGCCGATCCTGGATCGAATCTGGTGCGACTCGCTCATCAAAAAAATATCCGTGTCGTGCCCTTGTCCGGCCCCTCATCAATTTTGCTCTCGCTCATGGCGAGCGGCCTATCCGGCCAGCATTTTTGTTTCCATGGTTATTTGCCGGTAGATAAAGCCGAACGCAAAAAGAAGCTCCAGGAATTGGAACAAGCTTCCGCCAGCCGCTTTGAAACTGAAATCTTTATTGAAACGCCCTATCGTAACCGGCAGATGTTGGAAACGATTGTGGAAACCTGTGGCGCTGCCACCGCGCTATGCGTGGCAGTCGATGTGACGTTGGCGACGGAATGGATTCATACCAAAACAGTAGCGGAGTGGAAGAAGCAATTACCGGAAATCGATAAGCGGCCAGCCGTGTTTCTGCTGCTTGCACCCGCTTCGAAAAAAGTTAAAGCTCGTTAAACGCCGAAATCAGATCCAAACGCAGCGTTTCTTCAACGTTGGATCCATCTCGAAATTTCAGCCATTCGGCCCCATCCTGCGTGAACACATCCAGCGCCAGGCCAGTCAATTCACGGCCATCTTCGAGTTTTAAATGCAGGGGGATGCGGCGCAGCACGGCGAACTCCAGCCGCTCGTGCTGCATGCAAGCAATGGGCTGGTAGTCCACGCGGGCTAGCGCAGTTGGGTGCTGAGGCCCGGCAGTATCGCTTCTGCCGCCGCCGTGCCAAAGCGCTTGGCGAAGCGATCGGCCAGGCTTTGGCGCGGGGTGTAGTCAACGATGTCTTCGGCCTTAATCACTTCTCGCGCCACATACTCCACGCTGCCGATCGCATCGGCCATGCCGAGCGCAATGCTGCGCTCGCCGGTCCAAATCAAGCCGCTGAACATGCCCTCGGTTTCTTTCAAGCGTGCGCCACGGCCTTTTTTCACCGTCTGGATGAATTGCTGGTGAATTTCGCTGAGCATGGTTTGCGCATGCTCCTTTTGGCGCGGATCGACTGGGGAAAACGGATCGAGGAAGCCTTTATTTTCACCCGCCGTCATCAAGCGTCGTTCGACGCCCAGCTTGTCCATGGTGCCGGTAAAGCCGAAGCCATCCATCAGCACGCCGATGGAGCCAACCAGCGAAGCTTTATCGACGTAGATTTTGTCTGCCGCGACTGCGACGTAATAGCCGCCTGATGCACAGATATCCTCCACCACGGCATACAGCGGAATAGTCGGATGCAGGGTGCGCAGGCGTTTGATTTCGTCGTTAATCTGCCCTGCTTGCACCGGGCTACCGCCGGGGCTATTGATGCGCAGGATGACGCCTTTGGCATGCTTGTTTTTGAACGCGGCTTGCAGGCCCTCGATCATGCGTTCGGCGCTAGCTTGATTGCCGGGCGCGATCACGCCCTCCAAATCCACGAGCGCGGTATGTGTTTTCGCACTGGGCAAATCGGTGCCGTTCATCAATCCCATCACCATAATCAGAATGAAGGACAAATAAACAAAGCCGATGATTTTGAAAAAGATGCCCCATTTGCGCGCTCGGCGCTGCTCGGTGACCGCAGCCAAAGCGACCTTTTCCAAGGTTTGACGTTCCCAATTTTCTGATTCAGCCATGCGATTTATTTCCTTCAATAAAATAGACGTTGCCGTCGCGTTCTTGAACTTCTAGTTTGGTCAGCTTACGTCCAACACAGGGTCCGGCTAAGCACAGTCCTGATTCCGGCGCATACATCGCGCCATGGGTTGAGCAGACAAAGTATAGCCCCGAATCGTCAAAAAACTCGCCAGGGTTGAAGTCGAGTTCCACCGGCACATGGGCGCATTGATTGAGATAAGCTAACGCGCGACCCTTGTAGCGCGTCACAAAAGCGGGCGTGGTTTCCCCTGCCCATTGCACCTCGAAACGTATCCCTTGGCCGCCCTCTTGTAGTGCGTCGGAGGCGCAAATTACGCGTTGGCCAGCAGCCATGTTTCCATCTCTTGGATATTGCCGACACATTCGAGCGGCGTGTGCGTTAGCAAATCCGCGCGCGCATGCGCCCCATAACTCACCGCAAGCGAGGCGACCCCGGCATTTTTCGCCATCAATAAATCATGGCTGGTATCGCCGATCATCAAGGTGCGGTCACGCGCCATGCCGAGTTCGTCCATGAGTTGTTCCAGCATTTCCGGATGCGGTTTGGAAAAGCATTCGTCCGCACAACGCGTTGCATGAAAATAAGCGCGCAAGCCGGTGTGATCCAACACCCGGTCTAGACCACGCCGGCTCTTGCCCGTAGCGACGCCGAGTAAAAAACCCGCTGCATGCAAGTCGCGCACGACGCTGTCCGCGCCTGGGAAAAGCGGAATCGATTCATCCTTGGCCAGAAAATAATAACGATAGCGATCGATTAAGTGAGGGTATTCAGTCAGTGGCAATTGCGGCAACAAATGCGCAATCGCCTCATTCAACCCCAAGCCAATGATATGGCGCGCCGCGTCGTCGGAGGGCTCTGTTAGCCCCAGATCGCGGCAGGCGCCCTGGATTGAGCTCACGATGGTGGCGGTGGAATCCATCAGGGTTCCATCCCAGTCGAATACGATCAGATCAAATTGCTTGGGCATTTTAGTTTTCTAAGCTTTTTCTAAACCACTCACGAATGCATCAAGCTCTTTCGGCAGCGGCGCTTCCAGATGAAGTATTTCACCCGTCAGCGGATGAGTAAATTTCACGGAAAATGCATGCAAAAACATGCGTTTCAAGCCCTGCTTGGCGATTTGTTTGTTCAGCGGAAAGTCGCCGTATTTGTCGTCCCCGGCAATGGGGTAGCCTAAATGGGCCAAATGCACCCGTATTTGATGCGTGCGGCCGGTCTTTAGCTCGCATTCGAGCAAGCTGTATTCGGTGAAGGATTTGCGTAAATAAAAGATGGTGTGCGAGGCTTTTCCATCGTCGCTTACCGACACGCGCCGTTCGCCAGCTTCGGTTAGATACTTATGTAATTTTAACTTTACGGCCCTTTTTTGATCACGCCAGACGCCCTTGACCAGGGTTAAATAGCGTTTTTCGACCTCGCCATCGCGCAGCATGTCATGCAGTTTGGTCAGGGCCGAGCGCTTTTTGGCCAGAATCAGCACGCCGGAAGTCTCCCGATCCAGCCGATGGGCAAGCTCCAGAAACTTGAGCTCAGGCCGCTCCAGCCGCAACTGCTCGATCACCCCGCGCGATATGCCGCTGCCGCCATGCACCGCCAGGCCAGAAGGCTTGTTGATTACGAGCAAAGCATCGTCTTCGTATAAGACGACCTTATCAAGCTGGGGGGTCACGGGATGGGGGGAAGCGCTCTCTGATGGCTTGGCCGCTACCCGGATGGGCGGGATACGGATTTTGTCCTGCAAGGCCAAGCGGTAGGTGGCGTCGATACGCCCACTGTTAACCCGTACCTCACCACTGCGCAGGATGCGGTATATATGGCTTTTGGGGACACCCTTGAGTTGGCGCATGAGAAAGTTGTCGATACGCTGCCCGGCAGCGTTTTCGTCAATCTCAAGCCAAGTCACGGCTTCTTTGCCTAAATCCTTCATTATGCTTATACTGCGCCTTCCAGTATTGGCTGCGAATGGCGTCGAAGGCGCGTTCGAGACCCTTACCGGACGACTCTAGTTCCGTTATGCGTGGTGCATTATCTGCACGTTTAGAGTGGCTCTTGGCACTGCTTGCGTAGGCATGTCGATATACCAAGAAGCCCCGCGCCGATGTGGCTTAGTCGAACAAGTGGTTATCTCGCTCACCAGCACCAAAAGCAGCGATAGTACTTGAATTACGCGCTCACAGCATATTGGATTAGAGCCCGGCGCTGAAAGCCGCCGGGACGAAGCACACGAGATGAGAACCCGAGCCCGGCTGCAATCGGATCTAACCCATCCCCTCACCGCACCCCGCTGATTTTTAAGCTCTTCGCGCCTGCTTCAACTCAGGACAAACCGAAAATTTAGGATGGCAAAGCAAGCCCTACCCAGTCGTACTTATTACTGACTCCGCCGTCGCGCGCCAGTTTAATGGCGCGGTTTGTCGCCCCGTGTTTTGAGCGCGGGAGACCCAAAAAATGAAACGTATGTTGTTTAATGCCACGCAAGCTGAAGAGCTGCGCGTGGCCATCGTCGACGGGCAAAAGCTTGTCGATCTCGATATCGAATCCTCCACCAAAGAACAACGCAAGAGCAATATCTACAAGGGCATTATTACCCGCATCGAGCCCAGCCTCGAAGCCGCCTTTATCGATTATGGTGCCGAGCGCCATGGCTTCCTCCCCTTTAAAGAAATCGCCCGCGCCAATTTCAAGGCAGGCGTGGACGTGGGCCGTGTCAGCATCCAAGAAGCCATGCGCGAAGGCCAGGAACTCATCGTCCAGGTGGAAAAAGACGAGCGCGGCAATAAAGGCGCGGCGTTAACCACCTTCATCAGCTTGGCCGGGCGTTATCTGGTTCTGATGCCGAACAATCCGCGCGGCGGCGGCGTTTCGCGCCGGGTGGAAGGTGAAGAGCGCGACGAACTGCGTGACACCATGGCCCAACTCGACGTGCCTCCGGGTATGAGCATCATTGCCCGCACTGCCGGCATCGGCCGCAACTTGGAAGAGTTGCAGTGGGATCTCAACTACCTATTGCATCTCTGGGGAGCCATTGAGGGCGCTTCAACTTCGCAAAAAGGCTCCTTCCTGATTTATCAAGAAGGCAGCCTGGTGATTCGTGCCATCCGCGATTACTTCCAGCCTGATATTGGTGAAGTGTTGATCGACACCGAAGAGATTTACGATCAAGCGGTGCAGTTCATGAGCCATGTGATGCCGGGCAATGTAAACCGCATCAAGCTCTACAAAGACGACGTACCGCTGTTTTCTCGTTTCCAGATCGAGCATCAGATTGAATCTGCCTACTCGCGTGAAGTGACCCTGACCTCGGGCGGCGCCATCGTGATCGACCATACCGAAGCCTTGGTTTCCGTAGACGTTAACTCTGCACGCTCGACGCGCGGTTCGGATATCGAAGAAACCGCCTTCCGTACTAACCTCGAAGCCGCTGAGGAAATCGCACGCCAACTGCGTTTGCGCGATCTAGGCGGTTTGGTCGTGATCGATTTCATCGACATGGAAAGCAATCGCAATCAGCGCGAGGTCGAAAAAGTCTTGAGCGATGCGCTGCATTTGGATCGTGCACGGGTTCAAATGGGCAAGATCTCGCGTTTTGGTCTGTTGGAGCTTTCACGTCAGCGTCTGCAACCCAGCTTGGGCGAGACGAGCCATGTGGTGTGTCCGCGTTGCAATGGTACGGGCCATATGCGCGGCACCGAATCTACCGCCTTGCACATCTTGCGTATCATCCAAGAAGAAGCGATGAAGGAAAGCACAGCTGCGATCCACGCGCAAATTCCCGTGGATGTCGCGACCTTCCTACTCAACGAAAAGCGTGCGGATATCTGGAAGATCGAAGCCCGTTTTAAAGTCAGCGTGGTGTTGATTCCGAATCTGCGCCTCGAAACGCCGCACTACACCATGAGTCGTCTGAAGACTGATGAAGTAGCGGAAATTGATAAGCCGAGTTACGAGCTAGCCAGCTTGCCTGAAGAAATTTCAGCGCCCGAGAAAGCTGCGGCAGATGCAGCCAAGCCAAGGCAAATTGCTGTCGTGCGCGATATCACGCCAACTGCGCCCGCGCCGATTCGCGCAACAGTGGAGCCCGTGCAGCAATCTTGGCTGGGTAAAGTCATGTCCATGCTCGGCGGTATTTTTGCGGAAGAGAAAAAGGAAGTTGCGCCTGCACCTAAGCGCCCTGCCCGCCCCGAACGCGACCGTGGTCCACGTTCACGTAATCAACGTGACCGCCAAGGTCGTGGTGGCCAGCCGCGCGCTGAAGGTGCGCAGCAACAGCGTCCACCTCGTGCCGAACAAGCCAAGCCCGCACTGGCAGAGCGTCCAGTCGAAGCCGCCCCAGCCGCGCAAGCGGAAGGACAAGAGCGCAGCAAGCGTGGCCGCCGCCGTGGTGGACGTGATCGCGGCGAGCGCCCTGAGCGTACCGAGCGTGAACCACAGCAACAACCGTTGGAGGCACAAGCGAGCGCGCTGGAAACTGAAGTCGCTGTCGCTGCACCGCGTCCAGAACGCCCAGAGCGGGGCGAACGTCCCGAGCGTTCCGATCGCCAGCAAGGTCGCAATCGCGGTCGGGGCGAGCGTCCGCCGCGTGAACCAGCCGCCGCAGCCTCGGCTGAAACCCCAGCAGCAGCTGAAGCTGAAGCCATCGTGCAGAACGTTGAAATGCCGTATGAACCCATCGTAGTAGCTGCGCAAAATGTGGTCGAATCGGCAGCGCCTGCTTTCATTCAGAATGAAGCGCTGGCACCGGTGGCAGTGACTCAGACCAATCAAGCCGAGCTACCCTTTGTCGCATCTGAACCCGCGCCCGCACCCGTTAAAGCGCCGGAACCGATGGTGGCTGCCCCAGCCCCCGCACCGATTCGGCAGCCTGCACCAGCGCCGAAACCGGTCGATCTGGAAGCGGCCGGCTTGGTCATGATCGAAACCAGCGGTGACAAAATCGCTTCTGCGCCGATCATAGAACCAGCCGCCACCGCGCCGCGCGGCCCGCGTCCCAAGCCGGCTTGGGCGCAGAAATCGCCGGCTAGCAATGAACCGATGCAGCAAGTAGAAACGCGCGACTAAGATCTCGCTGTTGCGTCACAAAAAACAAACGCCGCGCAATGCGCGGCGTTTGTTTTTTATCGCCCTGGCGATATTATTTTAGCGTTTGTTCTCGCATTAAATGCGCCAGCAAACCCTGTCCGGCGTCTTCCACCATATCCAGCACTTTCTCAAAACCGGCCCCGCCGCCGTAATACGGATCAGGCACTTCGCGTTCGAGATAATTCTTGCTGTATTCCAAAAACAGTCCGATTTTATGTGCGTGTTCTGCCGGGCAGCGCGCCTGCATATGGGTTAGATTTTCCATATCCATGGCCAGGATATAGTCGAACTCGACAAAGTCGCGTTGACCCACCTGACGTCCACGCAGCCGTCCCAAATCGTAACCACGCTTGGCCGCCGCCGTCTGGGCCCGACCGTCCGGCGGATCACCGATGTGATAATCGTGGGTGCCGGCGGAATCGATATGAATATGCTTGGCCAATCCCGCCGCTTCCACTTGCGCACGAAACACACCTTCTGCCGTGGGCGAACGACAGATATTGCCCATGCAGCAAAACAAAACTTTAATATTATTCATATATATCAATAACTTATTATGTTGTGCTGACTAATAATTAGGCACAAAAAGTGTACATTGTCGTGTAATAAAATCAAACAGTTGCAAAGGGTTTCGGAAATAAATTGTCGCCACCATTGGCTTTAAATCAAGCGGCATGCATTGGGCACGAATCGGGAACATCGGGAATGAACAAGTTATCACTGAAGAAAATAATCTCGCCTCCTTTAACCCGCTCTTGGGCGCTGTAGCTGAGGCGGTAGTGTTGGCGCTCACTGAAATTTGACCACCCGTGCTCATTCAAAATTGACCAGGGA